>Ga0325400_1002432_pt1 | contig 16330 bp, 8 predicted proteins | sample PopdelMetagenome_2_FD_205662 | JGI IMG/M metagenome (GOLD analysis project Ga0325400, IMG submission 205662) | Populus deltoides microbial communities from Bellville, Georgia, United States - Xylem-PdKOR-R1 | ecosystem: Host-associated > Plants > Phyllosphere > Stem > Wood/Secondary xylem... | reverse complement strand
AACAAGATACGCATAAAACATCTCCATCCTGGAAATTAAATGCACCAAGTCAATATTGATGGAAAGTTCATAACCATTTTTTCCAGTACTGTTCTGATCATTTGGTGGATATCAAATAACCAATTAATTTGTTTTAGCCAAATTAATGATATCAGCAAGTCCTCCACCTTACAATCATCTGGTTGGCCAAACTTTTTTTTTCTGGTTAAGTATAAATTCAACAATATCTGATACGAGAGAAAAAGAGAGAGTATTACAAGTAAAACCCAGGTGAACGACAAGTAATAATTTATTTCAAACTATGATAGAAATTATTTTTTAATATGTTTTTTATTTAAAAATATATTAAAATAATATTTATTTTTTTATAATTTATTTTTGATATTAGCCATTGAGATGATCCAAAAGTATAAAAATTAATTTAAAAAAATAAAATTTTTCAGAATTAGAGTTTGACCACGCTTCTTAACACACCTTAATATAATACTTTGTTATTTTTTTTAATTTATTTTTGACATTAGTCATTAAAATGATCCAAAAATATAAAAAATTAATTAAAAAATAAAATTATTCAAAATTAAAGTTTTACCACACTTCTAGACACACCATAATACAAAAGAATGGAATTTTAAAAGTTGTAATAGGCGAGAATGTGAAAACTTCAAGAGAAAGTTTTGATTAACAAAAAGTAAAAAATAAGTGTTTATATAATCGAAAGAGATTAAAAATCAAAGATCTCTTCACAATGCTATAATATTAATATTTAGTAGGACAAATTGAGTGCAAATATTAGTACATATAAAATTTGTTATTTAAATAATTTTAGAAACAACGAGGAAAGGGGAAATATGCATTCCGGAACGTAGCTATCATCTCCATTCTCCAGTACCAGTCTATTCTAGTTAAATAACCAATTAATTTGCTGACTATCCATGAATATCCAGTCAAGTTGCGTTGTATTTGGAGAGAAGACCAAGGAAAGCCACATCAACAAGTCTTCCACCTTACAATCATCTGGGTGGCCAAACTTTTTTTTCTAGTTAAATATAAAGTTAAGAATCTCGTTTCTAAAAAAATATATAAAAAAAAAACAAGTCTTCCAACTGTTGTAAGAAAATATAATGAGAAGAAAAAAAATATAAATAAAACCTGAGTCTTGCACAAATAATATTCATAAGGATATTTCCTTAATACAAGACTATCATCTAATTCAATAAGTTCCTCCTCTAAAATGAGGGTTACAAAAATAGTTAGACCAAGATTAAAAGAAAATACTAGTAAGCTTTATAAACACAAAAAAATACTATCGTTAGCACATCCTCATATAAGAGTGCATGGTTTATAGAAGCTGCTAGCATGTAAACAGTTAAGTAAAAAATAAATTAGAAAATTAAAGAGTTATTACAATATATAGTTTAAAAAATAAAAGAATTGTTAGAGAATTAAAGAGTTATAACTATTAAAAAAAGTTTTCGAATAAAAGAGTTATTAGGATTTTGTGATTGTTTAAAATTACTTCTAAGTGTTTAAAAAATTGTGTTTTCAGTTTAAGGGCCAAAAAAATTATTGTTGGAGATAAAATGTTCAAAAAGCACATGCATCGCCTCGCATGTAGGGGGCAATTAAAGGTTTTTCTCTTGCTTAGCTCAACATTATACGTGCGAGCCCACTATCATTTTCTTGTTGGTTATTATGACATATCAAAATTCACTATATAAATATAAAGGTTATTCATTAGTATTATAGAATGTATATATAGGAAATATTATAGGCACTACTTTAGTATTGTAATCTCTACCTTAATTATTCTATATTGCCCTCCACATATACATAGAAAAGGTTTGGCTAAACCAAAGGTAAAGCCTCATAATTATTCTCGACTTGGTATCAAAGCCTTTTGTCATCAGAACTTCTCTCCATCCTACTTACAACCAACTTTTCTCTTCCTTTACTAAATGGATTCTACTACTATTGTTGCCGACTTCTCCCTTGATTAGTACTTACAAGTGCATTTTTATCAAGGTTTTATATCATCATTTTGCACTGGAAGTATCAATAACTCCTTAACTATAGCATATTCTATAATAACATGTCTGATAATATAAGATACCTTTAATTTATGGTAAATGTTCATTTTAAATACAAGCCTATCACATAAATCAAATGATTGATTGATGAGTTTAACTACTGAAATTGAGAAGACAAAGAGAGGGCTAAGCTTAAAAAACAAATGTTGATTCAGTCCAAATTAGAACATCATTCGATTATTGGATCATAACTGGAGATATAGAACTTGGAATTAGGTCTAGTTTATATGTATGGAAAGCTAAGACATAGGCCTAAAACATTTATGTAGAGTCTAAGATTCAAAAAAGTTGTTTTCAAGTTCAAATTGTAGCAAAAACAGAGGAGTCAGAATCTGTCATACAGCCCAGACATTGTTCAGTGTTCAGCCCATATCTCGAGTTCTAGAAATCCAAATGCACCGATTTCTTTTTTGTTGGAAATCTGAGACAATTTCCCAGAACTTTTATGAGACTATCTATTCAAATCCTGACGTTAGTAATGACATTTTGTTCAGATAAGAAGATAAGAATTGTCACCAAGTCAAAAAGTGGCCACCTACTCAACAATTAGTCAACAAATCAATAGTTCCAAATTTTAGCCTATAAAAGGAGGCATTTGCCATGCATTTAGGCATCTTGGTTTTTAGATCAAGATCATGTTCTTACTCTCTTTCTTTATATTTTTTGTAATGCTTAAGTTTTGCTTTCATTAATATCTTGTTTATGCTTTTCATTTCCTTTCCTTTACTTAGTTAACTTATATCTTATTTATGTTCTTATCTTGTTTATTGATGTTTCTTTCTTTCATTATCTTTAGTTAAGTTTATTATGTCAAGGTGAAAAGGTGCTAATGGTGTAAGAATAAGTATAATATAAACTTAACATGGACTTTAATGTTTGATACTAATATGTTTTATATTTGTTATCTTATTCTTTTAATAATTTACTTGTTAAATGGTTAATCTAGATTTATGTTGTATAGCCCTTATTGTGCCCAGTTTCGCATAACTCCTTATTGTGCCCAGTTTCACAGTAGTACCTAACAACCCTCTGCTCATCTTGTTGTAGGGATTGTTTCTGCTACTACTTGGTTCTTGGACACTGACGTGAATCAACACATCACACCTGATCTTGCAACTCTAACTGATTCTACACCCTATCTTGGTAATGATCATTTGCATATTGATAACGGTAAGGGCCTTACCATATCACATATTGGGCATACCAAGTTACATTCCTCAAAATGTATTTTTGAATTACCAAACTGCTATTATCTATTCAAAAATTCTTTCATGATAATCATGTTTATTTTGAATTTCATGCTTCTTTATTTTATGTCAAGGATCTCATCATCAAGGAAGTTCTCCTTTCTGGTCAGAGTAATGATGGTTTCTATGTTCTATCTGAGTCTTCTGCTACATCAATTCCTTAAGTGTTTTGGTCTCTTTGCCTCTCCGCGATTGCTGAGCTGTGGCATCGTCGTTTGGGTCATCCTATCTCTTGCATTTTAAATTTGTTTGTTTCCAACAATAAAATAGTTTGTACTTCTAGGCGTTCTCTTGCTTAATGTCAAGCTTATCCATTAGGCAAGTCATCGCATCTGTCATTGCGACCTATAGGTCATAAAACTATTGCCCTATTTGATTTAATATTAAGTGATGTTTGGGGTCCTGCCCCTATGATTTCTTCTTATGGTTTTCGTTACTTTGTTATATTTATTGATGCACTTACCAAACATATATGGTATTATCCTCTTGTTGCAAAATCTAATGTGTTTTTCATTTTTCATTGTTTTCAAACATTTGTTAAGAATCGGTTTTCATGTAAAATTAAATTTGTTCAAACTAATTGGGGTGGTGAATATTATAAATTACATCAGTTTTTTCAGACTATTGGTATTCATTACTAATTAATCTGTCATCATACTCATGAATAAAATGACATCGTTTAACGTCGCCATCAGCATATTATTAAAATCGGCCTCACTCTTTTAGGCTAATGTAGTGCACTACTATAGTTTTGGAACTATGCTTTTGAATCATCAGTATATCTTATTAATCACATGTCTACACTTGTTCTCCAAAATAAATCTTCGTTTGAGTATCTGTTTTGTCGTACTCCTAATTATAATTTTCTATGTATTTTTGGGTGTCTTTGTTTTTCTTTTTTGCATCTATATCATGCTCACAAGTTAGATTTTCATTCCTCTCCATGTGTGTTTTTAGGATATACCTCTTCTCATCTTGGTTATTGTTGTCTTGATTTAGCATCTCAACGTATTTATGTCTCACGTCTTGTTTGTTTTTAGGAAGATGTTTTTCCTTTCGTGAATTCTGAATAGATAGCATATCAACTTGTACCCTACACACACCCTACACACCTCCCAACCTTGAATCCTCCCCAAAACTTTCATCCTCTTGCTCCACAACCTTGCCAAACCAGCACCTTTGCCCTGTCATCCGCCACACCCAATAAACCTACTGCATGCCAATTGATTCTGAAATCAATCCATCACCATCCAACCCTGCCATACTATCACCATCTTTTTTTTTTCCAATGATCGTTATACAGGAATAGGTTCTCCATCAATAGAGGTTCAAGCTTCCAAGCTTGCTACTATAGAACATACTGATCCTGCAACAGGTTTTTTGATGCCTTGTTGTGTTGACCAATCCCTCCACAGGCTTTCTAGCCGGTCCACAACTCTATGTAGATCTCTCCTCGTATCCTCTCCAATAGCTTATAGGCCCAGGCTCTTCTCCTCCTCGACCTGCTACTCGTCGACATCACATGGTCCTCCGTCCTAGACAACCAAAGACAGCACTGTCTATAGCAATTGCCACCGACACTGATGCTTTAATCTGTCAGATAGTTTCTCCTCCTACCCATTGTCATAAAGCATTTTTAGGTTATTCTCCAAATTCAATTTTTTCCCCAACCTCTAAAAAAAACTAAAACAATGTTGTTTTGAATGGCATTGTTCTCTTTCTTCCCCTGCACACGTAGAGGCAGGGGAAGAAGGGGTTTATTCCCCTGTTTTTTCTTGTTTTCCCTCTCTCCCAAAGACTCAAAACCAACATGACCCACACCCATTGACCTGCCAAAGATGAAAGAGTAGAGGAAACAAGCTCTTTGGCGCCTTAGAATGATTGCCCAGTGGCCGCCCAGCTACCCTACCCATTCGGCATGATTGGACTGGGTAGGGGTGGCTCTCTCCCCTGGTCTCCTATAAATAAAGGAGAGGGATGAATGAAAAAATGGGCAGATAGAGGGAGAAAAAAAAAAGAAAGAATTTTTTGAGATACAGAAGAGAGAAAGAGAAGAAACTGAGTAGAGAAAAAAAGCAAAGAAAAAAATGGAGGAGAACGAAAATTGAAAGAGAGGAATGAATGAACTAAAAACAAAAAGGAAAAAGCAAAAGAGAAACAAGAAGAGACAGAGAGGAAAGCATAAGAAAATAGGAAATAGAAGCTAGATAAGGGGCAGCAAACATAAAAACAAAAAACCAGAGGAAGAAGAAACATGGAGAAGCAGAGGAGAAGAAGAAGAACCACCACAATGCCATTGTCCGTAGCCCCAGCGCCACCGCTCGGTTAGCCGCCCCACTCCCTTCCTCCTCCTTCCTTTTTTTTTTTGGCTCTGTGACCTCCACTGTTCTACAAAATGAACAGTGGAGAGTCTCTCCACTATTTTTTTTGTTTTCTAGGCCGGACAGCACCAGCCCAAACCAAAATGGTTGGGCTGGGTTCGGTCCAGTAAAAAAAATTGAAAAAAAATCTTTTTTTCAAAAAAAAATGTTGATTCCCCACATAAAATTTATGTCATTTTGATTAATATCGATTTGTATTTTTATATTGTAAAGATACAAATCCAGTTTTCATCAAAACATTGCAAAAATTATAAAACAAAAAAAAGTCTTGTTTTCATGCATACGACCAAGTCTCTAAAAAAAATCATATCATATTTCCATAGAAAGAAAATTTTAAAAAAATATATATATGTTTTAGCATGCATTTTAACTTTGAAAACCAGTTTATTAAAGTCATGAGAACTAAGCCAATATTTCAAAATCTCCAAAAAATTATTTTGTCTTATTTTAATATTAAGTATTTTCCTCTTATACGTAAGACATATTCTTGATATTAAAAGGATAGTTTTTTTACTGACATTAGAATGGTTATGTTTAACCCGGTAAGATAAGGATCTCCTTACCAAGGAAAACTTTTCTTAAACCATAGATGGGCCGACAGTTAGAAATACAATAACATCTTAGCATATATCAGACAATCAAATAATGCAGCTTACATTAGGTAGGGCGTATTTGGGGTGTTAATATCTTCCCTTTACGCAACCAGTCCCCGTGCCCGATCTCTGAGACCAATTAAGGTTTCTAGTGGCCAAATACTAGGTGACGACTTTCATTCCTGCTTTCCACTTATAAAAGATAAGAATTCCTTATCTCTCCATGTTTGCCAGACAGATACACTTTATAATAGTGGACAATCGCCGCGACGTCGCACATATGCGACACCCATGAACCCTGGATCGACAGGCAATACTTTCTCATACAAAACAAGCTTCATTATTCATACAAATAAAATAAATGCTTTGAAGAATGGTTCTCTGAAACCCTTATATTGAAGCTTAAACTCATTGACCAATAAAATATCATATTTTCACCAAAAGCAAAACAATATTTTCAACACTTATGAAGACCTATCTATAGGAATCACTTGAATTTGTAACAAGTTTGCTTTAAACTAATAATATGATTTTTGTGTTTGAAATAGCTTTCAAATTCCAAAAATTCTCTATGAAAACAACTCCATGTATAGAACCGAATCTTCTTTCGCACAACCTTATCTCTATAGAAAATCCAAATTTGGGTGTATGATCAAGCTGGGGGCAAATCTAAAAAACACATAATAGGGTTGGCTCCATGATTTCCTTTCTAAAAAAATAGAAAATGTTGGGTAAAGTTGGCGACCTTGGAGATAAAGGTTGGAGGGAAAAAACATATGCTGATATCATGACCTTCCTAAAGGTCAAAAATCACAAGATATGACTCGAGTAAGCAAGAGCGAAAAAGTCGTCGCAACATACTATAGAGACTCGAATTTTCAAGAAGGAGAAAAGTTAATAAGAAAAAGGGATCTATATTTACTAGGTAAGTATACATGCATATTGATCATAATGGATTACTTTGATATTTGACAAACTAGTGTCTCACCAATAAATGTCTTCCGAGCGTGCCTTTGAGCCTTCATCTTCTATGTAGTGTGTTTTCTAAGCCTTTCTTTTTTTGAGTGCGTCTTTAAGCCTTCTTTTTTTTAGTGAGTCTTTAAGCCTTCCTTTAAGTTCTCGTCTCTCGAGTAATGCATTTTCTAACTCCACCTCCTTTTGAATACGCCTTTGTACCCTCATCTCTTGGGAAGTGCGTATTCTAACCCTACCTCCTTTCAATTATGCCTTTGCGCCCTTATCTCTCAGATAGTGCATTTTCTAACCTTACCACTTTTTAAGTGCGCCTTTGAGTCCACATCTTCTAAATAGTGTGTTTTCTAACCCTATCTCTTTTCGAGTGTTTCTTTGAGCTCTTATCTCCCAAGTAGTGTATTTTCTAACCCTACCTCCTTCGAGAGCACCTTTACACCCTCATCTCCCAAGTAGTTTGTTTTCTAACCCTACCTCCTTCGAGAGCACCTTTACGTCCCATCTCTCAAATAATATGCTTTTTAGTCCTATCTTATCTTTCCTTTCTGAGAGTGCTTTCTAGCTTTCACTTTTTAGATAGTGTGTCAGCCCTATCTCTATATAATATCTCTTCTTGAGTATATCTTTGAGCCCCCATCTCTCAGATAGTACACCTTCAAGCCTTATCTTTCTCTTTTAAGCTTATCTTTGAGTCCTCACCTTTTAGATAGTGTGCCTTCAAGCCTTGTCTCTTTTCACTTTAAGTGCTCCTTTGAGCTCTCATCTCCTAGATAGTATGCATTCGAGCCCTATCCTTTTGTTCCTTCAAGGCATCTCTAACCAAATCCTTTCGCCAGGTAAGTTGTATTTTTCACCAATTTGAAAAATCTTTGCATTTTTCACCTAAGCAGGTCACCCATTAAAATAAAACCACTTTGAAAAATCATTCACATTTTTCACCATTTTTGAAAAACCTTCGCATTTTTCACCTAAGCAGGTCGCCCATTAAAATAAGACCATTTTGAAAAATCTTTCACATTTTTCACCATTTTAAAAAAATCTTCGCATTTTTCACCACTCAAAAGATCTTTGCATTTTTTTCACTTGGGCAGATCACCCATTATAATAATATCATTTTAGAAAAACCTTTAACAATTTGACCATTTTAAATTTTTTTTTTAATTTCACCAATAGGTAGGTTGTCTGGTACAACTATGCCACTTCAAAAAAAGGGGGTCTTTCAGTATGTTCACCAAGATCATTATTTTTTTTCCAAACCCTATCTCTCTTTTCCTTCGAATAATGCATTTTCTAGCCTTATCTTTTTTTTTCCCCTCTGAGTGCTCTATTGAGCCCTCACTTCAAACATTTTTAGAAGGAGTGACTATATCTTAATCTAGTGAATCAATTATCTCTCATTTCTTTTTGTTCTTTACAAAGCTTGCTATCTAAAGTCTTTTACACGACTTTTTATCGTAAGCATTGTAAAGAGAAGGGTAACTATCATAACCCATTCTAGGTTATTCCTCAAATTCATCTTATTCCTTTCCAAAAAAGAATTAAAATAAAGACTAGCATTTTGGCAAAAGCAAGCTAGGAGGATTTCAAATGGAGAAAAAATCAAGCTACAATTTTGGATGGAATTGGAGTCTAATTGTACCCCATTTTACCCAAAATTGAAGAGACAATGCAGATTCAAGGTCAAATTAAATCATTATTGGACGAATCTGCATAAACAAATTAAGCCAAAGGACATAATTAGATTTTTAATACACCAATTGGATTTAATCATGGGCCAATTTAAAGTTTAATTATGTTTGAGAACTAATTTGGTTTCAATGGAAGGATTTAATTAGGTGCAAGGACTTAATTATACTTTAAATGAGTCAAATTAATTTTATTAGGGGCTTAATTGGTGAAAATTAAATTTGGGAGTCCAATTTGGGTTTAATTGAGAAGATTGGAATTTTAGAAGACCAAATTTATTTTTACCAAGTCAAATGATTCAAATTAAGGGTAAAATTGCAAGAACTTCACAACCAATGATCATTTTGGAAAAGACACTAAACTCAAGGGACCCAATTGATTGAAATCAAGGTGAAATTGTAGAGAATTGAAAGTTTAATTGGTCAATTAATGATCAAATTCTATAAATCCAAGACCAAGGACCCTTGTGAAAAAGATGCTGAAATTGAAGTTTGTCAGGGTTAAATTGAAAGAAATTGAAAGTTTGAAGCCAATCAGGGATGTAACTAACAGACATTAGAAATCGAAGGACTAAAATGCACCTAGCTAAAACAACATCGTTTTGGGGTTGATTATTCATCTTTTTCTCTAGAGAGGCTGCTCGAGTGGCTTCCTTCCTAATACATTTTATGCTTCATCACTTCATCAAATTGGACAAAACTTACACAAAAATGATTACCTGACACCTAACTACATTCTAATGGTAGTTGATTGATACCATAGTGGATATGGCATCGCCCTAAAGTGGCCAAACTGACCAGTCCTTTTTTTACAATAAATCTGATAGCCTATTATAGCTACTTTGAGCTAACGGTTCAGATCCTTCCAGATCGAACCAAAAGCCAAGATTTAACATCATAAGAAATAAAGTGTCCCTCTTCTACCCTTTATAAATATGGATGGATCTCATGGCCTGAGAGAGGAGGAATTAGAGGCCAAAGTCGACAAAAAATCAGCCTTCCCCCCTAGTTTTTTCTTTTTCTATGTAAGACTAGCAATACCTTCAATAACAGAGAACTCATCATCACTATATAGATCAATAATATACGGATCAAGTTGGTCACCAAGTACCATAAGGTCCATTATAAAGAATTCATTGGGATAAAAAAAAGAGTAAGACGAATAAGCTTTTCTTTGTTGAAAGTTGAGAAAGAGTCACTTGGGTTTAAACATGCCACATAAAGAAGTAACTCTGTACTCATCTCAGTAAAATGACTATCTAACTCAGTAAGTTGCATGTCGATGATATTGTTAAACAATTCATAACGAAAATGGTGTAGGTTTGTAATCCCTTAAGATTTTTGCCTTGAACGCCCACAAAACTTATACTTATCATTCATATTTAGAATATCAATATCATGTTTGATGCAAAAAGATGACACTTCTTCCAATAAAGATTCCTAATCATTCTCTGTCATCATTTTGAATCGTTTCTTTGATGTTTTCAATAAAATCATAGCATTTTCTATGTCTTGATCTCTTCTTTGTAATGCTTGTGAGAACTCATTAGTAACTGTTAGTATCCTTCTCAAACAATGAAGCATGAACACAAAATTAAATGATTCCATAATATCTGTTAAAACAACTATTTATGTTCTTTATTCTGAGTTCATCTCATCCTCCCTTATAATCTCAAATACATCAAAAACTGATGAAAACATTACAAGTAGACGAATAATTGTAACATAGTGGGAGCCCCAACGAGTATCACCATACCTTCTAAGAGAAGTTTCTTGATTCAGACTTTATCCACTAGAAATTTCTCCATTTTCTCTAATCTCCTCTATTCTTTTACATGATGCTCCAACTATGTTTATAATGCTAGAAATGAAATTAAAGACATCTCCAACTTCATTATGCTTTTGTGCAACAACCACATGAGTTGAAGTCTGTGAGAAAAACAATATACATAATATGCACTTGGATTGTTATTTAGAATAATTCCTTTCAAGCCATTAAATTCACCTTACATGTTACTAACTCTATCATATACCTGACCACGCAATCTTGATATGCTTAGCTCATGTTTAGAAAACAAAGCTTCAATAGCTGCCTTAAGTGAACTAGTTGTTATATCTGACACATATTGAATGCCAAGAAAACATTCAATTATATGTCAATTGTTGTTTACATATTATAGAACAACTACCATTTGTTCCTTGATTGATATGTCACGTGACTCATCAATTAAAATTGAAAATAATGAGTAACCTAAATCTTTGATAATCACATTGTAACCTTCTCTGCAATAGCTTGAGTAATGTCTTTTTTAATATTTAGAGAAGTCAATTTGTTATGCTTAGGAGCTTCACTGAAAGTAACTCTTTTAATAGCTTCATTATTTCTAGAAAGGAAATGCAAGAGCTCTAGATAATTTCATTGGTTGCTTGAATATTCACATTTATTATGGCCACAAAATGGAAGTGAAATGGAAGTCCTTGGTGCAACAAAAAATGAGCACACTCTATTGAAGCATTCAATCGAGTTCAATAATCACTTTAACTCTTTATTATCTACTTGGATAACAAAATCATAATACTTTGTTTTTCATTCATCAAATTCTCACATTTTATTCGAGCTGCATTGTGACTACTATTAGACTTTCCAATATGAAGATCAAATCTCTTTTTTTTTTCCAATTTGAAAACCTAACACTCACTAACGAATCAACACCCCCTTTTGACTTGAAGAGGTAACAATACAAGCAAAAGGCAGCATCTTTGGCAATGATGTACTCCAACCATGTTGGGTACGCATAAAATTAAGTTAGATTAAAGCGTCGTAGTATTGATATATTCCCAAATTATTTTTGAGGAAAATCATAGTGTGAAGGTTGATAAGGACCCTTTTATAGATAAGTTTTTTGGATTGCATCCCTATGATTTATATGGTATTTATAAATTGGTCTTCTTAAGTTAGGGTCAACAAGGAGAGTGTCGGGGTTAATTTCATGACTTTTCTTTGAACTTGAATGAGTTAATTGCTTAGTTGTACTCGAAAAGAAATTTGCGTTAGGGAGAGAGGCATGAACAACAACTCAAAAGAAAAAAAAAGGCTCTCGGTTAGTTAGGGAAAGAAAAAAACAAGAAAAGGGAAATTTTTGGGGTAAAGCTAGACATCTATATTATATATTATATTAGGATATTAGTCAATAATAATAATAATTTTCCTTATGTATATCAATCATCTACCAAACTATTATATTAATATTTTAATATAAAAAATATTTAAAAAACAATTAAGGGGGCAATTGCCCCCTTTTGTACAATTATGGCTCCGCCACTAAGTGAGTGGACCTGCCAAGTTAAAAGGGTAATACTGAGCTAATTTTTACTTGGTTTCAGTCTTAGCTAGAGATCAAGTCGATAGATACTAAGTCAACAAAATTAGTTTAGTATTTTTGTATTTGATGTGTAAGGCCACGTAAGTCTTGCTATTGGTACTGTTCAACATCGAGATTAAGTATTTCATGTGACATCGCATATTGAAGCCATCAAACTGCATCATGACAATAATATATATTAACATGTCCGAATAGATCAGTTGTTACATGTTCCAGTATATATCAGCTAGCACTCAAATACAGAATATCATGTGAAGTTGCGTTGTCTTTGGAGAGAGAAGACCAGGGAAAGCCATATCAATTCAAGTCTTCCACCTTACATTCATCTGGGTGGCCAAACATTTTTTTTTCTTGTTAAATATAAATTTAAAAATATCATTTCTAAAAAGAATAAATAAAAAAAAAACAAGTCTTCCACCTCAGTCGTCTTCCATACAAATCTTAAGTCGTTGAACTCGAAAAAATAAGGTAATCTACATCCACATTCCATTTGTCTATTTAATTTTATTGCAATTAATTAAAATAGATATATATAAGAAATATAATGATTTAAATAAGGAAAAAACATATTATTAGGCAAATTTTCCTTTTCTTATGAACAAAAATTTATTATTCTCTCTCTAACCCAATTAATCCTGATAAAGAAGAATGGTCATGGCAATACTAGATATATGTTATAATACGTATCACTCTCACCACTAGTATGATTACCACCATCTCCACCACAATTTACTAGCATAATCACCAACCGGCCATCTCATGCTAGGAGGAGCCACTGCAAGCTTCTCTCTCTTCTCTACCAACTTCTCCTTTTTGCTCCCAACCGAAGGTTTCTCCTTCTTCCTCCCACAACCAACGCCAGCCACCAATTCCTCCATAAACGCTACCAGACTTCTCCCTCCCCACTAATTGTTTCTCTTTTTTCCTCCATAGCTGCAACAACTCCTCCACCACAAGCTTCCCCTTCTCCTTCTCTCTTATCCAGCAACTGACATTGGTGTCTTCACCCACAACTCCTCTGCCGGTCAACAACCAGACTAGCAGCTCCTCTCCCCTATGCTATTTAACCTCCCTTATCTTTCTCCCCATCCATTGTTCATGCAACATTAGCCATTGGGTTCGGCCAATGGCTAAGTTGCATTGGGCTAGACCCATTTTGGCCCAGCTTGGATGGCTAGGCCGTGTCTAGCCCAATTTAAATTTAATAATAATAATAATAATATATTATTAGAAAAATAAAAGCCTTTCAAAAAATTTGTGATTTTCTTGCATGTTTTTCTATCAATTTTGTATAATATTGAGTTGTATATTTACATTGTAAGATGCAGATCTAATATTAAAATACTTGGTTTTCTCCAAAACATTTCTAAAAAAAATAAAAACTCAAAAACATCTCAAAAAATTTTTAAATTAATTTCCTCTTTCAAAAACTAAAAAAAAATATTTTGTTTTCATGCATATGGTATGGTCAAATTCTAAAAGTTTTTCAAGTATGTTTTCATATAAAAAAATTGCATCTTTCTCATATTTTAAAAATGCAAAAAATAGATATTGTAATTGGTTTATGATTATCCATTAGGATTTGATTTCTAATAAAAAAATATTTTCATCAAAATAAAAAAGAAATATGTGTATAGGATTTTAATTATATATATAGTTTTTCTAAATAAGAAAAATTATAATTTTTCTTTTTATTTCAAATCATTATAGATTTTCTAAATATTATTTTTTTATTGTTGTTACTTTATATTCAATGAAATATGCTGCTTATAAAAATATCAATAATTAATTTTTATTTGATTTAATTTAAAACTCGATCTTACCTATAAATCAAGTTTGATAAATACTCCGTCAACAAAAATATTTTAGTATTTTTATATTTGATGTATAAGGGCACATAAGTTTTGCTATTGGTGTTCAACATCGAGATTAAATCTTTCATGTAACATCGCATAATAACACGTCCGAATATATCATGTAAAGTTGCATCATGACAATAATATTAACACGATCCGAATATATCAGTTGCTGCATTACATGTTCCGGTCTATGCTAGTCAAATACAGAATATAATGTGAAGTTGCTCTGTATTTGGAGAGAAGACCAAGGAAAGCCATGTCAACAAGTCTTCCACCTTACAATCATCTGGGTGGCCAAACATTTTTTTTTTCTTGATAAATATAAATTTAAAAACTTATTTCTAAAAAAAATACATAAAAAAAACCAAGTCTTCCACCTCAGTCTTCCATGCAAATCTTAAGTCGTTGAACTCGAAAAAATAAGGTAATCTACAGCTACATTCCATTTGTCTATTTAATTTTATTGCAATTAATTAAAATAGATATATATATATATAAGAAATATAATGATTTAAATAAGGAAAAAAATATTATTAGGCAAATTATCCTTTTCTTATGGAGAAAATTTTCTTCTTCTTATGACAAGTGGTTGCGTGGATCCCATTTTAATAACAACTAATTGATGCAACAGTTAGGCTATGGTGTTTTCAGCGCAATTTGATTATAAGAGTGCATGATATATATATATATATATATATATATATATATATATATATATACACTGCTAGCACGTAATAATTAGGCAAAAAATAAAAAATTAAAAATAAAATTAAAAAGTTATAACTATTAAAAAAATAAAATAAAAAAGTTATTAGGATTTCATGATTGTTAAAAAATTAATTCCAAGTGTTTAAAAAATTATGGTTTCAGTTTAAGGGTCAAAAAAATTATTACCGAAGATAAAAGGTTTAAAAAAAACAAGCATTTTAAAATAAAAAATTATTGCACAAAAAAAGCAATCAAAGATTTTCCCCTTGCTGGACTCATCCTTATGCGTATGAGCCACTATTATTTTCTTATGGTTATTATCATATATTAAATTTTATTATATAAACACTAAACACTAGATAAATATAATTCCTAATCATTTGTTGGTATAAAGCCCTATGTTCATTGCATGCTTTTATTGATATACAAAAAATCATGTATATAATATAATTTAAATTTATAATAATGACTTAGCATATCTAATATAGACGTGTTATATTTTATGCTACAAAATGAATATCCATTTCACTATTCAACAAAAAAAACACCTACTTAATTTTATGAATTTACTAGTTGTTAAATTTTCAATTTCTTTTATGAATTATTTATTTATTTAATCCAAATATTGTACTTTGTTATGCATGCTTGTAGTTATTAGAATTGTATTAACATCAAGTGAACATAGCAAGCAACCAAGCCAACGGCAAAATCTTATATTATATATGATAAATAATTAATTTATGGTTCACATATTAACAAAATTTCTTCTTAACTAAAACACTAATGCATGCAGAAGGACACAAAGGATGTGTCTTTATACTAAGATCAAATACAAAGTATACCTTAATTTATTTTATTTTATTTTTTTTCAAAAACTGCCTAAGTGTTATAACTAGTTAAAATATATATTCATTCATCAATTAAAAAAAAATGATGTAAATAGATAGATTATATATATTACTAGCAAAATCTGGGTGAATAACAAGTAAAGAATTATTTAAAAGTGTGGTAGAGGTTATTTTTTAATATATTTTTACTTAAAAATATATTAAAATAATATTTTAATATTTTTAAAATTAATTTTTAACATCATCGTATTAAAAAATTCTAAAATATAAAAATATTAATTTATGTTTACCAACCTAGGCCATGACCCATCTTTAAACCAAGTCACGGGTAACGCCAGATTTTACTAGGTACATGGTAGTTGGCCCCTCTCTCTCTCTCTCTCTCTCTCTCTCTCTCTCTCTCTCTCTCTCTATATATATATATATATATATATATATATATATATAAAAGGAGTAGCGTATTGAGCACTACTCAAAAGGGGATTAAGTTAAGTTAAAAAACAGGAGTAGGGTTGTGGGAGTAAACTTTTAAGATGCTTCATCAGAAAATTCATGTAAAGGTCACGA
>Ga0325400_1002430_pt1 | contig 16334 bp, 5 predicted proteins | sample PopdelMetagenome_2_FD_205662 | JGI IMG/M metagenome (GOLD analysis project Ga0325400, IMG submission 205662) | Populus deltoides microbial communities from Bellville, Georgia, United States - Xylem-PdKOR-R1 | ecosystem: Host-associated > Plants > Phyllosphere > Stem > Wood/Secondary xylem... | reverse complement strand
GAATCTGGATATATAAAGGCTCTCCGTACTGTTAATTTGGGTAGGCTAAAGAGATGGGCTTACGTTGTTGAGTGCAGAACTTTCTCTCCCTACACGTCAAAGCTCTCAAACTATAGGAAGTTGTACTAGATAAGTGGGTTGCAGCGTGCTGGCTATCTATTTATTTTTTCATACATAGAAAAGATATCAAGATTATGTTAATATTTTTTTAAAAATATATATATATAATTTTGATCATTGACCCGAATAGATTTAATAAACTCGATTAATTTAATAATATAACTAGAAAATAAGATATTGACAACAAATAAAATGAATAAATTAAAAAACAACACGACTCAATTATAAAAAAGATGAACGCTTATCAATATTATGAAAATATATCTTTACAATATTCCTAAAACATCTCAATGATAAAAATTAAATAAAAATAAGACAATTGCATAGAAATTAAAAAAAAAAGAATATCAATTCCCAACAAATAAAATGACGAATAACAAAATTAAAAAGAAAACAATATAAAAAATATAAAAAAATTTTGACCAGAGTCTGTCTGAGCCATCATATAATTGAATCCTTAAAAAATACATCCTCTGAAAGAACCGAACATGATAATTTTTCATCATCCGACTTGAGCCAAAATCAAACCAAATCTATAACTTTATGAGATCGGGATAAATTTATGAAAAGAAAACTGGATAAAATCATGAAATTTAATTCTCAAACCAACCTCATATTGAAGGGGGGGAAAGCAATGAAAAAAAAGACTCAAGTCAAACTTGGTTAACATTTTAAATCTATGACCGAGACATAATATCGGAATAACACTCAGAAATAAAAGGTACAAAAAATAATAATTTCTAATTTTCAACAAACCTAATGATGATTGATGAAATAAAAAAATAACCGAAGCCAAATAAGTCCAACCTTTAGAACTTGTAACACAGATCATAAGGCTGAATTACTTCATAAAAGGTGAACCCAAAAAAATAACAATGTAAAATCCCACTAGCCAAAATAATTAAGGATAAACTTGAAAAATCAAATTAAACAAAAAGGATACAAAAGAAAAAAAAATATAGATTTGAAAAGAATTAGAACCACTTGACACAAAAAGAAAATAAAATGAAATCATAAAGGATGAAATTGAAAAACATATTCAATTAAAAAATGATAAGAAAAAATAAAAATAACAATCAAAGAATAAGGACCAAATTTGATGTATAAATCAAATGTTATAGGATGAAATTGAAAAAAAATAATTTAATAAAGGATTCAAAACCAAATACATGCAATTAAAAGAACGAGGACCAAATTAACACCGTAAATGATTCAACAACAAATAAATTACAATAAAAAAAATTATGATCTAATTTGACTAGACAAACAAATAACTAGATTTTTTTTTTTGTAATGGCCATAATGTTTTCGAGAAGAGGAGAGAGGAAAGGGGGAGGGAAGAAAAAACATGTGGTCCAAGCTCAATTGCCGATCTTTTGAAAACACGCGCCTCACCTTCATAATATATAGGGACGGTGAGATGTGTTGGACATTGATATTAAAAGTTGTTTTGGCATTGTACGCATCAATCATTTTTTAATTTAAAAACATGTGAAAATGACTTTTTTACCTCTAAATTCAAATTAAAGGAGTTTGTTTTCTAAAATAAAATAGTAATTTCATAATAAAACGTAAGTATGTGGACAATAATTCAATGAGCTAATTTAGGTTTTTGTACAAGTATTCTCTCCTTCTTTCTTTCTTTATCGTGAACACCACATGATTTACCTACCATTTTGTGACATCATATATAGATGCATGTAGAAGTTGATGGAATATTTTGTTAGGTCAATTTCACTGATCACCTCCCAGCAGCTCCCACTTGTATCCTGTACATATCCCTTTGTCGCACTATGAAAATTATGCCCAGAAACTGCAAAGCATTAATTGAGAAGAAGAGAAAAAGACTTGAAGGTCAATGGACCTACCGTTTCTATCTTATAATTGGACAAGTAAAATGGAAGAACTTGGACAATGTTCAACAGTATCGGATCAATTTACAGCCCAGTTTGGCACTCTCTTCCCCACATTAACTAGAACAGCTACAGGAGGGGGGGGGGGGGACAGGAGGAACAAACCCTAATTTTCTATCTTACGACGGTGAACAAACTTTTGGGTTGGGTTTGATTCGGAATATAAGATGAAAGAGATAGATACATGGTAAAAAAAAAATGTTAAATTAGTGAAAATAGAGACTAAAATCATTTTTGTCATTGTTTTTGGAATAAAATGAGTGAACTTTTTATTATATGTTTTTTTAGAAGATATCAATGTGTTTAGTATTGTGATGTATTTTTAATTTAAAAATATATTAAAATATTTTTTTTGTTTTTTTAATTTTTTATATCAGCACATCAAAACCATTAAAAGTATATTAATTTAATATTTTTCAAGTAAAACATACTTAAAAGTAGAAAATATCGGAACCCCAACACTCTGTAAAAATAAAAAGAACTTTAAAACAATGAAGAAAGTATAAAGATTATCAAACTAAACGTAATTAAAAACAGAAATTATTGCATTTTCAAATGAAATAATAAGATTATGAAAGTTAATATTACTTAAAGATAAAAGTTACTACACTTTCAAATAATCACTGAAAATAAAAAACAATTGCTAAAAATAAAAAGAAAAGAAGAGAGTACGTATTAAGATTATGAAACTTGTTGTAAGGTTAATCCACAGTCCATTCCAAAGTAGATAATATTATAATGCTAAGGTTTGAAATTTGAAACAATTATGGGATCAAATCCAAGACAAAAGAGAAAGGCTCCTTCCTTTTTGTTGCCTCTTCCTCTGCTAAAATCTTGCAAATAATTGGCTTTGTCTTTCCAAAGGGTAACATAAAGATCCCACAAATATGATTTAATGTATATAAATAACCTGCAAAGGCACTGAGATCAAATTAAAAATATAAATTCCATACACGATAATTTTTGTGCTGCTTTTTTTTTTTTTTTGAGAGAGAGAGAATAAAAAGGGAATATAAAAGACAAAAGGAAAGTCCTCTTTGATTATAAATTTTGAGAGAGAAAAGAAATAATGCTTGTTATGAGTTTTTTTAATTAAAAAAAAAAATTTTTTTACCTTTTTTTTTATAACAAACCATTTAATTTTAAAAAGGTTGGATAGGCTGTGACTAAGGATTCAAATAGATTTTCAAGAGGAAGTTTCAGGTTTAAACTTTAAAAAATAAATATTATCTGAATTAAATCTATAAATTAAATAATTAAAAAATATCCATTTAATGTCATTGTATATATTATTTCTATATAAATTTGGTAAGTTCATTCATTAATTTATTCGGATAAAATACATGGTTTTCTTATGTTTTCATTATAATCAGTCCAAAGTCCAAGATATTTGGTGCAATTTTTATTTTATATAAAAAAAACCAACAGATAAATATTATATTTATATTTTATATAAACCGATATAATAATAATAAGTGATATAATATAGATCCAACATCACCAAACATTTGATCACATAGAAATTATAAGATTTTATAATTTATATGTTTTAATGTTAATTGATGGTAATTTTTATCTTTTAATAATCATCATTGATTATTATTAAAATCTGATTTAATTTAAAAATAAATAAATAAATAAAAATTTAAGTTTTGTTTTAAAATTAAAATGATATCGGTATTATTGAAAGAAAAGGATTACTGCTATCGCTGAAATAATTTTTTTATATAAAAAAAGAGAAAAAGTTAAAAGGTCAATGAGCACTTTACACTTTTGCAGATGAACGACGTCGGTTTGACTCTTCTTTAGGATTCCAAAGGGAGATGATTGGCTAATGATTCCAGCAAGATCAGTTTTGTTTGACGTTTCATCGTGAGTTCCAAAAGATAATCAAGTTTTGTCTCTTCAAAATCAGAAGAAAATGCCCTAAATATTCCAACGAAATACCAGACATGCCACTGGTCTTTGAAAGTTGACTGAGCTAACGTGTCATCTTGTCATAATTATTGGGATCCCAAAAAGTTGATCAGACACCGCAAATAAAAGCTTTGCGTGGGGGTAAAAGTGTCACTGATCATAATGAGTCACGTTACTCCCGTTTCTCTTATCCTCAAAGAAGGTTGAAAGTTAACGGAACGGAAGAGCTGTGCGGTGCTTGCTTCTTGGTGCCGTACGAGGATGTCTTACCCTTTTGTGCTGCCTAAAACATGGAATTGAATCCCACCGTTCCAATGTGAGATCCATCATTTTTGGAGAGTTTTTGAGAGTACAGTTTACTTTGTTTTTAAAATATTTTTTTTATTCATGTATTAAAATAATATTTTTATTCCCAAGACTTGTATTTATTCAAATTGATTTGGTAAAGTGTAATTAGTGGTATTTTATTAGTTATTTTTTTAAATATATATATATATATATATTAAAATAAATATAAGTAAAAGAGAGAATTTTTAAATAAAGATATATTTTTTATTTTTTAAGACGAATTCAAAAAGTAACTAATAGTAATTTACTAATTATTATTTAAGATTTTACAATACACATAACTCACATCTATAAATATACCACCAATTATGAAGCAAAACCATCCCATTGCTTGTTATAGGCATTCAATTATCTCACAATAAGCAAGGTAATGCTCCTCCATGGCTTGCTAGTTAGTTTTATAGTTGCAAATCAAAAATTTGAATTCTGTACATTTTCTTCCCAATTTTTTGGAACTATATTCTAAATTATATTTTTTTGATCAATTATCTACTCAGAACAATTCAACTACTTCTTGTTATAATCATTCAAATATTATACCAACGATGGTTATTCAAGTAGTTCAGCACTTATTTTTTATAAATAAGATTTTGTGAATAAAACACATCATTACTGAAAAAATTTTATCTTTTAACGAATTAATCCGGCTCGATTATTAATCAAGATGCAATGATATTTTAGATACTAAAGTTTAATAAAAAAAATAATTATCTCAGTAACGCTACATCATCAACATTTCCCTCCAAAGATTGCAAGCAATCTTCGAACTAAAATCCCTGTTAGGATCCACGCAAGATTAACATCATCGATGGGAAAAGGCTTTTTGCAGCACCACTTCTTGGGGACCATTGGAAAAAGACTCGAGTCCACCCTCACATCTTTCCAAGAGAAAGGTCCAAATAGAGAGGATTCAGTCGTTATCCGGCACACCTCAGGTGCCCACATAACACATGGAACCTCAATTCTCAAATGAAGTTTAAGAAATAGGAGTTCTTATGGCATTGGTGTCCGTTGTCTTTTATCCCACCGCAAAAAATATTCTGTTACTGTGTCTATCAAGAAATTTTTAGCTGTTTTTTTTTTATAATTTTGATGCGCTAATATTAAAAACTAAAAAATATATATTATTTTGATATATTTTAAGTTAATTAATTTTAAAGCAATTGACTCTACGTTACTAAATACATGCTAGATATGCATTCCTATATCATTTGGCCGCATTCAAAGAAATTTAATAAATTTATTTTAATAATCCTAACTCAAAACATTAAACATTTTAGACTCTTGTGGTTAATTATATATATAAAAAAAGTAATCTACATGGTGTGATCTAGCACAGTGATTTTTTTCTTACTAAAACATAAAATATAGAGACTTGTGAGATACAGTAAGATAGAATAAGAAAGAAGCAAAGCCAGCAAAAAAGCTTCAATTCTAAGCTTAGGGTCATCTCCTTCCCAAGAATATCACCAATTTCATGAATATAATAAATATCTTTTTGATTGAGGTTGTTTACCAAATGCTAATTTTTTATTTAGTATCCAAATATTTTTTACAGGAATGTCAGGTTGGGGTTAGTGACTAGTGGTCACACACACACCACCAACTGTTTTGTTCTCCCCCCCTCTTCTCTCTCTCTCTCTCTCTCTCTAGCATTATAATATCGGCCAGTATATATCTCTTTGGTGTCTTTACACAGCTTGTTCGCTTCTTGCACTTGCACTTCAATGTTTTAGTTGTGTCTCTCTGAAGGTATTTGCTTGCCTATGTAAGTGCAACCTTGTGACGAGCCACCCAGTTTTGTGAAACCAAAGTCAGGAATTTACCTCTTTTTGTTTGTCTTCTTTCCCATCTCAAGTATATGGCTTAATATTCTCTTCTTCACTATCATTTTGTCTTCTCACATCTCTATCTCTCTTGGGTTGTGAATCTTTTCTCTTATAATACAAGTTCCAAGAACAAAAACTAAAAAGAAATAGAAAAGAAAGAGTCTTTATTTGAGGTGGGTTTTTAGTTTGTTTAATTGGGTCATGGCAGTTTGCTGTGATCTTGAAGTAGATGTCAATGGTGAGGAGACGTTCATGGTGGATAAGGTAAAAAAAATAATCTCTTTGTTCTTGTTTTCATTTCCTTTAACTTTGCCTCTTTAGAGCTTTAAAGTTATGATTTTTAGTCTACTTTGGCTAATCTCTTCTTCTAATTTTCCTTCTTACTTAATTTACTCAATGCTGTTCACTTCACATAATTGCTGACCTTGGTTCAGTTTGCTTTGTTTTGCTTTAATGTATATTCAATAGTTCTGGTGTTTTTTTTTAATCAAATGGCTGTTAAATGTGGAATTTGAGTACTTCCATGGTTTTTGAATTAATTCTCTTGTGGTGATTTTTATATTATCTGTTCTGCCATATTACCTCTATGATTTCTATGGTTGTACTGCCAACTACATTAAATTTACACCTACATTGCAGTGTTGTGGGGTATGCTTTTTCATGCTAGCTTCTTCTTCTTCATCTTGTCTTCTATTTTGGGCACTTGCTAAACACCAAATTGTAGGGCTTTATCTTCTGAGCTGGTCCTGTCATTTATTGCTGTTGTTAAGGGGGTTTAATGTTTCATACCTTTATTTGTTTTTATTCACTCCTTTTGAGAAGGACTTATTAGTTGCTTTCATGGAATTTAATACACTGTTTATTACCCTTGTTTCTTGGGTTGTTTGGCAGACATCTTATCTGTTGATTTTCCCATGCACAATTTATTGTCTATAAAGACCACACACCTTTCTTTTGCAGATTTTAGCTGTCTATGCCACTTTTTTTTTTGGGTGCTTTGCTAGATTCAATGAGTTCATTCTTTTGTGGAAGGTTTTCAAGGCACTGAAATGTTCTGTTAATTGAGGCTCGTCTTTGTTGCACATTTCCTCTGTCACTGATAGTTAGTTATCTACCTAGATTGAATGCTTGCTACTTCTCTTAACTTAATTAAATAAATCACTTTTATCAGTGGTAAAGACAAAATTTTAGCTTTAATCTCTTCTATGTTTTAGTTATTCATTAGATTTTAGATTTGCATTCTCACATTTTTTTTTTTTTGGATATTTGCAGAAGGTCATTGCTTCATATTGTGGCAGATTAAGAAAATTATTTGGTAAATCAACAGGTAGTGCAAGAAATTTGAAAGTGATATTCAATGACTTTCCTGGTGGGCCTGGAAATTTTGAACTCCTGTCAAGATTCTGCTACAATAATGGTAGGATTGACATAACTCCTTCAAATATTTCCTTCCTACATTCTGCTGCACAGTTCATGGAGATGAACAATTCTGTATCTGGAACTCATAACTTATTGGAAGAGACTGAGAAATCACTTAAAGGGATGAATTACTGGGCATGGTCTGAGCTGTTAATCACTATAAAGCAGTGCCAAGATTTACTTCCGTTTCCAAATTCTTCTGGTATTCTTGAAAAATGTGTGGATTCTCTTATTGGAAGGATGGCTACTTCTAGTGAGCCAAGTCCATGTCCATCTACTTCTTCTCCTGATAGCTCTGGAGTCCGGTTTTCATGTGACACTAGAAGCACTGAGAGTTTGAAGAATAGCTTCTCTCGAGCAACCTGGTGGTTTGAGGATCTTTTGGTTTTGAGCCCTAATTTGGTTGGAATGGTGATCAAATCCATGGTCTTGCGGAAGTTTGATCATGTTATCATTAGTAGGTTTCTCTTTTATTACCAGAAATCGAAGTGCTATACTGGCACGTCTGATGAGAAGCGTAATGTAGTAGAAACTGTCATAGATATACTTTATATTCTTGATTGGAACTCTGTTTCATTCAAGAGTTTATTTGGAATTCTTCGAGTTGCTTTGAATTTGATCATAAGCAAATGTAGCAGGACCAAGTTGGAGAGTATGATAGGTTCTCAGATGGATCAAGCAACTCTAGATAATCTGCTTATTCCTTCTCCATATGGGATGAATTACTTGTATAACGTGAAGCTTGTTCTAAGGTTCTTGAAAGCATTTCTGCACGGAGGAATCAGTCAAACGTCTCCAACACAATTGAGAAAAGTTGCTAGTTTGATGGACTTGTATATAGCAGAAGTAGCCCCAGATCCTTGTCTAAAGCCTTCTAAGTTCTTGGCCCTAACCATGTCTCTGCCAGATTCTGCCAGAGATTCATATGACAGAATCTACCGTGCCACAGACATGTATCTACAGGTAGTCCTTTGATCTTTTCTCATGTTTCATGTCATTTGATTTGGAATTTCTATAGCTTATTGAATCCTGTATTGGTTTTTTTATTGGGAAACAGGTGGTGAATTTTACATCTCTTGCTATGCTATTATTAAATTTCAATTTCACATATGATTTTGCAATATGAATTTCATGTAGGTGCATACTGGATTATCAGAAGAAGAAAAGATGAAGATATGCTGTGCATTGAATTATGAGAAACTCTCAGCTGAAGCTTGCATCCACCTTTCTCAGAACAAAAGGTTTCCATCAAAAAGTGCAGTCCGAGCTCTCATGTCTCAGGAAGTCAAGCTCAAAAGCCTACTCAAAACCACCGACAAAATGAAATGCTATATTGATTCACCTTCTGGTGTTAGTGAGATTGGAAGGAAGGGAAAGAAAAATGAAGCCAGTGAACAAATTGTGCTCTATGCTGGTAAACTTGATCCTCCAACTAACAATGAGAAGCTTAGTGCCCATTTGAAAGGAATGCAATGGAGGGTGACGGAATTGGAGAAAATTTGCTTGAAAATGCAAACACAGATGACAAAAATCGTGAAGTCAAGAGTATCAAGCCATAGCAGTACTCCCAGATCCTTACCCAAGCTTTGTTCATGATAGGATTTTCTGCTCAATATTAAAATATTTAATATCTCTTTCATTTGTACAGCAAGAGGGTTCTTTTTATGCGTGTGGTATTTGTAGCATTTTTCTTTCTTTTATCGACATCTTGGCTGTACAGTTCTACAGAAAACTTTTGTTTAATGCTTCTGACACTGCAAACCAGTGAAGATGTTCCATGCAAACTGTTTAATCTCAAGAACATCAGCTTGTCCTGTGTGGTCAACAGCCAGTCATAAAAACAAAAGTTAGTGATGAATTAGAAAAATAAGGTCAATTTATTAGTTGATTCGATCCCAGAAGTATGAAATCTTTATGAGATGGGAATTTTTGTCACACTCCAACTACCTTATAGCCATAAAAAAGAAGAAAAAGGAAAAATAAAATAAAATAAAAAACTATAACCAAACACATACACCATTCTTGTTTTCATATAGCATCAAAATCATTTTTAACCATCTAACTAAATTACTTGTAATTCAACTATTATTAGCATCCCCTCTAGTTAATATCTTTATAGATAAAAAAAAATATATCTTAAAATTATTAAAAATTTACATGGACATTAATTTCAGAACTCGATTCAAAATCGAGATCATGTTAGATGTTAAGCCAACGTGTTACTCATTGACCTACTGGTAGCTCCGAGTTTCATAAATTACAGCCACTCTTTTGTAACTTGAGAAAATAAAAGCAAGCCAAAGAGTTAGAAACAGGACCTTCCCTACCGTCTCTAGAGTATTTATACCTCTGGCTCCACTTTGTGACACCACAGGATTTAATGTATATTAATGCCATTAATTAACCAACCCTGAGAATCTTTTTCTATTTAGAAATTTCCTACGCAAACAAGTTAAAAAAGCACCGATTTTTGCAACAAATGGTGGTACCGACTGTTTTGTCTTCTGGCAGAACCCTTCAACTATACATGCTAAATGCTACCACAAGGAAAGCCACTAAACATTAACAGCATAAGAACTGTGGGCCTGTGAAAGATATATTCCCACCAGCTACAAATATTTTCTGTTCATAGAAGGTGAATATATGATGACTAGTAAGAATTCTGATGATCTTCTTTATCGTATAAGGCCATAAAGCACAGTTGCCTCATGCAGCAAAATATATCTCCAGTGAATATGATGCACAATGATGGACCTGTGAAGAGGTTCAAACCCTAAAAAGCTTCCAAATGAAAGCAAAGTTTTGTCAAAAACTGAATTAAGACTAATTAAGCGAAACCAGATGGTGGAATGAAGTATTTTTTTTAAAATTTTCTTGGTTGAATTTTCTTTTTAATATTAAATTGATTGAGAATTTAACTTTAATTTTTCATATGAATTACTACAATATTTCCCTACATAGCTTTTTTTATGAATTTTTTTTAAATAGTCTTTATTAATTTTACTTCGTGGTTTTTGTCTTTAAAACACTGTGAATTGTTGCAATGTTTCCCCACATGGTTTTTGTTTTGCTATAGAGTTTCCCCTCAAGTTTTTTTTTTAAAATTATCTTTGTTGATTTTTTTTTTAATATTGAGCTGGTTAAGAATTTAGCTTTAACTTTCCTCACATGTTTTTTTTTTATTTTTTTGCTTTTTTTTCCTAAATTATCTTCTTCTTTTTTTTTTCATTTTTTTTGTTTTTTTAGAATTATTTTTGTTGATTTTATTTTTTCAATATGGAGCTAGTTGAAAATTTAGCTTTGTAGTTTTTCTTCTTTAAAACACTGTGGATTGCTACAGTGTTTCATCACATGATACTTTTTTTTCTTTTTTTATGATTTTTTTTCCAGAATTGTCTTTGTTGATTTTTTTTTCATATTGAGTTGGTTGAGAATTTAGCTTCATAGTTTTTTTCTTTAAAACATTATGGATTGCTATAGTGTTCCCCCACAAGATTTTTTTTGTTATGATTTTTTTTAAAATTATCTTTATTGATTTTATTATTTTTAATATTGAGCCGATTAAGAATTACAACTGTAGATTTCCTCATGAAATAGATTGCTACAGTGTTTCTTTAGCTTTGTAGTTTTATTCCTTTAAAACACTATAGATTGCTACAGTGTTTCCCTATATGATTTTTTTATGATATTTTGTTTTTTTTTACCATAATTGTCTTTGTCGATTTTATTTTTTTCATATTGAGCTGGTTAAAAATTTAGCTTCGTAGTTATTTTCTTTAAAACACTGTGGATTGCTACAGTGTTCCCTCACATGATTTTGTTTTGTTATGATTTTTTTTTTAAAAAATTATCTTTATCTATTTTATTATTTTTAATATTGAGCTGGTTAAGAATTATAACTGTAGATTTCGTCATGAAATAGATCGCTACAGTGTTTCTTGCATGATTGTTTTTCCTTTTGTTTTGATTTTTTCTAAAATTTTATTTGTTAATTTTATTTTTTTAATATTAAGCTGGTTAAGAATTTAGCTTCGTAGTTCTTTCCTTGAAAACATTGTGAATTGCAATAATTTTTCTTCATATAATTTTTTTTCACAAATTAACTCACGACAACGCACAAGCATGCCACAAGCCCGCAACATCGGGCATTTTTTTCATATTGAGCTAATTGAGAATTTTGCTTCGTAGTTTTTTTATATAAAAAAACATTGTGGATTGTTACAATATTTCGCCACATGTTTTTTTCAAAATTATCTTTGTTATTTTTTTAATATTGAGCTGATTGAGAATTTAACTTTAACTTTCCTCACATATTTTTTTCTATTTTTCCATTTGTTTTTGCTTTTTTCCCAAAATTATCTTTTTTTTTATTTTTTTGTGTGTTTTTTCATAATTGTTTTTATTGATTTTATTTTTTTAATATGGAGCTGATTGAGAATTTAGTTTTGTAGTTTTTTTCTTTAAAACACTGTGGATTGCTATAGTGTTTCCCCATATAATTTTTTTTATTTTTTTTTTAGAATTGTCTTTGCGATTTTATTTTTTTCATATTGAGCTGGTTGAGAATTTAGTTTTATAGTTTTGTTTTTAAACACCGTGGATTGCTACAGTATTCCTCCACATGATTTTTTTAAAAATTATCTTTATTGATTTTATTATTTTTAATAATGAGCTGGTTGAGAATTACAACTGTAGATTTTCTTATGAAACACTATAGATTGCTACAAGATTTTCCTGCATGGTTTTTTGTTCTTTTGTTTTTTTTGTTATGACTTTTTCCAAAATTTTCTTTGTTGATTTTATTTTGTTAATATTAAGCTGGCTAAAAATTTAACTTTGTAATTTTTTCCTTCAAAACATTATGAATTGCAATAGTTTTTTTCAAAAATAATTTTTTTCTACAAACTCACGACAACGCACAAACATGCCATAAGCCTGCGGCATCGCGCAGGCATGGCATCTAGTAACGCTATCTAAATGGTGTGGGGGAATCACTGTTCCCCACATCTAAATCACTATGAATTACAACAGTAATTCATAATGATTCTTTCCCCTTTTTTTTGGCTAACTTTTCCCTTTTTTCTTTTTTTTTTCAAAATTACTTTTTTTTTCAACTTTCCAATTTTTTATTTATTTATTTTTTTTTCTAAAATTATTTTTGTTGATTTTACTTTTTAAATATTGACCTGATTAAAATTTTTTCTTTAAAATACTGTGGATTGCTGCGATGTTTTTGCACATAGTTTTTCTATTTTATTTCTTTATTTTTCAAAATTATATTTGTCGATTTTTTTTAATATTGAGCTGATTGAGAATTTATTTTTGTAATTTTTTTCTTTAAAACATTGTTGATTGCTACAGTGTTTCTCCGCATGGTTTTTTTATGATTTTCTCTGAAATTATCTTTTTTTATTTTATTTTTTAATATTGAGCTGGTTAAAAATTACAGTTACAATATGTGAGGAAAGCACTGTAACTTTCCTCGAAAATTACTGTTGATTGCTACAGTGTTTTTTCCCACATGATTTTTTCTGTTTTTGTTATTTTTTTCCCCAAAGTTATCTTTGTCAATTTTATTTTTTAAATATGAAGCTGGTTAAGAATTGCAATTACAAGTAAATACAAGTTTTTCCTCACAAAACATTATAAATTGATACAGTTTTTCCTCACATGGTTTTTTTCCAGTTTCTTTTGTGTTTTCATTTTTTTTGTGATATTTTTTTCAAAATTATCTTCGTCGATTTTTTTTTAATATTGAGTTGGTTAGAATTTAACTTTGTAATAAAGCTTAATCATGTGAGGAAAGTATTGTAGCTTTGCTCATAAAACATTGTTGATTGCTACAATGTCTCTTTGCATGATTTTTTTTTATAATTTTTTTCAAATTATCTTTTTCAATTTTATTTTTTTAATATTGAGTTGTTTGTGAATTACAATTACAAGTCATTACAAATAAGTCTAAATTATATGGGGAAGCACCGTAGCTTTCATCACAAAACACTGTGCCTTGCTACAGTGTTTCCAACATGATTTTTTTTCTTTTTTTTGGTGTTTATTTTGTTATTTTTTTTCTAAAATTATCTCTGTCAATTTTTTTTTAATATTGAGCTGATTAAGAATTTAGCTTTGTAATTTTTTTCTTTAAAACTGTGAATTGTTGCAGTGTTTTCCCATGTGATTTTTTTAATGATTTTTCCCAAAATTATCTTTGTTGATTATTTTTTTAATATTGAGTTGGTTAAGAATTATAATTACAATAAAGCTAAATCATATGAGTAAAGCGTTGTAGTTTTTCCCACAAAACACTATGGATTGCTATAATATTTCTCTAAATGGTTTTTTATTTTATTTTATTAGGAAAAACGCTATAGTTTTCCTCACAAAACATTGTCAATTGCTACAACGTTTTTTCTCATGAGTTTTTTTTCTTCCAAAATTATCTTTGTTGGTTTTTTTTAATATTAAGTTGGTAGAGAATTTAGCTTTGTAATTTTTTTTTCTTTTTATTAACTGAAAAGCTAAATTATGTGGCGAAAGCACCGTATCTTTCCTCATAAAACACTGTAGATTGCTACAAATCATTTTGTTCAGTCTCTAAATTTTTGATCACCAACACAATTTTTTTTCATCATGAAATATTTACTCCATCATACTTTTAATTTCTATCAACTTATCTAATAATAATTTATATTTATAATATTATTAAATACACTTATTTTATAAACTTACAGTAGCATGCGGGCACGTCATCTAGTGACTATGATAACAGGAAGACTGCTTAAAAAGGAGCCGTTGTGAGTATGTAATAAGGTCCACTTTTTGTAATGGGCTCACTAGTAGGAAAGCTTAGTAACAAAGTCCCATGCTTTGGCAGTTGGCACAAAAATGTTATTTATTTAAGAGGGAAAACACAAAAATAAATTAAAATGTGCAATAACGAAAAACAATTTTCATGAAATGTTAGAATTTTATTTTATTTTGAAAAAAAATAGAGATGATATTAAGACAGCACTAACCAGGCGCTGGTATGTATATATATATATATAATGTTATGTTTTATTTATTTATTTTTGTTAGAAATATATTAAAATAATATTTTTTAAATTTATTTTTAATATCATCATATCAACGAAATAATAAAAAAAATATTAAAAAATTATTAAATTAAATCAAAATAAAATTTTAATTTTTTAAAAAGAACTGTTTAACTGCACTGTCAGTCAATCGCATCCGAACTAGCAAACTACATTTCAAGTTAGAAACAGGAACAAGCACTCTTTTTTCTCGTTCTTCCAAGGAACAGACAGCGTGGGAACAATCGTTTGATAAGGATCGGTGCATGCATGCTTACATGCACGTACAGACACACCACGACGAACCCGGTAAAGGTATTTTTAATTATGGTGTGTTTTAGAATAAAAAATATTTTTTTAAAAAAATAACATGTTTCCAAACACATCTTAATCGGAAGAAGCTACCGGGCTGCTCATGTTTTCGAGTGGTCTTATATACCTGGGGTGTGTCTGTCTGTGTGACACTTTCTGGAGAAGAAAATTTCGAATGGAATTGTGTATATTGACGACATGAGGAGCAATCAAATGTAACGAAACTTCTATTACATATATAGTTGATCTTTCAGTTGCCAACTTACTTATTGGTTTTAACGTTGGGCATTTAGAAAATAGTAAGTAAGAGTTACTGAGAATAATACTTTCAGTTACCGAGGTGTAGTTTTTCAGAAAAATCCGACTGTAATGCGTGCAGTGGCCCAAGTCAATGTGTAAGACGATGACTTGTGCATGGTGACACTGATAATGGTTCCTAGTTGTATGCTGTGGTCTAATGGGAATTGGGTAGGCAGGCAGTCTGAACACGTGCTCCTTCATATATAATAGCAGCCATCAAGTCAACTATGCAGATTTTTTTTTCTACCCTATTTTATTTTTATATTTTAAAAAAAACTTATTTTTTTATTTTAAATTAATATCTTTTTAATATTTTTAAATAATTTTAATACTAAAAAATAATTTATAAAAAATAAAAAATATTATTTTAATATATTTCTGGTACACTTTATACAAAAAAATATATATTTGTAATAAAAAATGAACATAAACTAGCATATCGACCCACAAGTGCAAGATTTATGTATATAAATGGACATTGTCTTCTATTAAAAAATCTAAAGTATTATATTATAAATCACTCACTTTTTTGTTATCAATAAGGGCAAATACTACTCAAAAATTAAGAAAATATGCATTCCATTTTAACAATCAAACCAACCTCTTAAGTTTATTTTCATAATCTTTAAAATTGAATACTCTCCGTACAAATCTTTGATAATAATTAAAAAAAAACTCGTCAAATTGAACACCAGTCAGGTATTGTAATATTTGTTTAAAATTATGATAACATCATAAAAAATAAAATAAAAAGGATAAAAAATAATTTAAAATTAACTAAATATTGAAAGAAAAAGAAAAAGAAAAGGAAAAACAATGGGTTTCCCACCTCCTTCACTTCACTGTTCATATTGCAATGGGGTCAGTTATAATTGACATAATTCTGTTATTTGATCTAGCGCCTGGAGCTTCATGGCTATATATATATGTATATATCTCCTTGCTGGTGCACCAGATTTCAATTTGTCGTTTGAATTCGATTTACCTCGGCCTGAAAAAAGTATATCCTTAAAACATTACGTTAGCTCATGGAGATCAAATTTAAGGATTTCTTGGTCCAATTTGCTGTTTCATTATCTATGTTATTGAATCTTTTATAACTT
>Ga0325400_1002427_pt1 | contig 16347 bp, 7 predicted proteins | sample PopdelMetagenome_2_FD_205662 | JGI IMG/M metagenome (GOLD analysis project Ga0325400, IMG submission 205662) | Populus deltoides microbial communities from Bellville, Georgia, United States - Xylem-PdKOR-R1 | ecosystem: Host-associated > Plants > Phyllosphere > Stem > Wood/Secondary xylem... | reverse complement strand
TTTTTTTTTTCTTGTCTTCTATTTTTGCTATACATCCTTAATTAAAACTAGTTTGTTGTGGTCCCAACAGGTATGAATTATTTGTTGGCCAGCCTCCATTTTATACGAATTCAGTTTATGCACTCATCCGTCATATTGTTAAGGTTAATAATGCTTCTCCTAGTTCATGCCTGAAACTATGGTGTATGATAGTGGAAGCTAATGTTATATACAAAATCTCAGGATCCAGTAAAATATCCTGATGACATGAGTCTGAATTTCAAAAGCTTTCTTAAGGGGTTGCTCAATAAGGTGCCTCAAAATAGATTGAGTTGGCCTATGCTTCTTGATCATCCATTTGTTAAAGAAACCTCAGAGGAGCTGGATGCCAGGGTAATGTGATCACACACTCACAATTATTTTCGTTCTCTTTTCACCTTGTTTTTCTTAATATTCAAATTAAGGACTACAACTTGCTACAAACTTATATTACCAGTAAAAAAGCTGCATAAACTCATCTTTCTCTACAGTTGTATATACATATATATTATATGTTTTTTGCTGGTATTCTTGTCAGTAGAATACGGTATACTTTAGCACCTGATAAAAGAATCTACAGGTAATGTGCACTGCAACGTCTGCATCCAGAGAATGTGATGCAGCACGGAGGGGTGAAGAAAATAATATGCAAGCATCAACTGGTTTGATTGCCTCAAATCCTGGTGGTTTAGCTTTCACTAGTTCTTCAGTTTTGAAACCTTCAATGTGCTAAATAATCATAAATTATTGTTATAGGTAGAAGCAATTCTGCTGCTGCTTTTGAGAACTGTAATCCTCCGAAGTTTCACAGTGATGCTGATTTAAATTGTCCTAAAGCAGTCACAGGCAGCTCCTCACCACAGGAGGAGTTCCCTGGATTTGCAAGTCCTAATGATGTTAAACAATCAGGTAGACAGACTTGTGGCTATCATAATTTCTGTCCAGTTTTTCCATTGATGCTGTAGAAAAAAGAATGTTATTTTTAGAAGAAGGCTCTCTGTTGTTCTATCTAGTCTTGCAGTAATGTCTTGTATCATAAAATCGCTATCAAATGGATGGCTCTAAGCCTGAATTTCTGTCTCATTTAAGTGTCATAAAAACCTGGAAATTATGGTGTTTGGATCATTCATTTCTTGTTCTTATTGAACTTTTACTAATCTTCTTTAGTACATGCAATTGCAGTCAGCCTGCGTTTGTATTCCCCTGTTCATGAAAATGTTAAATTGTATTTTAGTTTTGAATTATGTTTATATGACAGCATGCATAGGAATGCACATTGCTTTGTTGGTGCTTATCTGTTGGTTGTACGAAGTTGTTTTCTTCTAAATGAGGGATACTCCTTGGTTGAAAACAAGAGCTAGCTGTCTTGCAGAATTTGCTAATGACTGTTCACGCACACATATATGTAAAAATGAAATGTAAATTGTATCATATTTATAGCTCTTTTTGTGTATAACTGTGATTCTATCTCTTTATTACTGATTGAAACCTGAAAGTTATTCCTGTAGTTTTTTCTAACTTGACAATGTTGATTCTGAGACATGTTATTTCTCTTCAGGCAATCAGATATTGGATAGATTGGAAAGCAATTCACTTACAGTTAAAGGTGCCAATATAATTGGTCAGGATAATGAAGCATTAACGATTATTCTACTACCATTGAGAAAATGGTCAAAAGAATCTCTGCATTCTTGGAGGTGAAATTCAATATCCTTTTACTTGCATGATCAACCTTACCTTTTGTGGGAAGCATTAGATACGACTAAAACATTTTTACTCTTGGTAGTTTGTGGTTTTGGTAAAACAAATTCTAATATTGTTGCTTGCTCATAGCATTGATGCATCATGCCCTACTTTGCTACTGGAAAAGACTGAGAAAAATATATGGGAGCAGTTGAAATTCACATGCATAGGGGAATACTTCATCTGGTTACATTGCATTAAAGCTTTGTAGATATTTTGATAAAATCTAAATTAATTTTGAAGTAGTTGAAATTCACATGCATGAGGGAATACTTCATCGTGTTACATTGCATTAGTTAAAGCTTCATAGAATTTTTTCGATAAAATTTAAAATAATATCGATTCATTCTATAATGATTTTTTTTTTGCTTAATTTCTCCTTGCATGGTACTCATCAAAGTCCCGTGACATGGTTTGGAAACTATGTTGTGTTGATGAATGTTAAGCAGCACGCAGAATCAGTACTAAACCTGGAAAGGAAGGAAAAATATGCTAAAAATCACCTTTTCTAATAATAAACCAGACACTAATAGCTTTCAGAAAAATGAAGTTTCCTTGGAGATGAAATAATGACCCTCTGTTGGAAGAACTGTTGGAGCATCCCTCACTTCATCTCTCTTTAACCAAAACTGCTTTCATATTCATAACCGAAATCCACCAAGAAGATATGAGATCTCTGAAATAATTCAGTACTTTTCACTCAAACTGTACCTAAGGATATCCATGCATGTGAAACCAATTCTTTGGAGATTCTACCATGTGAACACAAACACCTATGATCACCAAAGACAACAACTCTGTCAGAGCACACTACCTGAGTTGTTTATTACAAATGGGATAAAAGAATGGATAAGCTGATATAATGGGATGTCTAAACCCATCCATAAGGAATTTAGTTTCTAATCATTTTAGTATTACTTAATGCATGAATTAGATGATTGCAACAAGTAACCACTTGCTATTTGGTAGAGTGTTCCAAAGACATGGAAAGACAGAGCAAGACTTTGAAATGCAAATCAGACTTTGGCATGGGTTAAACTGCAGGTTTTTCTGATGATGCAATAAGCTGGTGTTATTTCACACCAAAGATATGCCTTACGAAGACATCATATATTGGGGACTATGCCTTATGAATACATCATAATGTGGGGACCAGGGCGGTGGTTCTTTTGGTGCTCTACTACAATTATTTTACCTCATCTAGTGCTCTAGATAGGAATCATTTTTTCAATAGCTGACACTTGTAATGTTGACTGAATTTAGGCAAGCAGCATATATAATATTTTATTTGTGAGAGAAATTTGCCTTTTCAACTCATGCAGGGATCAAGATGTTCTTACTACAAAGCAGTCACTGAGAATTATTTCAAACTTAACTGCAGCTGGTGCAACTGGTGGCCTAGTTAATGAAATACTTAGTGAACTTCTTAATTTCACTGCCAAAGTAGTCTGCTTGAAATCCTCTGAACTTAGTGACTTATTAGCAAAGGTATTAGGACTTCATTTATTCCAGCCTTTATAGTAGATTTAATTCTGTTATGTGCCATGCTTATATTCTTGTAATATCTAAAATTGAGTTATTGATAAATGTGTTCCACATGATAAAGTAATACAATTTTTATACAAACAAAAAATTGTAACAATGTTTTATTTCACTTGTTTGTTTAATTAATGCAGTCCACTCTCTTCTTTCACTCAGATATTTTCTCTTATTTCCCAACTGACCTTTGAAGTTGTTGCAAATGCTATGTTTTTTTCTCGAAAATTTCTTTTTGTTGATTTCTGGAATAGTGTTCATTATTTAAAATCCAAGTGCTGTAGATCACTGTATGCTGTTGCCATTATAACTTTCCACTCTCTGATGATTGCTGGTTGGCAACTCTAAATTCTTAATTTTGCAGAGTTTCTCTATAATAAAACTACAATTAGACAATATTGGGAGTGCCATTTCAACTTCATATTTCAAGCACTGGGTTGCCTTAACTGAAATTTTTTCACAGGTAATTATGTTCTTTGTTGATTGTTATGGCAAGTTTAAGTGTTAATTTTCAAGTCCCTTATCGTAGTAAAATATATAGATTGTTGGTGGCCATGAAGAAACCTCGGGAAGTGTTCTGTTAGAGTCCTGTGCTTGCATTGCAACCATGTTATCTGCTGTAGATGATGGTCTTAAAGCAACTTCACTGACTTCTGAGGCAGCTCCTACTCCTGTAATGCATGAAGTGATGAAGCAGATTTTGGATCATGCGAAAACATGTGGATTAGTTGAAAATTTATCTCTTTGCTTAGCAACATCAGGCTCTAGTCTCGTTTCAGGTTCTTTGAACATGTTGCGTGCTGCCTGTGAAGCTTGCAGGGCTATGTGGTCATTGATAGATGCGGTGGAAACTCTTTTCAGGAAAGAGAATCTCTATTTATTTCCATTAAATTCTTTGCAAAGCCATTCTTTACCCTGTCTTGACATTCGGGACCAGGAACGAAGTTCATTGGTTGGAACAGATTCAGCAAGAATCATTGAAGCAGTGACAAGAGCATTCTTGAGATCAAAAGCTGTGCAGGTGGCAATTTTCTGTTGCCTCAAGCAACGTATAGAGCCAGCTCTCTCTGCTAGTATTCAGGTGTTTTTCTTACATCATTGTTATTCTTCTTTCTTTTTCAGTTTATTCTGTTCTTCAACATTATTCTCAAAAAGTCAACTCATTTTTAAAAGTTAGTGGTCTCAAATATAACTTCTTAACATCATGCTTGGATGATGATCACTCTACATATAGGTGCCATAAAGTGTGCTCATTTTAAAATGTTACAGATCTTGTCAAGATGTTGTCTACATAATGCTATGGTTCCTGGTGTTCTTTGCGGCTTGCCAAGTTCTCTTCCTGTAACAACTGTTGTCAGTGGTGGAGGAGATAAAACTATTCTTTCAGAAATATTCGCCATTTTATCTTGGTGTACATCTAATAAAGATCCTGAAACAAGTAACTTAAAGAGTAAATTAGCGAATTCTTCCACGGTGGTTTTAAATTCATGCCTTCTCCTTGCAATCATTGCTCAATGTTTGAAGTCAACGGGAAGAAATTCGGCCTTGTTTATGCTGACATCCTCTCCAAAGAATCAGTTGTCCCGGCTTTCTATTATTGGCCATCAGTTCTCTCCTGACGACAAAATGAAAATTTCATTGGAACCTCATTGTGCCTCGGCTATGCTGGCTCTCGCATCAATTCTATCTCTTGAAAGTGGAGCTTCTGTTGAATCTTCGATCTCAGAAATTGCGGTGCCTTTGATTCCTCGAAGTGCCACACTTTGCGAACACCTCAAGATTTCACCTGTCGAAGGAAATGAATTAGGTCCACGCAACATGAATGTTCTCTCATATTGGCATGGCCTTAGGGATGGTTGTGTGGGCTTGTTGGAATCCAGGCTGAAATGGGGAGGTCCATTAGCTGTAAAACAGTCATGTGCAAGTGGCATGCCTCTGCTTCTTATTGATTTGTTAAGCAACAACCGTTCAATTACCTCTCATCAAGGAATTGATAGCACAAAGGATCAAGTCGGGTTATCCCCCATTGGGGTTGTATGGGCAGTTTCTTCAATATGTCACTGCCTTTCTGGTGGCGCTCCGATTTTTCGTCAGATTTTACTCAGGAGTGAACATGTCAAGGATATATCTGAACTGATCTCAGATGTGCATCTCAAGCTTGTGAAAAGCTGGAGTGGGCCAGGTGGAGGCAAGGATGGTGTCAGAGATGCTGTAAATGCAGTTATAGATATCTTAGCTTTTCCTTTTGTTGCTATACAAAATACTCCTGGCTTGCCATCAGCTACCGCTTCTGTAAATAGCGGGTTCCTTCTCAACATGGGCTCTCCTGGGGGCAAAATATTCATCGAAGACAAGGACATGGCTAAAGCAATTGAGGAAGACATGGGAAAGTATCTAAAAATACTTATAGAGGTTAGATCTTCTGTTTGCCTTTTCCTTTGTAGTTCTTCTCGGTCAAAGGTTAAAATGGGCCTTAAGTAAGAGAAACTGTTAATATTACTTGTCCTAAAATCGTCTCTAGTATTAATGATACTCATTCTACTACTTTTCAGGTGGGATTACCTGGCATTATACTTCGCTGCGTAGAATATATGGAGTTGAAAGATCTGGGAAGGCCAGTTGCATTTCTTGCCAAAATGATCGGCCACCGACCTTTTGCTATTCAATTAATAGGTAGAGGCTTGTTAGATCCAAACATGATGAAAAGATTGCTCGATAACATGAGTCCGAGAGAGGTCATGCTTGATGTTCTGATGATTGTTTCTGATCTAGCACGCATGGATGAGGTGAGGTTTTAATGTAATTCTTTTCGTATTCTTTTTATGAGTGTTAATCTTCATATATAGTCCTTTTAAAATATTTCCACAGAGGTTAAGTAGCTTTATTTAAGAATAGGAATCTTTTCTTACTAGGATCAGTGCTTTAACTAATACAAAATAGGATGCTAGCTTATTTTGTAGTTGTCTTTTTGTTATTTCATCAAACCTTTTAGGATTCTACAGATTTCTTATGGGCCTTAAAGGGGCGTTTGGTATGGAGACCTAGATTCCCTATACCAAACTATTCAATATCTTGTGTTTATTTAGGGACGGAATGTTAAATGTAAGGGAAACATTGCTAGGACATTACATTTCCTCGAAATTAGAGAATTTGGTTCCCTTCTAAAAGGGGGAATCTCAAATTCTATAACAGAGGGAATGCTATTTTTTTTACTTAGTTTCCCCTATTTTATATCTTTTAGACTTATATACCCTTGTTTTTACTAATAATAACATAATTGTTAGACTTATAATTTATTTGAACAATTAATATGTATTTTATTTGTTTTATTATATTACTGTAATTATTAATATAATATGTATGTTAAATAATTTGTTGGTATATTTTTTTTTATTTTTTGGTAGTTATAATTTTATAAAGTCAAAATTTAATGTTATGGAACATTAAAAACAATAAGTTTTAAGGGTAAAATAATAAATTTGTATAAATTCTTCATGGATTCATTATACGAAGTAAACACAATATAAATACTTTTCATTTTCAACCAAATGCAAAAATCACATGCCACAAGGATATCTAGGAATCCTTATATCAAATGCTCCCTAAACTTTATTTCAACTTAAGCTCTGTTCTATTTTTAGGATCTGTTGAAAAATTGTGGTTTTTAGATATGACTGGCTTTTTAAAAGCTATAAATTATAGCTCTTAAAAATAATTATAAAGTCATGTGAAATTAGCTGAGATATTAACTTTTAAGTATTACCAAACATGGAAGCTAAAAAAAAGCCCAAAAATTGATGTTTTCCAAACGGGCACTTAGCCATTATTCTATTGCAATTTTGTTGTATATTGTTGTCCTCTTCCTATAGTAGTCTCTCTCGTTTTCCAAGTTCCAATTTTGGAGAAGCTATCTAAGAAGTTGCTTCTCTTCTAGTGAACATTTTCAAAGAAGATGGATATTGAGCTCTCTTTCCAGCGTTTAGCTCATTTGAACGTTTTCCGTTGTCCTCATTTTTTTTTTGTTATTTCCACTTTCTTATCAATCCTAAACCCTATAAGCGATTCTTGCCTAGTACTTAAGTTCTTGCTGGATAATCGACTTTGTTCTCAGGCAGATTGCAAGCTGCTGAAGTAACTTTATATTCCTTAAGTTTCTTTATTCCTATCTCATTTTTGGCCTGCATTTAGAGCACAGGTTAATTGTAGGGCGAACTCGTAAAAGTCCTCAACGTTTAAGGGTCTGTGTTAGGTCCCTAACCTATTTTTCATCTTGATGACGTCCACAACGTATTACTGAATTCTCAATCTGATCTTTCGTTCACTTTTAGTCAACAAAACTATTAAAAAGTAGTATGAAATTCACATAATTTTTCTTTTTTAATGAAAAACCAGTGAATTATCTAAGATCTTCATTTTCAATAATAACAAACTCAAAATAGACTAAGCTATATAAAGAATCACAAAACCTCTACTTTGCTTTCTATAATTTGTTTTACCGCGTGATATGAGAATCTATTTGAGATTACCCTGAAGGTTGGGTACTTCTTTAGGCTTGCCCTTAATTTTATCTTAAATTCTTCCTTTATTTACTCGTTACTTTCTTTTGGTGCACCTTTCTTCTTCACAGTTAAATTTTGTCTTACAAGAAAGAAATTAGCCCCGTATGCTCCTTTCGTAATGCCCCTAGGCATTTGTAAAGGTTAATTATATTGAGTAAAATTGATTAAACCTCTTGGTTTACGCCATTAAGCCTGTAGATTAGAATCACAACTAAATAATAGAATAGGTAAGGTTAGACCAAGGGTGTATTTAAATTATCCGAGAACAATTAAGGTAATAATGGCTGCAGGTTCCCGGAGGAACAAAAAAGAAAAAGATAACCGAGAAATTGAGTCTAAAACTGAGATGTCCTTTCGTCCTTGTTGGTAACCTGCAAGAACATTCGTGTTTCTGGCAAGGTCAACAGAAAGCCTATATATTTTGTTCTGGCACGTTCAGGTCAGGTCACGGGTTCTGGGTAATATCTAACGTCAAAAACAGAAATTCCCTGCTCAAATCATGTCTTATTAGCTTGGATTTTGTGGGCTTGCAGGGTTTCTATGAACACATTAATGGGGCTTCTATATTGGAATTCTTGAAGAAGTTTCTCACACATGAAGATCCCAATATGCGTGCAAAAACCTGCAGTGCTCTAGGCAATATGTGTCGGCACAGCTCCTACTTCTACGGTTCGTTGGTAAGTACAGATCATAGATCTATTTGGAATCGTGTGAGAAATTATTGGGGATTCACTCACGACGAACCATTGCGTTACGAATAATTTGCTCTTTCTCACTGTTTAATTTGATTTTCTAGGCGAGATCTCGCATCATAAGTCTTCTCATTGATCGATGTTCTGATCCAGACAAACGCACTAGGAAATTTGCATGCTTTGCTGTAAGAACTGTTACTAATGCTCTGTTATCCTTTAAATTTGTTGCCATGAAAGCTCATTTTTACTTTGAGATTTTGCTGGGCACTATTGATTAGTGTACTTTCACGAAAAAGTAAAACTCATGTAAATAAAGAAGAAGCATTATAATAGTAATTATAAATGTGGCGTTATACTCTCTCCAGATTGGAAATGCTGCCTACCATAATGACATGCTGTATGACGAGCTAAGAAGATCTATACCTCAACTAGCAAATTTGCTGCTCTCAGCAGAGGAAGACAAGACTAAAGCAAATGCTGCTGGTGCTTTAAGCAATCTTGTTCGCAACTCGAGCAACCTTTGTGATGACATTGTGTCTAAAGGAGCCATGCAGGTTTGGAGATATGCGGAACTGAGTTTTACAGCAATATAGATTTCATAATTTACAGCATTTGCATGTTTTCAAACAGCATTATATATCGTATGGTTTATCAAACATGCATTCCTTTTTATTTTATTTTTTATTTTTATATATAGGAAGCTTGCTTAAATACCATACAAGGATAAGTTTTTTTACTGTGAGCCTCGAATGTTCATTTGCTTTAAATAAATCCATTTTATGCTCACTTATTCCACTGTTTGGTTACAATTACAGGATACATACAGTTGTACTGCATACTTTTTTTGAGGGAAAGTAATCATTTGAAATTCTTACTGTAAACATTGCGAAGGACCTCGTAGACCTCACTTGTATTTGGATTTGTTATTTCATGTAGTATTACAAAGACATTTTCTAGTTTTTTTTTAATATATATAAATATATAGATATCACCGTTGATAACAGTGCTAAAATGACTTACATGGGTGGTTTTATTTCTTCAGGCTTTACTAAAGTTGGTAGCTGACTGTTCAGCAGTAGCCCTAAACCCCATGAGGAAAGATGCTGTGAATGAATCACCATTAAAGATAGCTCTCTTTTCATTGGCAAAGATGTGTGCACATCTGCCGTGCAGACAATTCCTCCGTTCATCTGAGTTGTTTCCGGTGATTGGAAGACTTCGGCAGTCCCCAGAAGCAACAATTGCCAATTATGCCACTGTTATCATCAGGAGAGTGGCTGATAGTTGAAGCCCGAAACAGAGGTCAGGGATTTTCAAAGCCATATTCTCATTAGCTTGATTTCCACCAAATCAGTGCATGAAAGTGAAACAGAAGCTGAAAGTAGTATAAAGCTGCTCTGCGATGAATATTGTAAAACACGATGCTTGTAATATTCTTAAATGCATTAATTAATAATTTTATTATGATAAGATGTGTATTGTCAGAGAGAGAGACGACGTGGCTATTTGTGGTGCCCTTGATGATGGTATTGTAGTTAGGGATGGCAACTAAATCGACGGATACCAAGGCGAACCCAACCAAACAGGTAAGAAAATTTTGGATACGATTGGATCATGGTTAAAATATTAGGTTTTAAGTTGTGTATGAATATTGATTTATCTGATCTAAACCCCATCTGAACTTTAACTCATTTAAAAAAACAAATAATTAACTTTAATTTACACACACACAGATATATATATATATATATATATATATATATATATATATATGTAAATATCAGGTTTATTGTTATAAATTATAACATTTACATTTGGATTCGGGTTATAAATATTTGAAATTAGTGAAGTTTGAGAATTAAAATACAAGGATTTGAGTTATAGATATTTGAAATTTGATTGGGTAAAGTTGGAGTATTAAAAATCAATACCTTAACAAGATTGATTTTCGCCTCTGTAAGAAAAGAGTAAAGCCGAAAGGAAAATCTTTCATTAGTCGGATCTTGCTGCATATGAAGATTGTAGGAGGTAAGGTAATTATTGCGCTAATAACTCAAGAACTAATGGTATGATTTCTTGGAGAAAGTGATTGAGATATTGAAGAAATTTCAAAGTGTTCAAGAAATAATTTATTAATACTTATTTTATAAATTTATAAGAGAAATTATAAAACATATATAATTAATGCTTACTCTAATGATAAATTTTTAATAAAAAGAAAGAGATACAAAAAGATAAGATGAAAAATTATAATGAGTCTAATCAAAAGTGAATTTATAGTGTTATTAATCTAAATTTTTTTTTTAGGGTTGTTTGTTTACCCGAAAAATAATTTTCTGGAAATTATTTTTAAAATTTTTTTGAGTTTATTTATCATTAGAAAAGTTAGTTAATGGAAAACACTTTCTGGTCAAAGAAAAATTTTTAATAAAGTGTTTTTTTTTTTTTATATTTTGAGTGGAAAATACTTTCTAAAAGTTGTGAAAAATTTAAAAATATCATATTATTTTCTAATTATATCAAATTTGATCCTCAAACTTTTGATTGATATATATATTTTGTTTGAATTTTTTTTTTAATTTCATCCCTTAAAATTTGATTTAATTTGATTTTTATATTAACTTTGATCCTTATTCTTATGATTGTTATTTACTTTTCTCTTATCATTTTTTTAATTGAAATTTTTATATATATATAAAATTTGATCCTTATTTTTTTTATTGTTACTTATTTTATTTGAAATAATTTATGAAATTGTAATTATTATTATTATAATTTCATCATCTTTTAAATTTTTTTATTTGTTAGATTTGATTTTTATTATTATTTATTTTATTTGAAATAATTTATGAAATTAGATTTTTTTCAATTTCATTCTCATTTAACTTTTTAATTTGTAAGATTTGTTTCTTATTATTTTAATACACTTAAAAAAATTAAATATTAATAAAATATTTTACATGACACAACCAAACACTACAAAAATATTCTTTAATTTATTTTTTATAATACTACTAAACATTAAAAAATACATCACTTCTTACAAATTTTACTTTTCAAAAAAAACCCACTTTTCAAAAACCATTCCTTTCCGACAAACAATCAGGACCAAGATACCATTTTGTTTTGGTTCTTATCCATGTTCCCGGTGATCTAGGAACTCTATCAAACTACACGTTCTAATTTAAGAGATGGTGTCGTCATGCATTCCAATTACAAAGTCATGCGAGTAAGAGGACCACTAAATAGATTATACTTGTTGGAGGGAAGTTTTAGGTTGATGCTGTGGTTGAGAGTGTTTTTTTATTTAAAAATATATTAAAATAATATTTTTTATTTTTTATAATTTATTTTTTAGACAGCATATTGATATAAAAATAATAATTTAAAAAAATATAAATTGAATTTTAACGCACTACAATCCCATATAGAAGCTCAGTTCTATTAAAAAAGATTTAAATCATAATTTATCAAATAAAATTTCTTTATATAAGAAATCCAAACCAAACCAAACCAGAATGGATCCTTATCAATTTAAGCTGCGAAGACTTCTTATAGTAGTTCAAAAAATTATTTAATAAATATGGAATTGTGATCAATGTAATAGTAAAAATAGGTTAAAAAATATTTTTAGTTGTTATTTAAGAAAAATATATGTTTAGTTAAAATTAGTGTGAGATGCATTTTTTACATGTAAAATAAATGAAAAATATAATTTTATAAATTAAAAACAAGTCATTTTAATTTTTATAAAAATAAAATTTAAAATACAATTATATACAGAGTACTGTCCAGTGTATAAAAAAAAACTATTTTTCTAACCAAATAGAGTTTTTTCTATGTGCTTATGTGGAAAAAAAAAAAAAAAAACAGGAACTAGAAACGAAACGGTATCTTCTTCTCTCCATAAAATCAATAAACAATTAAAAATTTGTAGGAATCTATTATTATTGCTAATTTCAAGATAATATATATTATGTTGATTTCTTATCCGGTTCTGGGTTGGATTTTCCTCCACCTACCCTCGATTGAACCGGTTGGATTTTCCTCCACCTACCCTCGATTCTCGGTATTTAAATACATTGCTCATCTTCTCCGCTAATTTGGCTCGACTGATACCTACCGAATATTCGAATCTTTTTTTTTAAATTAATTTTACAAAAATAATATATAAGCTTAAAAAACAAACTATATCTTTATCCATAAATCATAAAATTATAAAGCAGAGTCTAAACCTCTAATTCATGTATGAAATCATAAAAATTCTTCATGAATCATAAAATAAAAACCCATACATTACATTGTAAAATAAAGAGTGAATTATAATTTAGTCCTTATAATTTATAATTTTTTTTTAATTAATCTCAATAATATAAAAAAGAATTGAATTGTCCCTTGACTAGGTTTGACTATCCTTAATTTAATAGTATCTTATTTAAAAAGATATTTTCATTTCTTCTCAAAATTCCTATCTTGTTTAATTAGTTTTTACGTTTTCTATTTTTAAATAAAAGATAAATTAAATTAAAAAAACATTAAATTGATGAAAAAGATTAATTTATAAATGAACATAGAAATATACGGATTAAAAAATAATTTCTGAAACCATGAGGATCAATTAATTATTTTTGCTAAACTACATGGAATAAATTATAATTAATTCTAAAATAAATTACAACTCTAAAAAAAGTTTTAAAAAAATTAGGTTGGATGATGGGGTGGGTGAACTCCTCACCCGTTTGTGGCCAAACCGGGTTAAATTTTACTTGTTAAACTAGATAAAAATATAATCAAATTGGATTGGACAACACTAGATATCAAGCATATCAAGTGAAATTGTTATCCACGGGTATCTCAACCAATTTTTACGGTTTAAAACTATATATATTTAGTAAATATTTTTATTGAAAAAAAAGAACATTTTCCATTTTGTCATGATTCATTGGTCCAAATTGCTAAACTTTTGATGGATTGAGCTAAATTATAACTTCAAGCAACATTACGAGCAAGTCAACCGAACTAAAGTCACAAAAATAGATTTATACTTGTTTGCAAGCATGCATTGAACCAAAATCTTTTTGAACGTAAAAATCAAATGTCTAGATTTCATAGATTTTTTTTAGCATTGTTATTAAATAAAAAAATATAATTATTTTAAAATTTTCTATTTTTTTGTGAAGATAGATTTTTATTGCAAAATAAAAGGTTAATACACGTGTTTAATAAAATGAATCGATAACTATATATATTAATAAACAATAACAAATATGTTAATCTAAACCAATGATTAAGTATGGAAGCTAACATAATAGTGCATATTATCTTATTTCACATGTAGCTTTTTGGTTTTTTTTTTTGTTTTATTAAAATGCAAGTCATTTTAAATAAGTACAAAGCATATATCTTTTAAGTCTAAAATTAATTTTTTTTATTAATATATCTTTTTTTTATCTTAGAGAATACAGTTGTTTTTTTAATTGGAATCATTGTTTTTTTTTTAAAAAAAACATTTTATGATTTTTGAAGCAAGTTAAAAAAATATCAAAATAGCATGTCCATATTCTATGTGTGATTGAAATCTAAAAACAAATAATAATCATAAATGTAATAAAATAAAGTTCAAAATCTATTTAAAAAATAAAAAAACAATTTGAATCCGATCTTTCATGAATAATTTATTATTGATATTATTATTTTAATATCAAATATATAATAATTGAGAAAGATTATCAAAATCCAAATAAAAATTTATAATATTATTTAAGAACCATGTCCAAACAAAAGAGTAAATGAATCAACATGGTAAATATTTTTTTGATATAAAAGAAAAAAAGTAAAAATATAAAAAAAAAAATAGAAAAGGGGTCTAGTCCTAGGCCCTTTAAAAGTAGGCTAGGCATGCACATGTCAGGAAGTTAGGCTCATGTGTTTGACATTATTTTTTTTATTAAAGGACGGATGACATGTTATTTATTTTTTTTATTTCCATAAAAATTTAAAATGAATGAAGTGTCATATGTTGCAGCATATAATGCATCGTAGACTTGTCCAATTTCCAACACCAAAATGGCAGAAATTGGGTGGAAAAGCAATTTTTTTAATAAGCTAGCCATTTTTTAAAAAACAATTCACATGAAAATACACAAAAAAAACATCCTACAAACCTAAATAAACCCACTTATACCTTTAAAATAGCAAAAAATCAGTTAAAAATTCAAAAATCAAACCAAGACTACAAGACTTCCAAGATTCTAATCTATTTTTTTTTCAAGTAAGACAAGAACCAAAAACCATTACTATAAAACATTTTTCATCAAATAAAATATTTTGATATCAAACTTGACCACTTTTTTAGCCAAAATTGTGATAACCAAATACTCCATTTCTTTACGGTCATTTTTTATGATTTTTTTTCTCATCTAAAGATTGAATAATAACAAAAATAAACTATGGAGTCAAAATAAAAATTAAAAAAAAATTAGTATAAGGTATACATTATCTCATTGGCTTATGTTTTAGTTATTTTTCTTTTAATTTTATAGACCTACCATAATTTCAAGGCAAATTTCATCTAATTAGGCCGGAGAGGGACTGAATTGAATAAAAAGATTTTTTTTTTTGTAAGGAATCATTAACTTCACTGTTTATTTCCTTGATGTTTTAGGTAATTCCTGCTTTGTGCAGGAATGGGCTGATGTTCATGACAAGCCGTGCAATCTTACTAATTTCTTGACATTTCGCGCAATCGTATTAATTCCTTTGATTAATCTATTTTGGTTTAGTATTCATAATAAAAAAAAAATATTATCTTAGTAGTCGGACTTATATACCTATTTCATCTTACTAAGATTATTTTAATATTAAATTAATATTTTTGTAAACAGAGAAGCATTTGTCGCAGTACATATTTTTTTATACGATTTATCTTTTAAGTTTTTATATTATATGCTTTTAACTTATATTTTTTTTTATTGCTTGCTTGGCTTTAATGTTGTTTCTAAATATGGTAATGATTGTTTTTTTAAGGTATTTTTTTTACTAGAAAAAAAATATTAAAATAATATATATTTTTTATTTTTTAAAATTTATACGATTGTTTCTAAATATGAGAGATTGATGAGAACGTGAAAACAAATAACAATCACGTACACATCTATATGAATAGTAAATTTACCTTCCATTGTATTTTGTTTTAAATTTTTATAAGTGTCCGCGGCAGCTTATATATGTCTTGATTAAATTCGCGGGCTCTAAAGTTAATAATTATATAAACTTTTAACGGCTCTTAAAGAACTTAAACTCGTGACCATTCAAGAGTAAATTTAATACCTAACTAGTTGAGCTATTTCTTAGGGCTTGTGGCTTTTTTTTTTGTTATATAATAGCGGTGAATAGTAATTTGAGTTTATGTACATAAATTGACCTTCCGTTGTAGCTTTTTTATAATAATAATAATAATAATAATAATAATAATATCCCATTCAATAAATACTTGCTTATTTTATTACGATAAAAAAACCTTACGTTTCATAATAGGGAACCTAAGTTTTTTTTTTTTTTTTATCATATTAATAATAAAAAAAGTGGTAAGTGAGGATGCTGTTAATTTTAGACGGTGAGTGGGAGTCACCTCCAAGTCCAAAGTTAATTTTTTCCGATGTCTATTTTTTTTTTTTTTCCGATGTCTATTGATTCGCCGTGTCAAGATTTAAGTGTTATCAATTTAGCTCTGATATATCTCCGATGTCTCATTCATCCTTTCATTTTCTTTTCTAAATTCTCTCACCTACTTTAATTAT
>Ga0325400_1002425_pt1 | contig 16348 bp, 12 predicted proteins | sample PopdelMetagenome_2_FD_205662 | JGI IMG/M metagenome (GOLD analysis project Ga0325400, IMG submission 205662) | Populus deltoides microbial communities from Bellville, Georgia, United States - Xylem-PdKOR-R1 | ecosystem: Host-associated > Plants > Phyllosphere > Stem > Wood/Secondary xylem... | reverse complement strand
CACGGAAAAAAAAAACTCTCATTTAAATTTTTATTATTAAATTATTTTTTCTTAGTAGTCTGCAAAAATATAAATTAAATAACTCTACTTATATTAATCCTAGGTCTATCTCTAAGAGGGAAAAAAAATCATAACAAATAATTATACGGATTCCTATACTAAATAGGAGAAATATGAAATTTGTCCAAGCATAAGATTTGATTTTCTAAACAAAATAAAAAATAATAAGAACACCATCAAAAAATTATTTTTCTAAACTAAATAAAAAAAATAACCAAGGAAAAAAATTATTTTCCCTAAAAATATGTTTGGCAAATACGCCCTAACACATTTTTTCATAACCTTATTATTATTTTTTTTTTTTTGCCTAACATGCCTTAGTTTGATTTTTATTAATTTTTATATTTTTGGAGAACTATTTTGCAATTAATTTTGGATCTTTTATATCATTTTTATCCTTTTATATTTAATATTTGAAATTATAAACTTATATGTAAGAAATTTTTTTGATACTAAATAAACTAGTTTTACACTACAAGATTTAACAGTTTTACCGATGGAATTTTTCCGTTGGCGTAAGACACATATTCCATCGGTAAATTAATTACCGACGGAAATGCTCCGTCGGTGAATCGTTCATCGGTAATTTTTTATCCGTCGGTAAATTCGTCGGAAATAAAAAAATAAAATTATCCGCTTCATTTCATCGGTATATCCCTCGGTAACAATTTTTTATTACCGATGGAAATTCCATCGGCATATAGTGAAAAAAATCATTAAAAAAGAAAAAAAAATCTTACCTTAATGTAGTTGCAAGTGAAGCTAAGGAGAGAGAAAAAATTTCGTAAAACATATTAATTTTAAAAAAAAAACTAAGAGGATAAAAGAAGAAAGAAGAAGAAGACATACCCGAGCATGGAGGAAAAGAGAAGGAGATGAGGAGAGAAAAAAAGAGAAAGAAATAGATATTGATATTTTTTACATATAGTGAAGAAGAAAAAGTAGAAGAAGAAGAAGAAGAAGAAGTAGAAGAAGAAGAAATAAGTCTGTCTCTTGTGAAATAAAGGGACTCAGGCTTTTTATTGGGGCGCGTTAGCGACGGATTTACCGACGGATAATTGAATATTAACACGTCATCATTTTTTTTGCTTTGTTTTAATTTTTTTTCCCACCGTAATTCCTTCGGTATATACCGAGGGAATATTTCCATCGGTAAAATCCCTCGAAAATTTACCGACAGAAACATTCCCTCGGTATTTCTGTTTGTATTTATCGGTTTTCTGGTAGTGTTAAAAAATAGAAAAACAACAAAAACAAATCCTTCTTAAAAAAAATATATTTGTGTTTTTAATTGCATATGGTCAAATTCTAAGATAATTTTCACACAATTTTTTTGTAAAATATAAAATATTTTCTTCATTTATTTAAGAAAAATCATTTAATGGATTTTACAACGAGTTTGTAAATATCCATTAGGATTTCGCCTAGATTTTAAATTAAAAAATAAATTTGTTTATTTTTAATTTCAGGATTTATAAACTTATATGTAAAATGTATTTTCAATATTAAAAAAAAATAAGTTCAAATAAATAAAATAACCCCTCTCTCTCTCTTTTCTTTTCTCTCTCTCCATCTCTCTCTCTCTCTTTACTTTTAATATTTAAGAATTATAAATTTATACGTAAAACGCATTCCTAGTATTAAAGGAAACAAAAATATAAAATATATTTTGGCTTTAAAATGGCTAGATTTGACCTATAAAGCTATGATCCACTTTACTAATGTGGATATGCTTTAACCAATAGACAAATTAATGGTTATATAAATACAACAGAGCCTTAATAATAATTAAACAAATTAATAATGTAACTTACCTTAAGTAGGGTGTATTAGAGGTTATATTGTCTTCCATATACACAACCAGTCCTCTTATCCAAACTTTGTAAACCAGTTAGGGTTTTTAGTAACCAAAACACTAAGTGATAACTTCAAATATTTATACCATAAAAGAACAAGAATTCCTTATTCTTTCCACACCTAAATTTAATCCATAAGGATGTTCGTTGTGACATTATACACGTACAACAAGGAGAGAGAAAATGAGAGAGGGGATGGGGGGAGATAAAAAAAAAAAGAGAAAGGAAGACAACGATTAGGATAATTTTTCATACACCACCATCCCCCCCCTCCAAGTATTTTGAGTAGCCATGTTTAACAGACTTAACTAGTAAAGGTATGGGAAATAAAATACTTACTATTTTATACAAGTGATGTAATCTTTTTATGACTTTTGTTATCATATCTATAAGAGAGATGAGAGTTTGCCTCCAAGAGAGATAAGAGTATGATAAATTTGTTTATTCCAATAAAGGTAAAGAACATTATTATTTAGAAAGTCAAGAATACAAAGCATTATGTAAAGAGATGTTAGATGGATAGAATACATAACCTCTAATACATAGCATTTTTGTTGGAGTTATTGATATTTTAATGGAGACATGAAAATCTCATCACGGATATTTTATTGGAGACATTGAAATTTTCATAGCCACCCAAGCCTTTTAAATAATCATGTTTGAAAGACTTAATTAGTACAAGTATTGGGAAGAAAATACTTACTATTTTATACAAGTGATGTTACTTTTTTTATAGCTTCTTATTATCATATTTACGAGAGAGATAAGCATTTAACTATAAAGATTATAAGGGGTTGATCAATTTGTTTGTTCCTCTAAAGATAAAGAACATTATTATTATTAGAAAGTGGAGAATGTAAAGTAATGTTAACATATTATGTAAGGAGATGTTGCATGGATCGATATCTTTGTTGAAGCTAAAGATATTTAATGTAGATATGGAGATCTTACTGTCGCACGCGTTCAAGTGCAGGGCATGGGTCTCTGTCTGCATGGGTCTTTGTCTGTCTCATGCTTCTTCCATAATGCTTGCAGGGTATGGTTGTGTGGGTATGGGTTGTGTGGGATTTTTAGGCAAGTGGGGTAGAGAGAGAGAGAGAGAGCGGGAATAAAACATTTTAAAAATCTTCTTCTCCCTTGTCTCTGCATTCACAGGGGAGAATAAACAGCACAATGCCGTTCAAAACGGCACTGTGCAGTTTTTTTTTTTAAGAAAAGGAAAATGAATTTGGGAGTGACCCAAAAATGAGTTATGACAGTTGCCCTCCTCCTTACAATGCTTACAGAGTAAAGACTTTGCATAGTAAGCTTGTAAAGAAAACAAAAGGAAATAAAATTATCTGATTATCTTGGGCAACCTGCCCACACATGCTTACAGTAGTCTATTTTGACGGGCGACCTGGCCACACACGCTCACACTGGTCTATTTTCATGGGCGACCTGCCCAAGTACTCAAAGTGGTCTATTTTCAAGGGCGACCGGCCCACACACTCACACTTACCCTGGTCTATTTTCATGGGCGACCTATCCAAGCACGCTCACAGTGGTCTATTTTCACGGGCAACCTGCCTACACACACTCACACTAGTCTTGGTCTATTTTCATGGCGACCTGCCCAAGCATACTCAAAGTGGAAGTGGTCTATTTTCAGGGGCGACCAACCTACACCCTCACACTTACCCTGGTCTATTTTCATGGGCGACCTGCCCAAGTAGAAAAAGAAAGAGTGGTCTCATTGTAATGGGCGACCTACCCAGGTGAAGGAATGGTCTCATTGTAATAAGTGACCTACCCAGATAAAAACATGGAGAATTGGTCGAATTGTAATGGTGACCTACCCAGAATTGGGAAAAAGGAAGAATGGTTGTGTTGTAATGGGTGACCTACCCAGGTGGAGGAATGGTCTCATTGTAATGGGTGACCTACCCAGATAAAAAAATATGGAGAATGGTCGAGTTGTAATGGGTGACCTACCCAAGAAATGGGAAAAGGAAAGGGTGGTCGTGTTGTAATGGGTGACCTACCCAAAAAAATATTGGTCTCATTGTAATGGGTGACCTACCCAAGTGAAGGAATGATCTCATTGTAATGGGTGACCTAACTAGATAAAGAAACATGTAGAATAGTCGAATTGTAATGGGTGACCTACCCAAGAAATGGGAAAAGGAAAGAGTGGTCGTGTTGTAATGGGTGACCTACCTAACTGAAAGAATGGCCTCATTATAATGGGTGACCTACCCAGATAAGAAAAATATGGAGAATTGATCGCGTTGTAATGGGTGACCTACCCAAAAAAATATTGGTCTCATTGTATGGGTGACCTACCCAAGTGGAAGAATGGCCTCATTGTAATGGGTGACCTACCTAGATAAAAAAAACATGAAGTGGTCGAATTATAATGGGTGACCTACCCAGAAAAAAGTTGGTGAGGGCTCAAAGACACACTCGAAAGGAGGTAGGGTTAGAAAACGCACTACCTAAGAGATGGTGGCTCAAAGGCGCACTCGAAAGGAGGTAGGTTTAGAAAACGCACTACCTAAGAGATGGTGGCTCAAAGGCGCACTCGAAAGGAGGTAGGTTTAGAAAGCGCACTACCCAAGAAATGAGGGCTCAAAGGCGCACTCGAAATGAGGTAGGGTTAGAAAACCCACTACCTGAGAAGTGGTGGCTCAAAGACGCACACAAAAGAAAGAAAGGGCATAAAGGCACACTCGAAATGAGATAGGGTTAGAAAACGCACTACCCAAAAGATGATGATGAAACACCGATCTGACAATGTTGAAAACAATGCATTATGATCAATATGCATGTATACTTACCTGAGAAATATAGGTCCCCATTTCTTCATGGTGTCTTTCTTTTCTCAAAAGGTGGAGAGTTGGCAGTAAACTTTGATAGCTTTTTCTCTCTTGCTTGCTCGAGTCATCTCTTATGATTTTGACCTCTGGGAAGGGCTTGATATCATCATACTTCTTTGTCCTCTACACTTTATCTCAAAGGTTGCCAATTTTGCCCGGTATTTTTTCCTAGAAAAGAAATCATAAAGCCAGCCCTACCAGGAGTTTTTTTATTGCCCCCCGGCTTGATCATGCCCCCAAGTGTTCAATTCAGGTTCGGGGATGTGGCTATGTGAATGAAGGTTTGACAAGGAGTTGTTTTCATGCAGAAATGTTGGAATTTCAAAGCTATTCCAGACACAAAAATCATTTTGATATTGATTCAAAGCAAACTCATTCTGAAAAAATTCAAGTGATTACTATGAAGAGGTTTTCAGAAGTGATGAAAACTTTTTGTTTTGATTTTGGTGAAAAAAAAATATGAAGTGACACTTGGTTGGTCAAAAAGATTTAAGATTTAATTTGAGGAGTACATAAAACCGGTCTTCAAAGCATTCATTTTATTTGCATGAATAATGGTTTAGTTTGCATGAGAAAGCACTGCCTACCAATCCAGATTGCTTGCCTTTGATCAGAAAGGGCTTGATTAGGCACGTAAAGTAGGCTTGGGCTATTGGTTATGAAAAAAAATGATATTTACAAGCTCAAAAGGTGTTTAAAGGGTTTCAAGACTAAGAATAACTTGTGCTTGTTTCTTGACCTTTTGTCATTTGAAGTCTTTCCAAAATGGTCTATCGTGCCCCCTAGTGTTGGGCTTGGGTTTTCTCTTTGTTTTTGTTTTCTTCATTTGATTTTGAGCATCATTGTATTGGTTTTTTTGCTCAAAATTTTTGGATCCTTTGGATTTTCTTTATCATGCCCCAGCTTTGCGTGGGTAGCTTTAATGATTGAGAATTTTCTTTTATGCCCCCCAGTATTTTTTGGGCACTTTCAATCGTTAAGATTTTTTCTATGTTTCTCGCACTTGCCCCCCAGTTTGGGGTGTGATACTAGCCAAGGTTATTTCCAAAAACCTACCAGGCTCAAAAGGGGACTGCAAAGGATATATTTTAGTTTCGTGAAAGGATTATCAAAGATGGTCTTTCTACATTCCAAACTCCTGCATTTAAGATCAGTAAGCCTTGCTGTCATGCGAGTATGCAAAATGGTTTCTCATTATTCATCCAATTAAAACTCAGCTTTTGAAGTCACTTCATGGTGTTTTTGTTTTTTTTGTTTTTTTGTTTTTTTTTTAAGTTTTCTAGGTGTATGGTTACCTTTCTAAGGAATCACTTGAATTTTCAGTACTCGTTAGTTTTGAACAAACACCAAAATGATTTTTGTTTTTGTACTAAACTTTAAATTCCCAAAAATTCTTTGGAAGAAAAGGGAAACACACCGAAGGATTCTTGGTGCAGTGGTTTTGTGAGTAAATATTGTGCTCAAAGTGTTATTTGCATGAAACAACAAGAAAAATGAAGGCATGTCCCAAACACAGGAAAACACATGATCTTATTAACAAGAAAGGCTCATTTGACAAAGAAAATCTTGTGGTATTGTGATCCAAATTACCAATAAGACTGAAACAGGTTAAAAAAAAATGATCCAATAAAAGACAATAATAGAGCAGGCTTCAACCTTCCATTTTCATAAATCTCCTCTCAAGCTAGCCTTCCCACAATAGCTCTTGTAAAGGTCTCATTTGACAGTGGGGACAAAAACTATGGTCAAAATTCGAGTCCTTTAAAATTTATGCTGCCTTTTTCGCACCCTACCTTACCCATCGGTGCTTTTTGAGCATTCTACCTCTAGTGCCTTTACTGATCCATCGCTTCAAGCATGGTTAGGTAAAGGGTTCATGTTCACATTAGGAGTGTCTTCGAATGCTATCCACCCTGCCTTGATTAATTGCAGAAGCTTTCTCTTGAAGGCATTGCAAGTATGAATGTTATGTCCGGGAACACCAGCATGGTATTCTCAAGTGAGCTCTGGCTTGTACCAGCTGGGGTAAGGTGGCTGCAAAGGCGCTAAAGGTTCGAGAGCTACATGCCTAATGCTTAATAGCTTCTGGTACATTTCTTTCAGGGGCAGCGGTAATGGAGGTAGTTGTTCTTGGACCCCTTTGGTAATTTTCAATTTGGCTTCTAGCTTGAAAGTTTTGGGGCTCGGGTTTTTTGGAGAGAGGTGAAGAGTTTATGTTAGTAATTTGGAGTGTGATAGTTTTGGAATGTGTTTTTCCTACCCTTATAGTCATCTCCAACATGGTCGACCACCTTTCTTTCGAAGCCTCTTTTCTCGGGGGCTACCACAATTCTACCACTCTTGATGCCTTGCTCTATACGCTCACACATTACCACGGCATCAGTGAATTGATGGGCTGAACTACCCATCACATACTCGTAATATGGTGCTTTGAGTGTGTAAACAAATAAAGTGACCATCTCTTTGTCCAGAAGTGGGGGATTGACTTGAGCAGCTGATTCTCGCCATCTTTGAGCATATTCCCTTATGCTTTCTTTATCCCTTTTCTCCATATTGGACAAGCTAGTTCTATCGGGAGCAATGTCCATGTTGTACTTGTACTGCTTGATAAAAGCATCCACCAGGTCTTTCCATCTCCGAATCTTTGTGTTGTCCAATCTCTTGTACCTGCTCAATGTTGCCCCACTTAAGCTATCTTGAAAAAAGTGCATCAGTAGTTTTTCATCATGTACTACTTCCGCCATTTTATTGCAATAAGATTTGAGATGAGTCATGAGGCATTGTGTTCCACTATATTTGATGGACTCAAGAACACGAAACTTTTACGGGACAACCACATTTGGGACCAGACACATCTCTGCTGCCCGTACTGGATCATATAAGTCTACCCTCTCAATTACTCTGATTCTAGCTTCCAGCGCCTCCATCTTATCTTGATCAATGTTATCAGATGACTTAGCCTTGTGGGACTAGTTAGCAAATGCATTCATGACTGTAGGAGCCGGTGCAGGTGTTGCTGACTGCACAAATGTTGGATTATATTGAGGCCCTTGACCATGTTCACTCATTCTTTCTTCGGGCTGAGCTATTGTTGGAATCTGATTAAAAGTGACCGGTCAGTTAGAAGGACCTTCACCAGAGGTATTTCTTAGTGTTTGCTCGAGTAAGCTAGTGAGGCGAGCCACACTTGTTTTCAGAGACTCCAACTCTTCTTAAAAATAGGCGTCACGGTGAGCGCGCTCTTCATCTTCCATGTTTCTCGCTCGAAGTTGGGTGTTATAGACTCTTTCAGGACCTATATTTCAACCTGATGCATATGTGTATTGATGTATGTGTATGGATGTAAATGTATGTACATGTGCTTTAAGAAGCTTATGCTCTAAGGATAGGTTTGGGCCATTACATGATGGGTGGCTTTCTACCTGGTCTCAAAGGGGTCTCTTGTTGTCCCAGTGATCACCCTCATGAAGGCAATATGGGGGCTCAGTAGGTAATGGGATGGCATGTACACCAATCATTACCAATCTAAACACTCAGCGAAGAGTTGGGGTTTACACAAACTTAAACCTTGATTAAAAGTCGTAAGGTAAGCTGCTAGTCTCCTACTTAACCTAAAGTTTTTTCAGTATAATTCCCCTCAAATGTGAATGATGCATAAAATAATTTTATACAATGCATGAACAAATATGTACAAAATTAAAGCGTATGAGCAAATGAGAACTGCATATTAACAACAACAAACAAAACCAACAATAACACAAAAATCAGACAAAACAAATGCTTAGTCCACAGGGTTCCCAGTGGAGTCGTCATTCTGTCGCCTGTGTGCGGCGTCGCGGCGATCTTCCTCCATACTCAATGTGTGTATCTATTTGGCAAATATGAGGAGACAAGAAATTCTTGTCTTTTTATCAGTGGTAAAAATAGAATGGGAGTCACCACCTAGTATTCTGGTTACTAGGAACCATAACTGATCTCAGAGATTGGGTATGGAGACTGGTTGCGTAAAGGGAAGATATTAGCACCCCAAATATGCCCTACCTAAGTTAAGCTGCATTGTTTTATTGTCTCATAAAAATCTAAGGTCTTGTCATGTTTTTTTATTGTTGGTCCGCCTATGGTTCAAGAAAAGCCCTCCTCAGTAAGGAGGTTCTTATCTTATGGGGCAAAGTCTAATCGTTCTAATGTCTATAAAAAAAAACTATCCTTTTAATATCGGGAGTAAGTTTTACGTATAAATTCATAATCCCTGATATTAAGAAAACAAAATAATTTCTTTGGAATTTTTGAAATATTGGCCAAGTTCTCGTGACTTTAATAAACTGGTTATTAAAGCCAAAATATATGCTAAAACATTTAATTTTTTTTTTGAAGTTTTCTTTGTTGTATGAAAATATGATGTAATTTTTTTTTTTTTGAGAGACTTGGCCGTATGCACAAAAATATTTTTTTCTTTTTTTTGACAAAAACTGGGTATTTTTAATGACGTAAAAATACAGTTAATCTTGATCAAAAACAGCATAACTAGTGCGCGAGGAAATTGTAAAAATCCCAAACCATATTTTTGGAAAGTTTTTTTTACAAAAAAAAAAAGAAAGAAAAAAAGAGCTGGGCCCGGCCCAACCCATTCTAGGTTGGGCCTACAAGGCTGGCCTCAGCCCAGCCACGTGGGCTGGGCTGATGTTCCAGCCCACCAGCCAAGTGAGCACAGTAACCAGCAAAAAAATGAAAATAATTAGGTAGTTACTGTGCTCAGCAGAGTAACTACCTAATTGTTTTCATTTTTGCTGCAGAACGTGACTCACGTTCTCCATGCAAAAATGAAAACAGGAGAGGACATATAAACAAAAGGCAGCGGGGAAGCCGGTTACTTGGAGTGGCGAGACACAATCGTGGACGTCAGCGGTGGTTGAAGGAGACATTGGCAGCGGCGGTGGTTTTCCCTCCTTCTCTCCAGTCTCTTCTGTTTCTCTTCTCAGCCCTCTCCTCTATTTTTTTGTTATCTTCTCTTCTTCTCCTCTGTCTCTTCGTGGTTGTCAGCAGCGGTTGGAGATGGCAGTGTCAGCAGCGGTCAGGTGGTGTGCTGTGGCGGTGGAGAGGAAGCACGGTGGTAGCTACGGTTGTTCTTCTTCTCTGGTATATATTTTTTTCCTCTGTCACTCCCCTTTCTCTCCTCTGCCTCCCCCAAATGTCCCCCCTCTTTCTGTAATATTTCTCTCCGGTCGTTCCCTGCTCCCTCTCCTTTTTTTTTTCTTCTTCCTCTTCTGTTCTCCCCTGTTTTCCTTTCTTCCTCCCCCTAGTTTCTGCTGTTTCGGTTCGTTTCTCTTCACTCCTTTCTTTCTCGAAAACTTATTGTTTCTCTCTTTCGGTCTCTCCTTTCTCTCTCAAAAAAAACTGTTGATCTCTCTCTCCCGATCTCTCTTCCCTTTTCTCTTTTTTCTTCCCCCTCTGTCACTGCCCTTCTCTCCTTCTCCAAAATTTTGCCCCCCCTTTGTCCTGTAATCTTCCCTTATATTTATAGAATATCGAGGGAGAGGGTCACCATCAAGGTTGTTAAAATCGCGATTTTAACACGGCACGGAAAGCCTCACACAAACTCGGATCGTAAAAACGGATCGTAAAATCGTAAGGAATTTTAAAATACATTAAAAAAAAATTCATGCTTCAAATAAAAATTCATACATAGTTCAAGCACCTTAAAAAACATGCTTCAAATAAAAATTCATACATATTTCAAGCCTTCAAATAAAAATTCATACATAGTTCAAACATCTTAAAATACATGGTTCAAAAAAAAATCATACATAATTTAAAATAACTTTTCATTAACTAATAATTAACAGGGATAAAACAAACAATCGTAAAAAATGTAAAATAATACAAAAAATAATTCAAGACAAATTTGAAATTGAAAAGATGAATTGATATATTTTAGGATATAAATTGAAAAAAATCATAAGATTAAATATCTTAATTGAATGGGATTGAAAAACTCAAAAGCCATGGACTGTAATTAAAAGTAAGAAACATCCTGAGGATCAATTATCTTAGTTATAATTTCATTTCAATCCCATTTGTTTCATTCCAATTAATTTAGTCCAATTAAATTGAACTAATTCAACTCAGCCCACTCAAAGCATGTTTTTGGTCTGCTTTTGTCCAATTGATTCAATCTAGTCCAGGATTCAAATTAAACCCCAAATCCCAGCAAAATAAACCCAGATTCTAATCTCCCAATTCCATCTCCAGGAATCAAGTCCCATAAATCATTCAATACTGCATTAATTCCAGATTTTCTCTCCTACAAAGAAATGGTGGACACCGGGGAATTCAAATGGGGGGAAACAAGGAAAAAAACCAAGAAACAACAACAGAGGACCAACAAAGAAGTCTGGAAATGTTTCCAGATTTCAACCGATCCAGAGACCCACATCACTATAGCCATCCTTTCAAACACAAACCAACACCATGCCCATCAAATCGTGAGCTATCTCCACCAAATCTCAGCCTTTATAAACATCATCATCTTCCTTACCTTCCACTAACCCAAAACAAACAGCACTAGGGAGAGGATACAAAATACTGGAAATTTCATCCTCTATTCCTCATGAACGAATACTGGAAATTTCTCTGGTTTCTCCTCCACCCGGGCCCTTCTCTCATTCAATCTCCTAGATCTATGCTCCCTTTTTGAAATGCTGAAATTTCACTTCACCCAACTCTATATCGAGCTCTTTCTTCCCTGTTTCAGGATCGTTCAGAACAACTGGCTTCTTCACTCGTTGATTCTCAGATCTAAAATGCAAACCAGCTGCTTCGTGCATCTATTCTCTCCTGGCTGGTTTGGACTTGAAACCTCCACTTCAGCGGTTGTGTGCCCGAAGGTGCCTTTCTTTCCTTCTTGCCCGAGTTAAGCTCACTCACACAGTTTCGCGTTTCCTGGTTCGCTTTCTACCTTTGTTTTCGAGTGGCGAACAGGAGCAGCAGAACAGGAGCATTGAGAATTTGAGGTGTTCAAAGAAGTTCAAAGATGCACGATTTTGTGTAGATAATTTTAGGCTTAGGGATTTAGATTTTGTTTGTTCTCTGTGTGTGTGTATCAACAGCTGAAAGAAAGATGAAAAAACACGCAAATCGCAATAGTCAATGGCCCAATAACCCAATAGCCGCTGGACAGCTGGAGCGAGGCAAAGGTTACGGGCAGTATTTATTTTCTGCCAAAATCGTTAAAACGGTGTTGAAATCGCTTTTTTACACGATTTCACCCGATTTTAACGATTTTACCCGATTTTAATCCGATTTCATTCATTTTCGAGTTTTATGAGCGATTTAGCACGTAAAGCCTACATTAACTCGTAAAATCGTACGATTTTACGAGTTAAATCGCGATTTTAACAACCTTGGTCACCATACCTGTTCAAGTGCAGGGCATGGGTCTCTGTCTGCATGGGTCTTTGTCTGTCTCATGTTTCTTCCAAAATGCTTGCAGTATGGTTATGTGGATTTTTAGGCAAGTGGGGTGGAGAGAGAGAGCGGGAATAAAACATTTCAAAAATCTTCTTCTCCCCTGTCTCTGCATTCGCAGGGGAGAATAAGCAGCACAATGCCGTTCAAAACGGCATCGTGCAGTTTTTTTTTTTAAAGAAAAGGAAAATGAATTTGGGAGTGATCCAGAAATAGATTATGACACTTACCGTAAAAATTATTGGATACATAAAGAAATTATCTTGACATGTGGAGATTTTAGTAGAAAGATTTTATTGAAGATCTTGTTATGGAGATTTTATTGGAGACATGAAGACTCATTTAGAGATATAAATGATTCGTTTGGAGACTCAAAGATTACATTGGAGACATAGAGGAACACTATTGCTTTTATTAAAAAATAAATTATTTTCTCATATAGCTAGAGATATAATTTCTAGTTTTTATTTGATCTCCAATAATGCATCATATGGATCTTTCTCAATAATAAAAATCTAAAATCAAGCTAAAATATGCAATGTTTAGGGACATCTCACTAACTCACTAGTGATTCAATCAGATAGATAAGAATATACTTGTAACATAGATTTTCTCTTGGTTCCAAGCAAAGGGTGAATCCTACTGAATTCTACTAAGGTTAGGCAAAGTTTAAAGTTCAATTCTTGTTAAAATTTGAAACTTTAAATATTATTTTAAATATAAGAATTGACTCACATAGATTGTCTAAAAGATTATCTCCTAAATACTTTTCTAAATATTAGGGTTTAACCCATACAAACTTTCAAAAGGTTTTCTAAGAGCTTTAGACCCTACATGACATTTTTTACTATGGGCATTGGCTCATACTTACCACACAAGTCAACATAGAAATGAAACACAAAAATAAAGATTATAAAATAAAAAGCATTATATAAGGATAAACCCCATATGACATATGACTAGGGTTGTTTACATGACTAAAGAGAGACGAGGAGCTAAGGCTTAGACATCTAAGCCAAGCTCTTAAGTTAGATATTCCTCGTATTAAGCAGATGCAGCCTTGGTAGGGAAAATGTCAACAAAGTCTGGCATAAGAACTAAATGGAAGGTAACACTATAGTCCACTTATATTCCTCTTGATTAATTGAAGAAATTATACAGGTTGGATATGGCAAGGAAGATCTTATCCCCAACCATCTCGGATAAAACTATAGACCCTAGAAAAATTCCTTGAACTCCCTAGAAGATTTCCTCAAAGCCTTCAGTCGCGTCTGAGAGCTCTAAGCTTGTTGACTGGAGATGAGGAGCTCAACCCTCAACCAATATTAGGGGTAAAGGCAGATGAATTATTGTCACATAAGCCTTTATAATCGAGGTTGGAACACCAGTTTTAGATTTGACTCTTTTTGCATCCATTTTGTTATATATATAAAAAAAAAAAAAAAGAATAAAGAAGCTTTTTGGTACGAAATACCTAGAAAGACATTTTTCTTCTCAAATTAAGGAAAATTTAGGCTAGGGATTCTTCAACAAAATTGTTTTTCAGAAGTTACAAAGAGTAAAATTAAATGAAAAGATGGAAGCAAGAATGACTAGGGTTATAAAGGAAACAATATTTCACCCTTACCCTTGGATGAACAGCCTTTCATGTCATCTCAGATCTCCAGAAATCTATTTAATTATTACATTGAATACACATCATCGCTTTGTTTTTCAAATAACACCTCTTTTAAAGACGGGCCATCTAACAACGTTGAATCCCAACAATTCTATATGAGACATAAAAATTATATGGGAAATGTAAAAGGTCCTTTTGTTCATTAATAAGAATGAGTCACCTGGCCACAAAGAATCCCAACATTTCTGCATGGGACAAATAAATCTCGTGAGGAACGTAAAAAGGTCTCTCATTGATGGGATAAATAACTCTCAAGTTAAAAAGAAAAAACTCTCATTAAAGCTAATAACCTTTTAAATCTTTACGTATTTAAAACATAAAAACTTGAATTGATGGATCATCATGTTGTATATATGTTATTTTTGCTTAAGTCCATGTTTAAAAGGGTTAAAAGCATAGCGATAACCCAACATCCTCGGCCTCAGCTACGTGTTGAACCCAAATACATGTTAGTTCGGTGAGCTGTCAGCCTAACATTCTTGGACACAACTATACGTTGAGCCCAGGTGCATGTGGGTCTGGCAAACTGCCACACCCAACATTCTTTGGCTCGGCATCATGCCAAACCTAAATGGATAAAGAATTAACAATTTTTAATGCCCTATATAAGACCACAAGACTTTGTTTGTTTATTCTTATGACCTTTAAAATATTAAGGTCAATGATACTTATCTTTCAACATCTTTAGGTGTATAAAAGTCTTATAAAGACCTACCACATTTCCATCAATATTAATGATGTGTTTCTCATTGATGCTATCAAAAGGAAATTACTTTTTTGCCCCTCTCCTCTACAAAAGAACAAGACTCGTAGGCTATATATATATGTGCCCTACAAATCCTTCAAACACGAGATTTAAAATCTTCATTTTTTATTACATGCATATTTTTAGAGCATCTATTTCTAAAATATTATTGTACCTTCTCTCTAAAAATATATTTAGTTAAGCATCTGAAAGCCTCCAAAGCTATAAAAGAAGACCTTTTGTATGTACCAGACACCAACTACCTTAGTTTACCAGCTACCTTGGCTAAGGAGAATGAGTCAAATTTCTAGAACCAAGAGATTAACTGATTATCTAACACATAAACATTGTTTCTAAAATACTTGGATTTTTTAGACATCATCAGATTCTATATTATTTTGCATTAAAGTACATGATTTAACATAACCAAATATCAATTGCCAAAAATTAAGAGAAGTATCTAAAGAATTGCATCAACGTTCATAAACACCAAAATCTAAATAGTTAGAAGCACACATGCATATAAAATTCAGTAGTGTATATATAGCTGTAAAATTACAGCATATACTAGAAAGTTCAAGATCCAACCCCACTAAACTTCTATTCATTTTTCTTATTGAAAGTATGTTATAAATTAACAAATCAAACATGTTATTTAGATTAAAAAACAAGTAACAATATGTGTTGGTCCATTGTTGGAAACAATAGCATTAGAAAAAAAAAAAATAATCATGTAACAAGAAACTTGCATCACTATTCCAAGCATAATCACAATAAATAATGAAGAATCATGTTTTTTGTTCAAAAATTAGTAAAGAGTGTTTTTTGTAAGTCCCTTCTTCTCTTAACAAAAATACATTATTTTCTCTTTCTTACTTTGTTGTTGTTTATATATATATATATATATAAAAAGGGAGTTATAACCTCTGTCAATTATTTTCAGATATAAATCTTTATTATTTTTTCATAAATTATTTTAGTAATATAAATAATATTAATATCACCATTTTAGCAATATAAATAATATTAATATGGTCAGGTTGCCTATTATGAGCTGCCTAAATCCATTTTTTTTCATTTATAAAAAATAAAATATGGCCAAATATTAAATAACCTTAGAAATAATATAATAGACCATTTTAATTAAAACCCACATCAACACCAACACAAATCGAGATCCACAATAACAACAATGATGTTTAGTGTTTGTGGTGGTGGTGATGGCCAGGCACATGATATTGTGATCCTCTTGTTCTATTGAGTTTGAGGCACATGATATTGTGATCCTGTTGTTCTATTGAGTTTGAGGCAACAACGGTTATTAGCACTTATGGTTATATGAGTTAATTTAATGTGTGTTTGGTATTATGTTAAATAGAGTTTTCAAAAGTATTTTTTTTAATTGAAAAAATATTAAAATCATTGAAAAGCATTTTAAAAAAATATTAATTTGATATTGTTTTCAAATAAAAAATAAAATAAAAACATTTAAAGCAGAAACTACCACAATAACAAACACCTAGATTCAAGACTTGATTACTTATTTTTCTCTTATTTTTCCTCATGATAATATATTTAGTTTGGTCTTTCAAATTGGTTTCTTATGTCAATTATTTTACTAACATTTTATTTTAATCTCAAATTTCTCACGATCCTGTGTTTTAAAAATCAATTTATGCTAATATTT
>Ga0325400_1002421_pt1 | contig 16355 bp, 17 predicted proteins | sample PopdelMetagenome_2_FD_205662 | JGI IMG/M metagenome (GOLD analysis project Ga0325400, IMG submission 205662) | Populus deltoides microbial communities from Bellville, Georgia, United States - Xylem-PdKOR-R1 | ecosystem: Host-associated > Plants > Phyllosphere > Stem > Wood/Secondary xylem... | reverse complement strand
TCATGTACCGGTTCGGGTCGGCCGCCTTGAGAGTGCGTGCTGCCTCGACGTATTCGTCCCAGGTCGTGGGCACTTCGAGTCCGAACTGCTCGAACACGTCGGCGCGGTAGAACATCGTCAGCGGTCCCCCGTCCTGCGGGAGGCCGTACAGTCCGCCGTTGTACTCGGAGGCGCTCCATGCCGCGGTCGTGAACTCGTCCTCCATCGAACCCAGCCCGAATGTGTTGAAGTCGACGATCGACTCCCCGAGGGCGAACTGAGGCATCGCGTTGAACTCGATTTGTACGACATCGGGGATCCCGGAGCCGGCGGCGAGCACGTTCTGCAGTTTGCTGTACTCGTCGTTCGACGATCCGTTGTTCTGCAGCGTGACGTTCATGTTCGGGTACTCGGCGTTGAAGGCGTCGACCACAGACTGGTACTGCGGCCCCCACGCCCAAAACGTGAGGTCGGCGCCCTCGTCCAGCGCCGCGTCGATGTCGTCTTGAGTGAACTCCGCCTCGGCGGTCTCGGTGGGTGCGGAGCCGGTGGGTCCGGCGCACGCGGACAGGGCGAGCGTCGCTGCTACGCCCAGTACCAGCGGAGCCGTCACGCGACGTGCGGCGCGCGGGATTGCAGACATGCGGATTCCTTTCGTGAGGTGCGGTGCGGGGTCAGGCCTTGACCGCCCCGGCTGCGAGGCCGGATTGCCAATAGCGCTGCATGAGGAGGAACACGACCACGATCGGAACGATCGTGAGGAGGGATCCGGTCACGATCAGTTCGTAGATCGGAACCCCGCCCGGCTGGTTGGCCTGCGTGCTCCAGGTGTTGAGGCCGACGGTGAGCGGGAACCAGACGGGATCGCTAAGCATGATGAGCGGAAGGAAGTAGTTGTTCCAGGTCTCGACCACGTTGAAAAGCAGCACCGTTACGAATCCGGGAGCGAGCAGCCGGAGCGCGATGGTGAAGAAGATCCGCAGCTCCCCCGCACCGTCCACCCGGGCCGCCTCCAGCAGCTCCGCCGGAATGGCGTCCCTGGCGTAGATCCAGATCAGGTAGAGCCCGAAGGGGCTCACCATCGACGGCAGGATCACGGACAGTGGACCGTTGGTGAGGCCGATGGAGCTGAACATGAGGAAGGTCGGCACGGCGAGGGCGGTGCCAGGGATGGCGATCGCGCCGAGCACGACGGCGAACACGATGCGCTGACCCCGGAATCTGAACCGCGCGAGCCCGTAGCCCGCGAGGGTCGCGAGCACCGTCGCTCCGCCCGCGCCGGCCACGACATAGAGGACCGTGTTCGCGAACCAAGCGAGGAAGATGCCACCGTCGTAGGTGAGCGTGGCGACGATGTTGTCCCACAGCACGAAGGGTCCGTCGAACCACAGCCCGAAGCTGGACAGGATGGACGACTGCGTCTTGGTCGAGTTCACAACGAGCCAGAAGAGGGGCAGCACGCAGTAGAGCAGCAGCAGCGTCATGAGGATGCCGAGAGGTATCGAGGCGCGCGGCCGGGTGAAGGCGTTCCCGCGTGGCCTCGGAGTCCGGCCCGGTCCCGCGCTTCCGTCGCCGGACCGCCGCTTCACGGAGGCGGGCGGAGTCGTGGCTGCGGTCATCGGGAGCTCCGTTCCTGGAGGCCGCCGCGCTGCACGATGTAGGCGACGATCATGGTGAGCAGCCCCATCACGATCGCGATCGCCGCGGCGTAGTTGTACTGCTGGCCCGCGAACGACAGGTTGTAGGCGTACATATTCGGCGTGAAGTTCGTCGGGATGGTGTTCGGGCTGAGGCTTCGGAGGATGTTCGGCTGGTTGAACAGCTGGAAGCTGCCGATGACCGAGAAGACGAGGCAGACGATGAAAGCGGGGCGTAAGGCGGGGATCTTGATCGAGCGAATCACCTGCCAGGTGTCCGCTCCGTCGATCGCGGCCGATTCGTAGAGCTCCTTCGGCACGGTCCGCAGTGCGGAGTACATGACGAGCATGTTGTATCCGAGGAAGCCCCAGGTGGCGATGTTGGCCATGGCCGCAAGCACCCACTCGCTCGCGAACGGGTCGGGCAGTGAGACGCCGAAGAAGTCGTTGAGGTTCCCGACCAGACCGAAGTCCGGCCCGTACAGGAATCCCCACATGAGGGCGGCGATCACCCCTGGCACCGCGAACGGCAGGAAGAGGGTGATGCGGTAAAGAGACGCCCAGCGCAGCCGCGCGCTGTCGAGCGCGAGCGCCGCGAACAGCGAGATCGCGAGCATCAGGGGAACCTGCACCGCGAAGAACAGGAGCACACGGAAGACCGCGTCGTGGAACTGCGGGTCGCGGAGGGCGAACAGGAAGTTGTCGGCCCCGACGAAGACCGTGCCGCCGACGAGCCGCGTCTGGAAGAGGCTGAGGTAGATCGCGTAGAAGATCGGTGCGACGAGCGCGAACAGGAAGATCACGCCGAACGGGGCGATGAAGAACCACCCCATCCACCCCCGCGCGCTTCCGCCTCGCCGACGTCGACCGGGCGCCGGTCGTCCAGCGTGCGATGGCGAGACCGCGGTCCCGACCGCCGCGGTCACGACCGCCCTCCGCTCACCGTGCTGGTGCCATGCATCTCAGGATCCGTTCCTCGTTGAAGTGACCGACGTCCGCAGGCTAGCAAGAGTTTGTTGTAAATCAAACATCTGGATGATGCTTCCTGCACACTTCATGTACGCTGAGAAGGGCTCCCCCGAGCCGTCGGAGAACGAACGGAGGCGACGTGGCCGAACTGGAAGTGCTGTGCGTCGGCTCGGCGACACTCGACACGATCGCGGTCGTCGACTATTACCCCTCCGAGGACTCCCGAGTCGAGGCTTGGCAACTCGTGACCGCGGGCGGCGGCCCTGCCGCGACGGCGGCCGTCACCCTCGCGCGTCTGGGTGTCCCCGTCGGCTTCTGCGGCGTCGCCGCTGACGATGCCGCCGGCCGTCGAGTGCGCGACGAGCTCGCCGACGAGGGCGTCGACGTGAGCTGGCTCCGGCTCGACGGCGAACGGACGGGGGCGAGCGCGATCGTCGTCTCTCGGGCCTCGGGGGCCCGCACCATCCTGGCCGGCGCAGTCGTCTCGCCCGACCCGGCGGTCATTCCGCTCGACGCTGCTCACTGGATGCACGTGGACCAGGTCGGCTACGGGCCGGTGCGCGCCGCGACGGCGCGTTCGGGCGGGGGAGGGCGCGCACCTCTTCTGAGCGTCGACGGCGGGAACGTCATCCCCGAGCTCGTACTGGATGGTGTCGCCCTTTACGCTCCCACGCTGTCCGCGTTGCGCAGCCGCGCCGCCGCATCCGGGATCGACCGCGGAGCGTCGGACGACGACGCCGTCGCGAGCGCCCACCGCGAGGGTGCGGACCTCGTCGTCGCGACCGATGGCGAGCGGGGTGCGCTCTTCTCCGGAGGAGGCCACCGCGGGTCCGTACCCGCCCACGTCTCGGAAATCGTGTCCACCCTGGGTGCCGGGGACGTCTTCCACGGTGCTCTCCTCGCGAGCCTCGTGCAGGGTGATGACCTTCCAGCCGCCGTCGAGTCGGCCAGCGTCGTCGCCGCCTTATCCTGCGGGGCCCTCGATGGGCGATCGGCCATCCCGCGCCGTGCCCAACTCGAGACCGAAGCCGCCACCGCCTCTGGAGGAGACGTCCATGCCCGCTAGTCCGCCCGACCCGCGTCTCGAGCCGCTGCGCACCGAGCAGGGTGATTACGCGATGGTGGCTCTCGATCAGCGCGAGTCTCTCCGCGAGATGTTCCCCCCGCTCGCCGATGGGGCACTGGTCGACGACGCGACGCTCGTGGCCTTTAAAGGCGACGCGACTCGGGTACTGAGCCCCTTCGCCTCCGGGATGTTGCTGGACCACCCGCTCGGCACCGGCGGTGTCGGCCGTCCCGTGGTACTCGCCGAGCATTGCGGGCTGCTCCTTGCGGCGGACCGGTTGCACAGCGTACGGGGCGCAGGCGTCACCGCGAGCGCCCTCGACACGGACCTCACCCGCGACGTGGTGCAGGAACTCCGGGCGGATGCGCTCAAGTACCTCGTCATCTGGCGTCGCGACGACGACGGTTTCCGCTCCGATCTCGCCGCGTTCCACGCCCTCGCCGAGGCGACCGGCCTGCCGACTTTCGTCGAGGGCATCGTTCGCCCGCCCGTGGGCGAGGAGTGGCGCTCGCCCCGAGATCGTTTTGATGCCATCCAGGAGGCGGCCCGGGATCTCTCCCGCGGCGCCGGCGTGTACAAGGCCGAGGTGCCGGGGTACAGCCCGGGTGATCTCGACTCGGTGGAGTCCGAGGCGGGGGAGCTCTCCACGGGTATCGACGTGCCCTGGGTCGTTCTCTCGAACGGCGTCGCCCAGGCCGACTTCCCGGGCGCGGTCGCCGCGAGTCGCGCCGGCGGCGCTGCCGGCTTCCTCGCGGGGCGCGCCGTCTGGTCCGACACCGTGGCCGATCCGGACCCCGCGACAGCACTCGCCGAGCGATCGGTCGCACGCCTGCACGCTCTCAAGGACATCGTGTCGCGGACCCCTCGCAGGACGCGGTCCGGGGAGGTGACCCGGTGAGCGACCAGGAGGAGCGGTACGCGTACGGCTCCGCGGCCGAGCGGCGTGACCGGTTGGCGCGCTACGTCGCCGAACAGGGGTATTGCACCATCGGCGAGCTGTCGTTGCGCTTCGGAGTATCGGAGATGACCATCCGGCGCGATGTGGGTCGACTCGTCGGAGAAGGCCGTGTGCGGGCGTTCCACGGCGGCGTCGGCTCCTTGGCGCCGAGCGAGCTCTCGGGCGTCGACTACGGTGATCGCGATCGACGGATGGGCGCGGCGAAGCACGCGATCGCGTCGCGTGCCCTGGCCGAGCTGAGTCCGGGCGCGGTGATCGCGATCGACTCCGGCACGACGACGGCGCAGATCGCCGCCCTGCTCCCCCTCGATGCCGGGCTGCAGGTGGTCACCCCTTCGCTGCCGGTGGTGAACGCGCTCGCCGAGCGCGGAGGTATCGAGGTGGTCTGCCTCGGCGGGGTGCTGCACCTCGAATCGCTCTCGTTCGCCGGCGAGGCGACACTTGCATCCGTCGCGAACCTCCGCGTGGATGTGCTGTTCCTCGCCGCGAGCGGGCTCGATGAACGCGGCGCGTACTGCGGCAACAGCTTCGACGCCATCACCAAGCGCGCCTTGATCGAGGTGGCCGATCAGGTGGTGCTGGTCTCGGACAGCTCGAAGTTCACGGCGTCCGGCATGGTTCGTATCTGCGGTTGGGACCTGATGGACCTTTTCATCACCGACGACGGCATCGATCCCATCTCGGCCGCGATGGTCGCTGCGGAGGGCGTCGCACTCGAGACCGTCTCCATCGTGACGGCGGGCGCACGATGACCACGACCTACCGCATCGCCACCATCCCCGGCGACGGCATAGGTCTCGAGACGACGCCGGCGGCCGTCCGGTGCCTCGACGCGGTCGCGGCACGATACGACCTGCGGCTCGCGTGGGAGGACTTGGACTGGGGCAGCGACCACTACCGGCGCCGCGGTCGGATGATGCCGACCGACGGGTTGGAGCGGATCGTCGGAGCCGATGCGGTCTTCCTCGGCGCCGTGGGGGATCCTGAGATCCCGGACGCGGAGACGCTCTGGGGTTTGCTCGTCCCGATCCGTCGCGCGTTCGACCAGTACGTGAACCTACGGCCTGCGCGCTCTCTGCCGGGCATCCGGCCCGTGCTGGCGTCGGGCGCCGAGGTGGACCTGTTGATCGTGCGCGAGAACACCGAGGGCGAGTACTCCCGGGTGGGCGGCCGGTCGGGCACCGGGGAGCACGAGCAGGCGTCGCAGGTCGCAGTCTTCACCCGTCGGGGGGTCGCCCGGGTCACCCGCTACGCGTCGGAGCTCGCGCGCGGCCGCCGGGGACTGTTGACCAGTGCGACCAAGAGCAACGGGATCATCCACACGATGCCGTTCTGGGACGAGGTGGTGGCCGAGACGACGAGCGCCGGCCCCGACGCCCCCGAGTTGCGCTCGGTGCTGGTCGACGCGCTGGCCGCCGCACTGGTTCTGCATCCCGAGCGCTTCGACGTGATCGTCGCCTCCAACCTCTTGGGCGACATCCTCTCCGATCTGGCGAGCGCCGTCACGGGATCCATCGGTGTCGCTCCGAGTGCGAATCTGAACCCCGAGCGGCGTCACCCGTCGATGTTCGAACCGGTGCACGGCACCGCGCCGGACATCGCGGGTCAGGGCGTAGCCAATCCGGTGGGTCAGATCTGGAGCGGCGCCATGATGCTCGACCATCTCGGTGAGACGGCGGCCGCCGCGCACCTCGTGCGCGCCTTCGAACGGGTACTCGCGTCCGGCACCCGCACAGGCGACCTGGGCGGCGACGCGACCACCGACTCGTTCACCGACGCCGTGGTCGCGTCGGTGGAGACCAGCGCTGAGGAGCACGGATGATCCGGCAGGGACTGCACATCGACGGCGACTGGGTCGAGACCCGTGCGACCCGCACGACCCGTGACCGTTGGTCGGGTGAGCCGCTCGGCGAGGTGGCGATCGGCTCACCCGCGCACGCGGTGCGCGCCGTGGACGCCGCGGCGGCCGCTCTGGCCACCTCTTTCCCCGTTGCTGCTCGCTCGGCCGTGCTCGCGGGGGCGGCAGAGCGGCTCGCGGCTCGCGCGGAAGAGGTCGCTCAGTTGATCACGGCCGAGACGGGTAAGCCGATCACGGCCTCCCGCACCGAGGCCGGCCGCGGCGTCGAGACGCTGCGGGCCTCCGCCGAAGAAGCCCGCCGCCTGCCCGGCGAGACGGTGCCGCTCGATGCGGTGCCGGCGGGCGAGGGCACCTTCGCCTTCACCATCCCGACGCCAATGGGAGTGGTCGCCGCGATCACCCCCTTCAATTTCCCGCTCAACCTGCTTCTGCACAAGGTGGGCCCGGCTCTCGCAGCCGGCTGCCCCGTGGTGCTGAAGCCGTCCGACCATGCCCCACTCACCGCCGGTCTCGTGGTGCGCCTGATGCAGGAGGCGGGGCTACCGGACGGGTGGTTGAACCTCGTCACCGGACCTCCGGCGGACATCGTCGACGCGTGGCAGCGGGATGACCGCGTCGAGGTGGTGACCTTCACCGGCTCGTCCGCTGTCGGCTGGTCGCTCAAGGCGGCCACGCCCCGTAAGCATCACGTGCTGGAACTCGGATCGAATACGGCGCTCGTCGTCGCTGCCGACGCCGACCTCGAGCGCGCGGCGCGCGCCGCGACCGACGCCGCGCTCGGGAACTCCGGCCAGGCGTGCGTCTCCCTGCAGCGGGTGTACGTGGAGCGTGCGGTCGCCGAGCCGTTCCTCGATGCGCTCACCGCGCTCGTCGTGGAATCGCCGGTCGGCGACCCGCGTCGTGACGACACCGTGGTGGGCCCGCTCATCTCCGAAGATGCTCGCGAACGCCTCCTCGATTGGATCGACGACGCGCGGAACGCAGGAGCTCGGGTCACCACCGGGGGCGCTGTCACCGCTCCCCCGCCGGCCGCAGGAGCCGCGGACCCCGACCGACCCTCCGCCGTGCTGAGTCCCACCGTGCTCGCCGACGTTCCGGGTGACAGCCCTCTGATCCGGGAGGAGGCGTTCGGCCCGGTGGTGAGTGTGGTGCCCGTGGACTCGCTCGACGACGCGCTCGCCGCGGTGAACGCGTCTCGATACGCCCTCAACACGGCGATCTTCACGTCCGGCATCTCCACGGCGATGCGCTACGCGCGCGAGGCTCAGGCCGGCAGCGTACTGGTCAACATGCCTCCGTCGTTCCGCGCCGACCACATGCCCTACGGCGGCGTGAAGGACTCCGGACAGGGTCGCGAGGGTGTGAAGTACGCCGTCGCCGAGCTCGTCCGCCAGCGCCTCGTGGTCCTCAAGTCGTAACGCTCGAGGTTCTGGACCGACGCCGCGAGCGTGGTTCCGCGCGAGACGGCGCCGCTCAGACGATGTCCGCCGGGTCGCCGCTCGCGGCGTACTCGTAGGCGACCGCCGGGATCTGAGTGGCGAACTTGCCGCCGCTTACGTCGATGAGCTGGCCCGTGATGTACGACGCCTGGTCCGAGGCGAGGAAGCACAGGAGGTCGGCGATGTCGGTCGTCGACCCCCAACGACGGAGGGTGAGGGTCGACAGCAGCCTGGCCTGCTCCTCCGGAGCGCGCTCGGTGAAGTGGTTCAGAGCGGTCGGCACCATGCCGGGCGCGTACGCGTTGACGGTGATGTTCCACGGGCCCAGCTCGCCGGCGAGCGCGCGGCCGAAGTGGGCCACTCCCGCCTTCGTGGCACCGTAGGCGGCGTGCGCGACGCTCGGGATGATGGCCGCGAACGAGGCGGCGTTGATGATGCGGCCGCGGTTCTGTCGCTTCATCACGGGTATCACCGCGCGCGAGGCGAGGAAGACGCCGGTGAGGTTCACGTCGAGGCAACGGCGCCACGCGGCCTCGTCGAGGAGATCGGTAGGAGCGGTGGCGCCGATGCCCGCGTTGTTGACCAGCACGTCGAGCCGGCCGAACTCCGCCTCCACCTGCTCGACGACGCGGGCGAGGTCGCTCGAGTCGGTGACGTCACCGACGAGCTGGAGCGAGTGCGGCGAGTCCGCCAGCTCGACGCTCAGGGACTCGAGCGTGACGGGGTCGAGGTCGACCGCGACGGTGTGCACGCCTTCCGCTGCGAGCCGGAGCACGAGGTCGCGTCCGATGCCGCGTCCGCCGCCCGTGACGACGGCGACGTGACCGGTCAGGTCGATGAGCATCAGAGGTCCTTCACCGAGGTCAGAACGAGGTTCTCCGCGCCGAAGCCCGGAGCGGAGACGCGCAGCACGATCCGGCCGGGCTCGCCACGGCGCGTGCGCACCCACACGGCGCCGACGGCCCCGGTCTCGGCCAGATCGAGGATCGACTCGCCCACCAGGACGCCGGGGCCCTCCAGCTCGAACTCGGCGAAGCTCTGCGTGCGGCCGCGCGGCACGCCGTGGCGGTCGACGATCGCCACCTCGACGCGGGTCGCGTCCCGCCCGTCGGCGACGATCCGCTCGTCGTCGGGAGTGAGACGCAGGCTGTCGCCGGATCGGTCGCCGCTCACCCGCCTCGTGAGTACGAGCTCGTCGCCCAGGTATCCCTCGATCCGCAGGTCGGGTGCGTCGCCCTCCCGGATGCGCAGGTCGGCGAACGTGGGCGCGTACATCAGGTTCGGGAAGCGGTCGCGCGCGGGGGTCTCGCTCACGACGTGCCGGTCGCCGAGGAAGACCTCGAGGCGGTCGAGGTTGGAGCAGATCATCCCGTTCTCACCCGGGCCGAAAAGGCGTCCCTCCGCTCGGTCGCCGAAGGCGTTCGCCTGGCCGAACTCCGGCGGGTCCCAGGTGAACGCCGGTTCGATGACGGGTCGCACACGCGGGTCGACCTGGGACCGGTAGATGGCGGCGCCCGGCTTCCAGACCCGGAAGACGTCACCGAGTCCCGACGTCTTGATGCCCCGGTGGTGATTGCCCATGTTCGCCTCATAGTCGAAGCCGACCCACGCGATCAGTCCGCTGAACCGCTGATCACCGCGCGCCCGGTCGTGGCCGATGGCGTAGTCGAGGGCCTGGTGCTGCTGCACGCGAGCGCCGTCGGTGCGCAGGTAGAAGGTCGTCGGGCTGCTCCGCGTCGAGATGGCCTCCGAAACGAGGTAGGGACGATCGTCCACGGGCTCGATGAGCACCGGATGGCGTTCGCCGCTGTCGTCGACGGCCGTGTGGTAGTCGTCGAACGAGAAAACGTCGTGTTGGAACACCTGACGCCGCGAGAACTCGCTGTGCATGGTGCCGCTCGTCTGGCGCGACGAATCGAGCCGCTTGACCAGCTCCTCGGTGCGCGCATAGAACTCTGGCCGATCTGGGGTCTCGTTGAGTCGCGCACCCCAGACGACGATAGAGGGCCGGTGCCGGTCCCGCGCGATCATCGCCTCGATGTCGGATGCAGCCAGATCCTGCCACTGCTGGTCGCCCACGTACTGCCACCCCGGGGACTCCTCCCACACCAGCAGGCCCAGCTCGTCGCACGCGTCGAGGAAGGAAGCGGTCTGCGGGTAGTGGGAGCACCGCACCATTTGGCAGTTGAGCTCGTTCTTGAGCCGCTCCGCGTCGGCGCGGTGGACCCGGTCGGGCATGGCGAACCCGGCGTAGGGGTAGTACGAGTGACGGTTGACGCCCATGAGATACCGGCGCTTCCCGTTGAGGTAGAAGCCGTCGAGCTCGAAACGTGCCTCCCGGTAGCCGGTGCGGCGGGAAAGGACGTGCGGTTGCTGGCCATCGGCGCGGAGCTCGGCGACCACGTCGTAGAGCGCCGGTGCCTCGAGCTCCCAGAGCTCGACGGCATCGAGACCGCGCACCTCGAGCACGTTCTCCCCCGCGCTCGCAGGAGCCGTGGCGACGGCGACCTGGGCTCCGGCGCGGTCGAGCACCCGCACCACGACCTCCCCGCGCAGGCTCTCGGGCGCGTCGACCGTGACGACGGCCGTCGTACGACGCGCCCCGGCATCGAGCACGTCGTGGTGCGTGAGGGCGAGCTCCGAAATGTAGGAGCGGGGCGTGCGCACGATCGCCACGGAGCGGTGGATCCCGCCCGGCTGCGAGTAGTCGATCGTCAGGCTCGGTGCAGGTGCGGGCAGGTTCGGCGGCACGTTCACGTTGAAGCGGGAGTCGAGCGCCACCGCGAGCACGTGCGTGTCGCGGGCGGCGACCTGCCGGGTGATCTCGTAGCGGAACGGCAGATATCCTCCCTTGTGCTCGCCCAGCACCTCGCCGTCGAGCGAGACGGTGGCGTTGGTCATGGCGCCGTCGAACTCGATGAAGACGCGCTCCTCCGGTTCCGCGACGAGGTCGAAGCGCCGACGGTAGGCCCACACCTTCTCCCACACCGCTGGGTTCCACGAGCGCCAGCCGAGCGGCGCGACGATGTGAGGAAGCACGACCTCCTCCCAGGCGGAGTCGTCGAGCGCGGCGTCCGCCCACTCCGCCACCACCTCGGGAAGCAGGTGATCCTCCTGCCCGGGAAGCGGGATCTCGCCGCCGAACAGCCAGCCGTGGTCGATGAGCTCGCGCGGTGCGTTCGTCATGGGGATGAGGTCCTCTCTCGGCGGCGGGGTGCGCGTGCGGCTACCCTCACCTCGGTCGATCCGGCGAAGTACTCAGTGCGCGCCGCCCGCAGGAAGGCGGCCGACTCGGCCATCTCGTCGAGGCCGTTCACACCGTCCTCGATCGAGATCCAGCCGTCGTAGCCTGCGGTGACGAGGGTGCGGAAGATGCGGGGATAGTCGTTGAGTCCTTGCCCGATGACTCCGTGGGCAAGGTCGGGCGAGTAGCCGATCGTGCCGTCGGCCCCGCGCAGCGATTCCAGAGTGGCGCCGTTCACGAGGTGCCGGTCGGACGCCTGCATCGTGAACACGCGGTCGACCACCTCGTCGAGGAAGTCGGCGGAGTCCTCGCCCGCGGTGATCGCGTTGGAGGGATCGAACTGCACGCCGAACCACTCGCGGTCGTCGATGCGACGCAGAAGCTCCAGGAACACGCTCTTGCGCTGAGCGAACTCGGGGTACCGCCAGGTCGACGCCTTGTAGTGGTTCTCGATGCAGAGCACCACACCGAGCTCGCGAGCGAGCGGCAGAAGCTCCTCGATCGCCTCCGTCGCCCAATCGAGTCCCTGCTCGACGGTCACCTCGGGAAACCTCTGCCCGGTCACTACGCGGCACGTGGGGTCGTCACCGCCCAGGCGCGCGGCCACGCGAAGGGCGTCGGCCTGCGCGTCGACCTCGCGCCGCCGTTCGTCTCGGTCGGGGTGCGTGAGGTCCGGAGAGGCGCACAGCATGGGCATAGCGAAGCCGGCGGCGCCGAGGGCGTCCTCGACCGCGTCGAGCTCCGCGGCCGTGCCCTCGTGCAGAAAGCCGGGATGCAGTTCGAGGCCGTCGACGCCGAGGCCGCGGGCCAGTTCGATCCACTCGAAGACCGTCATCGTACGCTGCACGATGAGCTCGGGGAGGAAGGCCTTCGGGAACGCGGCGATACGCACGTCAAACTCCTTCCCTACTTCGCGAATGTTATAAATAGAACACATTTGTGCCGGAAGGCGCAACTTTCAGGAGGCTCTGTGCACGCCGAACAGCTCACCGATCCCGTTGCCTTCCATGGAGAGGGTGCCGTCTGGCACGCCGGTTGGGGCGGTCTCCGCTTCGTCGACATGCTCGCGGGCGACGTGCTCGCGCTCGACGGTGCCAGCGGAGCCGTCATCCGCATCCCGACCGGCTCGAGCATCGCCGCGATGGCACGGCCCCGACGCGGCGGCGGGATGGTGGTCGCGACACGGCGCCGTTTCTCGGTGTGGGACGCCGATGACCGGCTGCGTTGGGAGTCCGAGCCGTTGTGGAACGAGGGGATGCGCTTTAACGACGGTGCGATCGACCCGCTCGGCCGAGTGCTCTGCGGCACCATCCACGACACCCGGGCGCCCGGGTCGGCCGTCGTGCTGCGGCTCGGCGCCGACCGCACCACACGCACCGTGCTCTCCGGCTCGACGATCTCGAACGGTCTGGCGTACAGCGCCGACGGGCGTCGCGCCTGGTACGTCGACACGCCCACCCGTCGCATCGACGTCTTCGACGTCACCGACGACGGCGAGCTGACCGAACGCCGGCCTCTGGTGAGCTTCGGCGATGAGACGGTCGGCAACCCCGACGGGGTGTGCGTGGACACCGAGGACGGCGTTTGGGCCGCCTTCTACCGCGGCGGTGCGGCTCGGCGCTACGACGCGACGGGGACGTTGACGGAGGTGGTCGAGACGCCGGGGTGCAGCATAGCGACATCCTGCGCGCTCGGGGGGCCCACCGGGTCCACGCTTTTCATCACCACCTCGCGCGAGCCGCTCGCCGAGGGGGACGAGCCCGCGGCGGGCTCCGTGTTCCACGCCGAGGTGGGCGTGCGGGGCGTGCCGACTCGCGAGGCCCTCATCTGACTCGGGCGACCGCCTACCGGTGACCGACGACGTGACCCGGCGCGGCCCGGGTCCGCGGAGGCGCCGTCGGTCGGGGTTGACGCGTTCTGGGTGTTCTCAGTCGGACGCGTCGGTGCCTCCAGCCCGCACCCTCGAGAAGTAGGCGGCGATCAAAACAGCACCGATCGCCGCGCCCACCGCGAAGGCGAACTGCGCGCCGGATCGTCGCGAGAGGATCCCCCGCGCCAGCAAGCCGGCGGCACCCGCGTTGAGCGTGCTCCAGATCACGTTCGAGACGGCCGAGGAGTCGCCGACCCCGGGCGGGGAGCCGAAAGGCGAAGTGAACCGGCGACCCTGGATGCCGGCCACTCCGTGAGGCACGGCGTTCGCGGCGAGCGCGCCGGCCAGCGCGGCGCGCAGCATCGATCCTGCGGAAGTCGACCTCGTCATCGGGTCAGACTACGCAGCCGTCCCCCGGTGCCCCTGGAGGGACTCGAACCCCCAACCCTTTCCTTAGGACGGAACTGCTCTTCCATTGAGCTACAGAGGCGGGTGAGACGAGTCTATCGGCCCGGCTTCCTGCGACCCGGAGCGGGCATAGACGGACGAGGATGGGGTGGCATCGGTCCGACACGGAGGAGCAGAGCATGACGTCGTTCAACGAGCGGGTGATCGAGGAGTTCCGGGCGAACAGCGGTCGCGTCGAGCAGTTCGGCGACTCGCTGGTGCTGTTGCACACCATCGGCTCGCGGTCGGGTGCGGAGCGCATCAATCCGGTCGCGTCGTACCGAGACGGTGTCACATGGCGGGTGATCGCGTCGGCCGCCGGAGCGCCGAAGGACCCGGCGTGGGCGCACAACCTGCGCGCCCATCCCGCGATCGCCATGGAGACGGCAGGCGGTACCGTCGACGTCGTCGCCCGCGAGCTCGACGGTGAGGAGTGGGCTACCGCGTGGTCGCGCTTCACCGCGATGTCGCCGGCGTTCGAGGGCTACACGGCTCGGGCCGAGCGGCGCCGATTCCCCATCTTCGAGTTGGCGCCGGCGGGCTGAGGCGGCCGGTGAGTTTCGATACGCGGGCTCCTTCGTCGCGCGCTACTCGACCGGCGGGTGTGGCAGGTTTCGATACGCGGGCTCCTTCGTCGCGCGCTACTCAACCGGCGGAGGAGGTGAGCGCCGCCAGGAGCTTCTCCAGGCGACGGGCGCGGGTGGCATCCGTCTTCGCCTCCACCAGCTGGCGGGCGTGCTCCTTGCGACGGCTTGGCGCGAGGGCGTCCCATGCCGCCCGCAGCGCGGGATCGGCGGCGACCTCCGCCGGCACCTCCACCTCGCGCGGCGCGTCGTCGCGGACGATCGTCACCTCGACCTCGTCGCCGATGCCGACGCCCGCCGCGTCGCGGTGCTCCTTGGCGAGGCTCACGAGGTTGAACCCGCCCATCACCGCCGTCGTGCTCTGGTAGGTGCGGCCGCGCAGGGTCACGGTCACCGGCACCCGCTTGCCGCCGAGCTCCTCCACCACCTCGTCGGGGATGCGGATGCCGGCGTTCCGCCCGTCGCCGGAGTACACCTCGGTCGTGAACGTCGCCATCCGTCACCCCTTCAGGAACTCGATCAGGTGCGGCCGCAGAGCCGACGGTGCCACGTTGTGCATCTGCTTGTCGAGCACCCGGTGCGCAGCTCCCGGAACGGATGCCGCGATCCGCTCCTGCGCCGCCACCATCGGCGGCCCCGCCTTCGACCCGTGCGCCACGAGCACTGGCACGCCGACACGGGCGAGCACGTCGACCGGCACCTCGAAGTCACCGCCCATCGCCACCGTGTCGTTGAGCAGCGTCGGCGCCACCGACTTCAGGAGGCGCCAGTTCTTGCCCATCAGCCGGAACATCACGGGCAGGAACGCCGGGCCCCCGACCATCCGCACCATGAAGTAGTCGACCATCTTCGCGTTGTCGCCGTTCGCGTGCATCGCGCACAGGTCGGCGACGTAGTCCATCCGGTGCCCCTTGCGGTCGCTCCTGCCGACGAACGGCGTCTCGTACGCGACCAGCCGGCGCATCGGCACACCGGCCGCGGCGGCGCGGTAGGCGATCGCGCCGCCGGACGAGAAGGAGAGCACGCATGCCTCCGGCCCCACCGCGTCGAGCACGGCGGCCAGGTCGGCGACCTCCGCGTCCGCGTCCTCCACCAGTCCCCCGCCCGACTCGCCGCGCCCGCGCCGGTCGTAGGTGACGACGGTGAACTCGTCGGCGAGCGCGTCGGTGAACGCCTTCGCCGGGCCGAACGCCCGGTAGCAGAGGGCCCCGTCGACGAGCACGAGCACGGGGCCTGTGCCCGCCCGCGAGAAGGCGATGCGGGTGCCGTCGGCGGAGGTCGCGAACTCGGTCGGCGTGCTGGTCGCGGCATCCGTCGCGCTCATCGGATCGGCTCCGACGCGAGGATCGCGTTGATCTTGTCGAACGACTCCTGCCATCCGTCGCGCGTCGCGTCGAGGAACCCGCCGTCAAGCGGGCCCTGGTGCAGGGTCATTCGGGTGCGGTCCCCGTGATGGTGCAGCCAGATGCGCAGCCGCACGTCGCGCAGGGGGCCGTCACCGGTGTCCGCCTCCGCCGACCCCTCGAGGTACTCGGGAGCGATTACGGTGCGCAGGGTCACCCGCAGCGGGTAGTGCGCGCCGGAGTCGTTGTCCACCATGTCGAGGCTCCACGGCCCGCCCTCGCGTAGCTCGACGCGCACGGTCGCCGGGTCGACGTGCACCGCGTGCGGGCCGAACCAGGTCGCGAGCCGATCGGGCTCGGTGAAGAACCGCCACACCACGTCTCGAGGCGCCGCGAACACGCGCGTGAGGAACAGATCGGTGTCGAGCGCCTCGGGGATCTCGGGCACCACCGCCGGGTCGGTCATTCCTTCTCCTTCTCATCCTGGTTCTGCGGCTGCGACCGCTCGGTTGCCATGTAGTCGGCGAGCGCCGCGTCGAGCCGGTCGAAGCCCGCATTCCACGCCTCCGCGTAGCGCAGCATCCACGCCCCCGCCTCCTTGAGCCGCTCGCCCTCGAGATGGCTGTAGCGCGACGTGCCGGCCCGCGAGCGCGAGATCAGCCCGGCCCGCTCGAGCACCTTGAGGTGCTTGCTCACCGCCGGCTGACTCATCGCGAACGGCTCAGCGAGCTGCGCCACCGTGGCGTCGCCCTCGGAGAGGCGGGTCAGGATGGCGCGGCGCGGCGCGTCGGGTCGGCGAGGGCCGAGAACACGTCGGTCAGCACGTCGGGCACCTGCATAACCTAGCGGTTAGATAACCCGCTGTCTATGCAGAGTCAGCCGCGGGCGAGATGCCTCCCCGCCAGGGCGAGCCCACCGAGCACCATCAGCGCGAGCGCGAGGGACGCGAGGTCCGACGGCT
>Ga0325400_1002419_pt1 | contig 16357 bp, 17 predicted proteins | sample PopdelMetagenome_2_FD_205662 | JGI IMG/M metagenome (GOLD analysis project Ga0325400, IMG submission 205662) | Populus deltoides microbial communities from Bellville, Georgia, United States - Xylem-PdKOR-R1 | ecosystem: Host-associated > Plants > Phyllosphere > Stem > Wood/Secondary xylem... | reverse complement strand
CTCGAGGTCCCGATCGCGCGGACCTTCCCCGACCGGACGAGGTCGGTCAGCGCCGACAGGGTCTCCTCCACGTCCGTGTCCGGATCGGGGCGGTGGACCTGGTAGAGGTCGATGTGGTCGGTGCCGAGCCGGCGCAAGGAGTCCTCGACGGCCTTCACGATCCAGCGCCGGGAGTTCCCGCGCCGATTGGGGTCCTCGCCCATCGGCAGGTGGAACTTGGTGGCGAGCACGACGTCGTCACGACGGCCCTGCAGGGCCTTGGCGACGATGCGCTCGCTCTCGCCGGCCGAGTAGAAATCGGCGGTGTCCACGACGTTGATCCCGGCGTCCAGCGCCTTGTGGATGATCTTGATCGAGCCTTCTTCGTCGCCGTTGCCGACGGGCCCGAACATCATCGCGCCGAGCGCGAACGGGCTGACCCTGATGCCGGTACGACCGAGCGGGCGGTGCTGCATGACGCCTCCGTGGGAAGATGAAGCGGAACGTTCGTCCGGAACAGTACGGAACATTGTTCCGGTTAGCAACAGGAGGTCACCCCGTGGAGCGGAAGGTGCGCGCCGATGCGCAACGCAACCTCGACGCCCTGCTCGTCGCCGCGCGCGACGTCTTCGCGGTCTCCGGGGTCGACGCGCCCGTGCGCGAGATCGCCACGAAGGCCGGCGTCGGCGTGGGGACGGTCTACCGGCACTTCCCCCAGCGCTCCGACCTGGTGACCGCGGTGTTCCGGCACGAGGTCGACGCCTGCGCCGACGAGGCCCCGACGCTCTCCGCCGCGCACGAACCCTTCGAGGCGCTACGGCTGTGGCTGCGGAGGTTCACCGGCTTCGTCGCCGCCAAACGCGGCCTGTCCGCCGCCCTGCACTCCGGCGACCCGGCCTTCGAACCGCTGCCCCTCTACTTCGAGGGCCGGTTCGAACCCGCGCTCGGTGCGCTCCTCGACGCCGCCGTCGCCACCGGGGAGGTCCGCGCCGCCATGACGCCGATCGAACTGCTGCACACCCTCTCGCGGCTCGCGACGCCGGACCAGGAGTACACCGAACGCGTCATCGACCTCCTGCTCGACGGCCTCCGCTACCGCCCCTGAGCCCGCGGAAAGCACACTTTCCGCCCTCGGCGCTGCGACCCAGAGGGCGGAAAACATGCTTTCCGCCCCTGCAGGGCGCTCGAAGGGGGCGGAAAGTGTGCTTTCCGCGGGAGGTCGGGGGTGGGTCAGGCGGGGAGGTGGCGGCGGACGAAGTCGAGTTCGACGCGCATCTGCCGCACCCGTTCGTCGTCCAGCAGCGACCCGTGGCCGGCGTCGTAGCGGTACACCTCGTGCGCGGCTCCGCGAGACTCCAATCGAGACAGGTAGTTGTCGATCTGCCGGATCGGGCAGCGGGGGTCGTTGCGACCGGCGAGCACGAGCACCGGCGCGGTCACCGCGTCGACGTACGTGATGGGCGAGGAGTCCGCGTACTTCTCGGGCACCTCGGTGGGCGATCCCCCGAACAGCGACCGGTCGAAGGCCTTCAACCCCTCCATCTCGTCCTCGTAGGCCGCGACGTAGTCGGCCACGGGAACCCCGGCGAGCCCGACGGCCCACCGCGAGGGTTGCGTCCCGAGGCCCAGCAGGGTCAGGAAACCACCCCAGGACGCGCCGGCCAGCACCAACCGCGCCGGATCCGAAACCCCTGATGCGACGAGGTGGTCGGCGACCGCGGCGATGTCCTCGAGTTCGACGTGACCGACCCGCGCCTCCAGCGCGTCCCGCCACACCGACCCGTACCCGGTCGACCCGCGGTAGTTCACCTGGACGACGGCGAAACCCTCGTCGACCCACGTCGCGCAGTACGGCCGGAACGAGTCGGCGTCGTGCGCGGTGGGGCCGCCGTGGATCTCCACGACGGTCGGCAGCGGCCCGGAAACCCCTGCAGGAGTGCGTAGCAGCGCGTGGATGCGGCCGCCCGGACCGTCCACCCAGATGTCGGTGACGTCCACCGAGACCGGGGCAGCAGCACCGGGCGCGCGCAGCAGCACGTCCCCGGCCAGGTTCCGCACGACGGAGGGTTGGGCCGCCGACGACCAGGTCAGCCAGACGTCGCCGTCGGGCCGCGCGGTGGCCCCACCGATGCTGCCCGTCGTCGGTCCGATGGGCTCCACCACCGAGGACACCCGGTAGGCCAGCGTCCGCGCCTCGTGATCCACGAGGACGATCAGCGCCGACCCGTCACGGGTCCACTCCGCGCCCGCGACCTCGCCGGGAACCCCCAGGACCACAGGGGTTTCGACCCCCGTCAGCACGTCGAGGACGAGGAGCTCGGGACGGCCGTCGCGTTCGTGCTCGACCAGCAACCGCGGGTCACCGGGGACGGGCGAGAAACCCAGCGGGGAGACCCCCTTGCCCGGCCCGTCGGACAGTTCCCGCACGACCGCGCCGGACAGGGTCAGCACCCGCAGATCCGGGTGCCGGGAGTCGCCGCGTTCGGAGTGGGCGATCGCCAGCCACTGCTCGTCCGGGGACAGGTCCCCGGCCCAGGCGTCCTCGCGGTGCTCGTACAGCCGACGGGAGACCCCGTCCACGACCACGTCGATCCGCGTCCCGTAGTCGTCGTCCTGCGACCCCACGACGACGACCCCGCTGCGCCCCAACGACAACCCGGCCGGGTAGGCGGCGGGCAGCCCGAGCGGGTCCTGGACGCCCTCGCCGGGCGCGGACCCGAAGGGCTGGCGCCGCCAGACGCCGTACTCGTCCCCGGCCGTGTCGTCGAACCACCAGACGAACTCGCCGGAGTCGTCGATCGTCGCGCTCGAGGTGCCCTCGGGCCGGTCGGTCAGGCGGTGCAGCTCCCCCGACGTCACGTCGAAGGAGTGCACCTCCAGGACTCCCGCGACCGTCGCGTTGACCACGCACCGCGACGGCGCGTCCAGCGCCCACTCCGGCAGACCGACCCGGCCCGCGCGGAACCGCTTCTCCCAGGTGGGCACCTCAGGTTCGTTCACCCTGCGATCCTGCCACCTGCTTACGCGGCGACCGCCTTGGGGAACAGCCGGCGCAGGACGTCGGACAACGTCACCACGCCCTCCACCGTCGAACCGTCGGTGACGATCGCGAGGTGGTTGCTGGTCTCCCGCATCAGCTTCAACGTCGCGTGCACGGTGGTCGCGCCGTCGATCGTGAACACCGGCCGGACGAACGGCGCGGTCGGCGCGTCGCCCGGTTCGGTGAGGGTGTCGCGCACGTGCACGACCCCGGTGATGTTCTGCGGGGTCCCGAGCAGGATCCGCAGGTGACCCGTGCGACGGGTCTGATCGCGCACGTCCTCGACCGTGGCGTCCGAAGGCACGCACGTCGGCGCGGACTCGGGCCGCAGCAGGTCCCGCACGGTGAGGCGTTCGAGGTCCAGGGCCCCGGACAGCTGCGCGGAGAACCGTTCGTCCAGCGCGCCCACGTCGGAGGAGTGCTCCAGCAGGTGCCGCAGCGTCTCCGGGGTGTGGGCGGTCGCCCGCTCGTCCACCGGGTCGGCGCCGACGAGCCGGACCAGGCCGTTGGCCATCGAGTTCAGCAGTTTCAGCAGCGGGCGGAACACCCACATGAACCCGCGCATCGGGATGGCCAGCAGCAGGGCCGAGCGCTCCGGGTGGGCGATCGCCCACGACTTCGGCGCCATCTCCCCCACCACCAGGTGGACGAACGTGACGACGAACAGCGCGAGCACGAAGCCGACGACGTCGGCCGCGACCGCGGGGATCCCGACGCTCTCGAACGCCGGCGTCAGCCAGTGGTGGACGGCGGGTTTGCTGATCGCGCCCAGGGCCAGGGCGCAGGCGGTGATGCCGAGCTGGGAACCGGCCAGCAGCACCGTCAGCTCGTGCGAGCTGCGCAGCGCCGCCCGACCGGCCGCGGTACCGGCGGCGTCCTCCAGCCGGTGTCGTTTCGCACCCAGCAGGGCGAACTCCACGGCCACGAAGAACGCGCTCAGCGCGACGATGAGGATCGTCACCGGGACGACGACCAGCGGGTTGTCAGTCATGCTGACTCGCCTCCTCGACCTCGTTCAGTTCAAGTCGTACCCGGGCGGGCACGTGACGTTCCACCGTCAGCACCTTCACGGCGAGCGTGCGCGGCTCGGCCTCGAGCTCACCGAGGTCGACGGGGAGTTCGACGAGGAGTTCCGTCCCGGCCTCCGGCAGACCGCCGAACTCGGCCATGACCAGGCCGGCGATGGTCTCGTAGTCGCCCTCGGGCAGGTCGACGCCGAGGGCCCGTTCGACCTCGTCGACGTGCACCTCGCCGGACATCTCCCAGATGCCGTCGCCCTCCACGGGGACGTAGGCGGTCTCCTCGTCGTGCTCGTCGGTGATCTCACCGACGAGTTCCTCGGCGAGGTCCTCGACCGTGACGACACCGGCGAACCCGCCGTACTCGTCCACCACGCAGGCCAGCTGGTTCTTCGTCTCGCCCAGCTGACGCAGCACGTCGGGCAGCGTCGTGAACGTCGAGACGACCAGCGGGACCCGCATGATCTGGGTGACCCGCGCCGTGTCCGGCAGCGGGGTGGAGAGCAGGTCGGCCAGGTGCACGACCCCGGCGACGTCGCTGGTCCCGGTGGTCAGCACCGGGTAGCGGGAGTGGCCCACGGCCATCAACGCCCGGACCAGGCCCAGGTCGTCGGAGTCGGTCACGGTGTCCACGCGCGAGGGCGGGATCATCGCGTGCTCGACGTCCTGCTGGGGGAAGTCGAGCATCCGGTCCAGCAGCACGGCCAGCTCGGCCGGCAGGTCACCGCTCTCGCGGGACTCCTCGACGATCGCCTCGAGGTCCTTGGCCGTCGCGGCGCTCTCGACGTCGTGGACGGGTTCGATCTTCAGGGCCCGCAGCAGGGCGTTGGAGCTGGTGTCGAAGAACCAGATCAGCCAGCCGAACACGCGCAGGTAGACGAGCGTCGAGCGGGACAGCCAGGTCGCGACCGGTTCCGGTCTGGCGATGGACAGGTTCTTCGGGAAGAGCTCACCGAAGAGCATCTGGACGACCGTGGAGAACAGCAGCGCCACGATCGCGCCGATCCCGACCCCGACCGAGGTGGGGATCCCGGCCCCGCCGAGCAGGGCCCCGAGGGACTCACCGATCAGCGGTTCGGCGACGTACCCGACGAGCAGGGCGGTGACGGTGATGCCCAGCTGGGCACCGGAGAGCATGAACGAGGTGCGGCGGGTGACCTTCAAGGCCCGCTTCGCCCCCGCGGAGCCGGACTCGGCGCGGGCGTTCAGCGCCGCCCGGTCGACCGACATGTAGGCGAACTCCTGGGCCACGAAGTAGCCGGTCAGGACGGTGATGACGAAGACCACCAGAACGCCGAGCAGCAGGTTGAGCACGTCCATCACCGGACCACCTCATCCTGGCTGGTCCGGCCGGTACTGGAAGGCTCCTTGGACGTGCGTTGTGAATGATCGTCGTCGCGCATCGGCGGCGGCGGTCCTTTCCTGGTGTCGGTAGTGGTTCTGCGGTCAACGCAGGCTCCCACGTCGAAGTTCCCGGGGGAAGCCGAAACGTGTCGTGACCCGGGCGGCGAAGGCGACGTGGTCGGGTGGCCCGGTCAGGTCGAAGCCCGCCGCCGCGCGCAGACCGTCGTCCAGTGCCAGCACCTCGGCGGACCGCAGCGGCCACGGCTCGTGCTCGTTCGGGATCCACCACGTCCGGCCGAGGTGCTCGACGTGCAGGCCGAACCGGGCGCTGGTGAAGACCGCGACGTCGTCGCCGACGGGGTCCGCGCCGACCCGGACCACGATCCGTGAACTCCGCCCCGTCCAGGCCAGCTCGCGAGCGCCGTCCCTCGTCCGTTCGTACCGGCGCATCCGGGCCCAGCGGTAGGGCAGGCCGAACACGGTCCGGGCGGCCATCACCACGGCGAGGCGTTGGGCGTCGAGGCTGGCGAAGACGACCCCGCGCCGACCCTGGTCGTCGACGGAGTACATCCGGACGTTGGTCTCCAGGAAGGTGCCGAGGTACGGGACGGCCGGTCCCCTCCCCGGGCCGGCCCCGCGCAGGGTGAAGGGGATGAGCCCGACGTACGTGCGGCCGTCGAGGATGTCGGGGCGGGTGCCCGGCGGAAGGTGCGGTGCGACGAGGTCCGGGTCGACCGCCCAGTGCAGGAAGGCGACGTCGTCCCAGTGCTGGTGCATCATCACCGGCCCGGTGAGCGGGGAGGTGGTCGGGGGGAGACGGTCCACGGGTTCAGCGTGCCTCGTGTGTAGGCCAGTGCTGTTCTCTTGCGGCGACACGCCGCCCGAGGGTCGGCCTGGGGCGGCGTGTCGGCTCAAGAGGGCAGCACTGGCAAACAGACCTCAGTCACTCGGCAGTCACTCGGCGCGCCGTGAGCGCCTGAGAGACTCCCCCGATGAGCGAGCAGCCCCGTCAACGCCACCGACGACTCATCGTGGTCTTCGCCATACTCCTCGTGGCCGGCCTGCTGGTGATGCTGCGCGGCAGCGGCGTGTGGGCCGACATCGTGGGCCCCGGGCTGGCGGGCGGTTCGCTGGCGGCCCTGGCCATGACCGTCATCCGGTCCCGGCAGCCCTGAGGAACGACGAAGGGCCCGGTCCACTGGACCGGGCCCTTCGATGGTCGGGGTGACAGGATTTGAACCTGCGGCCTCCTCGTCCCGAACGAGGCGCGCTACCAAGCTGCGCCACACCCCGATACTGCTCGCCGCGTGAACGGCCTCGCCAAGAGTAGCCCACGCCGGGCGGTGCTCCGAACCGCGTATCCCTCCGTCAGCGCACGGGGACGAGCTCCAGCAGCGTCGCCTCGGGACGGCAGGCGAAGCGGACGGGCGCGTAGGGCGAGGTCCCGAGGCCCGCGGAGACGTGCAGCCAGGCGTCCTCGCCGCCGACGCTCCAGCGCGACAGACCCGAAGCCTGGGCGCGGGGCAGGTCGCAGTTGGTGACCAGGGCCCCGAACCCGGGCACGCACAGCTGCCCGCCGTGGGTGTGGCCGGCGATGACCAGCCCGGCGCCGTCGGCCGTCATGGCGTCCAGGGTCCGGCGGTAGGGCGCGTGGGTCACGGCGATCGTGAGATCGGCGTCGGCGGCGGCGCGGCCGGCGACGTCCTCGTAGCGGTCGTAGCCCAGGTGCGGGTCGTCGACCCCGACGAACTCGAGGTCGAGGCCGGCGACGTCGAACCGGGTGCGGGCGTTGTCGAGGTCGACCCAGCCGGCGTCGGTGAACCCGCGGACGAGGTCGGCGGTGGGCAGCGGGATCGCCGCCTCGGACACTCCCCCGATGTTGCCGATGAGGTAGCGCGACCAGTTCCGGGGCTTGGGGGCCCAGTAGTCGTTGGAGCCCAGGACGAACACGCCCGGACGATCCAGCAACCCGGCGTACGCCTGGAGCACCGCGGGGACGGCGTCCATGGCGGCGAGGTTGTCGCCGGTGACGACGACGAGGTCGGGTTCCAGCTCGGCCAGCCGGGAGACCCAGGCCCGTTTGCGGTGCTGCTTCGGCACGAGGTGCAGGTCGGACAGGTGCAGCACCCGCAGCGGACGGGCCCCCACGGGCAGCACGGGGACGACGGCCTGCCGCAGCACGAACGCACGCACCTCGTAGCCGGCGGCGTACCCGACCCCGGCCACCCCGGCGAGGGCGGTCAGCCCGAGGGCACCTTTGAGGACTCCTGCAGCGCTGCGCATCGGCACATCCTCGCCTGCTCCCGGAAACCTGCTCGACGGGGGTGGGAGGATCCCCGTCATGACCCTCAAGGACACCCTGCAGGCCGACCTGACCACCGCGATGAAGGCCCGGGACGAACTGCGGTCGGCCACTCTGCGGATGGTCCTGACCGCCGTGCGTGGTGAGGAGGTCGCCGGGAAGTCGGCGAAGGTGCTCACCGATGACGAGGTCGTCACCGTGCTGCAGCGCGAGGCCAAGAAGCGGCGCGAGGCCGCGACCGCGTACGACGACGCCGGCCGGGCCGAGCAGGCCGAGCGCGAGCGCGGCGAGCTCGGTGTCATCGACACCTACCTGCCGACCCCGCTGACGGACGAGGAGCTGGCCACGCTGGTCGACGAGGCCGTGCTGGTCGCCACCGCCGAGGGCCTGACCGGGATGGGCGCGATGGGCGCGGTCATGTCGCAGCTCAAGCCCAAGGTCGGCGGCCGCGCTGACGGCAAGCGCCTGTCCGGTGCGGTGAGAGCACGCCTGCAGGCCTGAGCCGGAACGCGAGAATCCCGCCGTCCCGAACAGGGACGGCGGGATTCTCGCGATTCGGCCTCAGTTGCCGGTGGGCAACCCCGTCGGCAGCAGGTCGGTCGGCAGTTCCGTCGGGAGCTGGATGCCGGGGCTGTCCTGACTCTCCTCGGGCGACTGCGTCGGTTCCTGGGTGGGCGCCGGACCGGAACTACGGGTGATGGTGATCGTTGCGCCGGCGTTCGCGGACCGGGCGCTCTGACTGGCGACCAGACCCTCGGCGACGTCGGACGCGACCGTCCCGCTGGCCACCGAGACCTTGAACCCGGCGGCCTCCAGCGCCGAACGCGCGGAGGAGACGCTGCGGCCGACGACGCTCGGGACGCGGATGCGGCCGTCAGCCGTCGTCGTGCGCAGACCCTGGTTGTTGCCGGCGGTGAACGTCGCCTTGGGCAGGTTCAGCGCCTCGGACGCGGGGCCGACGATGTTCGCCCAGATGGGTCCGGGGATCGTGGCGCCGTACACGGAACGGTAGTAACGGCCGTTGATCCGGGTCCGGTTCAGCGACTTGTACTGCGTCTCGTGCCCCACCCAGACAGCCGCCGCCATCTGCGGGGTGTAGGCCGCGAACCAGACGTTGGCGCTGTCATTGGTCGTTCCGGTCTTCGAGGCCACCTGCCGGCCGTCGAGCTGGGACTTGCCCACGCCGCGGGCGGTCCCGTTGTTCCACCCACCCCGCAGGGCGTCGGTCACGTTGCGGGCCACGTTGACGTCGAGCACCTGCTGGCAGTCCGCCGACGGGATCGACAGCGGCTGACCGTTCGTGTCGAGCACCTGGGTGATGGCGGTCGGCTTGCAGAACAACCCCTCCGCGGCGAACGCGGCGTAGGCGCCGGCGACGGCCAACGGCGCCACCTCGTTGGTGCCCAGCGTCATCGACGGGTTCTGGTCCAGTTCGGTGTTGACCTCACCGGTGAGGAAGTTCGCGCTGGGTTTGGCCTTGTAGAGACCCAGCGACTCGGCGGTCGCGGTGATGTCGCAGATGTCGAGTTGTTTTTCCATCGACACGAAGGCTGTGTTGACTGAGTTCGCGGTGGCCGCCCGGACGGACATCGTGCCCCCGGCGCCCTCGCGCTCGGCGTTGAAGTACGGGTAGTTCGCACCGCGCAGCTTCTGCCCGCAGGCGGTGAACGCGCTGAACGGGTCATTGCCCGAACTCGGGGCCGCGACCGTGGAGTCCAGCGAACGGCCCGACTTCAACCAGGTGGCGAGTGTGAAGGTCTTGAAGGTCGATCCCTGCTGGAACCCGCGTCCCCCACCCATGGCCTCACTGACGTTGTAGTTCAGCGTCGTGATGCCGAGCTGGTCCTGGTTGTCCGGCGAGTACGTGGTGTCCTGCGCCATCGCCAGGATCTTGCCCGTCCCGGGCTCGACGACCGAGGCGGCCGACCGGGCTTCCTGACCGGGGTTCACGCCGTCGTTGACCGCCTGCTGCGCGATGTTCTGCACCACCGGGCTCAGCGTCGTGGTGATGTCCAGGCCCCCGCTGCGCAGGAGTTTGCGGCGGTCGTCGACCGTCTCGCCGAACGACGGGTCGCTCTCCATCACGTGCACGACGTAGTCGCAGAAGTAGGCCGCGCCCTGGGCCGCCATGCACCCTTGCCGGGTCTGGTTCAACGCCAGCGTCAACGGCGTCGCGACGGCGGCGTCGTACGTCGGCTGGTCGATCGTGCCGAGGTCGAGCATGCGCTTGAGGACGACGTTGCGCCGCTGGGTCGAGGCGTCGGGGTACTTCACCGGGTTGTACGCCGCGGGGTTCTGCACCATCCCGGCCAGCGTCGCGGCCTCGGGCAGCGTCAGGTCGGCGGCGGCCTTGGAGAAGTAGTACTGCGAGGCGGCCTCGATGCCGTACAGGTTGTTCTGGAAGTACGAGACGTTCAGGTAACCGGCGAGGATGTCGTCCTTCGACATCTCCTTCTCGAGCCCGATGGCGAGTTTCATCTCGCGAAGTTTGCGGGCGTACCCCTCGACCCCGTCGGCCTCGACGGCGGCCGCGGCGGCCTCGGAGTCGCCCTGCTCGACGGCCTGCTGGACCAGGACGTTCTTGACGTACTGCTGGGTGATCGTCGAGGCGCCCTGGGTGCTGCCGCCGCCGGCGTTGGAGACGAGGGCGCGGACGATGCCCTTCATGTCCACCGCGCCGTGGGAGTAGAACCGGTCGTCCTCGATGGACAGGATCGCGTCCCGCATGACGGGGGCGATCTGGTCGAAGCCGACGACCGTGCGGTTCTGGTCGTAGACCTTGGCCATGATCGTGCCGTCGGACCACCGGATGGTGCTGGCCTCGGACAAGGTCCGGTCGCCCAGGTCGCCGGGGAGCTCGTTGAAGATGTCGACGCCCTCGCTGGTCAGCCCGCCCGTCGCGGCGACGGCCGGCACGACCAGGCCGGCGGACAGGACGCCACCGGCCGCACTGACGGCGGCGAAGGCCGCGAGCAGCCGGAACACCGGGCGGCGGGCATGACCGTTCGGGCCTGCGGTGGAACGAGGAGCCATGCGGCCAGGGTAAGCGGAGAGCGAACGGGCTCCACGGCTTCCACACGTTCTCCGCGAGCGCTGCGCAGGATCGTGACCGGAGCGAGATGCCCCGTCACCGTGCGTGTCCACGTTCCGGAGGGTGGGTGACTAGCTACAAGTGACTAGCAGAGTTCGTCACAAGAGGCTCTAGGGATCGCCCTGCGCCCGACCATACGCTGCCGATGTGCCCGTTCGCGGGCACTCGAGGAAAAACAGGGGAATTCACAGGGATTCGCTCGAACCGGGGGGAACCGGGGCCCGCAGGGCCAAGGCCGGGGAGGCGCTGACGGGAGGGGCCGTCGATGGCGTGGACGTTGGAGTGGGCCAGTCGCGGGGCGTGCAAGTCCGCCACCGCTGACGAACTGTTCGTGCAGGGTTCGGCGCAGAACCGGGCCAAGCAGATCTGCGGGGGGTGCCCGGTACGCACCGAGTGCCTGGCCGACGCGTTGGACAGCCGGATCGAGTTCGGCGTCTGGGGCGGGATGACCGAGCGGGAGCGGCGCGCGCTGCTCAAGCGCCGTCCGAACGTCCAGTCGTGGCGCCGGCTGCTGGAGGCCGCGCGCGACGCCGCGCTCGCCAGCGCCGCCGGCACGGTGACCGGGTCGGGCACGACGGCTCCGCTGGAGCTCGAGGAAGCCGCAGCCGTCTGACCTCTTGTGGGTGGCGGCCACTACGGTGGCCGCCATGACCACCTGGGAGTACGCCACCGTCCCGCTGATCGTCCACGCGACGAAGCAGATCCTGGACCAGTGGGGCAGCGACGGTTGGGAACTCGTGCAAGTCGTGACCGGGCCCGACGGCAACGGTCTCGTCGCCTACCTCAAGCGACCCAAGCCGTGAGCGCCTCGCAGCGGCTCGCGGAGCTGGGGCTCGTCCTGCCTCCCGTCGCGGCACCCGTCGCGGCCTACGTTCCGGCCGTACGTGACGGCGACCTCGTCCACACCTCGGGCCAGCTGCCGTTCGTCGACGGCACGCTCGCCGTGACCGGCAAGGTCGGTTCCGACGTGGATGCGGACACCGCGCAGCAGCTCGCCGCGACCTGCGCGCTGAACGCGATCGCCGCGGCCGCGAGCGTCGCGGGCGGGGTCGACAACATCGTCCAGGTCGTCAAGGTCGTCGGGTTCGTCTCCAGCGACCCGTCGTTCACGGGGCAGCCGGGGGTGATCAACGGCGCGTCGAACCTGCTCCAGGAGGTCTTCGGCGAGGCCGGGCAGCACGCCCGCAGCGCCGTCGGGGTGGCCGTCCTCCCGCTGGACTCCCCCGTCGAGGTCGAGATCGTGGTGCGTGTCCGCTCCTGAGCGCTGGGCGGGTGGCCCGGTGAATCCCCGGGCCACCTGCGTGCTGGAGCACAACCCCTCGGCGATGACCCTGGAGGGCACGAACACCTGGCTGCTGGCCGAACCTGGATCCCCCGACGTCGTCGTCGTAGACCCCGGCGAGGACGACCCGGCCCACCGTGCGGCGATCGACGAGGCCCTGGCGGGTCGTCCGGTCGCGCTGGTGATCGCGACCCACCACCACCGCGACCACGTCGGCGGGCTGGACGCGTTCCTGGCCGAGCACCCCGCGCGTGTGGTCCGGGAAGCGTCGACGCTGCACGCAGCGGGGCTGGAGCTGCGCGTGGTGGCCACGCCCGGCCACACGCAGGACTCGGTGTGCGTGCTGAGCGGTCGGGAACTGCTCACCGGCGACACCGTCCTGGGCCGCGGCAGCACCGTCGCCACCGACGTCGGCGCCTACCTGCGCTCGCTCGAGGAACTCCTGCGCCTGGACGTCGAGACCGTTCTCCCCGGCCACGGACCACCCCGCGGCCGGGACGTGCTGCAGAGCCAGTACGGGCACCGGCTGGAACGGTTGGATCAGGTCGGCGCCGCGCTCGCGGCCGGGGCGCGATCGGTCGAGGAGGTCGTCCGGATCGTCCACGGAGTTCTCCCGGACGACCTGCGACGCGCTGCGACGCAGTCGATCCAGACCCAGATCGCCTACCTGTCCGAGGAGTGACCTAGCGGGCGCGGCGGGCCAGGCGTTCGACGTCGTGCAGGACGACCGCGCGGGCCTCGAGCCGCAACCAGCCACGGGAGGCGAAGTCGGCGAGCGCCTTGTTGACGGTCTCGCGGGAGGCCCCGACGAGCTGGGCCAGCTCCTCCTGGGTCAGGTCGTGGGCGACGAGCAGGCCGTCGGCGATGGGACGGCCGAACCGGCGCGAGAGGTCCAGCAGGGCCTTGGCCACACGGCCGGGGACGTCGGTGAAGACGAGATCGGCCAGGGCCACGTTCGTGCGCCGCAACCGCTGGGCCAGGGCCCGCAGGAGGTGCTTGGCGACCTCCGGACGACGGGCGAGCCAGCGCATCATGTCGTCGTGGCCGAGGGCGATCAGTTCGGCCTCGGAGACGGCGCGGGCCGAGCTGGTGCGGGGCCCCGGGTCGAACAGGGACAGTTCGCCGAACATCTCCCCGGGCCCGAGCACGGCGAGGAGGTTCTCGCGGCCGTCGGGCCAGGAGCGGACGAGCTTGATCTTGCCGGTACGCACGACGTAGACGCGCTCTCCCGGTTCACCTTCGCCGAAGAGCTGCTGCCCGCGGTCGAGGTGGACCGGCTCCATCGACTCCAGGAGCTCGGCCGCGGCGGCGTCGTCGAGGGCGGCGAACAGGGGGGCGCGGCGGACGACGTCGCTGGCGCGTTCCCCGACCCGCTCGACACCGATTCCCGCACCGGTACCGGCACTGATCCCCGTGCCGGTTCCCGGGCCGACCGCTGGGCCCGTCGCGTGCTCGACCCCGTGCTCCACCGACGACCTCCCAAACCACCGTGCTGCTGGTGACGCGCGTCACGTCCACGCGTCGTTCGCACACAGTCTGCCGCACGCCGCCCACTGCACGGGGTCCGGCTCGGTGTCAGGACGTCCTGCTCAGCCGCGGGCGGTCCCGAGCAGCAGCCGCGCCCGCTCGGCCAGGACGTCGGTGGCGACGGCCAGCTCCTCCAGCAGAGCGGTGCCGTAGGCGTCCAACCGGGTCTGCGCGTCCGTGAGCTCGTGCAACTGCTCCGGCAGTCCCCCGCCGCGGATCGGGCGGTCCAGCAGCAACAGCCCTCGCAGGCCGTGGGCCGGGTCGAGCGCGTGCTCGTCGGGGGCGCTCCAACCGTCCGCCCCGCCGGCGTCGAGGTGGTGCTCCAGCGGCCCGCCGTGGCTGGCGGCCTCCACGGGGACGTGCAGGTCGTCGGGCCCGCAGGCCGTGGCGACGAGCAGGTCGCGGCGCGCGCGGACCAGGCGGTGCCAGTGCTGGACGCGGCGCAGTTCCTCCTGCAGCAGCACCCGGCGCCGGCGCAGGGCCGGCAGCGGCAGCTCGGCGAGCTCGACCCGGACCCCGTTGCGGCAGGCCAGGTCGTCGGCCGCCTCCAGGACCCCCGACAGGACCGGCGCGAGGCAGGTCTCGACGGCTCGCAGGCCGTCGCCGTCGTGGGGGGTGAGGGGGTCACCGTCGTGGCTGTGCATGCCAAGCGTGTCGTCCCCCGACAGGGGGTCCTTGACGAGGCGTCACCCTCCCGGTCGACACCCGTCACCCGGCTGGGTCGGTCATTGTCGACAATGGCGGTACTGAGTTCCGGCACAGTTCCTCTGTTGGCCCGCGGCAACGACCTGTCGGCTGGTCGGACCGAAGTAGGCTCGACGGGATGGAGACCCCGCTGGCCCGGACCCGACGTGCCCGGCGGGTGCACCGGTTGCTGGCCCAGCGGTACCCGGACGCGCACTGCGAACTCGACTTCGAGAACCCGTTCCAGTTGCTGGTGGCCACGATCCTGTCGGCGCAGTGCACCGACGTGCGGGTGAACCAGGTGACCCCCGGTCTGTTCGCGAAGTTCCCCACGGCCACCGACCTGGCCGCCGCGGACCGAGCAGACCTGGAGGGGATCATCCAGCCGACGGGTTTCTTCCGGGCCAAGGCGAACTCGTTGCTGGCGATGGCGTCTCAGCTCGTCGCCGAGCACGGGGGCGAGGTTCCGGGACGGCAGGCGGACCTGGTGAGGCTGGCCGGGGTGGGCCGCAAGACGGCGAACGTCGTCCTCGGCGACGCGTTCGGGGTGCCGGGGTTGACGGTCGACACCCACGTCGGCCGGTTGTCCCGTCGGCTCGGGTTCACCACTCACGAGGATCCCGTGAAGGTCGAGGGAGACCTCGCGGAACTCATCCAGCGCCGGGACTGGACGATGTTCAATCACCGGATGATCTTCCACGGCCGGCGGACCTGTCACAGCCGGCGCCCGGCGTGCGGGGCGTGCCCCGTGCGGCGGCTGTGCCCGTCGGCGGGGATCGGCGAGACCGATCCGGTGCTCGCGGCGAAGCTGGTGAAGGGATGAACCTCCCCGGGTGGCTCGATCCGCTCGCGCAACGGTTGCCCTTCCTGACGTTCGCCGACCTGGGCTGGCGCGAGGATCGACGGGCGAGCGGTGAGGGTCGGCACGCGGCGGTCCTGGTGCTGTTCGCGGACGGGCCCTTCGGCCCCGAGGTGCTGCTGACCGAACGGGCCGGGTCGTTGCGCGAGCACTCCGGCCAGGTCGCGTTCCCGGGCGGCCGTCGCGAACCCGGGGACGCCGACGCCGCCGCGACCGCATTGCGGGAGGCGGCCGAGGAGACGGGGCTCGTCCCCGCGGGCGTCGACGTGCTGGGACACCTGCCGGTGCTGGCCCTGCCCCATTCCGACCACCAGGTCACCCCGGTCGTGGGGTACTGGCGCGAACCGTGCGCGGTCGGGGTGGTGGACGCCTCGGAGGTGGCGCGGGTCGAGCGGGTTCCGCTGGCCGAGCTGCAGGCCCCCGAGGCGGCACTGCGGGTCCGCGGTCCCGGTGGGTACGTCGGCCCGGCGTTCTCCGTGCGGGGGTTGCTGGTCTGGGGTTTCACCGCCGAGGTGCTGGTGCGGGTTCTGGAGTTCGGCGGTCTCGGGGAACCGGTCGGTGCAGCACGGGAACTGTCACTGGCCGACGCGCTCACCTGGGTCGCCTCGTGACGTCCTCCGACGTCCTCGACCTCGCCCTGCTGGTCCTGCTGCTCGCACAGCTCGTCGCCGGGTACCGCGAGGGTTTCCTGGTGGGTCTGGCCAGCCTGGTCGGACTCGTCGGCGGCGCGGCGCTCGGCGTCGTGTTCCTGCCGCAGGTCGTCACCGACTGGGACGACGGCATCCGTCGGACGCTGGCCGTGGTGGTCGGGACGGTGGTGCTGGCCGTGATCGGCCGGGTGCTGCTGGGGTTCGTCGCGGCCCGGTTGCGCTCGTTCGTGCGGTGGCGCCCGGCGCGGTTCGTCGACGCGCTGCTCGGGGCGGTCGTGGGGTTGGTCGCGACGTTGCTGGTGTTGTGGGTGGTCGCGGGCGCGGCCCGGCAGGCCCCGCTGCCCAGGGTCGTGCAGGCCGTCACCGGGTCGCGCGTCGTCGCGGCGATCGACTCCGTGGTGCCGCCCGTGACCGGTGACCTGCTGGCCGGGTTCTGGTCCGCCGCGCAGGCCAACGGCTTCCCGCGGGTGTTCACCGGCCTGGACCCCGAACCGATCACGCCCATCGACCCGCCCGCCGACCAGGTCGCGCAGACGCCGGGCATCGCGGCCGCGCAGGGCAGCGTCGTGAAGGTCACCGG
>Ga0325400_1002417_pt1 | contig 16367 bp, 13 predicted proteins | sample PopdelMetagenome_2_FD_205662 | JGI IMG/M metagenome (GOLD analysis project Ga0325400, IMG submission 205662) | Populus deltoides microbial communities from Bellville, Georgia, United States - Xylem-PdKOR-R1 | ecosystem: Host-associated > Plants > Phyllosphere > Stem > Wood/Secondary xylem... | reverse complement strand
AGGATACTTTCTTTGAATCCGAATAATGCCCACCATTCCCATATTCTCTTTGCAGAGACCATCACTAGGTTAATTTGAAATCTTTCTACTCATATTGATGGAGGATTTAGAATGAAGGCCATCGAAGCCAGGATGAAGAAGAATGATGAGGAAGGAAAACTGGGAAATGAACGGTACAAACTAGTAGCTTTCGCTATATGTGGTCTAGTTCTTTTTCCATCTGAAAATCATGAGGACATCAGTCTAAGCTACAAATGCATTTATGGAATATGAACCCTTTCATAGCAATTTTGGCAGAAACATTGCTATCACTCAATCATTATGACACGCATAAATTGATTGTCAATCACACTAAAACACCGAGATATATTTTAATAACTTTTAGTGGTTTGACTTTGGATCATTCGGAGATCGTAATAACTGAGACTTAGAAGAATCTGGATGTGAATCTTTTTAATTTAGTTTCTAATTGATTTTAAATTTTTATTTTTTTTATAATTTATCCCTGATTTCAATCGACTAACTTTATAAAAATTAAATTTAGTATCCTCAAATTTCAATCTTCTCAATTAAGCTCAAAATGGACTTCCAAACTTAATTTTTCACCAATTAAATTTCTAATAAAATTAATTTGACGCATTTCAAGTATAATTAAGTCTTTGCAATTAATTAAATCATTTAATTAAATCTAAATTAATTCTTAAACATGATTAAACTTTTCAAATAATTATTTATTTTACTTTGAATCTACATTTTTTTCTTCAGTCTTTGGCATAATGGAATGCAATTAGGGTTCCAATATTATCCAAAAATGTAACTTGATTTTTCACAAAATTTGAAATCCTCCCATCTTTCTTTGTCAAAACACTAGTTTCCTTGTTATTATTATTTTATTTTATTTTTTTTTATTTTGAAAAGAAAAATAGGTAAATTTAGAAATAACCTAGGAATGGGTTATGACAAGTATGTTTGCGTATAAATATTTTTTTAACTTAAATTAAAAAATTGTCACAAAATGGAGTCAAAATTCTATTTTATTCAAAAGTTATATTTTTTAAGTTTCTTATAAGTTTTAACTAGTAGTATTTTAAAAAAAAAATTGAATCATTTTTACCAAATATACTCCTAACCATAGTTATTAAACCCGGACCGACCCGACGAGTCAACCCAATGGTTGGATCGGTCCAAATAAGTCAAAAGGCTGAGGTAATCAAAAACTCGAAAAAACCTAGTTGATTGGCCGGGTTGACTCGTGACCCAGTCGACCTGGCAAAACCCGGTTGAGACTCAATGTTATTTTTTTTTAAATGTGTTTTTTCTCCTAGCAAAAGACTCCCTTTTTTATATATATTTTTAGTTGGTTATTAACCCTTTTTAAAGTTCACTATATAAATACTAGAATAATATTTTATTTTTTTCAATGTGGGATGTGAAGTCTTTTAGTATATATATACTCTATGTTCACAAGAAAAAAAAACTTTAATGTAGGATTTGAAACTTTTTAGTATATATACTTTATATTCACAAAAAAAAAGTTACGCTTTTTTAATGTAGAATAAAAAAATCTTTTGTTTTAAATACTTCAACTTAAAATAATAACATAATAACATAGTATTTTTTTCAATGTGAGATACAAAATCTTTTAAAATAATCTTTTAAACTTTATTATTTATAATATGTATAATATATATTCACATGGATTGTTTCTTAATTTTTACATATGAAATATTAAAACTTTGATTTTTTAAATTTTTTTGGGTCGACCCGGGTCAACCCGTGTAACCTAGCTCCTTGGCCGGGTCAACTCCAAGGTCAGGTCTAATAACTATGCTCCTAACAAAAAATTATTTTAACTTATTTTTGTTAAAAATTGTTTATAAAAAAACAACTTTTGAATTATAACTTAAAATCTCGAAAGCTACTTTTCATAAATGATTCAAAACATATTCTAATATCATTTATTAAATAAAATGTTTAGATACTATTATTTCTGATAAAGCGTTGACCACAGTTTACACTACTCGTTTGCCTTCAAAGGTTATATGTGATTTTCTCAAGAAAGAACTTCATCGATAGCAGCAGTTGGGGTCATTCCATTCATCAAGAGCAGAGGAATCCAGAAACAGGAGAGCTTCGACTTTCTACAAACTCATCGGTGCATCTTACCATGCACTTGCTTCTGCTTTGATCAAGAGCAGAGGAATCCAGAAACAGGGTAGCTATGTGGTACGACCTCAATATGGAGTGTCCCAATCCAGTTGGACCAAAAGAGATGCAAATAATAAACTTGGGGAAGAAGAGAAGAACAGAGCAAATGTGACACTTCAGGTTAACGGGATAACAGGATTTATTAATTCCCAAAACTAAAACTCAGGATTTATTAAGAAATCAAAATATTAAATTTTATTTTATCTTGGCAGCTTTATTATAAAAATTAAAAAAAAAAACACATTCACTTTTATTATATTTTACACATTCAACCATGTTTTCACGTTACAAAATATCAAAAGTTCAAATCAGATCAAACAACAGTAGTAATCTAAATATACATTCACGTCTGAAAATTACATAAAGCCTCGGGAACAGTGCTGGAAAATTCCGACCAACCTCTGTGATTGCAGAACAATGGCGGCGCATCCTCTAAACACGCGGCCGTCACGGTCCTCCCCTCTTCACTTTTCTCGCCGGCGGTGACAGCCACCGTTACCTGCAAAAGAAGAAACACAACAAGCAGTCGATTTTAATTTTCTTTTCTCGGGTCTGTTTTTCTGCAGCTAACGGTTAAGGAGATCGATGGAGGCCGATCTGTGCCGATGAGGGAAGATCTGTTGTGGTCGACGATGGAGAAGAAGAAGCTGAAGTCAGTGGGGGACGGCCGACTTGGGTTCTGTGAGAGGGAGCTGCTGCGGGGCAGATGGAGGTGCAGCGAAAGGGAAGGAGAATGGAGGCTGTCTTGGCTGAGAGGTTGCGTGCAGGGACGATGAGGTCGTGGCTGATGGGCTGTATTGTGGCCGGCTGGGAAAGGAAAATGTGTGGTGGCCGGGCGTGTGTGGGGACGAAGAAGAGAGGTGCTGGTCTTGGGAGCTGGGGAAACGGTGGGTGTTGGTGTGGCAGCTGCTTTGGCTAAGGGACTAGGGAATACTTTGTTGGTGTGGCGGCTTGGTATGAAAGAGATCAAAAATTAGGTTTCTAGGGTTTCTCCTTTTTTCTTCTGACCACCAAAATTGGCCTCCATTAAAAAAAAAAAAATTATAGAGACAAAAATTGGCCGATCTGTGCCGATGAGGGAAGATCAAAAATTAGGACCTCTTTGTGAATTTTCTTCTCCCACCCCCTTTTCCTGTTTTTTTCTTCTTTATTTGTAGAGAAAAAAAAATCTGTTTTTTTCTTTCAAATGCTTAATAAAACATCTGTATTTGATTTTTTATTTAAAAACGAGCAATATAATGACGCCTCCATTTAAAAAAAAAAAATCAATCATTTTAATATTAAAAATCAATCATGTTCAAAAAAAACTTTTAAAAACTTTAAAATTTTTTAAAACAACATTGAAAATACTAAAATTAATACAAATATATCAAGAACACATATTTTTTAAGTTTGATCATTCATAAGAGAATACATATGTGTCTTAGTCATAAGAGAAAAGTGACTGAGGCATGGCCTCCCATAAAGAAGAGTCTGCTACAACGAAAACACAAGTAAATACTTAACTAAAGACATTAGTAGGCCTACTGACTCGTACGACCTTACAGACATTTTCAAAGGCCACCATTTGAACTCCCAGCCCTTGCTTTCAAATCCTCAAGTCCCTTGCTTGTTCTTCAATGATACAGTTGGTCCCCATTAACCTGTATCACAGATTAGTTAATATTTGAAATAACTCAACTTTTATAAAATTCTCAAAAAAAATTTAAACCAAAAGCAAAGAAAGTTCAACGTGAAAAAAACATAGCATGTCATGAGTGCTCTTTACTGCTTACACGTACGTTTAGGAGAACTGATCTTTTGTAACCAGCTAGTAAGCCAATCAGAATATTCCCCTCCTTTTCCTACAACAATGGCACCGAAAAGAGCAGCAATGTCGAGGTAGATACTTCCCGACTTCCTTAAGGAAGTCCTTCATGGTGCTCGGAAATGAGACATATAAAGGGAGCTGCATTAGTGCAAATACTATCACTGGAAGGAAAGCAGCAAACGAAATAAGACCCGTGGTCCATTTCTTTCTGAAATGGATTATTAGAAAAAGGGTGCAAGCAAAAGCAAGCATGGTTGTCATCACTGAGAAGAAGAGTAAAGTGAAGCCCCATATCAGTTTCAGAGGAATATTGTGGTAGAAGTTCTCATATTCAAAAGGAGAGGTGAGGATAGAAAGGAACATCACAACTGAGGTCAAGGAGCTAGCCAAGGCGATAACATCCAAGATAGTGAAAGCTAAGAAGAAACGGTTGTGAAGGAAAATGGGAAAGCCACGTTCGTCAGAACCTCCAGGTATAGTGTAAGCGGCGGCAAAGACAACGGTGGCCAAAAGAACGGCTACTGCTGAGCATGACTGAGAGGTCTTCTCGATCCATTCTTGCGCCAACTTGAGTTGAGCTTTATGCTCCTCTTGGAAGAGCTCGAGTGCAGTCAATTTCTTCCCACGTTGCATTCCTTCAATGTCAGGCGGAACCTCCCTCGGTGCCCGCTGCTCGGACAGATAAGGTGGAACCGCCCTCTGCACCCGCTGCGCGGACAGAGAACATGTAAACATACTCGTTAGTGTCGGTAAAGTCATAAATCACAGGAAAATGGGTTCCCTATCATGGACACGTATTCTCTTTTATTAAAGCGACAGATTGTACATTAAAGTACACTCTTATTTATTGCAAGGCAAAAAGAGCTGCGTTTCACTGATTTTGAAGTAAATTCGAATATGGGCATTGAAAATGAACTTAGATTTCAGTTTGTTTTTGTGTATTGGTTGAGAAATAATTGATGGATTAAGTTGGTAAAATTATTATTTTTATTTGGATTAGGTTTTATTTTTATTAATTTAATTATTTATTTATCTAAGATTTTAAACTTATAAATAAGCTTGTAATCACAATCATAATTCAATAATATAGAGTGATAATAAAAAGAGCTACCCTTAATAAAATATACCAATATATCTCAAATTTTTTCTTGTTCTTGAATTTGCTTTTTAGCATTGTTGTCCATGAGCTTAATTAAAAACATTCTTTAATTTTACCTTTAATTTTACCTAACAAATGAATACTACTCATAGGAATAAAGAATTGTATTTTTAAAAGTAAACTAAATTTCTAAAGAATTAGTTGGACCGGTTGAATAGTTGGGAACTGGTTAACTGGTTAAATTAGGACAACCGAATTAAATTAAATGAATCGATCGACCGGTTCAAAAAACAATCAACTGGTTGAGTCGATAAAATACTTTTCCTTATCAACTTAGGTTTTCCTTTTGTTAATTTAAATTTTTGACTATCTAGGATTTTATGCCTATAAATAAACTTGTAATCAGAACGTGAGAGAAGCATATAGAAGGCTTATAGAGTGTATCTTTGAGAAAATACTTAATGAAAAACATCATTTCTCTTAAATTTATGTTGTTCTTTAATTTAGCTTTTCAGCGATTAGCTTCTACCACACCTAGAAAAGGAAGCCATGACAGCCTTAACAAGTCAACCAGTCAACCAAATAAAGCAAGCAAGTCAACCTGTTCCACTTACAGTAGCAACCAAAGTTTGACAAAACAAAAGTTAAGTGTTATAGATGTCAAAAACAATATGGTCATTGTTGGAATCCAACTAAGAGGGTTGAAGAGAATGTCAATCTTGTGATAGAAAAGGAGAAAAAAACTATTATATTACTAGTCTATGATGAACGAATGCAAGCTAATGAAAACATATGAATTTTGACAATGGTGCCAACAATCACGTGTTGAGATAAAGGCAAATTCATGGAGCTTGATGAATTAATTAAAGGTAATGTCACCTTTGTAGATCATTTAAAGGTTTCCACCAAAGAGAAATGTATGATTTTGATTCAAATGAAAGATGATAGTCATCAATTTATTGGTGATATTTATTATATCACAACCGTAATAAAGCAATATATTAGGTTTGTGACAATTATTGAAAACAAAAATTTTAAAATTAAGATGAAAGATTGTACTTTAACATTATTTGATGATCATGGAGCTATGATCGTAAAGGTAACCATGAGAAAGAATAAAATGTTTTTGCCAAACATAGAGACAAATGTGCCTAAAAGCATGTGTGAAAAATGAGACTTGGCTTTGACATATGAGACTTGGGCATTTAAACTTTGATAGCATGAACATGATGGCACAAAAAGAGATGTTAAAGGGTCTACCATCAATTGAACATCCAAATCAATTTGTAAAGGATGTTAAGTGGACAAACTATTTCATAAGAGCTTTCCAAAGGAGTATATATCAAAAGAGTCAACCCCTATAAGAGATGCATGTAGATACAGATGCATGTGGTCCTATTTAACCATGCTTTTTTGGTTTAAAATTATACTTTCTACTTTTTATTGGTGATTATAGCAGAAAAATATAGTTATACTTCTTAAAAGAAACGTCTAGTGTATATAAATGTTTTAAGAAATTTAAGGTATTAGCTGAAAAGAAAAGTGATTATTCTATAAAATCATTTATAACAAATAAAGGATGAATTTTGTTATAATGAGTTTAATGAGTTTTGTGAAAATAGTGGTGTAAAAAGACTCCTAGTAGTGCCTAGATCTCTACAACAAAATGAAATGGTAGAGAGAAAGAATAGAAGCATCCTCAACATGAAAAGAACCATCCTGAAAACTAAGAAGATACCTAAAGAGTTTTGGGTTGGAGCTATAGATTGGGTTTACTTGTGAAATAGGAGTCCTACTAAAAGCTTGAATGTCATGACTCTACAAGAGGCATGGAATGAAAGAAAGTCAAGTGTTACTCATTTGAAGATATTTTTTAGCATTGGCTATATGCATGTAGATGATCAAATAACAACTAAGCTAGATGACAATAGCAAAAAGATGATCTTTATGGGCTATTATCTAAAGTACAAAGGATACAACCTTTACAAACCTAACAAATAAAAGATTGTGATTAGTATGGCTGTTGAGTTCAATGAAGAAGGAGCATGAGATTAGAAAGTAAATGATGTTGAGAAGACTTTCTATCGATTCTTGATGAAAAGGAGGAGAGACATGAAAATCATCAAGAACCTATAGTTACACCTCCACAAACACCAATGAACTTTACTTCACCTTAATCTTCTTTTTTTTCTTGTGGAAGTTCAAGTAGTGGTAGCCCACAAAGTCTACCAAGAAAAATAAGGAGCATTGATGACATATATGAGGTAACTAATCTTATTGATGATGATGTAACATTATATTATCACCTTGCTATATGTGATCCTATCGTACTTGAAGAAGAAATAAATGATGAAAAATAAAGAATTGTTATAGATGAGATTGCATCAATTGAGAAAATGACACATGGAAATTGGTTTCTAGACCTAAAAGAAAGAAGCAAATAGATATCAAGTGGATCAAAAAGAAAAGAAAAATGTCAAAGGAGAAGTAAAAAGGTATAAGATAAAGTTAGTGATAAAATGTTATAGTAAAAAACATGGGATTGATAATTACCACAGCTACCCAATATAGATAGGAAATCTACCAAATAGAAGTCAAATTAACCTTTCTAAATGGTTTTCTTGAAAAAAAAGTCTACATTGAGCAACCTATATGTTATGAAGTGAAGGGACTTGAAGACAATTTTAAAGTAGAACAAAGCCTTTTATGGATTGAGGTAAGCCCCAAGAGCTTGGTATAATCACATTGATGGATTTTTTTAAAGAATGGATTTGGTAAATGATCCTATGAATATATTATATATATGTGAAGATAAAAGAGTGGTGATACTCTTATTATATGTTTGTATATGGATGACTTGATGTTTGTAAGAAATAATCCAAAAATGTTTGGAGACTTCAAATAAGCAATGATTAAGGAGTTCAAGATGACAAATATAAAATCTTTGTAACTCAAGAGAAGTTCGAAAAAGACATTCCTAAAAAGTTCAAGGTGGAGGATTGTGCAAAAGTGAATACTCTAGTTAAGTGTGGAGTGAAGTTGTCAAAGAATGATGAAGGAGAAAAGGTAAATTCTATAACATTCAAAAGCCCAATTGGGAGCTTGAGATACTTGACATGCATTCGTCCTGATATTTGTTCTACAATAAAATTGTGAGTAGGTTTATGAAAACACTAACTACGACACTTCAAATCTTTGAAGTGAGTTCTTTGACATATCAAATGTACTATTACTTTTGGCTTCTTCTATAGATATTCTAACAACTTTGAACTTGTAGGTTATAATGATAGTGATTGGGTTAGAGATATGAATGATAGAAAAAGCACTACAAGTTCTGTTTTCTATATGTAAAACATAACATTCATATGGAGTTCAAAGAAGTAATCTATAGTCATATTATCAACTTGTAAAGCTGAATATATAGTTGTTACAACATGTCTTTGTCATTTCATATGGCTAAAAAGATTATTGAAAGAGTTGTGAATGTCACAAGAGAAACCTAAAAAAATTTATGTGGACAACTCATCAACCATTGTCTTAGCTAAAAATCCAGTTTTTCACGACAGAAGTAAGCACATTGACACAAGATTTCATTACCTATGAAATTACATTATAAACAAGAAAGTTGAAGTCAAGTTTGTAAAGACTCGAGATCAAGTCGTGAATATTTTCACAAAACCATTTAAATATGATGATTTTGTCAAGATGAGAGATTTATTATGAGTTATAAAGAAATCAATTTTAAAGAGGATGTTGAAAGTAAACCAGATTTCTAAAGAATTAATTGGATTGGTCGACTAGTTGGGAATCGATCAACTGATTAGAGCAAAACAACTAGATTGGATTATATGAATCGGTCGACCGTTTTAGAAAACGGCTGACTAGTTGAGTCAGTAGAATAATTTTTCTTATCAGTAAAGGTTTTTCTTTTATTAATTTAATTTCTTGATTGTTTAAGATTTTTTTATCTATAAATAAACTTATAATCAAAACGTGATAGATGCATGCAGAAGAGTTTAAGAGTAACTTTGAGAAAACACTTAATGAAAAATATTATCTATCAAAAATATTTCTTGTTGTTTAGTTTTGCTCTTTAGCGATTAGCTTCTACCACACCTAGAGTTTCTTCCAACATGTATCTCATAAAAATATGGCAAGGGGTTACAATAGTACAAGAGTAGCTAACTCACCTTGAACCATTGTATTTCTTCTTGTAGCTTGAATGCAGGGCCGGGCCTGGTTCCTCCGCGGTAGTGCTTCATGTGTGCAACGTGGTGTAACAATGTGTAGCCATTATTATCGATCCTTGAACTCAGCCTGACCATAATTGGTTTGAACTTTTTCCTTACATAATGGTAAATCTCCCGCTGTCGATGCATCACAGCTACATGCATTATGTTCTGTCCTGTTTCAGTAACAAGCTCAACACCCTGAGGAAATTTTTCAAGTATTTCTTTAGCAATCTCTTCTATTCCATTACTAATTGCTATAAACAACGGGATTGCATATACTCTTTGTCCTCTTCCTCCTTGACCAGGGATTTCGATATTAACTCTATTAGAATCCGCTACATTGATAGATTGCCACCAATGACGCTTGTTCCTTTCTATAAGAACCTGGGCAATTTTCAATGCATATTCATGCTTGTCCTTTACTTCCTGGATTCTTCCCACCTGCCATCCTATCATGTTTCTTCAAATGTGAGATATACAAAAAGAGATCTATAATGAATTTTCTGCAAATATGAACAGAGTATACGAGAAAATAATACAAATATTCAATTTTGGTGAGATGTATCCAAATTTCTACTCCTAAGTCAATTTTCCGGTGTTTCTCAATTTTCAATACAGACTTATATTACATAATTTTATTTTATTTTTTGACTAGTTTGTGGTGAGGTACTGAAGCATGCAATAAATAAATAGTGAAAAGGTAATAAATGATTTAATTTAACCATAACCATGTTTAGTTGGATATGTTAGGATCACCATTTAGGATCACCATTTATTATAAGTAGTAGTTTTTAGCCACCATTTTTAGTTGCATTAATGGTGAATGACCTAATACAATTATGTCTACCTTCCAATGACTTAATCATAAAAGTTTTGCTACTAGGTAACAAAGAAACATAAATCCTCGATGTGTAGCCAATACCTAAACAAAAAGCACCCACTTTATTTTTTTTATTAATAGTTCTTTTAAATTTATAACCATGCTTTACTTCATATTCCCTCAACATATCCCTAAAATGATAAACATTAAGAAATATTTTACATTATTAAAAATCAATGAATCGATCAACCAAAATCCTAAATCTTTTATATTCAAACTCAAAAGTTGGATCTACATTCTTTTCTTGTCCATACAAGCTTCATCTTTATTATTGTTAGATTTATGACTCAAATCAGTATTATTATCCTCACTACTCAGTTTCTATTAATTCTCAGAGGCATCATTTAATGTTTTTTTCATTATAAAATCACTATTAATATTTTCAATCCATTCATCCTCATCTTCATTCACAAATTCAAACCACTTCTCTTCTAATGGAATAAAATCATCATTCATACTATAAATATCACCATCATACTCATTTTCTTCATCAAGATAGTCAAAACCAACATTACTAAGATCTTCATTGACACCAACACTACCAATATCATCATCATCTTTACTCATTGTATATACACTAACTAATAAAACTACTCTATTGCTACTATTAGCATCATCATTATAAGAAAATACTTAATCCCTAAATACATACCTTTATGATGTTCACTTGAGTAGTATTGAGGTCTACTTTTTGGAGCTGTATCAACGACCAAGACAATTTGATTTTGATGTTCATGCAAAGACAACATCTTCAATGTGGAAGCATCATCAAAAACTTTATTGTCTTGTCTATCTCGAATTTGAAATTCTTTGAAGTCATCATTGACAACTTGCTTGCAGATGAAAAATATGTCTATATATGATATATAGTTAGCGCCATATTGTATTTCTTTGGAGATATTATTGCCATGCAGCTCCACTTTGAAATTTAGCACTTTGTATCCTACGAAAAATTAATTAAATATTAGATAAATATCAAACAAAGCTTAAAAAAAGTTAACTACAAATTAAAAAAAAAATTAAGGTTAAGGTTCTTGTGAATAGTACTACGAAATTTTTTTAGGGTTTTGAAAATTTGGCATTTTGCCTCCTGCAATAATTAATTAAATATTAGATAAAGGTTAAACAACGATTAAATAAAGTTAATCACATTAAAAAAAATAAGGTTTATATGATCAATAACTCATATTTTCAGGATTTTGAAAGAAAAAAAAACAATAGTAATTCATTTATAGATGCCTAAAGGTCTTAGATATTCTAAATATTGATGATTAAACAAAAAAAAATAGGATTTTTATGGTTTGGGGTTGACGGAATCATTGTACACAAATAGGGTTTCTTTTGGAAAATTCTAAATAGAGGTTTAGTTTAGGATTCAACACTATCGATATTAACAAAAAAAATGAACTTAGTATGAATTTTGATATCTTGATTTGTAAAAAATATTGTTAAGGTTGAATCTCAAACCTGATTTTTTATGACTTCCAAAAGAGAAGAGAGACAAATGAATTACAAAGGGAAGATTTGTGTTCAATTTTGTGTTTGTGAGAAGGGGAGAATAAGTCGTGGAGAGGGAAAGTAAATAATTAACGTTCGTGCACTCAAAAAAATCAAAGACTTAGGAATCTATTTAATAAAATATAACTTCAAAGCCAAAAAAAGTATTGTAGAAATTTAGAATCAGTAAAATAACCAAGTCTCAAACTAGAAAAAAACAAGTATGAAAATCTTGGGAATCATTTTAAACCAGTGAAAAGCTTAAGTTAAGAGCATGTATAAACAAGAAGACCTCAAAGAAAACCAATGCTGAAACAATATTAAAGAGGTCGAATATGCATAGACCAATGCTAAAACTGGAACGAACACGCCCAGAAATCTTAGGAACTAGTCTGAAACAACACCAAACCAAGTAAAGAAAGGTCGAACCAAAAGACCCAATACAGTTAGTACATAATTTGGTTGAACTAGAAAACTAGGAGAAATAACAAAGGAGCGTGAATCACACTCACGTAAGAGCAGGCGATGTTACAGAAGATGTTTATGGAGATCGATCCAATGACAATGGAACTTCGTCGGAAAGTTCCTCGGATAACGAGAAATCCAACGGTCTAGGAATTGTTGAGAAAATTTGGGATAACAAAGAGTGACAGCGATGTAGACAATTGATGAAAAAAATAAAAAAGAAACACTTAAAGCTTGCTTCAGCTGGCAAAAACCCGGGTCATTGGAGGGGGCTCTGATACCGAGATAAAATATGAAACAATTGAAACCTATACCTAAATAAGAAATAGAATCACATTTAATCTCTAAATAGGGAGGATATCTCAAGTCAATCCTATAATTATTAGGATATTATTCAAGTATAATCTAACATGCTTCTAAAATACATCTACTTAGCATCGTTATTGTTGACAGCAGGAAATTTCGTCCTTCCACGAATTACTTTTTGACACTTACTAAGGAGGATTTTGTTGCATGAGCAGTATCGTTATTGTTTCTAAAGCTTTAAACCCTGGTTGCTTGTGTTTAAAACCACAAGACCCAGGCAGCATCGGTCGGCGCAATATTATTATCAATATAATAGTTCAATTACTTGATGATTTAGGGCTGTCCAAGATAGCAAAATAGTTTCAATTTTCAGTACCTGTTTTACTCTTGCTCTGGTCGTCATCACCATTTGATGCGAAAAGGCCTGCAAAAAACTCTTAACTTAAGTCTAATCAAACCTTGTAGGTTAAAAGCAATACAATTTTACATGGCTCCCGAAAAACAATTAAAACCCGAAAATCGTGTTTAATTAATCGGTTAAACAGCTTTCCTTGAGAGCAGATGCTCGAACGGGGTTTAGCTTATTAATGCTTATCAAATAAAATAAATGAATGAAAAAGAAAATGTTGCATCAAACATACAACAGTATATCAGGTTCCTAATGGAATATTTGGGCATTGCATATCCACTCTTGAAAGCACTAGGCATCTCAGCAAGGAGATGAAGACAGGTCCTGCCCTGTTCGTCCGTCATATCAAGTGATGGATCCCGTTTAAGCAACGTCAGAGCAGTTTCTGCATTGAAAGTATAATGTCATTTGATTTGTTTCTAATCAATTATAAATTTATGTTGTATCTAATCTTAGATGTTTAGGGATGAATGTGTGTGCAGTCGGAGTGTCTATAGATGTCTTGAGAATTTCATATGAGAGGGAATAAGATTAAGAACAATACCAAAGTGTTGTCCTTCGATGGCAGCATGAAGAATCGGCTTTAAATCTACTTTCTCGGAGTTATTATTCTTTTCTTTATCTAAATTTCCTCTCTTGCGGTGCTCTTCTAATAGCTTTCCCTTGGAGATTTGCTTCATTTTTATAACTAAATACTCCACTATTTCTTTCTTACCACATGAAGCAGCTCTATACAATGGAGTCTCCCCAAGCACGTTTTTAGTCTGAAGTTGCCTTGAAGGATCATATGCACCCTGTTCTTTAGGGGTAAACTGGAGTAAGAGCTCTACAGCTTTCATATTTCCAGTAAAAACAGCTTCATGAAGAACTGTGTTTCCATACGCATTCTGTAATGTACAGGGATTCCCGGGAATTGAGTTTTTATTAACAATATGAAGTAGACTTTTAAGCGGTTCATCCTTTTTGCTATACACTGCCAAGTGAAATGCAGTATCTTTTAAAACCGTTATTGGAGACATCATGTACTTATCATCTGTTCCATTGTAAGCTGTTTTCATCGAATCCCAGTCTCCTTTCGAGGCTGCTTCGTAGACTATCTTCATCAAATCTGGAAGTGTACCCATCTAGCCTTCTCTTCTTTGTCTGTCTTAAAGTTCTCTGCAATTGCAGTAATAATCAAGAGCGAGCTCTTAATGGGACGTAAGTTCCAGAAAAAAGATGCTCTTAATTAAATACATCAAGTAAACAATATATATATATATATAGAAGATTGATTGATACAGATAGCTAGCTAGAACTTCGCTCCCAAGACGTCCGGATCCTTGTGGATTGACATCTAAGATTTCCCTTGAAGGATGAATTCTAAGCACACTTCAACATTACAACCAATCATCAAGGGGGGGGGGGGGGGGTGTGGGGGGGGCTTGCCTATTAGAAAAGAAAGGGAAATCAATAGATTTGATTTTCTATTGGAGGAGACTTTGTTTAACCAAAAGTGTGTTATTCAATGCCTTGGTTAAAACATAAAATTATATTGACTTTATGCTTAACTGAATGTTTCAAGATTTAATAACAATCATTTAATCCATTCATTAAGTACTCTATGAACCTTTTTAACCAAGAATTGATATCTAAGTCTACCTCACCTCTTAAAAAGAAAGATACAAAACAAAATGAAATTCTTAAAAAGACTTCATCAATTCCTAAAAAAATTAGGCTAAACCAATTTTTAACCGAATATACTAATATCAAAATCAAACCAACATCTACCCTTTTTACATAAAAAGACTGAACCTTGAAAAAATTCAGGTTTTGAACATTGAGAATGAGGAGGGCAAGTTCTTATATTTTATTTATTGTAATGATGGTATGTTTAGGTAAATACCTTGGAGCAGAGGAGTGAGCAGTTTGGCAATGGGAGAGAAGTGGTTTAGTTGAGGAGAAGAGATGGGGAACGGATATAAAGAAAAGAAACCAGGCAGGACTTGATTAACAAAGTTCCCATGTAGTTTTCTTATATTACAATAATACCATTGGCGTCCATTCTGTGTTTTCAAGTTTCAGCATTCAGGACATGCCAGGTTTCAGCAAAGGCAAAAAACGACTGCTAATTAACAGGAAAAATAATAATCACAAGAGCCAGCATTAACTCACATCTGACCCCACCAAAGTCATGACTTGAGACAAATCTTGATCACTTTATAACCTTGTTTAAGCTCTCTTGGCAACCAATTTTTTAATTCGATCTCTTGTTTATTATAAATCTTTTTAAGAGTATTTGGCCAGTGGTTTTGTTTTTTTCAACTTGTTTTGTTTTCAAACAAAGTAATTAAAGTCACTAGATAAATGTTTTGGTAAGAATTTTAATACTACATTATTTATTTTTTAGAAGTGGAATGTTGTTGTTGACTGTCAAACCTTGTATTTTCTTTGGTGCATGTTTGAGCAAGCTCTAGTTTCTCTGTATAATTCTTGATTTATGAAACTTCATAGCTCTTTTCAAGATCTTCGACAAGGTGATGATTTGGTCACTAAGTTTGTAAAAAAGCCAAGGCATTATTTGATGAGTTGGTTGCTACTGGCTGACTAATTTCGCTAGAAGATTTTACTTTGTATATGTTTCGTGGTCTTCGGGGAGAATTTAAAGAATTAGTAACAAGCCTTGTGTCCAAGGCTAAAACAACTAACATGAACAATCCCCTCGTCAAAATAAACAAAACAATTTGACACAAATATCGTTCATTTTGATGGCCTAAATTAGTATCAATTACGTGTTTCGCTCTCTACCGTCGAAATCCATCAGCCTATCTCTCTCATCTCTTAACTAGGGACTACAAAATAACAAAAATTAACTCGTATCATAATTGAATTTGAAAAATATTGAGGTATCAAAATTGTATAATTTGTGAAATTTTTAAAGTTTGAGGATCAAAGTGTACTTATTTCAAAACTTATTACTTGTCACCCATATTTGCCATATTTTTCATTATAGTCTCTCTTCTTTCAACCACACCCTTTCTTAAGAAATCAAAATCAATTGGTCTTCAATTAAGACCAAATAGTTGGAAAAAAGAAGCTTGAGAACCAAATTAAAAAAATAAAAATTTTGCACAGTCTATCCACGATAATACATGAGATGATGAACAGTGCACACCAACACATTGAAAATCCCATGTCTTTCATAATTGTCTTTTAGATTATAGGTAAATAGGTTTGCTGATATTACGATGCTGCATCTGTAATTTAAACTCCAGAACAAGAGCATCCTGTTACGAAAAGCAATATTATACAAAAACCTTTATAATTCTATGAGAAAAATCTGATATAGGACTCACATTATTCTATTTGTATTTACAACAATAAGTTGAATAATTTACTGTTGAGTTTAGATTCACTTGGAAGGCAATGGAACATGCCTCTGGTATTCTGCCAGAGCCCACATTGGAAAGATATTTCTGTTG
>Ga0325400_1002416_pt1 | contig 16368 bp, 9 predicted proteins | sample PopdelMetagenome_2_FD_205662 | JGI IMG/M metagenome (GOLD analysis project Ga0325400, IMG submission 205662) | Populus deltoides microbial communities from Bellville, Georgia, United States - Xylem-PdKOR-R1 | ecosystem: Host-associated > Plants > Phyllosphere > Stem > Wood/Secondary xylem... | reverse complement strand
TCATAAAAGCCCAATAGTCTCTTCTCCGCCACCACCAGGCCATGCCATTTATATAAGCAAACGAATATGCTGCGAAGAGCTTAGGCCTGAAAAGGGGGAAAAGGGAGAAAAGTTGACACTGCTTTTTTCGTGTTTGACAGTGTGATTACAGGTACTTTTTAAATAATTTTTTGTGTCAAAATATATGCTAATAATATTTTTTTATTTTTTAAAAATTATTTTTAATATCAGCACATCAAAACAATTCAAAACATATAAATTATATTAAATTTTAACAAAAAAAAAATTCAAATTTTTTAGGAACGCCTCGCAGCCCCGTTCCCAAACGGTAACTTTGTCTCCTAAATAGACACCGGATGGCTATCACACCCTTGTTATGGTATCTGATTCAGCGAAAAAGAGGGTATTATGGTAATTGGAACAACCTGAATCGAGAATCTGAACCGCTGTATTCCTCCGCAGAGATGCACACGCGATTGATAACTCGGCCAACTCGGTCGATTACTCAATGCAATTAATTATTGCCTTATTTTGAATCACCAGCTTGCTACAAGTCTTCAAGCTTTGAAATGACTGGTGGCGTGCCACTATTCCACTGGTAAGGAAAAGAAATCTCTTCAAAGTCACCAAGCAACTCTTTTTTTAGACAATAGTGGAGATTTTATTAAAGATTTTGGCTAAAACGAGAATAGCCTAATAATAATAATAAAAAAAAAAAAGCAACAACAGAGAAGATAAAATAAAGAAGACATAAAAGCACGGTATCTACTCTATAACTGGAAGAAAATTAATAGCATTCATATATATTGTCATGATTAATTAAGTATTGAAAAAAATTATCAAGAAAATTAATATCATCAAGAATAAAGAGTTCAAAATTTTTGTTAAAATTCAAAAAAATGGTGAAATGTCCTATTTTTAGGGATAATGTCAAAAATTTCATTAAATTTAAAAAAGTGATGAAATTTCAAATCATCAGGGATTAACATCAAAGTTTTATTAAAATTCAAGAAATTATGAAATCTACTGTCTTTAGGTCTTCAGGGATTAATGTAAAGAAAACTAAAAAATTAAAACATTAATGAAATCTTCTATTTTAGAGATTGAAGATGGCAAAATTTTTGTTAAAATTTTTTTATTGATAACAGTAAAGATTATATATATATTAAGGCTAGTGTTATAAAATAACACGCTATAAAATCTTTGATTTTTAGGGATTAATGTTATTTTGATTAATGTTATGATTTTTATAAAATATTGTCTAAAGAAGTATTTTTTTTTTTGAAAAAAACCAGGAATGCATTAATAAGATAAAAAAAATGGTTTTAATTTAATGGATATCTTTTTTATTTTAATTTCAAAGCATTGTTTTTTATTTTTTTTCAATAAAAGTTATATTGTTTTGTAGAATAATTAAAGAACATATGAAAAAAAGAAGTTATATTTTATCTCCTCGTTGCTAAAATTAACATCATATTTTACTATCGTTGCACTACAAAAAAAAACAGAAAACAATACGTAATGGCTCTTCAAAATATATTTAAGGACACTTTTTAGTGTCGCTAAATGTTTTCAACCCGCAGCAGAATTGTCAACAATATGTAAAGGCAGGTTCATCTGCATCGATACGAGAGAGTTTTATTTGCTAGGACATGCCTTGTTGTATGATTTATACAGTGTTTGACGTTGCATTTCGAAAGTATCTAAAAAAAAATTAAATTTTAAAACACTACAAAAACTAATTAAAAACAAAATGTTGAGACACTGAAATACATGCTTCATTTTTTTTTTTCAACCCACAAGTTGTTCTCTCCCTTTACCACAGCCCTCCAAAAACTAATACAAAAATATGTTGAGACACTAAAATACAAGCTTCACTAGTGAAAAAACTACAAGTTGCAAGAACTCCCAGCCGCCTCCTTCCCTTCACCCTCTCTTTCTCTCTGCTCATCCCATCATCATTGCTTTTCTCTCTCTTTCTCTCTTTCCAATCTTAACTAAACAGACGATGGCTGCGGCACTTGTATCTCCGATCTTGGAGCAGTTAACCACGATCGTTGCTCAACAGGTATTTTTCTGCCATCTGCAATAACCTGATTTACCTAGCAGAGATAAGAAATATATATAAAGTTCAAGCCTTTTTTCTTCCTATCATAAAAAGAATACATTTAAATCCTCAAGTATATATTTGGATTTTATTAAAGAATCTTCTTTTTCTTTGTTTTATTATTTTTCATATTTCCAAAGATAACATAAAGAAAATATATCATTCCAAATATAGGAAAACCGAAAAAGGCAGAACAAGAGTTGCCAATTCTCTTTAAACTGAACTATTAAGGGTAAAATAATCAATAAAAAGTTCAAAGGATTAGCGAGCGAGTATTTGGTGTGAATTAACACACAATCTTATTATCATGCCTTTATTTCTAAATTGACTTCACAAATGTATACATGCAGATCCTTTAATTATTCACTTGCCTTTTTATACATCCATATATCTATAGTTTAATTTAATGTAAAATGAAAACCAGATTTTATGTCGGTTCAAAGGAGAAATCCTTCTCACGTGAGAACATTGAACTCTTTCCATACCTATATATATATATATATATATATATATATACACACACACACACGTATAGGTTTAACATTTTACCATTTAAGATTCATTTTATACCTTCTTGTACAGTAGCATAGTGCAGACTGATATCATCATCATGATGATAAAAAGAACAAAGAAATATTATTATTTCTAATAAATATTTTATATATAAATTATTAATATAGTAAATCCATTTCACAATAAAATATATTAATACAAAATAGAAATGTTTCCTATGCTTGAACTTGTATTTTCCACACTAATAGGTACAGGAAGAGCTAGAGGTGAACCTAGTAGGGGGTGTGAAATTGTCATAGAAATGTTTCCTATGCTTAACGTTTCTTTTCCTTTGTACACTAATAGGTACAAGAAGAGGTGAACCTAGTAGTGGGTGTGAAGGAACAATGTGACAAGCTGAAAAGCAATCTCCTTGATATCCAATCTGTCCTTGAAGATGCAGATAGAAAACAAGTGAAGGATAAGGCTGTGAGAGATTGGGTAGACAAGCTCAAAGATGCATGTTATGATATGGATGACGTGCTAGATGAATGGAGCACTGCAATTCTTAGATGGAAAATGGAGGAAGCTGAAGAAAATACTCACAGCCGACAGAAGATACGGTGTTCCTTCCTGGGATCGCCTTGCTTTTGTTTCAATCAAGTGGTTCGACGTCGCGACATTGCCCTGAAGATCAAAGAAGTTTGTGAAAAAGTGGATGATATTGCCAAAGAGAGAGCTAAGTATGGCTTTGATCTGTACAAAGCCACTGATGAACTCCAGCGACTAACAACTACCTCCTTTGTTGATGAATCAAGCGTGATTGGTCGAGATGGTGAAAAGAGAAATGTTGTAAGCAAGTTGCTGGCTGAAAGTAGTCAAGAAGCACGGGACGTGGATGTCATCTCTCTAGTAGGGCTGGGCGGAATTGGAAAAACAACCCTCGCCCAACTAGCTTTTAATGATTCTGAGGTTACGGCTCATTTTGAGAAAAAGATATGGGTGTGTGTTTCAGAACCATTTGATGAGGTTAGAATAGCCAAAGCTATCCTTGAGCAGCTTGAAGGGAGACCAACGAATCTGGTTGAATTGCAATCCCTTTTGCAAGGGGTTTCTGAATCCATTACTAGAAAGAGGCTCCTTCTTGTCCTTGATGATGTATGGACAGAAAATCATGGACAATGGGAACAATTGAAACCATCTCTCACAGGCTGTGCACGAGGAAGCAGAGTCCTAGTGACCACTCGTAAGGACGCTGTGGCAACGATGATGGGAACTGATCACCGGATCAACATTGAGAAATTGTCCGATGAGATATGCAGGTCAATATTCAATCATGTGGCATTCCAGGAAAGAAGCAAAGATGAGCGCCAAAGATTGACAGATATCGGCGATAAAATTGCAAACAAGTGCAAGGGCTTGCCTCTAGTTGCCAAGGTATTAGGAGGTCTAATGCAGTCTAAAAGAACAAGAGAAGAGTGGGAACGTGTTTTATCTAGCGAACTGTGGAGGCTAGATGAGGTTGATAGAGATCAGGTTGAAAGTCGAATATTTATACCTTTGCTTTTGAGTTACTACGATTTACCTTATGTGGTAAGACGATGTTTCTTGTATTGTGCCATGTTTCCAAAAGACTACGAGATGGACAAAAATGAATTGGTGAAGATGTGGATGGCTCAAGGTTACCTCAAGGAGACTTCAGGTGGAGATATGGAGCTTGTAGGAGAGCAGTACTTTCAAGTCTTAGCAGCGCGCTCTTTCTTCCAAGATTTTAAGATGCATGAGTTTGAAGGAATGAAATTCAAGATGCATGATATAGTGCATGATTTTGCCCAATATATGACAAAAAATGAATGTCTAACAGTGGATGTCAATAATCTTCGAGAAGCAACAGTGGAGACTTCAATTGAAAGGGTTCGTCATTTAAGCATGATGCTGTCAGATGAGACCGCTTTTCCCGAGTCCATTCACAAAGCGAAAGGTCTTCGCAGCCTCTTGATCGACACTAGAGTCCCTTCGCTTGGAGCTGCACTGCCTGATTTGTTCAAGCGGTTGACATGCATCAAGTCATTGAATTTGTCAGGGTCTTCAATCAAAGAAATACCAAACGAGGTAGGGAAATTGATACGTTTGAGACACCTCAATCTGTCATGTGGAGAGTTGAAGTCCCTGCCAGAAACCATTTGTGATTTATGCAATCTGCAATCCCTAGACGTTACTTGGTGTCGTTCTCTCAAGGAATTGCCCAAGGCGATTGGAAAACTTATCAAATTGAGGCATCTCCAGATTTATGGTTCACGTGTGGCCTTCATACCAAAGGGAATAGAGAGGATAACATGTCTTCGAACATTGGATAAGTTTCCTGTGTGTGGTGATGGTGAGAATGAAAGTAAAGCAGCTAATCTAAGAGGATTAAAAAACTTAAATCACATTGGAGGGAGTCTTGAGATACAGAATCTAGGAGGAGGTAAAGAAGATGCGAGGGACGCTGCAGAAGCACAACTCAAGAATAAGAAGCGCCTGCTTCGTTTGCGATTGGATTTCTACTACAACCGGGAGAACAACATTTTAATTGAAGCTTTGCAGCCTCCGTCAGACTTGGAAAATCTAACCATACGGGGTTACGGAGGGTTGGATTTGCCACATTGGATGATGACATTAACCAGATTACAGGAGCTTGCACTCTTTAATTGTACAAACGTGGAGGTCTTCCCTCCGTTGGGAAGATTGCCCAACCTTGAAAGACTAAAGTTGGGCTGGTTGAAGCTGAGACGGTTGGGTGCTGGATTTTTAGGTATAGAAAAAGATGAGAATGCCAGCATTAATGAAGGAGAAATTGCAAGGGTCACTGCTTTCCCCAAATTAAAAAAACTTTGGATTTTGAATCTCGAAGAAGTAGAAGAGTGGGATGGAATTGAAAGGAGGAGGGTGGGAGAAGAAGATGCCACCACAACTTCAATAATATCCATTATGCCACAACTTCGAGAATTGGAAATTATCAAGTGCCCGTTGTTGAGAGCTCTACCAGACTATGTTTTGGCAGCGCCTCTACAGGAATTGGACATAGCTGGTTGCCCCATTCTAAGGAAACGTTACGGGAAGGGAGAGATGGGTGAAGATTGGCAAAAGATTTCTCACATCCCAAACATTTATTTTCATTATATATAGGTGAGAAAGACAGAACTCTTTGGAACCTGCTTTGAGTGTATTAATTTTTTTTTTGCTTTGAGTTTATTAATTATTTGCTTTGGTGTAAAATAATATGTAAGCCTTGCCATTTACTGTAATTGGATTTTATTTCTTACTTAACATTTACTCTGTCAAAAGCAGCTGTGATAAACCCCTCTCTCTCTCTCTCTCTCTCTCTCTCTCAACATAAAATGATATGTAATTCATATCTATAATTATTTCTCACATCCTCTCTCTCTCTCTCTCTCTCTTTTTATGCCTTTATCTGCCTTCAAACAAGCCAATGATCTTGATCAAGCAACTGTTTCAGTGGATTAAATCCAAGAAATTCATCTATAAGTGATGACACCCATCGATTTTGGAGATTAAATCCAAATAAAGTTATCCAAACCTAACACAAAAAATCTTCAACAATAATTAAATTATAAATCAACAACAAAATTCAGCAGCGAGGCGTAATTAAGATTTCACCCATCTTTATTTTTTTTTAAAAATGTGGATGATTTATTGTGAGTTAAATATTTTTATTTTTTATAAAAATTTAGTTCTTTAAATATATTTTTCTAGTTTAAAAAATATAATAAATTAAAAAATTTATATACATGTAATCAAATAAATTAAAAAATATTTATGTTAATAAATAAATAAAAATTTATTAATAATACTTAAAAACAAAACTGGTTCAAAGCCTTCATTGAGCTCAATGTAAAGAGGACCAACCTCTGCCGTCATAAAAGCCCAAAATACTCCGTTGTAAAAGCCCTCGTAAGAAAACACCTTCTTCTCCAACAAGAAAAGCAAAGTTCAAACCCCAAGTAAATATCCCTGTCTTTCTCTCCCACACGCTCGCATTCTCAGCTTTTCCTCTCTGCGTCTTCAAGCAATAAACCATGGGTGATAGCCAGTACTCCTTTTCTCTCACTACTTTCAGTCCTACCGGAAAGCTAGTACAGATTGAGCACGCATTGACTGCCGTTGGATCAGGCCAAACTTCTCTCGGAATCAAAGGTTGTTGCAATTTAAGCTCTCTCTCTTCTTCTTTTTTTCTCATTCTCTTGTCATTTTCGAATGTACTATGTTGTTGATGGGTGCTAAGATACTATGTTGTTGATTTTATATTATTTTTTTGGGAGTTGTAGCGGCAAACGGTGTTGTTATTGCAACTGAGAAGAAATTGCCATCTATTTTAGTCGATGAATCTTCTGTAAGTAAACATTTATTATTTTTTTTATTGGTTTTGTTATATTCTTTGGTTGAAATTCAAGAAACCCTTTTGTTTTTTTGCGTTTTCTTTAGTGACATCGGTTCGTAGAAATCTGTTCAAATTCGGTGTAAATTTGTAATTTTTATTAGTAATTTGAGCTTAGTGATTTGGGTTCTTGCCAATGAGGCGTTACTATACTAGTCAATGACTCTAAGATTGGGACTTTAAATGTTGGAGTGTGTAGATTTATATCCCTTTAATCCCACATTGTATAAAAAGGCGGTGTTGGTTATTTTAAATCGTGTTGAATGAGGTGGAGATGGTTTGATTTTGGAGCCAGTCGATTGGTCTCTTATTCTAATTTGCAAGATGGTATATAACTTGAGTTGGTTGTTGATGGTATTTAATTGCTTCTTGTTTCAGGTTCAGAAAATACAGAATCTGACACCCAATATTGGAGTTGTCTACAGGTTTGTTTCTGCCTGCTTCTCAGTAATTAGGAATTTCCATTTTTTTAGCTTGTGTTTCTCTGGCCTTAACTATTGCTAAAATATCTGTCATGAATGATTGTAGCAGGCGGGTGTGTAGATTCAAAGCTCTCTTTATGTTTGGTGGGAAATTATATAGTTTCTGCTGTTGTTATAGTGTCCTGATAAGTGTGAAATTTGACCCGGGGTGGTAAATTGAGATAGAAGCATGCCTGCTTATAATCTGAACTTCAGTGGAACTCCTTGTAGGTCAATGTTCTTAATTGGTCTGGTTATGGACTTGACTTTGACACGTTGTACATGTACCCTGTTTCTGTTTCAACCAAAAAAAAGAGGGGGACAAATATGTAGTTCCTTAGAAAAATAAAAATAAGGCATTCCTCAATGAGCCACTTCTTACTAACTTGTGCAACTTATTACCTATGTCAAAATGGGTTGCTTTGCTGTACTTTTTTCTTGACAGTGCTGAATCACATGTATTTTGTTGCAGTGGAATGGGTCCTGACTTTCGAGTTTTGGTTCGGAAAAGTAGGAAGCAAGCAGAGCAATATCATAGACTGTACAAGGTACCCATCTTCAAGATTTTCTTTATTGTTTTGCTTCAAGTTTGTTCTTCAGCTTTTCTTTTAATGTCACTGATAAGTGATAAGGTTGCTAAATTTTCATGGCTTATCTTATGAATGGGATATGTGCATCCTTTTGATGCCTCTAAACAAACTCATGTATATAATTCGTCTAATGCTTGATAACCTGGTTAAGATAATATATCTGGAAAGTAGTTATTGAGGTTGTCTATATTACAAGACTTCTTGTTAGTTGTCTTATTCCCAATAATGCCATTCTGACCCCCAAAACAGCTGAATTTTGCTTGAAATCCAAGAGTTAAATATCCGATTACTATTTTATATCAATTCATTGTCATCTTTTGTTGTTAATTGTGAAGGTTGTAACTTGTGAATTTTTATGATTGTAGGAACCAATTCCTGTCACACAACTTGTGAGGGAAACTGCTGCTGTCATGCAAGAGTTTACTCAATCTGGGTACTGGAACATCTTTTATACATTCAAAGTGTTTCAGTGATTTTAGTTGATTTCCTTTGTAATTTAGATCTGAATTTCAATTTCCAAAGTTCATAATCTTAGCCCTTATTCTAATAAGCCAACAACTCTCTCCCTATGTTCCTGCATCAGCATGTCAACTCTTAATGCTCTTATTCTTGAAGTTTGAAAATACTCATCCTTTGTTTTTCCTCGCAGAGGTGTAAGGCCTTTTGGAGTATCTTTGCTAGTCGCTGGTTTTGATGACAAAGGTCCACAGCTGTACCAGGTGTCTTTGCTAGTCACTGTGTTAATGTCTGAAGTCATTAACTATTTTTTTTTATCTGGATTATCCACTGCAGACTATGTGGTAGCCTAGTATTCTAGAAGCTGTAGGCCTTTGTGACTATCATGCACCCTTCTGTGTGCCCACAGGGTTGATAAGTTTTTGACCTTTTGTTTTCTTGGTTGAGATTTGGATGGATTATGACTCACTTGTGTTGCCTTTTTAAAAATATGTTAGACTCTTGCACTCAAATCATAGTTCTTCTGATGATGTTATGTTTTGTATTTGTTTGACTAGGTTGATCCATCAGGTTCCTACTTCTCATGGAAAGCCTCAGCAATGGGGAAAAATGTTTCAAATGCAAAAACATTTCTTGAGAAGAGGTATTTATTTGTTTTTGGTACCATGAAATGCATTGATTCTGCAAAAACTTCTAAACATCTTCATGGGTTCTCCTAGCTAGCAACAAATGTGTTTCCACCTCCAGCCATCAACTGCCAAACATATTCTTCATTCAAAGATCAAGCTACCTTCAATTTTCAACTGCCAACTTACTTTGTCCTACTCCCCTCGTTCTTTATATAATTCATTGTACTTCATTTTCCCCATCCGAGAAGAATTGGATTGTCTTTTTTTTTTTTTTGAAAAAAAAAAGAAAGTGAGAAAAAAAGAATTGAATGGACAGAAACATGGTAAATATTTTGGTTTTTTGTCCACATATCTTCATTTGATTTGAACAACTTTTGTTTTCCCTAACTTAATATGTGCTCTGTAGATACACTGATGATATGGAGCTTGATGATGCTGTACACACCGCTATCTTGACACTAAAAGAGGGGTACATCACTTTAAAATTTCCTCCACTTTTTATTTTTGAATTTGGTGTTTTTTACAAGGTTTGGTATATAAAAAGTAGAAGAAAAATTCAGTAGGTTTAATGTACTTGCGCCATGCACTTGCATCCGGTTCATTACATAATTGATTGATATACTTGTAAATTCAGCCATTTAGGTATTGTGATTTTCTGCCACACATACTGAGTATCGTAGGTAAAATGAATTCTAGGTAACAGTAGTCTAGTTGGGGTCTTCAGCCTTGAGAACTTAAATTGGCTCTCAACACTTTAGTTAGTAGTTCAGGAGATTAAATTATGTGAGATACTGTTTAAGTGAAAATGAATGAAAGTTTCTCAACCCAGTGTCAATCAAATGTACTTGCAGGTGCTTAAAGGTTCCTTTTCTTTCCTCTTAGTGATTTTAAGTTGTTAATTTGTTGAGTCTTGCTTCTATAATCAGAGTGATGGTGGATTAGTGAGCATAATCTTAGTATTTGCAAAGTGGTCAAAGAGAGATATAAATGAGCATTTTAAAGTTTCTTACAAGTTCTGAGTGCTTCCCTTGTACCCTTACAAGATTGTTTGTGTTTGCAGATTTGAAGGGCAGATTTCTGGGAAAAACATTGAAATTGGGATAATTGGTGCTGACAAGCAATTCAGGCATGCTCATTCTTGACCTTTTTCCTTATTAAACTTGGTAATAGTGTCACGAAATTTCAAGCTTAGGATGAGTTCCAGAAGTAACTTGCAGGATGCACATTTTTGTTAACACAGTTCATAACTAGATAAAATCTGATATCTAAAATCTTTTGGATCTCACCAATTTCATATATGGCTTTCCACTTGTGGTTTCAGTTTTGAAGTTCTGATTTTCATGCACTCTTGCTCTAGTTTCAGTCTGACAATTTACACATGAGACTCGTGTTCAAAATGGCCAATCCACTCTTTCTTTGAATGTTTAAGCTTCCTTGGAAGAAGTTATGTGTGACATGACCATGGCAATCTTATCCCTTGTGCTTTCTTTACTGCAGGGTACTAACTGCAGCCGAAATTGATGATTATTTGGCTGAAGTGGAATAGACATTTTATTTTTTGGCTAAAGTGGAGTTCTTCCCTGTATTGACACCAATCGAGATACATGTGTTACTTTCCTCTGGAATTCCTTGAATCAGTTGCTTTTAGCCGAAGTTTCTATTAATTCCAAGTTTGCAGAACTGTAATGTGGAAATGTTATAAGACTTCTCTCCAATCTTTAGATGGCTTCTAAAGTTTTGCATCAATATGATTTCCTATATGATACGTTTGACAGAGTGCAGAAAATTGGTCTTTCCAATTATATCTAAAGTATTATCTCCTCTCAATGCTTGACCTGTAATGTGGCCGTTCTTATTTAATTCCAATGGAGCTTCGAAGAGGGAAAGAGAGGGGCCATGGAATATGGATATCGAATTAAAATGCGTACTTTATTTTTGGGTCCTTGTGCTTGCCTCAATTTTTCAGTTTAGATTCTATATCTTCAATTTCTTCAATTTGATCCAAGTCACACATAAGTTATAGCAAATTTTGCCCCATCTTAATTGCAGCCAAAACTACTGTTGTAAATATGGAAATGCATAACGTAACCCTGTTTATATTAAGTTAATGGAAGTGTTCGCCCTTTTCGAAATATGTTTTTACTCGGAAAATGATATATTTTTTATAATTTTAAAAAATATATTTTTAATATTAAATCTGAAAATATAAAAAAAAATTAATTTTTAAAAAAAAAACAGAAAAATCACCGCAACCTCAATAAGACTTTTAACCCATTTTAACAGCAGTTTTCGCTTTTTAGCATGGAAACTTCTGCTAGTAACGTCGAATTGCAACTCAATTGACACTTCAGAGCCTCGTCTTTGCAACAAGTCTCATGCTGGAGTTTTTGCTGTTAAATTATACTAATAATAATGACAATAATATGTCCATTGTGTTTAAACAAATTAACCTTTGATCTTCTTTTTATTATTATTATTAAAAATAAACTTTTTTAGAATTGATTATTCTAGCTATCAGTTACTGTCTCGATAAAATCCCATGCAACCTCAGACACCACGAGGCTACAATAATGCTAATGTTTGACTCCTTAAGTTCGTTAGAGATATTTTGAGGCTTTTGTCCCTTAGTAAACAGAGAAAAACAGAAGCTACTTTTGTCTGGCAGTGCTGGTCTTCACCCATGTAGTCCATTATCCAAGAAAACACTCTTCAGTTCACATATCTTCTTGCTTGCTGGATGTTTACAGATACCCAACTCCAAACTCCTCTTTTATACTTTCATGTAAGTCGTATCCTTCCTTCCTCTCTTTCCTTATGCAATGCCACTGCTAATGCTGTTCATGCTGCCTTGTTATTTTCTGTATTTATTAACTTCAATTCTGGTGGTTCTTTCTCCTCTTGCTGGATAATATTGCTTTTTCATGGAATTTCTTGTTCTGAGAAATGGGTTTCAATGGAATTGCTAAGTATCAACGTTCACTTGAGAGAGTATATCTAAATTGTTTTGTGTTCTTGTTAGTTTAAACATTTTAGTATTTTGTTGGCTCTCATATATATTGAACGAGCAATCATCCTTATCTAAAGAGTCTTACTGTGACTTCAGAAGTTATAAGATGATGGACCAGTTTTAGCTGTCAGAGTGCTATGCTTATCGTTGTTGAACTCTAACCAGTCTTCAACAGTTGTGGCCTTGTTTATCTTGCAAATTTTGATTTTTGTAGTTTAATCAGATAGTTTAGACTAATATTTGATTCTGTAATGAAAATACAACCTCTACTCACAGCAGTTAAGAATTATTGCGGAAGAAAGGGAGAAGATATTTGGTTTAGAAAGGGAAAGTTGACAACTTTTCTTCTTCTTTTTAAACTAGGTTTTCTGGTTTGCATTTCATGTGTTTGCTATTGTGATTAATAGTAGTTTTAGTGTCTCTCGTTGTCCAATTATTTTGCAATCCAAAGCATCCTTTGTATGGATTTTATTTCGTTGCTTCCTCTGTGTAATGGCTTTAAATTAAGAGGTGTGTATGTTTGTTGCTGGCAATTGTGTGTTTACTTGATTAGTGTTTGCAGGTTGCTTGTTAGATGCACACTGAATCATATTTTTATAGAATCAAGAATCCGGAATGGTCATTTCAGACGCAGAGAAAAGAATTCCAGTAGTGGAGATGTTAAAAAGTGGAAAAGCGACAGGGTCTATATCGACAAACATGGCAAATGGCGAATCTTTGATCACAAAAAGATGTCCAGGAAACGATGTAATGCTGAGTAATTCACTTTGTGCTCATACATATAACTGCTCAAGCAAATATGGCTTTAATTATTAAGTCATCTTTTATACCTAGGTGGCTCTTTGAGGGGACAAGGATGGAAATATGGATCTGGATTTGTTGATGGAATTTTCCCAGTGCTCAGTCCTGTTGCTCATCAGATTCTGAACTTTGTGCGGAAAGAAGTGGATCCGAATAATGTTTGGGCTGCTCTTGACACTCTTCCTGTCACTCACGAGACTTGGGATGATCTTATTAATGTAGCCGTCCAACTTCGTTTGAATAAACAATGGGATCCGATTGCATTGGTGAGTAAATCGTGCTTTATTTCTTTCATCGTGTAAGGTGGTAGGCGATGGATTAAACCACATTGCACGCACATATTTTTGTGGCAGGATGTTTGCACAGTATTTTTCTCTTCAATCATTAAGACTAAACCCTCGATTGTTCAAATCTCCTTTAAGTGGTTGGTGCTGCAGTTGGTGTTTGGAATTCTCATATACCAGCATTTTCCTACAACTAAATGAAACAAATCTCTTTACTGTCTCTATTTATTATATCGACATTTTTAAAATCGTGAGTTCTTAATTCTTAATAATCTTGTTGGGTGTAACTCTAAAATTTCCAGATATGTCAATGGATATTGTACAAGAGCTCCTTCCAGACAGATGTCATGTGCTACAATTTACTAATAGATGCTTATGGGCAAAAATCTTTGTACAAGAAGGCAGAAGAGACATATGTTGATCTTCTTCAAGCCAGGTGTATCCCTACTGAAGACACGTATGCCCTCCTTATAAAGGCTTACTGTGCATGTGGATTGTTAGCAAAGGCTGAAGCTGCCTTTGTTGATATGCGAAAGTATGGCCTTCCTCCAAGTATGTGCTTACCAATTCATTTCTTCTTAGCTTTTAGGGAAATTGTATTTTCAAGAAGTTATTGGACTACATCAACCATTTCTTATAAAACAAAAATTTCCTCAACTTGTAAGATTCTTTGCCTCAAAAATTGATTTTTTGTGGGGTTAAATTCGTTTTAAATTTTGAAACCTTGCTCAATAATTGCACAGGGCTGTATTTCTTTTTTCTTTTCGGGGATGAAGTATACTAAACGTAGGAAAAGAGAAGATTGGTTCATGGTCTGCATATTTCTTGTTGCTACTATAATAGTAGTGATTACTACTCCTTATCTACATCACCATGCTTAGAGAATGGTTGATTAAACCAAGAGGGACCCCTTGCTAATTTAGCTAGACCGGAACTGGATTAGGCTAGACTCTCCTGGATGACAAACTTGCTTCTGTAGCTTTCCTTTATGAGAATGCGTGGGTTATTTCTCTTCTTTTTGTGGTGGTGAAATACAGGGCATTAGTTCTGCTTTTGTGTTTCGTTCTCTTATTTACACGTCTCAGATTTTCATTTTTCAAGCTGTTCTGTTGATACACTTGCATGCACATTCAATGAGTGAAAAGTGAGCGTATACTCTAATTTTGGCCAGGTGCAATTGTATACAATGCTTATATTGATGGGTTAATGAAGGCTGGAAACCCTCAAAGAGCAATTGAGATCTTTCAGCGATTGAAAAATGATGGCTGCCAGCCCTCTACTGACACCTATACACTGTTGATCAACCTTCATGGGAAGGTAAGCTCAGTGATATTTGGTTCTGAATTATTCTGCAAATCTGATCTTCTTGAAATGCCACTGGCCCCAGTAGAAAATTATGCGTAACTCGTACGTCTACGAGTCTACAGTGATGCAACAAACAACTTGAAATATATGCATTCAATTCCAAACAATTATCAGACTAAATTCAAAGATATGGTTATTAATTCTGATAACCCTGGACAGCAGTGGTGTTTAGGATCCTTAAAAACTCATTTTGCTAATCTTTTTCCTGTACACAGGCAAGTCAATCTTACATGGCCTTGAAGTTGTTTAACGAAATGAGAAGTCAAAAATGCAGACCAGATATCTGCACATACACAGCTCTGGTGAACGCGTTTGCTAGAGAGGGACTCTGTGAGAAGGCAGAAGAAATATTTGAGCAGATGCAAGAAGATAAGCTTGAGCCTGATGTGTATACTTACAACGCGCTCATGGAAGCTTACAGGTTAGTATCATAGAATGATATGGTGTTTCAATAATCTTTCAAAGAAAATAGAAAAGAATACTGGAGGTGCTGCTTCTTGCTTCCAAGAGATTCCCAATAGAACTGATGATATTTAATATCTTGTCCTGACAGTCGTGCAGGTTTTCCTTACGGGGCTGCAGAAATATTTTCACTCATGCGGCACATGGGCTGTGAGCCGGATAGAGCTTCATATAACATCATGGTAGATGCGTATGGGAGAGCTGGCCTTCATGAGGGTAAGATGCTGGAACCAAATAGTATCAATGTACTTTATTAAGAGAGAATTGGAAAAAGATTAAGCTCCAGAGAATTTGGGAACAGTTTGAGCATGTAATGGTTTAAAAACGTTCCGATCAACTACGAACTTGAAGGGATCTATATTGCAACATTTGGATTATTTTTTGGAACAGTGTTCAATTTTATTCTGGAGAGCTGCCATAATCTTTCTAAGATTTCCTAGGAAACAAGATAAAGTTGTATGGGATATTATCAGGCTATCAGCATTTCATCCATTTGCGACACCTTTCCTACTTGGAAGAAGTTCGTCTTGTTTTTCGTATAAGCTCCTCGTAATTTTGGCTTAATGATTTGGCTGCTCCTATTTGCTTTTTAGATGCTCAAGCGGTATTCAATGAGATGAAGCGACTAGGAATAACCCCTACAATGAAATCACACATGCTACTTCTCTGTGCCTACTCAAGAGCAAGAAATGTGGATAAATGCGAAGAAATTGTTAACCAGATGAGCGAATCTGGGCTGGAACCAGACACGTTTGTCCTCAACAGCATGATGCACTTGTATGGCCGGCTGGGCCAATTTGAAAAGATGGAGGAAGTTCTGACTGCAATGGAGAAGGGACCTTATGAAGCTGATATCAGTACATACAACATCTTAATCAACATATATGGACGAGCAGGATTTTTCGAGAGAATGGAAGGTATTTTCCAATCACTTCCATCCAAAAATCTGAAACCTGATGTTGTGACTTGGACTTCAAGATTAGGAGCCTACTCTAGAAAGAAACTATACGCAAGATGCTTGGAAATCTTTGAAGAAATGATTGATGCTGGATGTCACCCTGATGGAGGAACTGCCAAAGTACTTCTATCAGCATGCTCAAGCGAAGATCAAATTGAGCAGGTTACCACTGTAATCAGAACAATGCATAAGGGCATGGAGGCTGCTCTTCCTGCATGATTAATGTTCCTTGATCGGGTCCATAAAACTCAAAAGAAAAGGATTTCAGTTATTAGGATGGAATTTAATAATTAATGTGATTCATATTTATATTATATC
>Ga0325400_1002414_pt1 | contig 16372 bp, 3 predicted proteins | sample PopdelMetagenome_2_FD_205662 | JGI IMG/M metagenome (GOLD analysis project Ga0325400, IMG submission 205662) | Populus deltoides microbial communities from Bellville, Georgia, United States - Xylem-PdKOR-R1 | ecosystem: Host-associated > Plants > Phyllosphere > Stem > Wood/Secondary xylem... | reverse complement strand
AAGATAAAGATTATCTTGAAGATAGGGATTATCTTAAAGATAAAAATAGAATGACAAAAGCACATTGTAATCCTTAATTTTCATGGAAGTTGACAAATCACACTTTTCATCGAAATAAATCTCTGATTTTTTAATTTTTCATTTTAACCCTGTAAAAATTAAATTAAAAATCCAAAGAGCTAAAATTGGGTTATGACACAGTGCATGAATGTAAGAAACAAATGCTCTCAATCCTTTCTCTATAGTCCTTTCTCCATGACATCATGGTCCCTTTTGGCAGCAGATCGTACCTGAAACAGGCAATGACCAGAGATATTGAATAAATTACCGAAAAATAGAAGAGCATAGAAGAAAAGAAAGCTATGAACTATGATGCTAGAAACATTATACAGAAAGAAAGCCAGTGTTCAGCATATAACAACAATAGCATTGGAGCTATTAACTCTGGAAACATATGAACAAAAAATATCAAATTTCAATGTGTTACACAATTAGCTGGATTGAGCACCATAATTAATCACAGACTATTTCAGCATGTACTGCTGGCATCAAATCTAAATAAGCTTGATAAATGATACGTGTACAACAGAGAAAAATGGTCATTCAGCATTTACTAATAGCATTGTGAACCTAATCAGGATTTGTTTCTCTATCATCATCTTCAAAGTTACTACTAGGAAACAATTGTACTCACCTGAGGAATAACATCATGTGTATCATCTGCACATGTCCTTTCTTCAAGAGGAACCCTTCTTATGTGCAGAAATTCCACAAGCTTCCTCCTGCAAGAAAGCAGCCACGTTGATCACTTTTGTTGTAAATAGAAGCAATGGATAGAAAATAGCAGGAACAAAGAACATCAAATGACATATTTAAGAACTTAATAATGGTCTTCAATGCAGAAGTGATCAGCTATACCTTTAGCAACAGAAAAACAACAGCACTTCATTGTCCACCCAACCGAGCAGTTCGACCAACTCTATGAATGAAGACATTTGGATCTTGAGGGGGATCATGCTGCAAGATTAAAAACAACAAAGGATTTTCACTTGTCAATTAACTTTAGAAATTAAAAGTTTAAAGTAAAATTGCTAATAATGTTAACATGGAATCATAACATTCTCATCATAAAGTTACAAGGCCACAGAATCTAGGTGGTTTCTAGGCTACCTGCATCATACATTCCACACCGGGAATGTCAAGTCCACGTGCTGCAACATCAGTACACAGAAGAATGCCACTTGCGAGAGAAGTAAATGAAGTCCAAACTTTCTCTCTTGCAGTCTGTCAGGCATAAAAAGAAAGAAAGAAAATGTCAGAATGCACACCTATCAGTTCAAGATTTTGTCATCGACAAACTGGGCTCATCTTCAAATTTTTACTTGCTTCATCTTCCCATGAAGAGATATCAGAGAAAACAGTGAGACGTGGAAGAACAACCACCCAGCAACCAACACAAGCACATGTCATGAAGTATCTGCGGATGTATGGAAATCATCTTTTTTAAAAGAATGATATCTCATCAGGCTTTAATAATGTAGATTGCATTTACTATCCTTTTAAAATATAAAACATGACTCACATTATAATCTTTTTAGACTTGTTCTTGATAAGGAGATCAAAAAGCTGAGATGATTTCTTACCTGCTTCGCATTCCAGATACAGCAGAAAGAAAAGATGGATTTAGCATAGTGACTCCACTAAAGACAAATATTGACCAACAATTGCTCTCCGTTTACATGAAGGCTTAACCCAAGTTGAAAGACAACTCGGTGCCCTGTAGAATTATCATAACTAAATGTACAATATACCTCGATGTGAAGGCCTGATGGTGTCTTGGAAGGTGCTGATTTTTGAGTCGATGCTGAGTTATCAAAGATTTTGTTTCAGCTCGAACTTCAGCCCTCACAGGATTCCTCAGCTCAGCTTTGGATAGCTCTTCAACAACCTCAGTTTGAGTAGCTGAGAAAAGGCTAGTTCTACGCAGCTTAGGTAAGCGAGATATAATGGAAGTTAGCTGCTTCTGGAATCCCATATCCAAGAGTCTACAGCCTCATCTAGAATCAAAACCTGTTTCACCAAATCCAATGAACAAATTTACCAATAAACTTCATGATTGTATTTTGCTGCACACCACAAAATCATCCTTGTTTAGAATCTCCATAATATGCAATTTCAGTTCATGGTTATCTCAATAAACTTCTTAAAAAGGCATGCAACATTTTATCAGATGTCCCTAATTGAGTGGTCACGTTTTCTTTACATAGAAGTAACCAAGGAAAATGCTTTGCATTTCTACAGAACGATAACACACGAAGCATTACAGACATGAGGGTATAGAAGCATCAGCCTCGTCGAGTGATTAAAAATCACTACCTCAAGGTTTCTAAAATCCAAGACATCCACACGCTCCATTATAGCCTCCCCGGCGTCCCTATCAATAAATTAGCTCCTTCCTCCTCTATTTTCTTCACATCTGCTTTTACATCCATGCCCCAACAAGTAGCAGGGACTTAAAAATTTGATAAGGTCGCGATAAAAGGTTGTGCAGTATTGTATATTTTGAGGATAACTCCCTTGTAGGAGAACCAATTATTCCCATCACCTGTAAACCACATAAAACACTCAGATTATCAGCTTAATAAATAAGCAACATGACCAAAATTAAAAACAAATGCAAGGAAGCAACTGAGCAAAAAAAAAATCCCCAAAACCCACTAGAGTTAAAATTTCCATCTTCAATACTGAAACAGCTATAAGACTGAAAACTTTCCTCTCATTTTTCAAATTTTCTCAGCAACCAAACAGAGCTAAGAAAATCAAAGAAAATGAGAATATTTTTTTTCAGCATTTCAAATACTGAATTCAACCAAATTACAACTCCACTATAACAGACAAAACTTACTCTAATTGAATAAGTAATAAATTAAATTACGCAAGTTTAACACTAACCCTACACTAAAACTGGCCACAAGAATCACTAATTTTCCATTCGAACAACAAAAGACACAAACTTTCTGGCATTTATCAGCAGCCGAACAGAGCAGAAAAGTAAAGAATAAAACAATCACCTGGTGAGGTTTGGGAGGAGAAGAGGATCAGCGAAGAATTTCGATGAGAGGTAGCACACAAGCTAGAGTTTTTTTTCCGGAGCCAGTGGCGGCGTCGACGGCTACGTCTTAGTAGCTGCATAGCGCACAATAATCGAACCCGGATTGAGTTAAGGCTTCGAGAACCAGTTCGGAGATTGAAGGTTCTAAATCAGAGAAGCGATTGTTCGTTAACACTCTGTTTGGGTTCGGTGATTCGGTGGTGTCCATTCTGTACCCGCCGCTTCTTCCATTCACTTTCAAAATCTAAGTGTCTGTCTGGATTTAAGAGAAACGTTTTTTTAAGGATGATTGAAAAACGAAAGGCTTCAACATCCAAAAGAATTCAGAAAATAGTAGTAATGGTGGAAATAGTGGCCCAGTCTTTGACTCCTTGTACAGTAGTTTGAACTTTGATAAGAATTGAGACCTGGGACGTTAAGGATTTTGAAGGGATAAAAATATACAAGGGACGACAGCAATAAACACAGAATTTAAACCATCGTTTGTGTTCAGAATTTTCTAAGGACTTGGCTAGAGTTGATGGCCTTTTGTTTGAGGTCTTGATTAATTTATCTGCATTTTGTAATTGGGCTTCTGTTGCCCTTTATTTCTAATTTGGGCATCAACCCATTCCATCAACTGATGATTGATTGCCGAGTTAAAGGACAAGAAGACCACTTTCCTGGACCCAAGCAAAAAAATTGCTGCAGCCATTTTAGAGGCGCTCTATTTTGTTTTCTATTAAGCAACTGACAAAAAGGTTCCTAGTTGGCCAAAAAGGATATGGACCGCTTTTCTGTAGCGTAGCTTACCTTTATAGCTCCCAGCACATCATTTCTTAGTTCCCTTGATCTTCTGGTTTATGAGGACTGAGAGTCACGTCCATGTTGCTTGGATTGCAAAGCACAGACAGCCATTAGTTGTGCATGAGAAAATCTAGTGATGGTAGACGAATGCTGAGAAGAAAAACAACCCAGGTGATAAAGATATACGAGCAGCCTTCATCTGCTTCTGACTGTTTTTATAATCACAATGTTTGGCATTTGAAGTAACTTCGTCGGGACTTCTTGGCATTATTCCATTTGCACCGAAGCCACCACTACCAAACTACGATTTAATTTGGAAGGTTCCCTCCACAAATATGTGAATTTTAAGTTATTCAATTAGTCTATTGATGTCATTAATTCTTTCCCATGTCATCATTAATTTTAAGATATCTTTATTTCTAAACCCTAACTTTTTTAATTTCTGTATAAATTAATTCTCAACGGCTATGGATAGGCACCGAATAAGAAGTTACGGTCATTAGGTAGATTACAGATTTTTTTTAAAAAAAAATCCTGGTGTTAGTTAATCTATCGCTATAATATAATTTCTTAAAGTCGGATGTACAAGAAAAGGAAGGCCAACCACTTGAAGCTGAAATACTACCAAATTCTCACCTAAACCTCTCGAATAAAGAATGGTAACTCCTCACGCTCTCTTGGTCGAATTGTTGGGGTGGTGGATGTGTCATTTATGTATATAAAATGCCAGGTATGGTATGAAAAAGCCAAGGCAAAATGATGTTGGTATCCATCTCTTCACTGATCTTAACGTACAAGTTATTAAGAAATTATTACAGCTTCCCTAGTAGTGTCTTAATGCGCCACCACCCCTTGCCGGGAGGGCGTGGTTTTCTACTTGTTCTATCATGAGCCCTTGACTCTCCTTCCCGGTGCCTCTTTGCAACATACAATGCCTGAGAAAACGTGGACATGAAAACCAGGATAGATATTTAGATAGATACGAAACACTACAATGAACGGATTATATATTAAGAATTTGCAACAGTTTTCATCAAATACTGTAATTGTTTGAAAATAGTTTGATGTCAACATTTCCAAGTCTTTCAGAAGCTCATTTTTTTGGAACTAGGAACAAAAAAAAAAAAAAAAACTTACAACCTAGCAGTTTAATAATGCAAGAAACAAATTTATCCGTTTGAGTTCTAAAAATCTCAAAGCCACTGAAAATTTATATGATTGTTAATTTCAAAACCTGTAAAATTAGTTGTAATACGCGTAAGTTGATCCAGACATCTATATTAATAAATAAAAAATGCATGCAACAAACATTCATTCAGCAAAGAAATCATCACAGAAAACTCTATACATTGTGGTTTCATATTGTAGAATGCACAATGCTTTTTAAAAAAATTAATCATTAAAATTTATTTTTTTTAATTGAATCATTTTATACCCAAATTTGTGATTAATTTATCAAAAACAAATGTCAAAGAGAGACAAAATTGAAAAAAAAGAGACCAAAGTGTAAAACAAAAAGAATATAAGGATAGCATTTCTGTCCCTTTATATTTCAATGATTCAACTGTGTTATAAAACTTTATTTTTTTATTTTTTAAAGAAACGAAATATTAAGTACAATAGAGTCTATATATTACATCCATATCAATTTCTCAACTTTTCAATTTAATCTATGGTTATATCACTTGCATTTTTTAAAACATATGATTTTTAATTTTTTTTATATATATGAATAAAATTTTGATTTATAATTATAACTTTTTTATGCAAAAAAATAGAAGTTAAAAAAAGCATGGATATTCTTTCTTTTTTTAAAAAAATTAAATTTATCCAGAAAATGACAAGCCATTTCCTCTAATAGTAAAAGCCACCACAATTTTTTGTGTACCGGTCTACCAAATTAATGTTTTTCTTTCAATAAGATTATTGTTACAGTGAACTCCAATCATCCAATCACATCCAGACACGACATCATAAATACCAAATACAACATCATGAATACGTTCTAGCTCACCGTGGCAGCCCTTCTCTTCTTTCCTTCATAGTTGTCTATATATCATATCAGTTTTTTTTTTTAAAAAATATATATATATATATATATATATATATATATATAATTTTTATATTCAGAATGATGTGATTATTTGTAGACTATTTATTAATTAATATCCCTGCTTGTCGTGATTTGTTTCCTTGCAATAATAAATAATTGATTATTATTCATAGCTGGATATATACAAGAGATTAACATTGATCAACGGTTTGGATCTTCCATCAAGAGTGCCTGGTAATGCGACCAGTTTCTTTATTAATTCATGATAGCTCAATCTTTTCTGTATGCATGGGAGATGCAAAGCTGGAAAATTTAGATTTTTTTTCTGTCATGTCATTGCAAGGAACAAATGTTGCCCAAAAGACTCTCTCTTGACGTTTCAGCTTCTCTTCCAAATGGCAAGTTAATTATAGTTTCCATTCTTTTATTTTACCATGCTGTAAAAACAGTGTTAATTATATATATATATATATATATATATTTTACGTTTTTTTTTTCTCCACGTACAATTTATTTCTTTTTTTTTTCCATTGTATATATTATGTGTTCTCGAGATCTCGATTGATAATTTGATACACCTAATTATTACTATTATACATGCATCTGAACAAGTCAATTGTATTTGCATTTTGCGAACTAGTCACCAACCATATTTTAATAATTTATTAATGAGTGTCATCAAATAAATAATTTCTTCCTAAACCTAAAAAAAAAATATTAGGGAGAGCGAGCACTGCTGTATTAAACCTGTAGACGAAAATCAAAAACGTTATCATGAGACATCGAAATCAACACTAGTATTTTCTTTCCTCGAATGCTTCAAGCCTACATAATTGTTTCTATATAACGTTATGAACATTAAACGCAGTCTTAAAATTTCAAAGATGAAGCAACCTTTCACTGCTTCTTCTTCTTCTTCTTCGTCATCATCATCTCTGATCAGAAAGGCCCGTCTCTCTCCTTATCTCCTCACTCTATTGGTTTTCATAGTCTTTGTTGCCATTCTTTATGGCGAGGATTTCATGTGCCTCCTTGGCCAGCTCGACCCCAACCTTGACCGTCCAGCAACGTCCAGAACCGGTGAGTTGACTCGATCAGTGGTTATCAGATTTTAACTCTCTAGCTCTATTTATATATGATTCGTCTGTTTGTTTTTTTCCTTGAAAAAAGTGTTTTTGTGTAAGAAACGTGTGGTTGACTGAGATGGATTATATCATGTTTTGGGGTTAGAGAAGAAGTGGGAGAAGCTACCTTTCTCCATGGGGAGGACCCCAGAAGGTTGTGACTTTTTTAGCGGGAGGTGGGTGTGGGACGATTCAAACCGGCCACTTTATGAAGAATCGGAGTGTCCGTACATACAGCCACAGTTGACATGTCAAGAGCATGGCAGGCCTGAGAAGGATTATCAACACTGGAGATGGCAACCTCATGGCTGTGATCTTCCCAGGTAAATATTAATTTGCTCTCTTCTCTCTACGGAATTTGCTAAATTGCATGCGATGCAATTGTGAATAACTATTAATTTTACCGTTTGAAAACATCATGTTTCAATAAAGATAATTATACCATGTTAATTCTGTATTGATCATATCATTAATTTTTGGAATTGGTTCTGACTGTACTTTTGAGATTTTTTTATTTTAATTATTTTTTTATGTTTTTATATTATTTTCATGTTGTGATACCAAATAAATTTTAAAAAGATAATAATATTATTTTGATATATTTTTAAAATACTTCTAAAGCTAAAAAATCATGTAATTAAAATTATATATTGTGTAAGAAACTTTATTAAATTTCTTTAAATGCATAAAGTTTAATTTGGAGTGACGTGTAACAACAGATAAACCATGATCAGTAGATGTGCATATATATATATATATATATGTGAGTGGTGGTTAATGTTCCTAAACTTCCAGTTTCTGCTTTCATCTGGGCATGTTTTGTTTAAAATTCGGGGCATGTTCAGATCAAATAGGACAGGTCAGCAATAACGTCGATGCTTGATCAACTTGTTGATTAAATATAAATAATTGAGATTCTCAATAATGCTCCCTATCGTGTGGCCCACTTCGATTGGAAGAAGAAGAAGAATAAACATATCATCGTTGACGTTAATTAATTTTTGTTTCCTTTTATTATACTTTTTTTATTTATTGCTATCCGTTCTGCTTGATTCCTTTTGAAATATTCTACCATCTCTCTTTTATATTTATATATATATATATATATATATATATATAGAGAGAGAGAGAGAGAGAGAGAGAGAGAGAGAGAGAGAGAGGTCCAAAATATTCAAGAAAAAATAAATAATTATGAGATTGATATTTGAAATATTAAATTAAATGAGTCAAAATGGAACATCACATAATCTACAGGGACTAATATAATTTATCCTAGTCTTATCACTGTCTCTAATTTCTGCATCAGTTTTACCTTTAAATGGGCTTGATATTAGTATGGGATAGGGAGCACTGCCAGTAGTCCTCTGTGAGAAGGCCCATATTACTTGTCCGAATGTGGGCTGTTCATCTATTGTAGTCAAGTGGGCCGGGTCCAGTAGTTTGTGTACACCCACAAGGTGTATCTCAACTCGTTCACTCTCCAAATCATCATCGTTCTTGTTTGCACTTTTAAGAAGGTATTTTTTTTTAATTTTTATTTTGCAGACCAAAGATTTTGATTCCAAGCTTTAATCGAAATTGACCATTGCATTGGGCAATAGAAACAAAAAACGACACCTTTTCTGAAGTTTTCGTGCAGTAGTTTCATTTCAATGGCCACAAATTGCCACACCATGTTATTTACTTGATTGATTGATGTTTTGATGGATAACATTGGAATTAAGATTGTTGGCATGTAGATGACAACACTTTTGTCACATATTATGCAGTTTTAACGCCACATTGATGCTTGAAACCTTACGAGGAAAAAGAATGATGTTTGTTGGTGATTCTTTGAACCGGGGTCAATATGTTTCCATGGTCTGTCTTCTCCACCGACTTATCCCTGAAGACCAAAAATCCATGGAAACATTCGGTTCTTTAACAGTCTTCACTGCCAAGGTGAATTTAATTAATTCTCTTCTTCAATTTGCTTCACATCACCTGTTTTTATTTATATGAAACTTGTACACAAAAAGTAACTTCGTTTATGTTTGAACAGGAATACAATGCAACAATTGAGTTCTACTGGGCACCATTTCTCCTTGAATCAAACTCGGATGATGCTGTCATTCATAGAGTATCAGATAGAATTGTGAGGAGAGGTTCGATCAATAAACATGGGAAAAATTGGAAAGGCGTTGATATTATAGTCTTCAATACTTACCTATGGTGGATGACTGGCCTCGACATAAAAATATTGTAAATACTTGCTTTTCACTCATAATTTGTCACAGTTTTATTGGTTGTAGCTTGTATTAGCTTGAAGAATTGAAGTCTAACAGCTTATGTTTTCCAGGCAAGGGTCATTCGAAGATGAAACAAAAGATATCATAGAGGTGTCAGCCGAGGATGCGTATCGTATGGCAATGAAAAGCATGCTGAGATGGGTGAGAAAGAATATGAACCGCAAGAAAACAAGGGTCTTTTTCACCAGCATGTCACCTACTCATCAAAAGTGAGCACACTGTCTCTCTTCCATTGTCTGATTTTGTTGTGTTATGCACCAAATTGATTCTGTTAGACAAACCAACAAAGATGAGAGAATATGACATCATAGAAAAGTACACTGGTTTAGCTTATCTAGACAGGGGACTAACATTTGAAGTTCTTGGGCAGGAGCATAGACTGGGGAGGCGAACCGGGTCACAGCTGTTACAACGAAACAACTCTAGTTGACAATGCCACATACTGGGGATCGGATTGCAAGAGAAGCATAATGGAAGTAATCGGAGATGAATTTAGCAGATCAAGATTCCCCATCACATTTCTCAACATCACACTCCTCTCAAATTACCGCAAAGATGCGCATACCTCGATATACAAGAAGCAATGGAGTCCATTGACTCCTGAACAAATTGCTAATCCTGTTAGCTATGCAGATTGTGTGCATTGGTGTTTGCCTGGCCTTCAGGATACCTGGAATGAACTCTTATTTGCCAAGCTGTTCTATCCATAGCACATACACTAGCAAGCCATGAATCCTCCTTTTTGTTTCCAGTGGGTTTATTTGATGATGGTACAGAGGAGCGATTTTTGGAAATTGTGATGCATGGGAGAAGTGGAAAAGATAAGAAAAATGAAAAAAAGATTAAGGATGAGCATGTGTATAATATCGTTGTAAAAGAAAATTCAAGTACAATTGAATTGATTTGTTCTAATTGCAGAACTAAATTCTTGTATTTTAAAATTATACTCTGCATCTTGATATTTCAATGGAATTCCCAAAATGTAGATTAACATTATTATCCATCATTGATCATCCCTGTAATGCCTCTAAACCCAACTCGCAGTAGGCTTCTCCGAACTCTCCAACACCAAGCATTCAACCTCCCCCGTACTATTTCAATCGACCCCACATCAGTAAGAGCTAGGATATCGTTAACTCGATCGTGAGTACCATCTCCATTTCGAAAGCATTTGCATCCCTCCTATAATCTTCACTTTCGATTCCAAAATTCGAATTCGATCATAGATATGATTCATGCTTTATATTTTAGTATTAATTTTAAATTCAATGAATTAGATTGCATGGGGGGTGATTAGTAAAGTTATTATCATTATATATATATACACATTATATATATATATATATATATATAGAGAGAGAGAGAGAGAGAGAGAGAGAGAGAATTGTGTTTACATATTATGAATTTAATCATTTAGATTTTAGAAACATATATAGCCTAACATAAAGAAAATGAGAAGATCAATCCTCCCCGTTTCAAAAGGATCTGATATCAGAAGGATACAAAAAAAAAAGAATGACACCCACAAATTAAGAAATAGCCCCTTAACCTTGAGAAACCACCCACAAGAATGACAATCCTTGCCTGTTGGAATCTCCTCCTCCAAAAATCCTTTGACTCTTGAGGTTTTTCTGAGCTTACATTTAGTTTATTTTCTCGCTATATTATCTTCTTTTTTTTTAGTTTCTATTATAAGTTAAATCAAAATTTTAAAGAAGCCATGGTTTTTATTGTTTTTCTTTGTCTGAAAATGGATCACTGTGAAAGTAGCCATTATTTCACTGTGAAAAGGAATTTAAACAAATTTCTCACGCGTGGTGAAACCAGCGTACGTTAGCCCATACTAACAAGAGCTTTCTTTGTTGCGCAGGGGGTCACATTAACCCATCAGTGACATTTGGGCTTTTCCTGGCCAGGAAGGTCTCTTTGATCCGGGCTGTGATGTTCTTGATGGCTCAATACTCTGTAGCTCAAGAAACCTAAAAAAACAACATTTAAAATGTTTGTTGCTCCAATAAAACTGGACAAAAAAAAAAAAAGCCCATCAAGCTTACCAAAAAAATAATTTTGTTAAATTCTGAGGGGTGTAACTTAATTGATCAGGTTTTAGGTTTGTTGTTTAGAGTTCACCAGTTTGAGTCTCACAAACTTTAGAGCCACTAGAGGCTTACATGATCGTTAACTTTATGACCCGTGAAATTAATCGAAGTACGCGCAAATTAGCCTGAACTTTCACATTAATTAAAAAAAAAATTTATTGTTCAAATTACATTAGCTCAGTAATTACAAAAAAACTTCTTTTGATGTGGCAGTTCTCTAATTAATTTTATTGATTGTGCTATTTTAAAAAAAATATAGATTTTTACAAATTCACCAAAACATTATTTTCTTTCTCTGGTTTTTTTTTAAAAATGGTATAATGAAAAGTAACCCATGTTGTGCAAATAGCACAATCAAAGTTGCCTTGGTATGGGATTAAACAAATGACAATGATTTATTATAAAGATAATTATTACATGAGTAATATTTAAAAATATAAAAATGAACTTTTACCTGTAATTGTTTGGTGGGAGGTTAAAAATTGAGTGTGTTAATGATGGTTTTGGTTAAAAATTAAATAATGTATTATAGAATTTTTCATTGACGAAATGCAATTAAAAGAGGAAAAAATGGATTGCAATTTTTTTTAATATAAATTATAAGTTTGATAAATATAAAAAAAAAGGCAAGATAAATTAAGCTTTCCCCTGAAAACTTTTTACCCTCTCTCTCCAGAGCTAAAATTTATCCCGAATTTGTACTGCTTGAGGAGTAATTTTAACCCGCTTAGTAATTATTTGGATTTTAATAGTGACCAATTGTTTAAATTTCTCTAATCAAAGTGGTCTGTAAACACCACCTATGATCTGGTTGTAGAATTTGCGAAAAACATTCATATTCCATCAATTTTTCTTAGACTGGTATTCAAAACAAGCATGCTTACCGGGTAAATTAACACCCGAGTATTATAGCTGTATCTGAAAATTGGTAAAAATCAACGAAAACATGGATGAAATATATTTCGTTGCAATTTACAGATCGAAAGTTATCATGAATAATTTTTTAAGGAAATGGTGATAAAATAAAAAATAAATAAAAATTTGTCGGTAATTCTGTAAAAATCTTTGACTGATTGCGGGTGAAAATCTCGTTGAAAATTTTAGACCCGTGTTTTTTTTGCAGATAAAAAATATTTTTACAAAAATTTGATATTTTTTTTCCCTTTAAAACCCTTCTCAACTCTCTGAATCCTCTCTTGTAACTATTGCAAAAATGCTTCTTTTTTTCTTTATTTTTTTAGATCTTAGATCAGTATTGTTTTTTCTTCCGGGGAGAATGGGACCGTTACTGGCCTTTCTTTGACGGCTTTGCCATCACTGGCACTCTTAAGTCTTGTCACCAGATTCTCTATCATCCTCACCGGTAACCCCTTTCCTTCCTTCTCTCTTATGATCTTAGACATGACCTATATTAATCTTTGTTTCAATTAAGCTATTTTACTTAATCGATTACAATTATGTGGAGCAAAATAAATATAAATGTTATAAAATCTGATTATTAGTGATTTGGGTATAAATAACTGAAGAGTAATGTAGTTAAAATTTCTACAGAATCAACTAGATATTTGTGTTTTTGCAGAGTAGGATGCGAAGAATTCCCCATCTGTGCAGAGGCACAAGAAGTAAGTGTGCTTGAAACCCTAGATTTTGACATTGCCATTTCATTTCCTTTTCTTTCGATAAAGTCTAAATGATAGATGTAGCTCTACAGTGTAGGTTCCAACATTCTTAATTGGAGCGTTGTTAGTCAAAGTTTGCTAGATGCATAATTAAGAGGTGGATAAATATCGATTGTTCATGTTTTAGTCGATTGACTCCAAGTTGTTCCGTGATACTTCTAACTGTCGGAAAAAAAGTTTTGATATTGTTTAGTGTCCAATACTGCTGACTTGAGCAGGCATTATGAAAGCTGCCATTGCCATCTGAACTGAAATTGATTGTTTTGGTTAGTTGAGAGATTGTATGACTGAATTAATGCTGGGGTGTTCTGGTAACTAAATGGGTGTTGATTGGCAGATGACAACAACAATATCAATTGAAGATGTTCATTGGGAGGTGAAATATGGAAAGCATTATTTGGGCATACGAATATGATCAAATTCCATGATGCTTTTGAGGATGAAAACAATGTATATGCTGTCATGGAGTACGTATATATCTTACTCAGAGTTAACCTTTCATACAAATATGATCAAATTCCATGAATGGATTGCGGCTTGCTTTCTATGCCATTGCAAAATTTCAAAGTTGTTCTGAAGTTTTTTTTTAAAAAAATATTTGTTATTGTCAGATTATGTGAAGATGGAGAACACTGGACAAGATTTTATCAAGGTATTAAAGTAAAAATGAAAGTTGCTCATCTCTAGTGCTAGAAAAACAAACCTAGAACTAACCCTCGCTACATTCTAATAATGCTTACCATACCTTCACGGGTGAATTTGGAAATGTGTGCTCCTGGTGCCAGATCAATGCTCTCTTTGAAGATTTTTTGTTCGAGTCACTTTATGGTTATATAGATTAATTACTTGTGGAAAATCCGGCTTTGTTTAGTTAAAACGATCTCATTGCATGCCCCGCTGCTGCTGGCCCCTGCAATGTAACATGCAAGTGTGGAAATAAATGCACCTTATTGTTCTAGGTCCTATTAGCAATCATTTTCTTCTATGTTCTATTGTTCAGTAGAAAACTTGATTTGAAAGGCCAAGAGGATGCTTGGTAATATGGTAACGGTTGTTTTTCAAATAATTTTTTGTATCGAAATGCATGCCAATGATTTTTTTTATTTTTTAAAAATTATTTTTGACATCAGCTTATCAAAACAATCCAAAACGTACAAATTATATTAAATTTTAACCAAAAAAAAATTTATTTTTTTAGGAACACGGTGTTCCCAAACATGTTGTAAGTTGTGTAGGTAGAAAAAACATACATTGGATTTGGGTCACTCTTTATGTTTCATTGTTTCCTTTGAATTTTGATCGTTTATCATCTAGCTTAATAACTCATAAACAAAGGGAAATGGTAAATGGTTGTAGAATGATGAACTGACTTCTTCTTTTTTTGGCTTCCATGGGGTCTGTTTGCTCAGAAGTGTATCCTAATTGCTATTGTTGGCATTATCATTGATCTTATTGATGTGCTGTGGGTGCTTTCTTGGTGCTTTCTTTTGCAAGACATGGATAAATGGTCCAGTGACGGTAATGTACTGGCAAGTGGAGGAAATAAAGCTTTTTGAAAAAGAAAAAAAAAAAACATGGAATTGCCATGAAATTTCCATCGGCAATTCCATTTTGTTTTATTCCGTTGACAATTTCATCAGCATCTCTCAATTTCTAATGGAATATTTCATCAGCATTTTTGTTTGTAATTTATAATGCCAACAAAAATGCTAATGGAAATAAAATCCCATGAGATATTTTTTGGTAATAATTTTCTATCAATAATTACTTTGAATTTTTTAGCTAGTCAGTGTTATGGTGGTGAATGTTAGTTGGTGTTAGTGTGGTGAATTTGATAAGAAATCCTGTCATTTTTATTTTTATTTTTATTTATTTATTATTATTATTATTATTATTTGGGCGGGGAAGGATTATTGGTTACCGAGCTGAATTTTCCTAGTGTACTAAAAGAAACATTGCAGTTGAATGAAATAATTATAGCTAACATTAATTAGGTTATATTTTAATGCTACTGCTATCTGAAGTTGATTAAAACCTATTCAATTTTTCTGACAAACAACCACTGCATTCATATTCAATTAATTTGCTTCCTTTTTCTCCAAGAGAAGTTATTTTCGGTGTGACGTGAAATATCACGAGGATACGGTTTATAGACATGTTAAGGTTGACGAGGAAGTCTTGACATGTATAGCACGTAATTTGACTGAAACTTGTATAATCTTTAATTCACCATCGAGTTTGGCTCAAATCTAGTCACGAGGTTTTATAGACAGGAAGGTAGCTAATTGTAACAGATCAAGATCGAATGATGTTTTAATTATTTTTCCTTCTTAGTTTTGAATTGCTTTGGCAGGTCTCTTTTTTTGCTTATATATAAATAATTAATGTGTTGTTTTTTCCATGAGAATTGATGAATTATTGACTTTCTTAATTATATTATAATTTTCTCAGCAAATTTCTTTCTTTGTAATCAAGGATTGTATTCCTCGCTTCAAAATCCTACTTTGAAAAAAATTAAAATTATTTTATTTTATTTTTTTTGAAATTAGTATTTTTTTATGTTTTTAAATTATTTTGATTTGTTGATATTAAAAATAATTTTTAAAATATAAAAAATTATTATTTTAATATATTTTTAAGTTAAAAATATTTTGAAACTAAACTAGATAACGTCCCCTCTCGAAAATTTTCCTATGCACACAATATTCTAGAAGTTTGTGGAACCCATGGGACAAGTTAAGTTTTTATTGGTCTAATTAATTAAAAATATAACTATCTTGTAAAACTAATTGGATAGTTTGTCTTTCTACCCCTCCACAGTATCCGATACAAACTGGAGGGACTTTCTGCACCTGAAGTTGAAAACTAATGAAGACAGGTAAGAGTTCCGACAGCCATGTCGGGGGAAAATAGCTTAAAACATGATAATCTGGGTTTACGGGGCGGCTTAATAAGAAAATTTAACTCTGTGAGGTCAATTCACGGTGGACAAACAAATGGGTGGCTTTGATTTGTTTTGATACGGGAACAAGGACGGCCGGGGTATAATAAAAGCCTCCTTGCCCACTTGCACGCCAACTTGCCGAACAGTACTCTCAGCCACAACACATGGTTCACAGAGGCAGAATATAAAAAGGAGCAAAATCTACAAGTTGCCTGTGTTTCTAATAAAAAGTTAGCGGGTGTTTATGAGTTTTTTTTTTGTGTTTTTTTATTTATAAATATATTAAA
>Ga0325400_1002413_pt1 | contig 16373 bp, 8 predicted proteins | sample PopdelMetagenome_2_FD_205662 | JGI IMG/M metagenome (GOLD analysis project Ga0325400, IMG submission 205662) | Populus deltoides microbial communities from Bellville, Georgia, United States - Xylem-PdKOR-R1 | ecosystem: Host-associated > Plants > Phyllosphere > Stem > Wood/Secondary xylem... | reverse complement strand
CGCACCCTGATCGATACGGATGCGATCGCGTTCGGCGGGGCCGGGGCGGAAGAAATTCCACTTCGCACCCAGTTTCAGGGGCGTGGTGAAATCGTCGGAGAGCGGCTGGCCATGGGGGCCGGCCTGCCCGCCTTTGGGTCTGGGCAACGGTTTCGACAGGTCGCCGCCGGTCATCCGGAACCAGCCGTCCGCCGTCCAGCGAACGGGATCGAGCAGTACCTGCCGCCCCAGCGTCCAGAAGCCGTTTTCGTAACCGTGATAGACCGACCACCAGCTGCCATCGGGCGCCTCGACAAGGCTGGCATGACCGCGCGACCACCATTTCTCGTCCATCGAGACCGTGCGCACGATCGGGTTGCCGGGATCGTTTGACCAGGGGCCGTGTATCGAGCGCGCGCGGGCGACGATCACCATATGCCCGGTCGGCGGCCCGGCGGTGCCGCCAACCGCCGTTATCATGTAGAACCAGCCGCCGTGGCGGTGGATCTTGGGGCCTTCCGGGCTGAACCCTTCGACATCCCAGTCGTCGGGATAGCGCCAGGGATCATAGACATGCTCTACCTTGCCGACCGTCGACAAGCCATCGGCGGACAGCCGGATACGGTCACCGCCCGACAGGAACAGCCACCGCGAGCCATCCTCGCCCACCGCGTGGCAGGGATCGATATGGCTGTGGAGCCCGAGACTCACCGGATCCGACCACGGCCCGTCGATATGGTCGGCATGAATGACGAACACGTCGTTCCGCGGGCTTGCCTTGACCGGAATGTAGAGGAAGTAGCGGCCATCGTGCTTTTCCAGGCTGACCGCCCAGACCGAGCCGATGTTGCGGGTGAGCGCGGCGGTGCGCGGACGCCAGTTGACGAGATCGCGGCTGTGCCAGATCGTCAGCCCCGGATAGCTGTCGAAGCTGGAAAAGGTCATGTAATAGTCCGCGCCGTCCTTCAGGATGGCGGGATCGGGCCGGTCTCCGCCGATCAGCGGGTTGAGGAAGCGCCCGTCGCCCAGGTCGGCGATACGCTGGCCGTCGAACCCGCGCCGCCAGGGCACCGGCTCCCCGTCTCCCGACCCCGCGGGCGGGGTCGGGGTCGCATTCGCCGTGGCATAGGGCAGCATCGCACCACCCAGAAGGGCGGCGCCGAAGGCATCGCGTCGGTTGATCGTCTTCATCCTGTTCCCGATCGGTAGCTGTGGAGGTGACGGATCGTCGAAGTCGACGAGCCGATGGTTGGAAAAGAGGCCCCGCGTTGCCTCTGCAAACCGCAGGGCCAGGAATCCCCCCAGAGGGCAGGGGAACCGGTGAACAGAGCGCTAGTAGCTGAAGCGAACCCCCAGGCGATAAATGCGGCCGGAACTGCCGTACTGGGACACAGCCTCCTGACCGTCATATGCGTAACGATTGCTGGCCTGGTTCGTGAGATTGAGACCTTCGGCAGAGATCGACAGCCCCTTCATGAGGTTGATGTTGATCGAGGCATCGACGTTCGTGGTCGACCGGCTGAAACCGAAATCGTTGATCAGCGGACTGTCGCAGCCGACGGTCTCGACCGTACCGCCGCCCGCCGTCGTCAAGCCGGGACTGCACGATCCTGCCGCCAGAGGATAGGTCGTGCTGTAGCCGGCCCGCTGCGACACCGAGACGCGGGCTCGGAACGACTTCGTCTCATAGAAGAGGGTGGCGTTGATCGCATCCGGCGAGACGCCGAGGAACGGCCCCTTGCCCAGCACCTGTGGCCGGGTCTGCACGCCGGCCGCGCTGACGGCGCCAGGATCGAGGATGTAGTTCAGCTGCGATTTGATGTGCGTGTAGTTGAACAGTACGCCAAGATCACGGAATATCCACGGCAGGAAGGTGAGGTTCTGCTGGAAGTTGAACTCCAGCCCCTTGATGTAGCCGCCTGGCGCATCACGATACTGGCGTGCGATGAACGGATTATTGGCATCGAGATAGGCGAGCTGGTTGACGTTGGTGTACTGCGCCCGGATCGCGGCGCGGGTCGCGTCGTCGACGAACTGCGACAAGGGCGCGGCGAACAGCACCGTCTGCGGGAAGTTCGAGATGTCTTTCTGGAACGCTGCCACCGACAGCAGGCTGCTGCGGGTGAAGTACCATTCCGCGCTGAGGTCGATGTTGCTCGACCGGAACGGTGCGAGTTGCGGATTGCCGATCGTGAAGGAGGCGCCCTGATTGTCGCCGTTGCTAGGGATCGAGATCGACGTGATCGTCGGCGACAGGTTGCCCAGCAACGGGCGCGCCATCACCTTCGACACGCCGACGCGCAGGATCAGGTTCGGGACGATCTCGTAGTTGAGGTTCAGCGAGGGCAACCAGTCGGTATAGTTGTTGGTGCCCACGATTGGACGTCCTGCCTGCGACGTCCCCGTCGAACGCACACTGGTGAAGGCGACACGTGTACCGGCATTGCCACGCAACGACCTGCCCAGCACTTCCGTGTTGAAATCGAACTGCAGGTACAGGCCCTTATCGTATTCATCGACGCCGAAGGTCGCGGAGCCGCCGTTGCGTTTGGTGGTCAGGCGCCAGTCGCCATATTTGTTGATGCAGTCGCACTGGAAGTCGAGCAGGCTGTTGAGCTTGGCGAGATCGGGCACCAGGAAGCTGGTCACCGTGCCGTCCGGCATCTGCAGCCCCTTCCCGAAGGGGACGACCCTGCTGTTCGCCGCGGTCGTCGATCCCGCCTCGAGCAGCGTCGGGTTCAGGGTATCGGTATTGCGTTCCCCCTGTTCGGTAAAAAAGCCGAAGCGACGGAGTGTGCCGCCGAACCCGATGTTAAACTCGTCGTTGACCCGCCAGTCGAAATCGGCCCGGATCGCCTCATAGGTATTCCTGACGTAGCGCTGGTAGTGACGGATCGCCGAGAAGCCCTTCACCGTCTGCCAGTTCGCCGGATCGGCGACGTCGAAGCCGAAGTCCAGCACGGGCATCTTGCCGCCGGCACGGTCATCGAAGGTGAAGGTCTGGGGCGAGTCCATCCGGTTGAACTCGGCGAGCACGCCCGACGAGACATTCTCTGACTTGGACCGACCGTAGATCGCCGTCATCTTGAGATTGTCGGTGAACTCGTGATCGAGGCGGGCCGTGCCCTGCCAGAACTTGGTGGTGTATTCGGAATAGTCGACCGCCGAACGCATGTCGACGTTCCGAAGCTTCAGATAGTCGGCAAGCCCGTTGGTGACATTGGCATCGAGTACGTCCACGCCGGGCCGCCCGATCAACTGGCCGCGATAGGCGAGGCCGTTGGTCGACGGGATATATCCCACCGAATTGGGATTGTTGTAATAGTCGTAGGGATCGAGATTGAACGGGTTGGTCGAGAAGATGTTGGCGTTTGCCGGATTGGCGGCCGCGGCCGCACCCGGCACGATCGCCGACGGCGCGAGTACCGACGACACCAGGCGTCCCTGGGCATCCAATGCGGTCGTGAAGGCGGGCGTCGTGCCATATTGGGAAAGGCCGCAATCCTGGGCTACGGCGATGTCGCTGCCCGCGCTGGGCGTGCACAGGCCGGGATAGGCCGCGCGCGCATTCGCCGGGGTCAAACGGCCGGCGGCGCTGTTGTAGGCGGCATTGGTGTTGTTGCGGTTGAGCCCCACGGGCGAGAGCTGGTTGTTCTCGCTTTCGTTGTGGAAGCGCGAATAGAGGCCGTCGATCGACAGCCGGGTCTTGTCCGTGACGTCCCATTGATAGGCGCCGGTGATGCCGATCCGCTCGTTGCGGACGACCTGATGGTTGAGTGCCGGCAGCGCGGGGATTCGGACGGTCGAATCGTCGAACCGGCCGGGCGTGTTGAACGGCGCACCCGGATAGAGCTTGGCATAGGCGACCGGATCCGATCCGGTTTGAAACGCGGTGGCATCGGGATTCGCATAGTTCAGCGTGCCGACGGGTGCCGAGAAGCCGGCGCGCTGCGGCGTGCCCTCGCCGACGAACTGGCTGCCGCGGTACAGATAGTCGGACGCGCCGACGCCGCGATTATACTGGTCAATGACATTGTTGGTGCGGTTGTACGCGCCCGAGAACAGCAGGCCCATGCGCTTGTCCGCCCCGAACCGGAACGATGCCAGGCCAGCCAGCCTCGGGTTCGCTTTCTTGCTGTTCTCGTTATAGCTCGCGGTGGCCGATCCGCCGATGCGGGTGCCCTTGAAGTCGAACGGCCGGCCGGTTTCCAGGTCGATTGTCGCCCCCAGCGAGCCTTCGTCGGTTTCCGCGGACGGCGTCTTCTGGACTTTCAGCGAACTGAACAGTTCGGACGCGAAGGTCGAATAGTCGAACGATCGGCTCCGGTTCGGACTGGTGCCGGAATCGTTGGAACCGGCCGTCGCCAGCGCCTCGATACCGTTCAGGCGGGTACGGTTGAAGTCGCCGCCAAGGCCGCGCACGGTGATGCCGCGACCTTCGCCGTTGTCGCGGTCGATCGACACGCCGGGCAGGCGCTGGAGCGATTCGGCCAGGTTGGCGTCGGGGAAGTCGGCGATATCCTGGGCGTTGATCGCATCGATCTGGACATCGGAATTGCGCTTGTCGTTGAGCGAGCTCTGGATCGAACCGCGGAAGCCGGTGACGATGATGTCCTGCACCGCCTCGGTGCCGTCCGCGCCGGCGGCCGCCGTTTGCCCGGCGGTCGAGGCGGTCTGCGTCGTTTCCGCGCCGGTATCGTTGGCGCGCGACGGGCCATCGGGCGCAGGGGTAAGCGTGGAATTGCCGCTGGTATCGACGGCGGGGTCGGCGCCCTGCGGATCGGACGTGGCGGTCCGAGCGGACTGGGGCCGGGCCGGCTGGTCCTGTGCCTGTGCCTGTGCCGCCGTGGCGACGACGCCGGCCAGCGCCAGCGCGCCGAGAGACGAGCCGATCCTGGCGAGCACGATCGTGGTGTACGTCATTGCAGTCTCCCTTGCGATGGCTGACGCGCTCACGGCACCCAGCCTTGTAGAATTGCATCCGAGGTGTAGGTGCCGGCTTCCGCATCGCTGAGGCGGCGTCGACCGGGACCCGGCGGGGCGGCACCCGGACCGCTCGACTTCCATTCGAACAGGCGGGCCTGCGACGGCTGAAGCATCCGCTTGATGCCTGACGGGTCGGTGAAGCCCATCGCCGTCCACCCCTCGCGCTTGATATGTGCGTCGAGTCTGCAGCGGAGAAAGACGGTCGATCCCAGGATCGCCATGTTGCCCCCGGCGCGCCAGGGCCGGCCCAGCCAGGTCGAACCGTCCGGCACGCCGCGTTCGCGGGCCAGGTGACACCGGTCGAAAACGAAGCCGTATTGTTGGTCGGCAAGCGTGCTGGGCGCCGCCACGAATCCCGATTCCGGCGCATCCGGCACGAAGCGGGTGACGATGTCGCAGTGCTGGAACAACGCCGCCGCGCCACCGAAGATGAAATCGACGCCGCCCGCGATACGGCATCGGCGAAACAGGGATCGCGTCGCGACGTACAGCGTGTCCTGATAGCCCTCGATCGCACAACGCTCGATCAGCGTCCGGTCGGCGCGCCGCCCGATGGACAGCGCCACCGCCTGCCCGCCGCCGCTGGCATGGGTCTTCAGGTCGTCGATGTAATCGAAATCGTTCCGGATCGTCAGTCCGGCGAGCGTGACGCCGGAAGCCTCGATCGTCAGGGTGGCCGATCCGCCCGTGCCCCATGTCGAGCCGTCGGGACGTCGCAGCCCCGCGGCGGCGCCATAGACGATCACGGCCCCCCTGCCCAGACCGACAAGGGTCACGTCTGGAACCGCGATGGTCAGCTTCTCGCGATAGACACCCGGCTTGAGGCCTATGGTCGCAGGACGGCCGAGCAACGATGCCCGTTCCAGCGCCTTGGCAATTGATGCTTGGACACCGGTGTCATCCGGAGATACGGTGATGTCCACCCGCGGCGATGAGGCGATCCCACGACAGGGAGCGAGCAGGGGCAGGATGGGGCCGGCAGCCAATATGGCCCGACGGCTATAGCGATTCCCCGTTCCATGATCGCCCCTGGCCATCATCCCTCTCTCCCGCCGGTCGTCCTTTGGACTCACCCTCGGACCAAGAGGTAGCGATAACTTTTACATCTGGCAACTATTTTTAAGCTTGAAACCAATCTGTTGAAGGGGTCTAAAAGGCGCCAAGCCAGCATTCTGGAGGAGAGGTCATGGATATCAATGGCAGGCCGGGGTTCACCCGGCGGCAGACGGTCGGCGCGCTGTCGGTCGGCGCGGCGATCGCGGCGACTCCCGCCGGCGCCGCCCGTGATGTCAGCCATGCCGGTCCCGAACTCTGGTATCGCAGACCGGCCGCCGAATGGAACGAAGCGCTGCCGGTGGGCAATGGCCGCATCGGCGCGATGCTGTTCGGCCAGGTCCGGCGAGACCGGCTCCAGCTCAACGAGCACACCTTGTGGGGCGGCGGTCCGTACGACCCGGTCAATCCCAGGGCGAAGGCGGGCATGGCGGCGCTACGTCAGCTGATCTGGGACGGAAAATATGCCGAGGCGGAGGTCTTCGCCAACGCCAACGTCATGGCGACGCCGCTTCGTCAGGCATCCTACAAGCCGGTGGGCGACCTGACGATCGAGATGCTGGATCATGGCGGAGAGGCAAGCGACTATCGCCGGTCCCTCGACCTGGACGCCGCGCTGGCCGATGTGCGCTACCGGATCGGCGGCACCGAGTACCGGCGCGACCTGGTCGCCTCCGGCAAGGATCAGGTACTGGCCTATCGCCTGTCGGCGTCGCGGCGCCGCGCGATCCGGTGCCGGTTGTCGATGACCTGTCCGCAAAAGACATGGGCGGTCGCGGTGTCGGGCGACGACACGCTGGTATTGTCGGGGCGCAACGATCCGGAAGGCGCGAATCCCGGCGCACTGCGCTTCGAGGCGCGGGTGAAGCTGGTCCCGGTCGGCGGCACGCTGCGTCGTGACGGCGACGGGATCGTGGTCGACGGCGCGAGCGAATTGCTGGTCCTGATCGCGATGGCGACCAGCTATCGCCGGTTCGACGACGTGACGGGCGATCCGGCCGCGCTGACGACGGCCCGGATCGCCGCCGCCGCCCGGCGCAGCTTCGACGCCATCGCCGCGGATACGGCCGAAGCCCATCGACGGATCTTCCGGCGCGTCGCCATCGATCTCGGCAGGCCGAGCCCGGCCATCGCCGCGATGGCGACCGACGAGCGGATCGTGGCGTCGCCGAACGGCAACGACCCGACGCTGGCGGCGCTGTATTTCGACTATGCACGCTACCTGCTGTTGTCGTGTTCGAGGCCGGGCGGGCAGGCGGCGAACCTTCAGGGGCTGTGGAACGAGAGCCCGCGTCCGCCCTGGGGGTCCAAGTATACGGTCAACATCAACACCCAGATGAACTACTGGCCGGCGGAGCCGACCGCGCTGGACGAATGCGTCGAGCCGCTGATCGCGATGGTCCGCGATATCGCGATCACCGGCGAGCGGACGGCCCGCACCATGTACGGCGCGCGCGGCTGGGTCTGCCATCACAACACCGACCTGTGGCGCGCGACCGCGCCGATCGATGGCGCGAAGTTCGGGCTGTGGCCGACCGGCGGCGCATGGCTGTGCACGCATCTGTGGAGCCGCTACGACTACGGCCGCGATATCGCGTACCTCCGCTCGATCTATCCGATCATGCGGGGGGCGGCGTTGTTCTTCATCGACACGCTCCAGACGGATCCGAAGACGGGCAGGCTGGTGACCAATCCGTCGCTGTCGCCGGAAAACGGGCATGGCCATGGCTCGTCGCTGATCCAGGGACCGACCATGGACATGGATATCCTGCGCGATCTCTTCGACCAGGTCGTGGCGGCCGCCGGCATCCTGAACACCGACGCCGAATTCGCGCGACAGGTCACCGCGACGCGGGAACGGCTGCTGCCCCACCGCATCGGGAAGGACGGCCAGCTGCAGGAGTGGATCTACGACTGGGATGCGGATGCGAACGATCCGCATCATCGCCACGTGTCGCACCTGTATGGCCTGTATCCCGGCAACCAGATCGATCCCGACCGCACGCCCGAACTGGCCAGGGCGGCGCGGCGATCGCTGGAGATACGCGGTGACAAGGCGACCGGCTGGGCGACGGCGTGGCGGATCAACCTCTGGGCCCGGCTGCGGGACGGCGACCGGGCCCATTCCATCCTCACCTTCCTGCTGGGCCCCGAGCGGACCTATCCCAACATGTTCGATGCCCATCCCCCGTTCCAGATCGACGGCAATTTCGGCGGTGCGGCGGGGATCGCGAACATGCTGATGCAGGCGCGGGGCGACCTGATCCATGTGCTGCCGGCCCTGCCGCGGGCTTGGCCGACCGGATCGATCGCCGGCCTGCGCGCGCCGGATCGCTGCTCGGTCGACGTCAGCTGGCAGGGCGGACGGCTCGACCGGGTGCGGCTGACCGCCCAGGTCGCGGGAAGGCGATCGGTGCGGCTGGGCGATCGGACGATGACCGTCGACCTGCCGGCAGGGCGTCCGGTGGTCCTGACCGGACGCGCCTTCGATCAGGGGGCCGGGGCATGATGGGGCGGCGCGACCTGCTGGCCGGTGCGGCGGGGATGGGGCTGACGGCTGCGATCCCGGCCCGCGCCGCTACCGTCGCGGACGACGCGACGATCCGCGCGGCGATGGTACGCGCCGCCCGCCACATGCTGGAGCGGGTCAGCCACCAGGGCGGCTACGTATGGCAGACGTCGCTGGACGGACGGCGGCGATGGGGGGAACTGGAGGCGTATCCGACCAGCGTCTGGGTGCAGAACCCGGGAACGCCGCTGATGGGCCAGCTGTACCTCGACGCCTATCGCGCGACGGGAGACGATTATTTCTACCGGGCGGCGGCCGCCGCTGCGGACGTGCTGGTCCGGGGGCAGCTCGACAGCGGGGGCTGGAACTATCATTTCGACCTCGCAGGCGAGGCGTCGATCCGCCGCTGGTACGACACGATCGGCCGGAACGCTTGGCGACTGGAGGAATTCCAGCATTATTACGGCAATGCGACCTTCGACGACAGCTCCACCGCCGATTGCGCGCGCTTCATGCTGCGAATGTACCTCGAAAAGCGCGACGCACGCTATCGCCCGGCGCTGGACAAGGCGATCGGGTTCATGCTCGCCAGTCAGTATCCGGTCGGCGGCTGGCCGCAGCGGTTCCCGCTGCGTGACGAGTTCCATCACCACGGGCTGCCGGGCTATACCTCCTTCATCACGTTCAACGACGATGTGGCGGCAGAGAACATCCTGTTCCTGCTGATGGTATGGCAGACGCTGCGCGATCGCCGGGTGATCGATCCGGTCGTCCGCGCGATGGATTGCTTCGTCAGGGCGCAACAGCCGATGCCGCAGCCCGGATGGGGGCTCCAGCACAGCGTCGCCGACCTGAAGCCGGCGGGCGCGCGCACCTACGAGCCGACGGCGCTCGTATCGCACGCCACTGCCGCGAACGTCGCCCTGATGATGGACTTCTACGAGCTGACCGGCGACGCCAAGTTCCTGCGCCGCCTGCCGGAGGCGATCAACTGGCTGGAGGCGGTCCGACTGCCCACGACAATCGATGTGAGGCGCCGCTGTCCGACTTTCCTGGCGGTGGGCACCGACCGGCCGATGTTCATCCATCGCCGCGGGTCGAACGTCGTCAACGGGCGCTATTACCATGATGCCGACCCGGTCGGCACGATCGCGCATTACAGTTCTTTCCGCGCAGTCGATACCGGGCGGCTTCGCCGACGTCATGCGAAGCTGGCCGGGATGCCGGTGGACGAGGCGACGCGGGGATCGCCGCTGACCGGGGAGCCGCAGGCCCTGCCGCCTTACTTCACCCTAGGACCGGTTGGTTTCGCGGCGTTGCGGACGAATGCGGCAGGGCCGGTCGCACCGCCCGATCCCGCGGCGGTCGAGACCGTGCTGAACGGGCTCGACGACCAGGGGCGCTGGGTCACGTCGCTCGCCAACACCAGCCATCGCTACAAGCCCGACCGCGATCCGGGGTCGGTGCCGGTCGCGGGCGATTTCTCGCGCACCTATGTCGGCGACGACACCGATACGTCACCCTATCCCGATCCCGCGCCGATCATGGGGATCAGCACCGACGTGTTCGTCCGCAACATGGGCGTGCTGATCCGCGCCGTCGCGCACGGGCGGGCGGCATGACGGACGCGACGGCCGGGATCGGCCGACGCGGCTTCCTGGGGATGGCGGGTGCGGGCGTGGCGGCGTCCTTCGTCGGCGCCACCCATGCGGCGCCGGTGCTGGCGGACATTCCGGACGAGGGCTGGCGGCTGTGGATCGACCGGGCGGCGCCCTATCGCGAGGATCCCCTGTTCCTGCCGTCCGAGGTCGACCTGGCCGCGTTGCCGGTCCGTCCGCCGACCGGGGGCTGGCAGACGTTGTGGCGCGGCGAAGGGATCGCGGTGACACTGCCGACCACGGTGGAAGAACATCATTGGGGCGCGTTCGGTACGAGACCCTATACGGGCGACGAATATCGCTATGCCGAAGACGATCCGGTGCCGCTCAACGGCGCCTATCGCGGCGTATCGTGGTGGTCCCGCGCGATCGACATTCCCGCCAGCGCCGCGGGCCGGCGGGTCGTGCTGCATATCCGCGGTGCGCGGTTGCGGGCGGAAGTGTTCCTGAACGAACAGCTGGTCGGCTACTCGATCATGTCCGAACTGCCGCTGCATTGCGACCTGACCGCCGCGATGCGACCGGGGGCACCGAACCGCCTCGCCATCCGCATCACCAATCCCGGCGGGCGGTACGACTGGCGCGATTCGACGACGATGGCGTGGGGCGCCGTGAAGTTGTTCGCGTCGCACGGGTTCGGCGGGATCGACCGCGGCATGACGCTGAGCGCGCATCCGATGGATGCGCATATCGAGGATGCCTGGGTACTGAACACCCCCGACCCCCGCCGTGTCATCGGCCATATGCAGGTGCGTTTCGCCCGTCCGCCGCGCGACGTCCATGCGATCCGGCGGCGGGCGGCGGCCGGGCTGGACGGCGGGGGGCCGGGACGGGCCGCGACGATCGAGGCGGTGACGCTGCACGGCAACGTGGCGACGGTCCGCTTCGGCCTGCAGGTGCCGGACGCGGCGTTGTGGGATCTCGACACCCCGACGTTGCACCGGATGACGTTCCGCTGGGGCGACGACATGCGGGTGGCGCAGTTCGGCTTTCGCTGGTTCGCGCCGGAGGGCGTCGGCCACGATGCGATGCTTCGGCTGAACGGGCGGCGCATAAAACTCTATTCGGCGATCTCATGGGGATACTGGGGCGGCAACGGTCTGTGGCCGACGCGGATGCTGGCGCGCCGGGAGGTGGATGCCGCCAAGGCGCTGGGACTCAATTGCCTTCATTTCCACCGCAACGTCGGCAAGGCCGAGGTGTTCGCTGCACAGGACGAGATGGGCCTGTTGCGGGTGATGGAGCCGGGCGGCGGTCGCCATGCGATCGGCCGCGATCTGAAGCCGGGCGAGGTATTGTCCCCGTCTGATCGCTTCAGCCGCGACTTCATGGTGGAGAAATGCGTGGCGATGGCGCGGGCGTTCAGATCCCATCCCAGCCTGGTCCACTACACGCTGCAGAACGAGATTGGCGCCAACCTCGACAACCCGGACGTGAAGACGGTGCTGGACGCGATCCGCGCCGAGGATCCCAGCCGGACGATCATCCTGAACGACGGCTTCGTCCAGCGCGGTGCGGCACAGGCGATGTATCTGCCCTATGACGACCGCTATTATCGATCCGACCGCGATCAGTGGGGCGGCTGGTGGGTCAATCATCAGGGGGCGGGCGATCAATGGTATGATCGCTTCTACCGGTCGAAGGACGATTACATCCACCGTCAGACCGGCAAGCCGTTCATCGTCGAGTTCGGCGAGATGCAGGGTTGCGCCGTGGCGGACAATCACTCCGGGATGGTCCGCGAGATCGATGCACGCGGTGGCAGGTCCTATGATATCGACGATCATCGCGCGATCCTGTCGGCGACCGACGCCTTCATCGATCGCTGGGGCTTCCGCGCCGCGTTTCCCACCGCGGAAAGCCTGTTCCTGTCGATTGGACGCAAGGCGTACGATGCCTGGGAGAACTATTTCGACAACATCCGGATCGGCAATGCGGTCGACATCGCGTGCGTCAGCGGGTGGGAGACGACCGCAATCGAGAACCATTCCGGGATCGTCGACAACCTGCGCAATTTCAAGGCGGATCCCGACGTCGTACGCCGCGCGCTCGCGCCGGTGCGGCTCTGCGCCAAGCAACGCCGTCTGGTCTATGCAGCCGGCGAAGCAGCGACGCTCGACGTCTATCTACTCAACGATACCCGGCGACCCGTTTCGGGCAGCGTGCAGGTGTCGCTGGTCGCGCCGGACGGCACCGCACGGGACGTGGCCATGATCGCGACGCCGGCCGGACAGCCGGCGGACGTGTTCAGCCATCTGCTTGCCGAGGCGATGACGCTGCCGGCGTTCGACCGGCCGGGATGGTGGCGGGTTCGCCTGTCTGATCGGGCCGGGCGCATCCCGCCGTCCGAACGTCTCTTCTGGGTCGTCGCGCCCGCGCCCGCGCCATCGCCACGGCGGCGTTTCGCCGTCGCCGGTATCGCGCGCTCGCTGCGTACCCGGCTGGCGGCGCTGGACGGGTTCGTCATCGAGGATTTCGCGCCCGGCCGGCGCTATGACGGGATCATCTCGCAGGGATTGAACGCCGAGGAGGTCTCGCGCCGCCAGATCGGAGAGCAGACGGGGCTGGAACAGCAGCCGGGCAGGGATCCGAAGCCGGGGCTGGTTCCCGGCGAGCTATCCGCGCCGGTGCTCGACGCGGTGCGACGGGGAACGCCGCTGCTGGTACTAGCTCCGGAGGACGGGCTGGCGGACGGGATCGCACGGCAGCTCGCCGGGCTGGGGCTGTTCCGTTACGAGGGACAGGTCGGGAACCTGCGGGCGCCGTGGATGGGCAACTGGAACTTCCTGCGCGCCCATGCCCTGTTCGAAGGCATCCCGAGCGACATGGCCGCGGGGATATTCCACCAGATCGAAGGTCAGCCATCCAACGGCCTGCTGGTCGATGGCGACGGGCTGGAGGTCGTGGCGGGATACAGCCGCGACCATGATCGACGGATCGGGGCCGCAACGCTGATCGCACGGCGGGCCGGAATGAAGGTGGTGTTCCACCGGCTGCCGGAGATGGTGGCGCCGTTGCAGCACCGGTTTCTGGACAACGCACTGCGCTGGATCGTACGCGATCAGGGAGAAAAGTGATGCGGATCGCAATTGCGATGATGGCGGGTCTTCCGGCGGTGACTGCTGCGGCGGTCGTCGGCGTCATGTCACCTGCGCCGCCGCTGACGGCGGCACGCATCGCCGGGGTCGCGCCGGACGAACGCCGGGCATGGAACGACTATCTCGCACGATCGGCGGCGGCGGCGGCAAGGGACCGGGCCATGCTGGCGCGCGAACGGAGGAATCGACCCTATCCCGCGCCCCCGCCGACCGGCCGGTCCGGCGGCAGCGGGATGCCGCTCGACAGGGCGGCGGACTGGTATGCCGGAGCCGAGGCGAGGCATGCAGCGGATGTGATCGTCAGCTTCCAGACGCCGACCGGCGGCTGGGGCAAGAACGTCGATCGCTCCGGTCCGCTGCGGCAACGTGGACAGTTCTACGTGCCCGTCGAGCATCTGCCTTCGTATGCCCGGGGCGATATCCAGGCGAACGACGACTGGGTCTACGTGGGGACGCTAGACAACAACGCGTCGACGACGGAGGTCCGCTTCCTGGCGCGCGTCCAGGCGTCACTCCCCGGCCGTGAAGGCGAGGGCTACCGCGCTTCGGCGCTGAAGGGCATCCGCTACCTCTTGGCCGCCCAGTTTCCCAACGGCGGCTGGCCGCAGGTCTATCCGCTGCAGGGGGGCTATCACGACGCCATCACCTTCAACGACGATGCGGTCACGTTGGCGGCGACCACGCTGATGCAGGCCGGCGAAGCGAAGGGCGACTGGAGCTTCGTGACCCCGGCGGTCTCGCGCGAGGCCCATGCCGCGGCAGGGCGAGCGGTCGAGCTGATCCTGCGTACGCAGGTCCGTATCGACGGCGCACGGACGATCTGGGGGCAGCAGCATGATCCGCTGACACTCGCACCGGTGGGCGCGCGGAATTTCGAACCGCTGGCGCTGGCCTCGACGGAGAGCGCGGATCTGCTGCTGTTCCTGATGCGGCAGCCCGAGCCCTCGCCGGCGATGCGGGAAGCGATCCACGATGGCGTTTCATGGCTGGAGACGCATGGGCTGCGGAACGTCGCATGGGTTCAGACCGACCAGGGTCGTCGACTGGTGCCAGACGTCGGTGCTGGTCAATTATGGGCGCGCTTCTATGCTATCGATACCGGCAAGCCGATCTTCGGCGATCGGGATCGATCCATTCACGATGACGTGAACGATATCGGCCGCGAGCGGCGCGACGGCTATAGCTGGTTCAACGCGAGCCCCGCAAAGGTTATTACCGCCTATGCAAAGTGGCGTAGACGTTTCGAGTGAGCCCCGAGACCGTCCAGCCGCCACCTCATCTCGCGCCAAGGAGTTTGGATATCTCCACTCCAGCCGCCTGCAGGAGCGAGCGGGTCTGATCCAGATCGACTGTCTGCGATCCATCGATCAATACCAGATAAGGTACGGTCAACGCGGCCGCGATGTTTCCGCCGAAGTCGAAGATCGGAACGCTGACGTCGGTCACGCCTGCCGTCCTGGCGCTTGGCTGCATCTCGTATCCGCGCGACCGCACCATCGTCAGACGGGAGATCAGCGCCTTTGCGAAATCCCCCCTCAGGCCCGTGTCGGAAAACACGGCCTCATGGTCCACGCCTTTGTCGAATGCCAGCAGCACATGGCCCGAACAGCTCGTGGCGATGTCGATCGCCGACCCCGTCCGCATCGCGAACCCTGCCGGCCCGGCATTCTCCTGACGATGTATCACCAGTCCCTTCCCATTTGCCCGGATGACAAGGTGGCAGGACTGGTTCGTCGCATCGGACAGCTCCTGCATTACCGGTGCAGCCACGGTCGCGAGCCCCTGTGCGCGCGTACCGCGATAGGCGACGTCGAGCATCTTGTACGTGATGCCGTACTTGTCGTTCTGCAGGTTCTTGTTGAGCCACCCCCGGCGCTCCATGACGATGGTGATCCGAAACACTTCGCTGACCGATCGCCCAAGCCCTTGCCCGATCTCACTGATCGTCATCTCTCCGGCCGTCGCGGCCAGAAGTTCGAGGATGTCCAAGGCGCGCTCCAGCGCGGGGGCGGCGTACTCGGCGCGCGACTTACTCTTGGTATCGGTCATGCCTCGATTATCCCACGTCGCTCACGCTCAAGAAAGAGGATTGCCTTGTATCACCTGTGGTACTAACTTCTACATATAAAAATATTTGGGGGATTCGAGTGAGGCTTGCTGGCAAACGGGCATTGGTTACGGCTGGCGGGAACGGGATCGGTCGGGCAATCGCAGAGGCGTTCGAGCGTGAAGGCGCGACGGTCTTCGCCTTGGATCGCGACCTCGCCGCGCTTCAGGGCTTCGTGCGAAGCATCGAACTCGATCTGACGGCATCGGACGGCATCGAGGATCTGCGCAGGCAGACCGGCCCCGTCGACATCCTCGTGAACGCGGCCGGCATCGTGCACGCCGGAACGGTTCAAACGTGCAGCATGGAGGACTGGGATCGTCCCTGGTCGTTGAACGTCACCGCGATGTTCCGGCTGATCCGTGCGTTTCTGCCCGACATGGTGGAGAACCGAAGCGGGTCGATCATCAACGTCGCATCGGTCGCCTCGTCGCTGATTGGCGTACGCGATCGCTTCGCCTATGGCACGACGAAGGCAGCCGTCATCGGCCTCACCAAGTCGGTCGCCGCGGATTATGTTGCCGCGGGTGTCCGGTGCAACGCCATCTGCCCAGGTACGGTTGAAACCCCGTCGCTGCGCGATCGGGTGCATGCCGTCGCGGAGCGCGACGGATTGTCCTTCGAGGCGGCATATGATGGCTTCGCGGCACGCCAACCCGTTGGACGTCTAGGCCGGGCGGACGAGATCGCGGCGCTCGCTGTCCACCTTGCTTCCGATGAAAGCGCCTTCACTACCGGGACGCCGGCCGTGATCGATGGCGGATGGACTGTCCTGTGACCCGCATCGTCTCCCTTCGTACCGAGGACATCCGCTTCCCGACCAGCATCGGCCTGCATGGATCCGATGCGATGAACCCCGATCCGGACTATTCAGCGGCCTATGTCGTACTGGAGACCGACACCCCGGGACTGGAAGGCCATGGTCTGACGTTCACGATCGGCCGGGGCAACGAGATCTGCGTTGCCGCCATCGAAGCGATGCG
>Ga0325400_1002412_pt1 | contig 16379 bp, 18 predicted proteins | sample PopdelMetagenome_2_FD_205662 | JGI IMG/M metagenome (GOLD analysis project Ga0325400, IMG submission 205662) | Populus deltoides microbial communities from Bellville, Georgia, United States - Xylem-PdKOR-R1 | ecosystem: Host-associated > Plants > Phyllosphere > Stem > Wood/Secondary xylem... | reverse complement strand
TGGCCGCCATGTCCGACAGGACGAGGTCGGGCGCCCCGTCCAGCGCGGCGGTCAGCAAGCCCGGCGCGGCGTCGGCCATGAAGTCCATCTCCAGGATGTGAACGCCCTCGATCGGGTCGACGGGCAGGAGGTCGATCCCCACCACGGACGCCGCGGGCACGTGCCGCCGCACCACCTGGCTCCAACCGCCCGGCGCCAGCCCCAAATCGACGACCCGGCGTGCGCCTTTGAGAAAGCCGAACCGCTCGTCCAGCTCTAGCAGCTTGTAGGCGGCGCGGCTGCGATACCCCTCCGCCTTGGCGCGGCGGACATAAGGATCGTTCAGCTGCCGCTCCAGCCAGCGTGTCGACTGGGCGGTGCGCTTGCGCGCGGTCTTGACGCGGGTGCGCAGGCCCCGGTCGCCGCCGGTGGTACGGGTCATGGCCGCGGGGTTCCCATCAGCCGCCGCAGGATGCCCTCGCGGATACCGCGATCGGCGATCCCCAGCCGCTCGGCCGGCCACAGCGCCATGATCTCCTCCAGGATGGCGCAGCCGGCGACGACCAAGTCGGCGCGTTCCTGGCCGATGCAGGGATATTCGGCCCGCTCCGCGACCGACCGCGCGGCGAGATCCCGGCTGAGCGCGCGCATCGCCGCGGCGGGCACGATCAATCCGTCCACCGCCGACCGGTCGTAATGGCTGAGCCCGATATGGACCGATCCCAGCGTCGTCACCGTGCCGCTGGTGCCCAGCAGCCGCGGCCGCGCCGCGCCGCGCGGCAGCCGCGCGGCGAAGGCGGCGAAGCTGTCGCGCACGATCGCGCGCATCGCCGCGTAGGCCGCCAGACGGCCCTCGCGCCCCTCGCCGCCGCCCGCCTTCTCGGTCAGCGACACGACGCCCCATGGCATGGAATGCCAGTCGAGCACCCGTGGCGCGGGGTCGCCCCGGGCGTCCCGCGCGGTGTCGACCAGCACCAGCTCGGTCGAGCCGCCGCCGATGTCGAACACCAGCGCGGGGTCATCGCCCGGCTCGATCAGCGCGTGGCAGCCGAGCACGGCGAGCCGCGCCTCCTCCTCCGCCGAGATGATGTCGAGCCGGATGCCCGTTTCCGCCAACACCCGCTCGATAAAGGCAGGGCCGTTCGCCGCCTGGCGGCACGCCTCCGTCGCGACCGACCGGGCGAGCGCGACCTGACGGCGGCGCAGCTTGTCGGCGCATACCTTTAGTGCGGCGATGGTCCGCTCGACCGCCGCGTCCGACAGCCGGCCGCTGGCGGCGAGCCCCTCGCCCAGCCGCACGATGCGGCTGAACGCATCGATCACCGCGAAACCCTGTCCCTGCGGCCGCGCGATCAGCAGCCGGCAATTGTTGGTGCCGAGGTCGAGCGCGGCGAACGCCTGCGCATCGGACCAGCGCCCGCGCGGAGGTCTGGTCTGCCCCGAAGTCTGGGCCGGACGGGCAGGACCGGCCTGCCGGTACGGCATATTGGCGGTGTCGCCCATGCCGTGAAACTCGTTTCTGTTCTTCCGTCACGGGGCTGCTCCCCGCCGGTGCCTGGACCCGAGGTAGCCGCTAGGTCCGCGCTTCACAAGCGGCGTTGACAGCCCCGACGACGACGCCTAGACGCCCCTCCGCGCTGCCCGATCCTCTAATGGTAAGAGAGCGGACTCTGACTCCGTCAATCAAGGTTCGAATCCTTGTCGGGCATCCACCTCCAGCGTTCGGCGAACGGGTTTCGGCCAAGGGCGCGATAGCCTTACCTTCAATCCACGTCCTCAGCCGGGGCTGAACCACCCAGACCCACGCCAGCGCGGTGAACGTCAATCGTGCCTATATCCGCCGTTTGGCGAAAACGGGGTGACGATCCTCCACGAGCCGGACGCACCGTTGCTCCGCTTGGGGGGCGCCGGCCGGATATCGAGTCAGTCGCGGCGGTCAGTCGATCGCGTTCTTGACCGCCTTGCCCGCGATCAAGCCCAGCACCAGGAAGATCGCGAACGCGACCAGCGCGACGACGAACAGGATCTTGGCGACGCCGACGAACGCGCCGCCGATCCCGCCAAAGCCGAGCGCCCCCAGCATCAGGCCAAGGACGAGAAAGGCCAGCGCGAGCTTGAGCATCCCGCTTGCTCCCTTCAGGCGCCGCGCGCCGCTTCGAACAGGAACCAGGCGCGCTCCTCCGCCTGATCGATCCAATCGTCGACGATCGACGAAGTGGCCGTGTCCTTGGCCTCTTCCGCCCGCTCGCGTGCGTCGCGGAACACCTCGATAAGCTTCAGATTATCGTCGCGCAGCTCCTTCAGCATGTCGCGCGGCTCGACGAACTCGCGGTCGTTGTCGGCGATCGTCTGCCGCCGCGCGACGTCGCCAATGGAGCGCAGCGTCGTCTGGCTGGTCTTGCGCACCCGTTCGCCGATGGCGTCAGTGATCTCCAGGATCTGGCCCGCCTGATCGTCGAACAGGAGGTGATAGTCGCGGAAATGCGGCCCGGACACGTGCCAGTGAAAATTCTTGGTCTTGAGGTAGAGCGCGAAGCAGTCGGCGAGCGCAACGTTGAGCGCGTCGGCGACGGTGCGGGTGTCGTTGCGGTTGAGGTCGGTGGGGGTCTGCAGCGCGGGCGCAACATCGGCCATTGGGTAAGCTCCGGTTCGGTTCGGGTCCGAGAACGGGCGAGCGCGCGGTTGGCTCCCGCCGGACGCTCCCGTCAGACCAGGCGCACCGCGGACAGCGCCGTCCATGCCCCCGCCAGAAGGAACCCGCCCGCGCTCACGCGGCGAAGCGCGGCGAGCGGCCAGCGGCGCCATGCCGCCTCGCCCAGGATCGTCGCAGGTGCCAGCGCCGCCGTGCCGCCGGCCACCGCCCCCGCCAGCGCCGCCCAGGGAAGCGGCGAACGGGCGGCGAGCGCGGCGACGATCAGCGTCAGCCCATCGCCGAACAGGAGAATGAAGAGCCCGAGCGCCGCGACGGCGGGGCCGGGCAGCCGCCAGCCCGCGAGCCGGTCGGGCTCGCGCAGCCGTGCCAGCGCGCCCGCGCCCTGCAGCGCCAGGGCGGCGCCGAGGAACAGCCTGCCCGCCTCCGGCGTGAGCAGCGGCGCGAGGAGAAGGCCGCCCGCCACCGCCGCGGCGCCCGCCCCGGCGAGCGCCAGAACCGTGCCGCCGAGCACCCGACCAGCGCCGTAGCGATCGCCGAGGATCGCGGCGAGCCAGGCCGGGCGGTCGGCGACGAGGCAGCCGGCGGCGGCGACCAGCGCCGCCATCAACGCATCCACCGCTCCGATCAGCCGGCGAGACGGATCGAACAGGCGGCGGCGAAGCGGTGCGCGGCGTCCAGGTCTTGCCGTTCGCTGCCCACCGCGTCGCGCAGCAGCCCGAGCCAGCCATGGACCAGCGCCCCGCGCTCACCGCGCGACAGGGCCGAATCGATGAAGTGGGCGACCGTGACCGCGGGCTGCATTCCGGCGCGATGCGCGATCAGCCGGATCGCGTCGACCTCGGAGGCGAGCTCGCCCCGGGTCGCATAAGGCGCGCGCACGTCCACCGCGGCGATCCGCGCCTCCAGTTCGGTCCGGACCACTACCCAGTCGATCGCCATCACCCGCTCCACCGCCATGTTCTCACCCGCGAGCGTGCGCCGCGAGTGGTTAACGTCATGTAAGCGGCGACGCGGTTGACTTCGGGGTGGGGTTCGGCCATGCGCCGCGGCTGTTCGGGGCGGCGTCGAAGGCGGCGGCCGCTCCTTCTCGTTTTCAGGACTTCCGGGCCATGGCCAAGCCGACCACCGTCAAGATCAAGCTCGTCAGCTCCGCGGACACCGGCTTCTTCTACGTCACCAAGAAGAACCCGCGGACCAAGACGGAGAAGCTGAGCTTCAACAAGTACGATCCCGTCGCGCGCAAGCACGTCGAGTTCAAGGAAGCCAAGATCAAGTAAGGCGGGCGCAGCGGATCAGCACCGCTGATCCGCGAGCCCGGCGCGAGCCCGGCCAGCGTCGGCCTCGCCGACGACTGACGACGCGGCTTCGCCGCGGCGCGGCCTGATTCGTTCAGCCGCAACGAGCACATCCACCTCCGAAAAGAGGACCAGCCGGCGGTTTTCGCGGACCGGTGGACCCGGAACACGGCCGGGGTGACGGTGGTAGCCAGGCTCATGAGCCCTTCCCAACTCGCCGCCGGGGCGACGGCGAAGCCGCCGCGTCGGACGGATCGGGCCGATGGCCCATCCGCCGGCCGGCCGTGAGGGCTTCGGCGGGCGATTACGCCAGCGCCCTCACGGCGTCCATGAACCGCGCCAGGCTGATCGGCTTGGACACGTACGCCGCCGCGCCCGCCGCCCGGATCCGTTCCTCGTCGTCGCGCCCCGCATAGGCGGTGACCGCCATCACCGGGATCGCCGCCAAACCCTGGTCCGCCTTCAGCGCCACGATCAGCTCATGGCCGGTGACGTGGGGCATCTGGATGTCCATGACGATCAGGTCGGGGGCGAAGGCGCGCGCGCGCTCCACCGCCTCGCGGCCGTCGCGGACCGGTTCGCACTGCCATTCGTGCGCGCGCAGCAGGTCGCAGAACAGCTTCAGGTTGAGCGCGTTGTCCTCGACAACCATCACCCTTTTTGCCACGCGCTCCCGGTCCATGCCGTTGCGGATTAGAGAATGACCCCGCCCGACACAAATGCGGAAACCACCGCCCTGCACGCGCTCGCCTGGACGCTGGGCGATCCCGAGCGGGCACGGCGGCTGATCGACCTGACGGGGTTGGACCCGGCCGCGCTGCGGGCGCGGGCGGGCGAGCCGGCGGTGCTCGCCGCCGCGCTGGGCTTCCTGGAGGCTCGCGAGAGCGACCTTGTCGCCTGCGCAGAGGCGATCGGCGTCCCGCCGGAGGCGCTGGTGCGGGCCCGCGTGGCGATGGAGGGTGCCGCGTGAGGCCGTTGCTGATCACCGACTGCGACGAGGTCCTGGTGCACATGGTGCGTCATTTCCGCACCTGGCTGGGCGAGGCGCACCAGATCGACTTCGCGCTGGACGCCCCCGACTTCCACACCGCCATGACCCGGCGCGACGGCGGCGCCAAGCCGACCGCGGAGGAGATGTGGGGGATGCTGGGCGGCTTCTTCCCCGCCGAGATGGCGCGCCAGACGATCGTGCCCGGCGCCGTTCCCGCGCTGGCCCGGCTGGCGGACGAGGCGGACGTGGTGATCCTCACCAACCTGCAGCACGCGTGCCGGCAGGCGCGGATCGACCAGCTGGCCCGGTTCGGGATCGACCACCGGGTCGAATGCAACCAGGGCGGCAAGGGTGCGCCCGTGGCGGCGCTGGTGGCGGAATATCGCCCATCGGTGACGGTGTTCGTCGACGACCTGGCGGTCCACCACGAGTCGGTCGCGCGCCATGCCCCCGACGTCCACCGCCTGCACATGGTGGCGGAGCCCCAGCTCGCGCGCGTCCTGCCCCCGGCCCCCGCCGCCCACGCCCGCATCGACGATTGGGCCGCCGCCGCCGACTGGATCACGGCGCGCTTCGCCGCGAACGCCCCCGCCCCCACCATCGTACTGGAGGAACCCGCATGACCGACACCGTCGAACAGAAGCTTGCCGAGCTCGGCCTCACCCTGCCCGCCGCCGCCGCGCCGGTCGCCGCCTACGTCCCCGTGGTCGAGGCGGGCGGGTTCGCGCACCTGTCGGGGCAGCTGCCCTTCGTCGACGGCGCGCTGGTCACCGGGCGGCTGGGCGAGGACGTGTCGCTGGAGGAAGGGCAGGCCGCGGCGCGCGCGTGCGGGCTGATGATCGTGGCGCAGTTGAAGCAGCATCTCGGCGACCTGTCGCGGGTCAAGCGGATCGTGAAGCTGGGCGTGTTCGTCAACTCCGCCGCCGCCTTCACCGACCAGCCCAAGGTCGCCAACGGCGCGTCCGAGCTGATGCAAGCGCTGTTCGGCGAGGCGGGGCGGCACGCGCGATCGGCGGTCGGCGTGCCGGTGCTGCCGCTGGGCGCGGCGGTGGAGATCGACGCGATCGTCGAGCTGGGCTGAGAAGCGGAAGCAAAGGAGGCGCGGAGACGGTGCGCCCCGCCCCACCCGGCCGGCGGCGCGTCCGTCATCGGCCGGCGATGTGTGCGGGCGCGCTGACCCGCGCGGAACGCCTCCGCGCCTCCGCGCCTCCTCCGAACCGATCTTCCTTCTTCGCCTCGGCGCACCATATCGCCAACCGATGACAACCGTCACCGCCCGGATCGCCGACGGCGTCCGCTCGATCGCCGCCGCCGACTGGGACGCCTGCGCCGGGGCGGACAACCCGTTCGTCAGCCACGCCTTCCTTGCCGCCTTGGAGGCGTCGGGGAGCGTCGGGGGACGGTCGGGATGGCAGCCGACGCCGATCGTGGTCGACGATGCCGACGGCCGCCCCGCGGCGATCGCCCCCGCCTATGCCAAGAGCCACAGCCAGGGCGAGTACGTCTTCGACCATGGCTGGGCCGATGCGTGGGAGCGCGCGGGCGGCACCTATTACCCCAAGCTTCAGATCGCGGCACCGTTCAGCCCGGTGCCCGGCCCCCGGCTGCTGGTGCGCGACCCGGCCGCCGCCCCCGCGCTGATCGCGGCGGTGGAGGCGGTGACCGACCGCAACGGCCTGTCTTCGGCTCATGCGACATTCGTCGAGGAAGGCCAGATCGCCGCGTTCGAGGCGGCGGGATGGCTGGTGCGCGAGGGCACGCAGTTCCACTGGTTCAACCGCGGCTACCCGACGTTCGACGCCTTTCTGGACGCGCTAGCCAGCCGCAAGCGCAAGGCGATCCGCAAGGAGCGCGCGGCGGCGGTCGCGGGGCTCACGGTCCGGCATCTCGCCGGCCGCGAGATCGAGCCCCGCCATTGGGACGCGTTCTGGACCTTCTACCAGGACACCGGCAGCCGCAAATGGGGCCGGCCTTACCTGAGCCGCGGCTTCTTTCCGCGGCTGGGCGAGGCGCTGGGCGACCGGGTGGTCCTGATCCTGGCCGAGCGCGACGGCACCCCGATCGCGGGCGCGCTCAACCTCGTCGGCGCGGATGCGCTCTACGGCCGTTATTGGGGATGCACGGAGGACGTGCCATTCCTCCATTTCGAGCTGTGCTATTACCAGGCGATCGAGGCGGCGATCGCGCGGGGCCTGTCGCGCGTGGAGGCGGGCGCGCAAGGGGAGCACAAGCTGGCCCGCGGCTACGAGCCGGTGGCGACCTGGTCGGCGCATTACCTGCCCGACCCCAATTTCCGCCGAGCGGTGTCCGACTTCCTGGTGCGCGAGCGGGAAGGCGTCGATGCCGAGCAGGCCTATCTGGCCGAGCTGACGCCGTTCAAGAAGGCTTGTTGACCCTGAACAGGTAATTGGTGCCGTTGCGCCAGACGAGCGTCAGGTCGCGGGTCAGCGCCGGATCATGGGCCGGCGGGCGGACCAGATAGACATAGTCAAAGGCGGCGCGCGGGAACAGCGCCAGCGCGCGGTCGATCGGGCGCCACCATTCGCCGCGGCACTTGCGATCGGTGACGATCTGCGACGGGTCGTGCGCGAAGCGGCGGGCGGGCAGGTAGCGCGCGGTCAAGAGCTGCGCCCCCGCCATCGACCATTGGTCGTTGGCATAGGCCAGCTTGCGTTCCAGCAGCAGCGCGGGGACGTGCTCCAGCCGCGAATAGGTCCAATCGTCGACGCAGCGCCGCCCCACGAAGGTGACCACCCGCGCGCCTTCCGGCAGGACGTCGGTGACCGCCAGCGCGCGGTCGTAATCGCGGTCGTAGAGCCAGTAGCTCCAGGTCTGCGCCGCCATGCGCGCGCCGAAAAAGGCGAGCCCGATCGCCGCCAGCGTCGCCGCGCCGCGGATCGACAGGCCGGGCTTGGGCCGGAGCGCGACCAGCGCGATCGCGAACGCGAAGGGCGCGAGCCGCATGTCGGCATAGGCGGACCCGAACACGATCCGGGGCAGCAGCACGAACACCGTCCCCAGAAACAGGAACGACAGCGTCAAGTGGCGCGAATATTCGATCCGGTCGTCGCGGATCCCCTTCAGCAGGATCAGGAACAGCACGGTCACCGACGCGATGTCGAACGCCATCCAGCGGTCGCGCAGCACCATCAGGACGTAGGTGATCTTGGCACGCCAGTGGAAATAGTCGCCGGTCCGGCCGGTGACGTGTTCGCCCGACCGCCAGGCGAGCATGAGGAGGAAGGGCAAGGCCAGCGGCGCGCAGCCGAAGCCCGCCCGTATCCAGGCGGTGAGCCAATGGCGGGGGCCCCGGTCGGTCATCTTGTCGTGCTGGCGGATCATCTCCGCAGAGAAGGCGAGCACGCCCAGCACGCCCCAGCCGAAGGTATGGCACAGCCAGAGCAGGCAGGAAGCGGGGACGAAGACGGCCGCGCGCAACCCCAATCGTCCGAGCCGCGCCAGCCGAAGCCACAAGGCGAACAGGTTGAGCGCCAGCGCCATCGATAGCGCGAAGTTCACGAAGCCGAACTGGAACGGGTAGGAATAGGCGAGCGGCAGCGCGAACAAGGCGGTGGCCGGGATGCGGCCGTGCACCTCGCGCGCGATCCACAGGAGGCCGGTGACGGTCAGCACCGGGATGACGAGCACGATCAGCTTGACCGCGCCCTCCAGCCCGAGAAGCGGTGCCAGGGGGATGATGAGCAGGTCGATGCCGAGATTGCCGATCAGCGACCAGCGGAAATCATACCAGTCGGCGAGCCACGGATGCGCGCCGCCGTCCAGCTGGACGCGGTACCGCCCCATATGGCCGGGCAGGTCGACCAGCGGCGGGATGTCGGGCCAGATGAGCGGCACCGCGGCGAGGAGCGCCATCGCCGCCACGAACCACCGCGTCTGCCACCAATGCGGCGCTTGCCCCGTCATCCCCATGCCTTAGCGGCGGGCCGGGGGCGGGGACAAGGCTTCCCTTCACCATACCGGGCTCGTTCCGGCATCCAGAACCAAGCCGCGCGCTGCCCATGGCCCCCCGGATGCCGGGACGAGCCCGGCATGACGGAGCTTAACGGTCGCGGCGGCCGAGCAGGCGGAGCCGCAACGCGTTGAGCTTGATGAACCCCGCGGCGTCGCGCTGGTCGTAGGCGCCCTGGTCGTCCTCGAAGGTCACGACCTTTTCCGAATAGAGCGAATGGGGCGACCTGCGCCCGGTGACGTGGACCCCGCCCTTGTAGAGCTTGAGCCGGACGGTGCCCGTGACCTTGGCCTGGCTGTGATCGACCGCGGCCTGCAGCATCTCGCGCTCCGGCGAGAACCAGAAGCCGTTATAGACGAGTTCGGCATAGCGGGGCGCGAGCTCGTCCTTCAGGTGCGCGGCGCCGCGGTCGAGCGTCAACTGCTCGATCGCACGGTGGGCGAGGTGGAGGATCGTGCCGCCGGGCGTCTCGTACATGCCGCGGCTCTTCATGCCGACGAAGCGGTTCTCGACCAGGTCGAGCCGGCCGATGCCGTGCGCGCGGCCGAGATCGTTGAGCTTCGCCAGCAACGCGGCGGGCGACAATCCCTCGCCGTTCACCGCCACCGCGTCGCCGCGCTCGAAATCGACGGTGATCGTCTCCGGCCGGTCGGGCGCGTCCTCCGGATTGACGGTGCGCGAATAGACATAGTCGGGCACCTCCTCCCACGGGTCCTCGAGCACCTGGCCTTCCGAGGAGGTATGGAGGAGGTTCGCGTCGATGGAGAAGGGCGCCTCGCCGCGCTTGTCCTTGTTGATGGGAATTTGATTTTTCTCGGCGAAATCGATCAGCTTGGTACGGCTGGTCAGGTCCCATTCGCGCCACGGCGCGATCACCCGGATGTCGGGGTTGAGCGCATAATAGCCCAGCTCGAAGCGGACCTGGTCGTTGCCCTTGCCGGTCGCGCCGTGCGCCACCGCGTCGGCGCCGACCTGGGCCGCGATCTCGATCTGGCGCTTGGCGATCAGCGGGCGCGCGATGGAGGTGCCGAGCAGGTACAGCCCCTCGTAGAGCGCGTTGGCGCGCATCATGGGGTATACGTAGTCGCGGACGAACTCCTCGCGCAGGTCGTCGATGAAGATGTTCTCCGGCCGGATGCCCAGCATCTCCGCCTTGGCGCGCGCCGGCTCCAGCTCCTCGCCCTGGCCGAGATCGGCGGTGAAGGTCACCACCTCGCAGCCATATTCGGTCTGGAGCCATTTCAGGATCACGCTGGTGTCGAGCCCGCCGGAATAAGCGAGAACGACCTTTTCGACGCCGAGATCGGGCATGGTGGCAAACTCCGGGTGCGGGGACGCGCCGCCGCTTAGGGTCCGGTCGCCGGGCGCGCAACCGTTTGGCGGATCGTTCGGGGGCGGCGCGACGTTGGGCGCGGGTCCATGGAGTTATCGCCGATGCCGCGCCCGATCCCCGCCACCGCCCTTCTCGCCGCCGCGGCCCTCGCCGCCGCCGTGCCCGCTATTGCCGCCCCTGCCGCCCGTCAGGGCAACTGGGTCGACCAGCGCTTCCGCCAGGCCGACCGCAACGGCGACGGCCAGCTGTCCCGCGGCGAGGTCACGGCGGCGGTGAACCGGGCGCATCCCGGACGGCTCACGACGGGCCGGAGCCGCATCCTGACCAATTTCTGGTTCAACCGGCTGGACGGCGACCGCAACAACGCGGTGACGCTGCGCGAGGCGCGCGCCGCTGCCGCCGAATACCAGGCGCGTTTCGACCGCAATCGCGACGGCCGCATCGGTCCGCGCGAACGCCCGGCGCTGGACGCCTTTCTCCGCAACCCGGCGCGGTAAACGGGCGGACGGCCCGCCACCCCGGTCGCCGCGGGGCGGCGGGCTAGCGCGACAGCTTGTTCTTCAGCGCGGCGAACGGGTTGGCGGGGCGCGCCTCCTCCTCCGTCAGCACCCCGGCGTCGCGCAGCAGCGCCGCCGCGCGGGCGCTGCGGGGGAACGGATCCAGCGCGAGCGCCATGGTCTCGGCCGCGGCCTCGCCCAGATCAACCGCGCCGCCGTCGATCTCGATCGTGTCGGCGGCGTCGCCGGAGAGCTCGACCTCCTCCTCGCCGCCGCCCGCGGCCTCGACGAAGCGGAGCGTCACCGTTTCGCGAACGGTGGCGGGCAGCGGGTCGCCGGTGACGGTGCAGGCCTGCACCACCGCCGCCTCGACGATGCCGGCCGCGACGATCGCGTCGCCCTGCCGATGCAGCGACAGCGTTGCGCCGAGCCGCTCGACCGACACCAGCCCGAAACGCCGCGCCAGCGCCGCCCGCTCGGCCGCGTCCGCCGCGATCGTCACGTCGCGTGCGCCCTCGCCGATCGTGTCGACGCGCTCGGGACGGCTGAACTCCGGCTTCACGGCAGCGCGCCCTCCTCCAGCCGGGCGAGCGGAACCGCCGCCAGCCGCCGGCGCAGATCCAGCAGCGCGTCCCGCACATGCGCGACCGCGCCCGCCCCCGGCGGGTCGCCCCGGTAGAGGTTGCGCGCCAGCGCCGCGTCCAGCGTGCCCGCCGCGACCCCGTCGCGATAGGCGCCGAGCCGCCCGCCCAGCATCGCCATCAGCTTGCCGATCCGCTTGCCCACCACGATGTCGCCGATTCCGCCCTGGCGCAGCTGCGCGTCCATGTCGTCCACGAACCGCTCCGTGACCGCCACCGACAGCCGCGCGGCGGCAGCGTCCGCATCCTGTTCCGCCTCCAGCCGAAGAAGAACAAACGACAGCACCGCGGCGACGGTGTCGAACCGGCCGTCGACCGTGTCGGGAACCGCGCCCTCGACATACCAGTGGGTCATGCGGCCGATACCCACCACCGCCTCGTAGAGCGGCAGTCCGGCCTCGTCCGACCCGCCCAGCAGCCTGTTGATCCAGCCCAAACCCCGTCCTCGCGCTCGCATGCCCGCCCGCGCTCGCCTTGTTTCGGCCGCGCGTGTGGCATATCGAGCCGATCGGGCGCCGATGCAATGCGAGCCGCGCCCTTGTCGGAGCCGCTCGGTTATGCGCGTACCTTTTCTGTCCCTCGTTGCGGGCCTGTCCCTGATCGCGGCCGGCGCCTGCGCGCCCGTGCGTTCCCACCAGGGCTATATCGTCGATATCGACTTGGTGAACGCGATCCAACCGGGCGTGGACAATCGCGACTCGGTGCTGGCGACGCTCGGCAAGCCCTCGATCAGCGGCCAGTTCGGGCAGGGCGACTGGTTCTACGTCGCGCGCGACAGCGCCAACCTGGCGTTCCGCAACCCGCGCGCGTCCAGCCAGATCACGCTCCAGATCAGCTTCGACCAGGCGGGCACGGTGACGGCGGTGCGCCGGTCCGGCACCGACCAGATCGCGTCGGTCAATCCGTCGGGCAAGACCACCCCGACGCTGGGGCGCAAGCGCGGCTTCTTCCAGGAATTGTTCGGCAACATCGGCACGGTCGGGGCACCGGGTGCGGGCGGCGGTGGCGGCGGGCGCACGACACCCTGAAGGTTTTGGCGGCCTGACGGGTTTGGCCGCGTCGCCGATTACGCGGGCGACGCGACCGGGCCGCTCGCGTCGGCACCGATCCCGAAAGGGGAAAGGGATCGGTCGTGGAACGCGCCACCGCGCACGCGGGTCCGGCACCGCCCGTCGATTTCACCGCACCGTGAAGAAGGATCGGTCGACCGTCCGCCCGGCCGGATCGACCAGGCGCAGCCGGTGCGCGCCCGGCATGGGGAAGAGCAGCGGCGCGGCGCCGGCCGGGCCGATGTCGCGCCCGTCCAGCACCACGCGCAGCCCCGCCGTCCGTCCCGACACCGCGACCGCGAGCCGCTGGCGCGCGACCGGGATGTCGGGATCGAGCGCGTAGACCGCGCCCGCCGCCGGGTTGACCAGCCGGGGACGGCGCGACGCGTCGGGCACCGCGGCGACGAGCGGTTGCTCGGTGCCCGCGACGAACCATTCGCGACGCGGTGCCTCCAGCCCGCGTTCAAACCGAACGGGACGGCCGACCACGCCTGCGGGTCGCGGCGGGGCGCGGCCGGGAGAGCGGGCGTGGAGCGCCATCATGATGTCGCGCCACACCGGCGCCGCGCCGCTGGTCCCCGACACCGCGCGCATCGGATCGCCCTCCGCATTGCCGATCCACACGCCCACCGTGTAGCGGTCGGTGAAGCCCACGCACCAATTGTCGCGCATCGCCTTGGACGTGCCGGTCTTCACCGCCGCCCAGAACGGGAGCCGCAGCGCCGAATCGAGCCCGAAGGTCAACGCCCGCGCACCCGGATCGGCGAGCATGTCCGCCGTGATCCATGCCGCCGCCGGGGACAGCAGCGGGCGCGGGCGGGGCGCAGGGGCGGCCGCGGCGAGCCGCAGCGGCGCCCAGCGGCCGCGATCGGCGAGGCTGCGGTAAGCAGCGACCTGTTCCAGCAAGGTCACCTCGGCCGATCCCAGCGCCAGGCTGTAGCCGTAATAGCCGCCGTCCTCGACCAGCCCGCGATAGCCGGTGTCCCACAACCGGTCGCGGAACGGCTCCACCCCGACCAGCAGCAGCGTGCGCACCGCCGGCACGTTGAGTGACCCGGCCAGCGCGGTGCGGACCGTCACCGGCCCCTTGAACCCACGGTCGTAGTTCTGCGGCACGTAGAGCCCGGACGCGGTGTCGAGCTGGACCGCCGTATCGTCCAGGATCGACGCGGGCGTGACGTAGCCGCGCTCGATCCCCATCGCATAGAGGAACGGCTTCAGCGTCGATCCGGCCTGCCGGTAGGCGGCGGCGCCGTCGACCGCCGCGGCGGTGGAGGCGCCGCCGACGCCGCCGACATAGGCGAGAACGTCGCCGGTCACCGTGTCCGCGACCACGACCGCGCCGTCGCGGGCGCGGGTGCCGCCCAAACCGACGAGTTGCCGCCGGAGCGCCGCCGCCGCGAGCCGCTGTACTTCTGCATCCAGGGTGGTGCGCACGCGGAGCCCCGGCCGGGTCAGCAGCCGGTCGGACAGGTGGGGCGCGAGCCCGGGGTCGAGGCCGAGCGAGCGGGCCGGCCCCAGCATCGACGCGGCCAGCGCGGGCCAGCGCGCGCAGTCGCCGCCCGCCAGACGGCAGGCGCGCGCCGCCACGCGGGGCGGATCGGCGCGCGGGTCGGGCAGCAAGGCGGCAAGAAGGGTGGCGTCGTCCGCGGTAAGGCTCGCGGGAGTCTTGCCGAACAATTGCAACGCCGCCGCGCCGATCCCCTGCGCCTCGCCGCGAAAGCCGGCAAGGTTGAGGTACGCCTCCAGGATGCGGTCCTTGGACCAGCCCGCCTCGATCGCGGAGGCGGCCCGCATCTGGCGCAGCTTGTCGCGCCACCCGCGCGCGCCCGGCCGCGCGAGGTCCGGCGACAGAAAGCCGGCGAGCTGCATGGTGAGGGTGCTGGCACCGCGCGACCGCTCCCCCGCGAGGCGCGCGCGCAGCGAACCCGCGACTCCGAACCAGTCGATCCCGCGGTGGCCACGGAAGCGGCGATCCTCCGCGGCGATGACCGCGGCGGGCACGGCGGGGGCGATGTCGGCGAGCGCGACCCAGGCGAGCCGACGCGCCTGGAAGTCGACGCGTGCCGAATCGAGCAGCCGGCCGCGGCGGTCGTAGAGCCACGCCTCCGACGGCCGCCAGGCGGCGCGCACCGCGGAATAGTCGGGGAGCGGCGGCGGGCGGGTGAGGAAGTGGAGCGCGAGGGTGATGAGGCCGGCGGCGAGGACAACCATTGTCCTCGTCCGGATCGGCCACGCGGTTCCTGAAGACACCTTCGCGGACCTACGCCGTCATCCCGGCCTTGAGCCGGAAGCCATGCTGCCGCGAGCGCTCGGCCTGTGCATCTGCCTTTTTTCCACCCTGCGGCATCGACCCCGGAACAGGTCGGCGCTTGAACCGCCCGAACAGGTCGCTCCCCGGCGAAGGCCGGGGCCCAGGTGCGAAACGTCGGTGATGAAACGCATCGCTCGCCCACATAGGCCTTTCCAACTGGGCCCAGGCCTTCGCCGGGGAGGCGTAGTTGTCGCAAAGGGTGGAGCGCCGACCTGTTGCGGGGCGAAAGCAGGATGGGACAAGGGCACGCCTCACCGGTCGCCCACCTCCACCGGCGCGAGCGGCACCGCCGCGCGGATGGATGGCGAGTACATCGCCTCCACCCGGGCGGGGGGCAGGACGAAGCGGCCGGCGGCGTTGAGGCGGAGCGTGTAGCTGGCCACGGTGCGGCCGCGCGGCAGCCAGGCGTAGAAGCCGCGCCACGCGTCGCGGCCGCGCTCGACATAGCTGGGGCCGCCCTTGTCCCCAGCCGCGAGCAGCTGCGACTGGCCGCCGAGATCGCCGACGATCGTCGCGCCGGCCGGGACGGGGTCGCTCAGCACCGCCCAGCTCCGCTCCGCCGCCGCATCCACCGTCAGCGTCACGCGGACCACGTCGCCGCGGGTCAGGCGGCCGGGATGGCGCGCCTGCACCACCTCCACTTGGCGCGTCAGCCGATAGCCGGCGGCGAGCGGGCGGGCGAGCGGCACCGCCGCGCGCACCGCCACCGTCGCCCACGGCCCCGCCCCGCCCGCCTGCCGCAGGAGGAGCGGCCCGGCCGCGAGCGGCAGCGACACGGTGCGCGCGTCGGTGGCGAGCGGCCAGGCCCGCGACACCGACGCGCGGCCGAGCGACAGGCTGGTGGTCCCCGCGACCGCGTCGGCCGGGTAGATGCGGGCAAAGGCGCGCGCCGCCACCGCGCCCCAGGCGTTGGCGGGGGTGGTGTCCCAATGGCCGCGGCTCTGGCGGAGCGTCGCACCCGTCATCATCCGGGGGGCGTCCTGCTCCCAGCCGGGCCGCCCCAGCACCGCCAGCACCGCCTTCAGCGCCGCCTCGTCCCCCGACTGCATCAGCCACCATGCCGCCTGCCCCTGGTCGGACAGGTCGAGCCGCGTGCCCTCATAGACCAGCCGCGAACGCAGCACCGACTCGGCGGCGCGGCGCAGGGCGGCCCCATTGGCGAGCCCCGGTACCTTGTCGAGCGCGACGATGTAGTCGGCGAGGCTCGCGGTCGGCATCGCCGCGGGTGCGACGCCGAGCTGCCCCAGCATCGCCGGGGTCGCCGCGCCCGCGCGGGCGAGCGCCGCGAACGCCGCCACCCGCTGGAGCCGCAGGTCGCCATAGGTTTCCCGACGCAGCCGGCCGTCGATCACCGCGGCGAGCGCGTCCACCATGCGCCGCCGGTTCGCCTCCGGGATCGGCAACCCCGCCTCGCTGGTCAGCGCCAGGACATGGGCGGTGAGCGCCTCCGACCCCTCCAGCGAGTCGCCGGGGAAGTAGCGGAGGAGCCCGTCCGCCGCCTGGTAGGTCGGCATCTCCGCGGCGAGCCGCTGCCACCCGGCGGCGTCGCCCAGCACCACGATGCGCGACAGTCGCTGCTCGAAGCAGTTGTAGGGGTAGGCGCTCATATAGGCGCGTGCGCCGGCAAGCGAGGGGGCGAGGCTGTCGGTCAGCGCCA
>Ga0325400_1002411_pt1 | contig 16381 bp, 16 predicted proteins | sample PopdelMetagenome_2_FD_205662 | JGI IMG/M metagenome (GOLD analysis project Ga0325400, IMG submission 205662) | Populus deltoides microbial communities from Bellville, Georgia, United States - Xylem-PdKOR-R1 | ecosystem: Host-associated > Plants > Phyllosphere > Stem > Wood/Secondary xylem... | reverse complement strand
TCCCGCGCGCGCTGGCCGTCGCGGCCGACCGGGGGCAGGGCGCCGGCGGCATCGTGTTCCTGCCGTCCGGCCGCTACCGCGTGAGCCGGACGCTCTTTGTCTGGCCGGGCGTGCGGATCGTCGGCGTGGGGCCGACGCGGCCCGCCGTGGTGCTGGGCGCACGCACGCCGGGCTTCGCGCGCGGGCTGGCGACCGTGATCCTGTTCGCCGGCGCGCGCGCGGGCGCGGTGGACCCGGTGCCCGTGCCCCCGCCCGGCACCGTGCCCGCGCGCACCGACGTGGCGGACGCCAACTCCGGCACCTTCTACTCCGGCCTCGCCAACGTCGACGTGGAGATCGGGCCGGGCAACCCGGCCGCGACCGGCGTCCGCTTCCGAGTGGCGCAGCACGGGCACCTCCAGGACGTGACGTTCCGCACCGGGTCCGGCCTGGCGGGCGTCTACCAGGCGGGCAACGTGCTGCGCCGCGTGCGGTTCGAGGGCGGGCGCTACGGCATCCTGTCGGAAAAGACGTCGCCCGCCTGGCCGTCCATGCTGGTGGACGCCGAGTTCGCCGGCCAGCGCGACGCCGCGATCCGCGAGCACGAGATGGGGCTGACCATGGAGAACGTCGCCTTTCGCGACGTGCCCGTGGGCGTCGAGATCGACCGGGGCTGGGGCGACTGGCTGTGGGGCCGCCGGCTGCGGTTCGAGCGGGTGCGCCGCGCCGCGTTCCTCGTCTCCAACGAGGCGAGCGCCTATACCCAGGTCGGCGTGGAGGACGCGGCGGCGGCCGAGACGCCCATATTCGCGCGGATGCGCGACAGCGGGCGCGCGCTCGCGGGGCCGGGCGGGCGCTACCGCGTGCGCAGCTTCACCCACGGCTGGACGATGGACCGGATGGGCGAGCCCGCTCAGGTCGAGACGCGCCTCGACGCCGCACCCGACGCGGGCCCCACCCCTGCGAGCCCAACGCCCGCAGAACCAGCCATCCGCCCGCTGCCCCCCGTGGCCGAGTGGGCGAACGTCCGCGACGCGGGCGCGGCCGGCGACGACCGGACGGACGACACCGCCGCGATCCAGCGCGCGGTGGACGCGCACCGCACCGTCTATTTCCCCGCCGGCTTCTATCGCGTGACCGCCCCCATCCGGCTCCGCCCCGACAGCGTGCTGGTGGCGCTCCACCCCGGCCTGTCGCGCCTGGTCCTGACCGACGGCGCGCCCGCCTTCGCCGACCCCGGCACGCCGCGCGGCGTGATTGAGAGTGCGGCGGGCGGCGACGCGACGGTCTGGGGCCTGGGGGTGGACACGGGCGGCACGAATCCGGGTGCGTCGGGCATCGTCTGGCGCGCAGGCGAGCGCTCGCTGGTGGGCGACGTAAAGTTCCAGGGGGGCCACGGCACCGACCGCTTCGACGGCACCCGCCTCGACCCCTACGACGGCGACCATACGGCCGACCCCGACCCCAAGCGTCGCTGGGACGGGCAGCGCGCCAGCCTGTGGGTGCGCGACGGCGGCGGCGGCACGTTCCACGACATCTGGAGCCCGAGCACCTTCGCGGACGCCGGCATCCGCGTGTCGGACACCGCCACGCCCGGCCGCGTCCTCCAGGTCTCGGTGGAGCATCACGCGCGCGCCGAGATCGTGCTGGAGCGCGTGCGGAACTGGGACCTGATCGCCCCCCAGACGGAGGAGGAGGCGGGCGAGAGCGGCCGCGCGGTAGCACTCGACATCCGCGATTCGAGCGACATCCTGGTCGCCAACCTCCACGCCTACCGCGTCACGCGGTCCCGGATGCCGGCCCCCGCCGCGGTGCGCTTGAGCAACTCCGGCCGCGTCCGCTTCCGCAACGTCCACGTCAACGCCGAGAGCGGCTACGCGACGTGCGATGCGGGCGGCTGCACCACCTATCTGCGCGCCAGCAAATACCCCTATGCCGACGCGATCCGCGACGACACGCGCGGAGCCTCGGTGCGCGAGCGCGAGTTCGCGGTGCTGGACGTGCCCGCCGCCCCGCCGGCCGCCGCCGCCCCGCCCCCCCCGGCACCGGGCGTGGAGAAGCTGGCGGACGGGTTCCAGGCGCTGGGCGGGGCGACGCTGGCGAGCGACGGCACGCTGTTCTTCGTCGACCGCCCGGCGCAGCGCGTCCACGCCTGGGACCCGGTCCGGGGCCTGCGCACCGTGCTGGACGCAACCCTGGACGCGGCCGCGCTGGCGGCGGACGCGTCGGGCGGGTTCCTGATCCTGTCCTCCGCCGGGCGCGAGGGGCGCGTCTACCACTACGACCCGGCCAAGCCGGCGGCGGGCGCAGTGCCCGTGGCGGCGACGCCCGTGGGGCAGGGCGCGTCCGGGAAAGCCTGGGCTGTGCCGGGCAACTGGTGGGTCAACGGCGAGTTCCGCGACCTGCTGGACCCGGCGACGCTCGCCTATCCCACGCTCGCCGACCTGTTCGCGCGCGAGGCGGTGGTGCCGGTGGCGCGCGAGTACCGCTCGCCCGACGCCAGCGTGGCGATCCCGGCCTATCGCGTCTTCTCACAAGGCGAGCCCGACCATCGCGGCTTCCGCTTCGGCCACGCGCTCGACGCCTACGGCCTGGTGACGGCCCGGCCGGGCGAGCCGCTCCTCGTCACCAACGGGTCGGAGAACCGCACCTATCGCTTGACGCCGGGCGCCGACGCGGCGCTGACCGCGCCCGAGGTCGTCGCCGAGCGCGGCGGCGAGGGGGCGGTGCGCGGGGCCGACGGGCGCACCTATGTGCTGGCGGGCCAGGTCTTCGTCCACGACGCGCAGGGGCGCGAGGTGGGCCGCATCGACCTGCCCGAGCGGCCGATCCAGATCGTGGCGGGCCGCGACGCCCTGTTCGCGCTCGGCCACCACGCGCTCTACCGCATCGCCTATCCCGCCCCAGGAGAACGCAAATGACCCCCGACCTCGGCCCCGATCTCGGTCGGCGCGACCTCCTGCTGGCGGCCGCCGCCGCGACGGTGGGCGCGCCGCTCGCCGCCCAGACCCGCCGCGCGCCTGCGGGCGGGGGCGGGGGGCGCAAGCTCGGCTACGCCATCGTGGGGCTGGGCAATTACGGCCTGAACGTCATCATCCCGTGCTTCGCCGACTGCGAGCACAGCCGGCTGGTGGCCGTCGTCAGCGGCGATCCCGCCAAGGCGGCGCGCGTGGCGGCGGAGCACAAGCTCGGGCCGAACGCGGTCTATTCCTACGCCGACTACGACCGCATCCGCGACAATCCGGACATCGACATCGTCTATGTCTGCCTGCCCAACTCGATGCACGCCGAGTACACGATCCGCGCCTTCCGCGCCGGCAAGCACGTGCTGTGCGAGAAGCCCATGGCCGTCTCGGTCAGGGAGTGCGAGGCGATGATCGCGGCGGGCCGGGCCGCGAACCGCCGCCTGATGATCGGCTATCGCTGCCATTTCGAGCCGTTCAACCTGGAGGCGCGCCGCATCGTACGCGCAGGCGAGGTGGGCCGCGTGCGCTACGTGCGGTCCGAACACGGCTTCGTGATGCGCGACCCCTCCGTCTGGCGGCTGAAGCGCGCGCTGTCGGGCGGCGGATCGCTCATGGACATCGGCATCTACGCGCTCCAGGCCGCGCGCTACATGACGGGCGAGGAGCCGGTGTCCGTCTCCGCCGTCGAGCGCACGGACAGGTCCGACCCCCGCTTCCGCGAGGTGGAGGACCAGATCGCCTGGGACATGGCCTTTCCCTCGGGCGCCATCGCCGGCTGCCATTCCATGTACAGCGCCAACCAGAACCGCGTCTTCCTGGCCGGCAGCGAGGGGCGCGTCGAGCTGGAGCCCGCGACGCGCTACGACGGCAACCGGATGTGGACGGGCAAGGACGGGCGCGAGAAGCCCGTCGCCCCGCCGTCCGGGCCGGGCCGCAACCAGTTCGCGGGCCAGCTCGACCACATGGCCCGCTGCGCGCTGTCCGGCGCCGAGCCGATCGTGTCGGGCGAGGAGGGCCTGCGCGACATGCGCATCATCGAGGCCATCTACCGCTCCGCGCGCGAGGGACGGACGGTGAAGCTGGCGTAGCGTCCGGGCTTCGCCGCCCGGCCCGCGGCATCAGTCCCCCGCGCCGGGCTCGGCGGAGAAATGCTCCATCTTGTCGGGCTTGCCCTTCCACTCGTCGGCGTCCGCCGGCGTCTGGCCGTCGTTGCGCGTCACGTTGGGCCATTGCGCCGAATAGGTGGCGTTCAGCTCCATCCAGCGCTCCAGCCCGCCCTCCGTGTCGGGCAGGATCGCCTCGGCCGGGCATTCGGGCTCGCACACGCCGCAGTCGATGCACTCGGACGGGTTGATGACCAGCATGTTCTCGCCCTCGTAGAAACAGTCCACGGGGCACACCTCCACGCAGTCCATGTACTTGCAGCGGATGCACGCGTCGGTGACGACGTAGGTCATTCATTATCCCCTGGAGGCGCGGGTCGCCGGGCGCCCGTCACGTGGGTGCTGCTATGCCGCGGGAAAAGGGGCGTCAATCGCGCGGACGCGGGCGGGGGGCGTTCGCACCCCCGCCGGTCGCCTCAGCGCCTGCCCGGATCGGTGGCCAGCCGCCCCGCCTCGCGCGCGGCGCCCGCGTCGCCCGCCGACGCCAGGCCGTCGACGGGGCTGTTCGGGGCGGGGCCGCCCGCGGCCTGGGCGGTGCCCGCGTCGTCGCCACCCAGCCCGCCGCCGCCGGGCGTGTCCGGGGCGGCCGTCTCGCGCAGCACGGCGCCCGCGTCCGCGTCGTCGCGCGCGTCGCCGGCCGGGGCGTCCAGGTCAGTGAGATCGGTGGGGGCGCTGCTGGGCTGTTCTGACACGGGGCTGCTCCTGACGCAGGGTTATATCGGCCCGGCACGAACGCACCGCCGGTCCGTTGTCTCCTGCCTGAACGGCGGAGTGGGGCGCGGATGGCGGTGGAACGACGGACGGCGGGGGCGACCCCGGACGCGACCACGACGGCGCCCAGCCCCTGGGCCATGCCGCGCGACGGCTGGTGGGCGGCATGCAAGCGCACCTACGCGGAGGTGGGCGACGACAATGTGGGGCTGATCGCGGCCGGCACCGCCTTCTACGCCTTCGCGTCGGTGGTGCCCGTGCTGGCGGCCACCGTGCTGGTCTACGGGCTGGTGGCGGACCAGGCGACGGTGGTGGCCAACGTCCGCGCGCTGTTCGCGGTGCTGCCCGCCGACGCCGCGCGCGTGGCGGGCGACCAGCTGGCTACCGTGGTCGCCACGTCGGACGGCAAGAAGGGCTTCGGCCTGGTCGCGGCGCTGGCGCTCGCACTCTACGGCGGCACCAAGGCGACGGGCTCGGTCGTGACCGCGCTCAACATCGCCTACGAGGCGAAGGAGGACCGCGGCTTCCTGCGCACCACGCTGCTCAACCTCGCCGTGGTGGCGGGCGGGGTGGTGCTGATCCTGTCGGCGGTCGCGGTGACGGGGGCGCTGGCCTTTCTCGAGCGGCTGATGCCGGGGGCGCCGGGCGTCGTGCTGGGCGCGATCCGGGTCGCGGGCTACCTGGTGCTGGCGCTGTTCACGGTGACGGCGGTGGCCTGCCTCTACCGCTACGGCCCCGCGCGGGCGAGCGCGCGCTGGACGTGGCTGACGCCGGGCTCGGTGCTGGCGACGGTGCTGTGGCTGGCGGGCACGGCGGGGTTCGGCTTCTATGCGGCCAATTTCGGCAACTACGGCGCGACCTACGGCTCGCTGTCGGCGGTGATCGTGCTTCTGACCTGGCTGTGGCTGTCGGCCTACGTCTTCCTGCTGGGCGCAGAGCTGAACTCGGAACTGGAACGCCAGACCGCGGCCCCCACCACCGCCGACGGCAGCAAGCCGGGCGGCGAGGCCGGCGCGCCCAGCCTGGGCGACGCGGACGGGTCGCGGGGGAACGGCATCGGCCGCACCGCGCTCGGGATCGGCGTGGCGTCGCGCGCGGCCGGCCGGCGCGCGGGGCTCGCGCCGGGGCTGCTCACCGCGTTCGGCCTGTCCACGCTCCGGCGCGGGCGTGCGGCGGGGGCCGGGCTGGTCGTGCTGGGGGCCGCCGCCGCCTGGATGGGGCGCGAGCGGCGGTAGGGGCTCAGGGCTCGCGCTTCGCCCCGTCCACCGCCGCCGCCAGCCGCGCGGCCGCCGCCGCGTCGCGCGCCTTCTCGCCCGCGGTGCGGCCGTGCAGCGCACGGTTGGCCGCCGCCTCGGTCGCCGAGGCCGCCCGGTCGCGCGCCTTGCGGGCGCGGCGCAGGTTGACGACCTCGCCCATCGTCAGGCCCGCACGTCCTTCGCCACCGCGTCGAGCAGCCCGTTGACGAACCCCGCCTCGCGCCGCCCATAGAAGGCGTGGGCCACGTCCACATATTCCGAGATCACGGCCGCCACCGGCACGTCCGCGCGCGCCGCCAGCTCAAAGGCGCCCATGCGCAGGATCGCCTTCATCAGCCGGTCCAGGTTGGCGACGGGCCATTTCGGCGGCAGCCGGCGCGCCAGCATCCCGTCCAGCTCGCCCGCGCGCGCAGCGGCACCCGACACCACGTCGTCGAAGAAGGCCACGTCGGCCTCCGCATATTCCGCGCCCTCGATGGTGGCGCCCAGCCGGTGGTGATGGAACTCGTGCAGCAGCGCGGGGATCGCGGTGCCCTCCATGTCGTACTGGTAGAGCGCCTGCACCGCGGCCAGCCGGGCGGCGGCGCGCGCGCGGGTGCGGGGCGCCACGCGGCCCTTGGGCGGGCGGGGCTTGGGGGGGGCGGCGGCGTCGGCGGAAGCGTCTGTCATGAACGGCGGTCACATAAGTGCCGGGATCGCCCTCGTCACCCCCGGCAGCGCTGGCGGCAGCGCGGGCTGCGGCGGGCGCGGCGCGCCGGACCGTTCCGCCCCGCCCGGTGTTGACGCTCCGGCGGCGGGCGCGGGGCCCGGCCGGGGAGCGGCGCGATGACGGTCTTCTTCACCGCCGACACGCATTTCGGCGACCACCGCACCATCAACATCCAGCGCCGCCCCTTCGCGAGCGTCGCCGAGATGGACGCGGCCCTGGTCGAGCGGTGGAACGCCGCGGTGGGCGCGCACGACACGGTGTGGCACCTGGGCGACGTGGCCCGGCGGGGCGACGCGGTGGCGGCGCTGCTGGCGCGGCTGAACGGCACCAAGCACCTGCTGCGCGGCAACAACGACCCGGCGGCGACGGCGGCCGCGCCGGGCTGGGCCAGCGTCGGCGACTATGCCGAGCTGGAGCTGGACGGGCGCCGGCTCGTGCTGTGCCACTATCCTTTCCGCAGCTGGAACGGGCAGGGTCGCGGCGCGATGAACCTGCACGGCCACAGCCACGGCCGGCTGAAGCCCGTGCCCCGCCAGTTCGACGTGGGCGTCGACGCCCGCGACTTCGCGCCCGTGATGCTGCGTGGGCTGCTCGGCACCTGACGGGGCCGGGTGGAACGGGCGGGGCGAAGACGCATATCCGAAACGCACGGCACCGGACACGCCCGCCGACCGGGACGCGTCGCCGTTCCTGCCGGCCCGAGCAGGGAGCGGCACGAGGGAAAGGGGCGTGGGCTTCAACCGCGCCGTCCTGCGCGCTACCGTCGACGCCGTGCCCCGCGCCCTGCTCCCCATCCGCCTGCTCACCGCCCGTCTGCTTCCCGCCGCCCTGTTGTCCGCCGTTCCGCTCCCCGCCGCATCGCCGGCCGGGACGGCAGCGGCGCCCACACCCACACCCACACCCACACCCGCCCCGCTGACCATGCCGGACATGCCGCTCCACGACCCCTGGATCGTGGCCGACGGGGCGCGCCGCACCTACTGGCTGTTCACGCGCAACGAGCGCCGGATGACGGGCGACGGGCGGCTGGGCATCATGGCGTACACCAGCCGCGACCTCGCGCATTGGACGCGCCCGCGCGTCGTGTTCGCCCTGCCGGCTCCTGGCACGCCGGGCGCGACCTGGGCGAAGGACGGGGCATGGGCGCCGGAAGTGCACCGGTGGCGCGGGCGCTGGTACCTGTTCGCGACCTTCCACGACGAGGGCGCGCGGCTGCCCGACGCGGGCGCGCGCCGTCCCTATCGGCGCGCCACGATCCTGGCGGTCGCCGACCGGCCGGGCGGTCCCTTCGTCCCCGTCCGCGGCGGCGCGCCCGTGGCGCCGGCCGACCGGATGACGCTGGACGGCACCTTGTGGGTGGAGAAGGGGCGCCCCTGGATGGTCTACGCGCGCGAATGGCTCCAGGTCGCCGACGGCGCGGTGGAGGCGGTGCCGCTGGACGACGCGCTGGCGGCCGCCGGCCCGCCCGTGCACCTGTTCCGCGCGTCCGACGCCCCCTGGGTCGACGGCAAGCCCCAGCCGGCGGGCGACACCGCCTACGTCACCGACGGGCCGGAACTGTTCCGCACGCGCGCGGGCACGCTGCTGATGCTGTGGTCCAGCTACGACCGCGACGGCTATGTCCAGGCGCTGGCGCGCTCGCGCACGGGCCGCGTGGAAGGGCCGTGGGAACAGCTGCCCCCGCTGCTGCGCGGCGACAGCGGCCACGGCATGATCTTCCGCCGCTTCGACGGGCGACCGATGCTGGTGGTCCACCGCCCCTTCAAGAACGCGCGCGGCCACCTGTACGAGGTGCGCGACCTGGGCGACCGGATCGTGCTGTCGCGTCAGGCGACCGAACTGGACCGCGACGCGCGGCCGGTGGCGCCGGAACCGGACGGGGCGGGGCAGGAGGCGGGACGGGAGGCCGGGCGCGGCGCACGGGGCGGCTGATACGCCCCGCTTGCCGCGGGGGTCGGGGCAACCCATGTCACCGCCATGCTCAACATCGTCTCGCTGCTCATCGGCCTCGTGACCCTGGTCTCGGGGCTGGTCGCCTTCGTGCCGCTTCTCGGCTGGCTCAACTGGCTGGTGATCCCGGTCGGCATCGTGGGGGCGGCGGTGGGTGCGCTCTCCTCGTCCAACGCGGGGCGCAACCTGAACCTCGTGCTGATCGTGGTGTTCGGCCTGCGCCTGATGCTGGGCGGCGGGATCGTCTAAAGGACGGGGAGGGCCGGCACCCTCCCCGACCCGTTCAGCGGCAGCGCACGTTGCCGCGGTCGATGGACCGGCCCAGCAGCGCGCCGCCGCCCGCGCCGATCAGCGTGCCAAGGAGCGACGAATTGCCGTTGGTGACGAGGTTGCCCAATAGCCCGCCCGCGGCCCCGCCCAGGATCAGGCCGGTGGTCCCGTCGTTGCGGCGGCAGTAGTAGCGGCCGTTGGACCCGCGGTAGATGCGGTCGTTGCGGCCCAGCCGGCGCTCGGCATAGTTGCCGTTGCGGTAGTAGCGGTCGGCATAATAGCCGCGCTGCCCGTTCTCGAAGCGGTTATAGTCGTAGTCGCGGTAGTTCCGCCAATCGCGGTTCCCATCGCGCCGGGCGTCGCGGCGGTAATCCCGGCGCGCGTCGCGCACGTCCTCGCGATAGTCACGCCGCGCGTCGCGCACGTCGCGGCGATACTCGCGCTCGGCGCGCTGCGCCTGGACGGGGGCCGCGGCCAGCGGCAGGACGGTGGCGACGAGCGCCAGGGCGGTGATCGGCTTGAACATACGTCTGCTCCCGGTTGATCCGTGTTGCTCGAACGGATCACCCGGCGCCCGTGTTGCGTGAACGCGAAACTACGTCGCGTTCACGCGGGCGACAGCGGGCTCAGCCGTAGCGTATCTCAAGCGTGATCTCGCAGTTCAGCACCTTGGACAGCGGGCAGCCCGCCTTGGCCTCCTCGGCGAAGCGACGGAACTCGGCCTCGTCCAGCCCCTCCACGCGGCCTGTCAGCGTCAGGGCCGAGCGCGTGATGGCGAAACCGTCGCCCTGCTTGTCCACCGTCACCGCGCCGCGCGTCTCCAGCGTGCCCGCGGAATGGCCGCCCTCCGCCAGGCCGAAGGCCAAGGCCATGGTGAAGCAGCCCGCGTGCGCGGCGGCCAGCAGCTCCTCCGGGTTGGTGCCCTTCTCGTCGCCGAAGCGGGTGCCGAAGCCGTAGGGGGCGGCGTCGATCACGCCCGACTGGGTGGACAGGCGGCCGCGGCCGTCCTTGCCCAGCCCCTCGTAGCGCGCGTCAGCGGTGCGGGTCGGCATGGCGATGTTCTCCGGATAAAGGAAAGGGGACGCGGGCGTGGTGCCCGCGTCCCCCCGTTAATGCCGGACCGGGGATAAGGTTCAGCGGCAGCGACGGCTGCTGGAGCCCCGGTCGATCGCGCGGCCGGCCAGCGCGCCCGCAGCCGCCCCGCCCAGCGTGCCCACCGTGCGGTCGCCGCGCGTGTCGATGGTGCGGCCCAGCAGCGCGCCCGCCACGCCGCCCACCACCAGGCCGGTGGTGCCGTTGGGCTTCCTGCAGCGCAGCCGGCCGCGGTCGTCGCGCCACTCGCGATAGCGCGCGCGCTGCGCGTCGGCGGGGGAGACGGCGACGGCGAGCGACGGCAGCACGGTGGCGGCGCAGCCCAGGGCCAGGATCAACTTACGCATGTGGGAACTCCTACTGGGGGGATCGATACTGCCACGTAACGTGGCCGCGCCGGTCGGGTTGCATGAACCCGCCACAACGATCCCTGAACGCGCCCTTCCTTTCCCGTTCAGCTTCCCCACAGCCGCGCCAGCAGCAGGTCCAGCAGCCGTGCGTCGGCGGGCGACGCCGTCGCCGGCCCCAGCCCCGCGCACTGGAGGCAGCGCGCCTGCACCGACCCGCCCGCCGCCAGCATCCGCGCGTCCGCCAGCGCGGCCAGCGCCAGCGCGCGCCGCCGCGCCGCCGCGCGCGCGAAGGCGTCGCCGCCGGCCCCGGAGCTGGCGCCCGCGCCCGCCTGCGCGTCCTCCTCTTCCGTGCCGAAGCCCTGCACGAGCGTCGCCAGCCAGCCCGGCTCCTTCTCCAGGAAGACCGGGCGCACGGCGGCGGGATCCAGCCGCGCGCGCCGCGCCGCCTCCGCCACCGCGTCGGACAAGGTGCCGAACCGGTCCACCAGCCCCAGCTGGCGCGCGGTGCCGCCGTCCCACACGCGGCCCTGGGCGATCTCGTCCACGCGGGCGGGGCTCAGGCGCCTGGCCCCCGACACCAGGCCCACGAACCGGCGATACCCGTTCTCGATGGTGGACTGGAGCACTGCGTCGAACGCCTGGCTGGTGCCGCGGAAGATGTCGGGCTGGCCCGAGAGCGGCGTGGTGCGCACCCCGTCGCCCGTGACGCCCACCTTGTTCAGCGCGCCCTCGAAGGTCGGAACGATGCCGAAGATGCCGATGGAGCCGGTGATGGTGGAAGGCTCGGCGAACACCGTGTCGCCCGCGGTCGCCACCCAGTAGCCGCCCGATGCGGCGATCCCGCCCATGGAGATCACCACGGGCAGCCCGCGCCGCTTGGCGCCCAGCACCGCCTGGCGGATGCGCTCGGACGCGGGCACCGACCCGCCGGGTGAGTCGACGCGCACCACCAACGCCTTCAGATTGTCCTGCGCTAGCCCCTTGGCGACGGCCCGGGCGATAGTCTCGCCCCCGGCCGTGCCCGGCCCCGCCTCGCCGTCCACGATGTCGCCGGCCACCGTCAGCACGCCCACCGCCTCGCCGGCGGTCGGCAGGGGGTTGGCCGCCAGCCACCGGTCGTAGGGGATGCGGCGGTACGAGCCGCCGGCCCACTTGGTCGCGTCCGCGCCCGCATACTCGGCCACGCGCCGCTCGAACGCCGCGCGGTCGCCCAGCCGATCCACCAGCCCGGCCGCCTTGTTGGCGCCGGCGATGTCGCCGTTCGCGGCCACCACCGCCCGGTCGGGCGCCGCCAGGAAGCCGTCCACCTGCGCGCGCGGGCGCAGCCGGCGCACCGCCTCGCGCCACTGGGAAAGCAGCGCCCCGTTCAGCGCGGCCGACGCCTCGCGCGCCTCCGGGCTCTGGTCGGCGCGGGTGAGCGGCTCGACCGCCGCCTTGAACTTGCCGACGCGATAAACGTGGACGTTCACGCCCAGCCGGTCGATCAGCCCCTTCAGATAGGGCTGCGAGCCGCCGGGGCCGGCGAACAGCGTGCCGCCCAGCGGGTCCTGCCACACCTCCGTGGCCGCCGCCGCCAGCAGGTAACCGTCGTCCGAATAGCCGCCCGCGTACGCCAGCACGGGCTTCACGCGCCGCACGCGCGCCACCGCGTCCGCCAGCTCGGTGACGGCGGCCTGGTAGCCGCCGCCGAAGCCGTCCAGGTCCAGCACCACCGCCTTGACGCGCGCGTCGCCCGCCGCCGCGTCCAGCGCGCGCAGCGCGTCGCGCAGCCGTACCTGGGCGGGCGCGGACTGGCCCCCCAGCGAGGCCAGCGCGGCCGGCTCGCTGGGCTGCTCCACCAGCGCGCCGTCCAGGTCCAGGACCAGCGCGCCCTCGCCCACGTTCCCGCCCGGCCGGGCGCTGAGCGCCGCGAACAGCAGGCCGAAGAACAGCAGCAGGGCGACCAGCACCAGCGCGTCCTTTATTCCGACCAGGAGCCGCCAGGCGGCGCGTACCAGCTTCAAGGGGTCGTTCTCCGGCGGCCCGCGGGGGATGCGCGGTCCGATGGCGCCGCGTTAGCGGGTGGCGGGCGCCCGCGGCAAGCGGCGGATGGTGCACGCCGCGCGCCGGACCGACGCGCCGGACGACCGGGTCCGGGCGGGGATCAGCGGGTGCCGCCGCCCGCCGCGGCGCGGCGGTGCTTGGCGTCGTAGAGCGCCGCGTCCGCGCGCCGCACCAGCTCGGCGCCCGCTTCCCCGCCCGTCAGCAGGGCGGCACCCGCGGCCGCCGACACCACGCGCCGCTCGCCGCCGCGCACCTCCTCCAAGAGGAGGTCGGCCGCGACCTGGGCGGCCAGCGCGTCCAGGTCTCGGCAGTCGGCCTCGCGCGTCACCAGCAGCGCGAACTCGTCGCCGCCCAGCCGCGCCGGGAAACCGCGCGCGCCGCCCGGCGCCGCCAGCACCGCGCCCACGCGGCGCAGCACTTCGTCGCCCGCCGCGTGGCCCCAGGCGTCGTTGACGCCCTTGAACCCGTTCAGGTCCAGCATCACCAGTCCCAGCGGCCGGCCGTCGGCGCGCGCGCGCGTCACCTCGTCCGCCAGCCTCGCCTCGAAGCAGGCGCGGTTGGCCAGCCCGGTCAGCGCGTCGGTGTTGGCCGAGCGGCGCAGCGCCTGCTCGCGCCGGTGACGTTCCGTCACGTCCTGGAATACGCCGATCACGGCCACCGGCCGCCCGTCCACCATCTCGGGCTCGCCGATGCAGTGGACGCGGCGGTGCTCGCCGCGCGCGGTCACGAAATCGCACTCGTACTCGAACGGGCGTCCTTCCGCGGCACCGGCCAGCGCGTCGGACACCATGGCCCGGTCCCCTTCCGGAAAATAGTCCATGGCCTCGTCCAGCGGCGGCGTGCCGCCCGGCGGCAGGCCGTAGATGGCGTAGATCTGGTCCGACCATTCCACGGCGCTGGCCGCGAGGTCCAGCCGCCACGATCCCAGGCCCGCCAGCCGCTCGGCCTGGCGCAGCTGGCTGTGGCGGCGCGCCAGCACCAGCGCCTGGGTCCGCGCCTCGTCCGCCAGGCGCGACGCCTCGGCCGCGGTCACGCGCGCCTCGATCAGCTCGGTGGCGAGCGACGCCAGCCGTTCCAGCGTCGCGCGCTCCGCCTCCGTCAGCCGTCGCGGCCGCTTGTCCAGCACGCACAGCGTGCCCACCGCCGCCTCGTCCGGAAAGCCCGCCACGCGCGGACGCAGCGGCACGCCCGCGTAGAAGCGCAGGCCGTGGTCGCGCACCAGCGGACCCTGGGCGTAGCGCGCGTCGTCCGCCGTGTCCTCGATCACCACCGTGGCGGCCGCGTCCACCGTCGCGCCGCAGAAGGCCACGGGGCGCGGCACCGCGTCCGTCCGGCCGGCGGTGCTGGCCTTGAACCATACCCGGTCCGCGTCCACCGTGGTGACGTTGGCCACCGCGCAGTCCAGCAGCGACTGGGCGAGATGCGCCACCGCGTCGAACGCGGCCTCGGGCGCGCTGTCGGTCAGCCGGATCGCCGCCAGCTTGGCCAGGCGCGCCGCCTCCGTTGCCGTTGGAACCGACGCGTCACCGACAAGGACCCCGGCGGGGACCGGCGCCGGTTCCGTACGCGACGGGCGGTCGGGGCTCGTGGAACGCGCGGTCATGCCGTGATCCTGCATCGGCCCTGGTTAACGCCCGATTGCCGCGCGAGAAGGCGGAACATACGGATCGGACCTCTTCGGACGCACGGCTCGTCGCGATCCCGGGGCGGGCGTGACGGCGCGCCGCCGCCGCTGTAGGGACGGCCCGCGCGATGTCCGCCTCCGAACTCCTCCCGCCCGGCACCGTTCGCGACGCCGCGCACGGGCCGGTGCCCGTCGCCGGGTCCCCGGCGGCCGCGGAACTGCGCGCGCTGCTGAGGCTGTCCGGCCCGCTGGTGGGGGCCAACCTGCTCCAGATGGCGGTCTACGCGGTGGACGTGGTGTTCGTGGCGCGGCTGGGCACCGTGCCGCTCGCGGCCGCGACGCTGGGCGTCTACCTCTACTCGGTCATCCTGTGGGCCTTGAGCGGGCTGGTGGGCGCCGCCGCCCCCCTGATGGCGGCCGAGCTGGGCCGCCGCGCGCACGCGGTGCGCGAGGTGCGCCGCTCGTTCGCCGCGTCCATGTGGCTGGCGGTGCTGCTGCCGCTGCCCTTCATGGCGCTGCTGTGGAACGGCGAGTGGCTGCTGTTGGCGGCGCGCCAGGACCCGGCCGTGGCGGCGCAGGGGGGCGTGTTCCTGCGCGCGATCCTGTGGGCGATGATCCCGGCCGTGGCGGCGGCGGCCATGCGCAACGCGGTTTCCACGCTCGGGCGGCCGGGCTGGGCCACGATGGTCGCGGTGCTGTCGCTGGGCGTCAGCCTGCTGGCCAACTGGGCTCTGGTGTTCGGGCATCTCGGCCTGCCCGCCCTGGGCCTGGTCGGCTCCGCGCTGGCGGGCGTGGTCACGGCGGGCGCCACCGCGCTCGCCTACGCCGCCATCCTGCTCCTCGACCCGCGTCTCGCGCGCTGGCGGCTGTTCGGCCGCTGGTGGGTGGCGGACGCCGGGCGGCTCGCCGAGGTGACGCGCCTGGGCGCCCCCATCGCGCTGACGCTGACGTTCGAGGCCGGGCTGTTCAGCGCGGCGGGCTTTCTGATGGGCCTGTTCGGCGTGACGGAGGTGGCGGCCCACGCGGTCGCGCTCCAGGTCGCGGCCTTGAGCTTCCAGGTGCCGTTCGGCGTGGCGCAGGCGGCCACCATCCGCGTCGGGCTGTTCTACGGCGCGGGCGACCGGGCGGGCGCGGGCCGCGCGGGCTGGACCGCGATCTGGCTGGGCACTGGCTTCATGGGGGCGACGGCGCTCGCGCTGTGGGTGGCGCCCGGCCCGCTGATCCGCCTCTACTTGGACCCCGCGGCCGCCGGCGGGGCGGCGGCGACGGTGTTGGCGGTCCAGTATCTGGGGGTGGCGGCCGCGTTTCAGCTGTTCGACGGGGCGCAGGCGGTGGCGGCCGGCGCGCTCAGGGGCTTGCAGGACACGCGCGTGCCCATGGTGATCGCGTGCGTCGGCTACTGGGTGGCGGGCATGGGATGCGCGCTGTTGTTCGGCTTCGGGCTGGAATGGCGGGGCTTCGGCGTGTGGGTGGGGTTGGCCATCGGGCTGGCGGCGGTGGCCGCGCTCCTGGTCCGGCGCTGGGCGTCGCGCGACGGGCTGGGGCTGGTGCCGGTCGAAACGTCCGTCGCCGCGCCTTGACGGTCCGAGGGGACGGGCACATATGCGGGCCGCTGGCACTCGCCCCTGGCGAGTGCCAACGAACTGTCACAATCGAATTACGCATGAGGCATCCGCGATGAACTTTCGTCCGTTGCACGACCGCGTCCTCGTCCGCCGCGTGGAGGCGGAGGAGAAGACGGCCGGCGGGATCATCATCCCCGACACCGCCAAGGAGAAGCCGCAGGAGGGCGAGGTCGTCGCCGCCGGCACCGGCGCGCGCTCCGAGAGCGGCGAGGTCCACCCGCTGGAGGTGAAGGCCGGCGACCGCATCCTGTTCGGCAAGTGGTCGGGCACCGAGGTCAAGGTCGACGGCGAGGACCTGCTCATCATGAAGGAATCCGACATCCTCGGGATCGTCGGCTGATTTCAACGACTTACCGTTGTCGTGCAGCTTGATGCGCGGCAACTTCGCAAACATCCGGATTGAAAGGTAGCCGACACATGGCAGCCAAGGACGTGAAGTTCTCGCGCGACGCGCGCGAGCGCATCCTGCGCGGCGTGGACATCCTCGCCGACGCGGTAAAGGTGACGCTGGGGCCGAAGGGCCGCAACGTCGTGATCGACAAGAGCTTCGGCGCGCCGCGCATCACCAAGGACGGCGTCACCGTCGCCAAGGAGATCGAGCTCAAGGACAAGTTCGAGAACATGGGCGCCCAGATGGTGCGCG
>Ga0325400_1002409_pt1 | contig 16385 bp, 6 predicted proteins | sample PopdelMetagenome_2_FD_205662 | JGI IMG/M metagenome (GOLD analysis project Ga0325400, IMG submission 205662) | Populus deltoides microbial communities from Bellville, Georgia, United States - Xylem-PdKOR-R1 | ecosystem: Host-associated > Plants > Phyllosphere > Stem > Wood/Secondary xylem... | reverse complement strand
AAACTCACAGAAATTGGTAATAAGAGAAAAGAAACCTTCAAGAAAGTATCAAACGAGGAGCAACTGTGATTTGTTCGGAAAATGTTAAGGAATTGACAATGGAACCTACTTTTGTTAGACTATGTGTGAAATATTCAGTTTTTCATAATGTTGCTTTGCAATAGAATCAGTTGTTTATAGAAATCCCACTAATATGTAGTCTGAGAGACTTTGTCTTGAGTTTAGAAGTAGAATTTCTTGAACTTTCATCATGGAATGGAGGCAATGCAGGTTCCTATTATGTCATCATGTAGCTTTATATGCGTTTCTTGAGTTTCTTCTCGAGAACTGTTCATTGTAGTTGCACCTGTGATAACTGGATGATGGTGGCGGGGATTTATTAGTCAGTGTGTTAATTTATTGAAGTATCTAGATTTCTGTTGTTAATTTTCTCTGTTATATATCAGAGGTTACCACTTTCCTTCTACTTTGAGTTGCCCCACCCACATTTCTGAGAGTTCGTATTAAGCTACAAGTTTTGCATAAATATTATCAGTGATTAGTTGCTAGTGTTAGATAGCTAGTCAATAATGTTTTATAAATTGATTTAATGGTTAAATAACAACTCTGTCGATGCTAGACTAGTTGTAATAGATCACTAACATGTTATGATAATTGGCAATGACTCTTGCCAACGAGAAACAATAGCTAGTCAAGAACAGTCAATTAATGGTCTTATTACAAGTATAATATGGTCGCAGTAATTTGATCGAAAAGTAAGATCATGTTTATGGAATCTTGAGGGGTGTAGTTCAACTGGTCAGTCACTGAATTTGCTTTCCAGAGATTACTATTTCGAGTCCCACAAACCCCATAGCTATTGGAGACTTACATGATCGTTAACTTCAGGATCTCTTGGGATTATTTGAGGTACACAAGCTCGTCCGAACACTATATTAATCTAAAAAAATCATGTTCATGGAATTAAATGCCAAATGAAAACATGCAGTATGACTTATTTTATCGCATGTGTTTATAAATTATGAATTATAAAAAAATTTGTTTTCAGAGTTGTTTTAAAGGCTTGTTTTATTATTGTCATATATACGGTGTATCTGAGACCACCTACTATTGTCTCTTTCTTCGTCTCCCACTTGTCCCCGTTTTGTCTTTTAAAAACTCTAATGCTCCACTACTTTCGGTGGAGTTTAGAGATTTGTTTTTACGCAACCGTCAACTCTGCTACAGTTGCCGTTGGGAACCAAGGATTCCTTACCAAGGAGATAACATTTTTAAAAGAAAAAGGCAAAAAAAAAACTCAACATTAATAAAATATTGAAATAAATTGCCTTCAAGGAGGTTAAAGGAAGTCCTTGTAATAAATTGCCTTTGGGGCAGGATAATGAAATTTCTTGTATAATTGCTTTCGGGTAAGATAATGGAATAATATTGGAAATAATGAGTAGTAGCAGAGAAATCAACAAGGCATTTCTGTTTGTTCAAGCTTCTGGGTTTCCTTTGCATAAACAATTCATAATTAAAAGAAGCTTAGCCTTCGGCCTAGCTTCCAACCTGAGCTAGAACGGAGACTCGAATCTTTCGATATCTTCATCAACAAACTGATCATGGAAGACCACCATACCATGGTGTATCGTGTACCACCATATCAAAAGATGAGACATTGCTTCTTTTTGTTGTCTTTTAAAAAGTCTAATGCTCCACTAATTTCCTCACCCAAAGGCATAAGATTTTAAAAAGAAAGGAAAAGAAAAACTGGCCCCACTAAGCACCATCCCGTTTGCAGTCCGTTACAAAGAAGTGGAAAGTAAAAGGAAGGAAATGATTATGTTTATGTCTCTTTTACTTTCGAAACAATGAAAGCAAAAGCATTAGTAGGACAAAGTACTAAAAAGTAAGTTTGTCATCTAAGGATAAAACTCAAGCACCTAAAAGTAATTTTCTAGGATGATCATCTTTGTGTCACACACTCGGGTAATATAATTGATCTATTACAATTTTTTTAAAAAAAAATACTAAAAGAACTATGTTTTTTATGGCAACCAGTGCGGTTATGCTATTTCATCGAGTTTCTTTGTTCTTGAGTTGTTGTGCTTGCTCTCGAATATGCATTATGTAGGAATTACATTACAGAAAAATTATGGGTTTATTATTACGGATAATGAGTTATTTAGTTGATTTTGAAAGATTTTAAGTAAAAATGATGATTTTGAGTTATGGTTTATGTAAATGGTGAATTTAAGTTAGAAATCTTGATATATCAGTAGTTTATCTGTGTAAATTCTGGGTTTGAGGTTGAAGATTATAAAATTTCAGCTTGGTCCCTCAATTTGTGAAAATTACAGTTTAGTCCTTGAACTTTGAAAAAATTACAGATTGGTCCCTGGAGCATAATCCGAGATTCTGGACAGAATTAAAGATGAATTATGGGCAGAATTCCAGTATAGTTATGAATTTATGATATTTTCACTTTGGTCCTCCAATTTGATGAAATTACAATTTGACCCTAGAAATTTGATAAAATTCCAGAGTAGTCCCTGGAGCATAATTTGAGATTCTGGGCAAAATTGAGGATGAATTATGGGCAGAATTCCAGTATAGTCATGAATTTTTGATATTTTTAGTTTGGTCTTCCAATTTGATAAAATTATAATTTGACCCCTAAAAATATGATAAAATTTCAGATTGGTTCCTAGATTTAATATTAGCTTTTTCAGATTGGTTTGATGAATAATTGATGGTTATTTAGTGAATTATTATCAAGTCTCATTATTTGTTTTATTATGAATTAGATTTCTGGAAAACAATTTACTTTTTTGGTTTTTGGGAAAAATAACTAGTTTAGTTAAAAAAAATATATAGGGTTATAAAATAGACCCTTAGTTAAGTGTATTAAATAGGTTGTATGTTCTTTTCGAGTCATTTTATAATGTCTCCTTTGTATTTAGATAATCTTGATATTCTACATGCGGAATATTAGTAGGATTTTCTTCGGTATTTGCTTTCGAGTTCTGTTCACTTTTAAGTCAAATGAGTGTATAATTTTTCATATGCATGAGAAATAATATAAATATTTGAGCTGTTAATATAAATTGGATCGTGCTTCTTGATAATATATATGTTGATTATTATCTTTGTTATGATAAAAAATTGATCAATTGTTGAATCTGAATTCTTGATATAAGCCAATATATACTTCTAAATTGACTTCTGAATTGATAGTTTCTTATTTTATTAATGTCATGAGTTGGGCCTTGAGATATGAATTTGTTTGTTTGATTATGATATGAACTTATGGTATGCCCGTTAGAATGCTCATGCTAACAGGGTAGTGTTAGTCTTAGTGCACATCGTATTTGAAACCCTAGTTGGTCTGGGGAGTCATCAACCTGTGTGAACTGATCATCCTATAGTACGGAGCCTCATGCTCATTGTATTTTTATTTTCTAACGAGTTTTACCTTACGATATCCTTATTATGGCCTATTTGAGAAATCTTCCTATAAGAATCTAAAGCCATAATTGTATATATATTTCTTATTGTTGTATTACCTTGTGTATGTATATTGAACGTTATCTACTCACTGAGTTTGTGAACTCACCCTCTCATTATTTATCTTTCTCAAGCTTATAGCTTGTTAGCAAATTATTTTTGTTGGACCTTCAAAACCTGTATTTTTTGTTGTAATTTGTACTTTTTCTTTATATCTAGTTAGTGTTCCACAACTACAAAATTGTATTAAGTCTTGTATTAGGATAATCAAATTTTATTATAAAGTTAGGGTTTCTACAAGAATAATAACCTATTGTTATTAGGTTTTTTCATATTGATTATAATAATTTTCAATACTTTATTTATTTAGTTTTTAATTAAAACTTGCTTTTACGAGCAAAATAACCTTGCCCCAATGGTAATGTCTTGCAACCATGATGGAAGCTCAGCTCAAGAAGGTACCTTAATTGTTGATTGTATATAAAAACACCTCTCTGGCTATTATAAATGCATTGCCCACGTTCGTTTCTTACTACTGAATGAAAGATAATTAATTCACTACTATCTCTTTCCATATTCCTTTCGGTACTAGATCCAGAATGAGCACCAGTACTAGATTCAACAATCTTCGAATGTTGGAACAGCATAAGCGTCTCGTTAACAACTGTTTGCATTCCTTCAACGATGAGAGTCGTTTTTGGTATAAGCACGGTCTAGTCTCTAATGCTCTTAACTTTCACTGAAATTAGGCCTTTAAGTTCAAAATTACGTTGTTATTTTTTTATTCTCATTTCCTTCCTTCTTTTCCTTTCACTCTTTTTCTTTCTCAAGCTAGTTACACCTTCTATATTAAGCTTTTAAACCTTCATAATAGAGTCTATTAACAAATTATTTCCCCACGTTTTTCCTCTCTTTTTCTCTCATTTTCTCCTCCTCTCCAGCTCTAATTTTCAAGAGTATTTATAGGGCTTTTCTAGGTTTTTTTATGGATTCCCTCAAAGATTGATGAAAGTTCAACTATTTGATCAAAGTAAAAGGATTCTGGATAAAAACTAACAGCTAGAAGTTCTTGTAATAAACTGGTTTTGCAATAGTGGTTTTTGATTTTAAGGGTACTTGGTGGTTTTGATCATGAGAGAGAGATTTGCAATGGTGATTTGAAAGTTATTTCCAGGTTTCTTGTGGGTAGAAGTATCTTGGAAAATAGCGTGAAGGAGTTTTCGTTGAAACTGCATTTCATAAGAAGCTTCTTTAATGTCTTTTCCTTCAAAATCTTGAAGTACAGTTTTAAGATTGTTCATGAGAAATTAAGAGATTTTCTTTTACTGTGGAATGAAAAAAAAAAAACATAAACACAAATATATAAATTACAAGGGTTAGTTGAATAGATGAAAAATTGTTATTAAACTTGGCTTGAACAATCCATCACCTTGCTCGGGTTGGGTATAAGAAAAAAATTAATTTATAGTTAATATAGTTTGACCTATAATGAGTCAACTTGCAACCTAGTTAAAACTCGATAAAAATTCTAATTGATGTTTTTGTTCTGTTCAAAACAACATATTTTCATCATTTAGAAGAAATTATTGATTTGAATCATTTTACATTAACCCACCGAACTTAGAACTCAAATCATGTGCCAATTCAGCCAAGTTTGACTCTCTATCTTCTTTCCTTTACTTTTCTTTTTCTTGGAGGAGAAAGAGGGTTGCGCTACTCGTTTCTTTTCATTTTCTTGGAAACCATACAGAAAGTTCTTGGATCTGTTGATTGTTTCCTAGCTATTTGTCTTTTTTTCTCATTCACTCGGTTTCTTTGGGTGATGACTAGTTGTTTTTCGCCAAGTAATAAACTCTTTTTTCTAAATGTTTACAAAAAAAAAAAAAAACTGTTTATAATAATTTTGTCAGATGTCATGGATATGATCATGACTAGGGAAATTTGTAATAATTTTTCTTTCGCAAAAATCTTCCAAAACATTGAGAATGACTAAATTATTAGGTTTTGTTTACCTATTTTCATCATGTCCTAATTCCAGAAGAAGCTAATATTATGATAAATAACCACATGCGGTTATGAAGGTCTATCTATCTCTTAAAACTTGAAAAATAAAGCCATGAGAGTGAGATTTGAGCCCCGTTTATTTAAAGTGGTTTCTTTTAAAAGGTAGTTTTTATAGAAAATAAATTCTTACAAAGTAAGTTATTTATTTATATTTAATAGTGTTATAAAAAATAAGATTTTAAAAAGAAAGGAAAAGAAAAACTGGCCCCCCTAAGCACCATCCCGTTTGCAATCCAATATTACAAAGAAGTGGAAAGTAAAAGGAAGGAAATGATTATGTTCATGTCTCTTTTAATTACTTTCGAAACAATGAAAGCAAAAGCATTAGTAGGACAAAGTAAGTTTGTCATCTAAGGATAAAACTCAAGCAATTAAAAGTAATTTTCTATGATGATCATCTCTGTGTCACACACTCGAGTAATATGATTGACCTATTACAATATTTGATAAAATTATAATTTGATCTCTAAAAATATGATAAAATTCTAGATTTGTTCCTATCTTTAATATTAGCTTTTTCAGATTGGTTTGATGAATTATTGATGGTTATTTAGTGAATTATTATTAAGTTTCATTATTTGTTTTATTATGAATTAAATTTCTGAAAAATTGTTTACTTTTTTGGTTTTTGAAAAAAATAACTAGTTTAGTTAAAAAATATATAGAGTTATAAAATAGATTTTTAATTAAGTATATTAAATAGGTTGTATGTTTTTTTCAGATTGGTGGAAGTAATTCCAAGCAGATACCTTGTTGCCTAATGCTAGAGAATCCAAGAGGGTGTTCATTAAAGAGAGAACAGGCTGAGAATCTTTTTTTCACGTTGCTGTATAGCATGTGAAGCTGTTTTCATTGGCTAAGAGTAGCCCCACCCTCCTGTTAGATAGCTTCTTTCTAAGCAGCTTATTATGAAACTCACTGAAATTGGTAATAAGAGAATAGAAACCCTCAAGAAAGTATAAAATGAGGAGCATGGATTTGTTTGGAAAATGTTAAGGAATTGACAATGGAATCTACTTTTATTAGACTATGTGTGAAATATTCAGTTTCTCGTATAATGTTGCTTTGCAATATTAGAATCAGTTGTTTATAGAAATCCCAATGAGCAACCCACTAATATGCAGTCCGATCGAGAGACTTTGTCTTGAGTTTCGAAGTAGAATTTCTTCAACTTTCATCATAGAAAATATGATAAAATCAAAATAGCAAAACAAGAAGAAAGAACAACAGCATAGAAGGGATGCAGTGCAGGTTCCTATTATAGATTTTTCAATCACAGAAAAAAAGGTTGCAATGATGGAAGACGTGAACCATTAGGCTTACAAGAGAATTATTTAAACAAGTAAAGCAATCAGCTGAACCCTATAAGATCTGCTACAATTAATCCTCAGATTTGAAGTTAACGTAACGTCATCTTCCTTAATTTCTGACAGGATTTTGACAGCTTTTCATTAGGATCTGATAAGTCTTCATGTTGATTTGTAGGACTTGCAGGTTTATGGTTTTATAAAGGAAAAATCAAAGTCAATGTTTATAAAGGAATGAACGTTCTTACTTTTTCTTTCCTCGAACTTCTTTGTTTCTTTCCTTTCTTTTTCTTTTTCTTTTTCTTTTTCTTCTTGGAGGAGAAAGAGGGTTGTGCTGCTCGTTTCGTTTCATTTTCTTGGAAACCATACAGAAAATTCTTGGATCTGTTGATTGTTTTCTAGCTATTAGTCTTTAATTTTCTCTCATTCACTCGGTTTCTTTGGGTGCTGACTAATTGTTTATGGTCAAGTAACAATCTCTTCTTTTGTTCTACTGAAATTCTTGGCGTTTTGGTCGGGAATTAGGTTAGCTCCTTTTGCTTGTCTAGAAAATTGAGGGAAAGTAACAGAGATAATTTAGACCCTTTAAGATTTTTGCCACTATGGTTTAGTTCTTCAGTTTCCCGGAATTATGAGAAAGGGTTGTTTCTGGTTTTGAGATTGAGAGATGGGGTCTTGAAAAGTGGAATGGCTGGTGGTTGTTTAGGCTATCATTGTGTGGGTGGTCGCCAAAATTCACCAGGGAGAGGAAATGGGAAGACAGAGTATATCTTTTTATTTATTTATTTAGTCTTGACCGATTAAATAAGCTGGTTTTATATGAATTATATAAAGAAAAAAAGCAATAATAACAAATAAGAATATATATAAGGAAAAAAATACATCATTATGTTGAAATGAAGGATAAAATTATAAACAATTTTTTGTTTTATAAAAGGGTTAGAAAGAAAATAAAAAATCATAAGAATAAGGATCAAACTAAAATCATAAGAATAAGAATTTCTTAAGAATAGAAAGAAAATAAGAAATTATAAGAATAAGGATCAAACTAAAATCATAAGAATAAGAATTTCTTAACGTGTTTTTTTATATTAAAATTTTTTTAAATGTAAATCAAAAAACTTATACACGCATCAAATTAAATAAATCACAAACAATTATGTAAATAAATGAAAAAAATAAAGTCATTACCGATAATTAAAAATGCAAGTGGAAAAATTAAGAAACAAATATAGATAAAATATTTAATATTGCAACATGGATCATTTATCTGGTTATATTTAATGAATTTGTTTACTAAAATCAATCTATAATAGAAATCAACACACACATAATTTTTTTTTAATATCATAAAAGGAAAACAAAACTATGCAAGGCTACACATATTCAAATTATTATAAAAAATTAGATACTTAATCTATCTGAAATATATAAAAAATATTTACAGATAAATATTACTAACCTCTTAAAAAATTAAACATAAGCAACAAAATTAAAAATAATTGAAGAAAGACTACATAAGGCCAAAAAAAATCATAGAAAAAGGGTATTAATAAAAGCATCATTTTTAAAATTATTTTCAAAAATATATATAAAAAAGTATTAATAATAAAAAAAATTCAAAATGCAATGCTGGAAAATTATAGAGACTTATTATTTAATAGCTTAAAAAAACAGGGAACTAAAATGAACTTTGCAAACAAATTATAGAGTTGCCATCTATTTTAGCTGAGTTTTTAACTTTAGTCTCCTGTCTTTTAATTCAACTCTCATCCTTAAAACAATATGTAATTTGACTCTAATTTTAATTAAAAAGGATCAATTATGAAAAAAAATTCAAGTACAAAATTGAAAATTTTCAAAAAATACACTATTGTTGTCCACAATTAAATGCTAATGAACATAAAACCCCTTTTTCTTTTAATTTATATTATAATTTGGTACTGTGATACATACTTTTAAAAATATTTTTTATTTTAAAATATATTAAAATAATTTTTTACACACATATATTTTTTAAATCATATAAAATAATAAGAATATATTAATTTAATATCTCTATAAATGTATATTATAAAAACCAATATGATTTGGACAGCCACTCTATCATCCTTGATCATGCCGTGATTTTAGGGGTTTTTTTTTATTCTTTCTTCTTTATACCATTCCTTTCTTTCTTTTTTTATCATGCTGTGATTTTAAGATTTTTATTTTAAGTGTTTGAATAAGTACATGTTTTTTAAAATATTTTTTATTTAAAAATATATTAAAATAATATTTTTTTTATTTTTTAAAAATCATTTTTAATATCAATATAAAAATAAAAAAATTATTTTATATCTTATCATTAGCTGGAAATCGCATAATGTAATGATCAATATTATACGATGATATATAGACAAATTTGGGGTTCGCTGAAGGCGGGGATTCTATTGGTCAACGTATTTTCAATGTAGTAAAATTAAATGTTTCACTATAAATGATAATATTGATTCTTTAAATGAATAAATGATTTTAATATCGTTAAAAGATGTTTTTACCTTGTTATTTGTTCAAAAATGGTATACCCAAGCTCCGGCGAACACCAAGAAGTCTCCATTTTTAACACAAACAAAATACTAGAGTTAGGATTGCTTGCATGAAATCTAGCTAAGTTCTTGCATAAATTAAGAGGTTATAATATTTGTGGATAGAATTTGGAAACTTACTAATCAAATGATGTTTGTTAATATGTAATTATTATTATTATTATTATTATTATTATTATTATTAATGGTGATACAAGCATGATTCCCTTAGCATAGCTCCATAAATCAAATATAAGCCATCCAATTGCAGTGTCAAATAACAACCACTATTTGATTCATGAACCCACTTGAACCTAGATTGTGTGGCATTATTTCAACTTAAGAAAATACATCCATTAGTACCAAATTCCCAACATGTAAAAGAAATGTTAAACCAACAATGAAGTTGGTGTTGGGTTTGTCGAATAGCATATATGCAGCCGAAGTAATAAAATAAAATTATTCAGGAGTTTCTAGAATCTTGTTAAACAGATCTAGAGTTGTTTAGGGATTTATTACCTGAAAATTTGATCATTTTCGGTTTTGAATAATTTTTTAAAGACTGAGTTGTTGCAAACTAGAAGTCGTCCAATTGTTCGTCCTTCAACGGTAATCCACATGAACCACTAGTCCTTACCTGATTTTTTAGATCAGGAAATATAATCCTTGTATTAATTATATTGTAGTCCTTAATTTCTAAAATATATTTTAATCAAGTTATACTTAATTAAATCATCACAATTTAATATATTGACCCAAATATAAATTATAATTATAATTAAATAAATTACAATTGAAGATTTGAAGATCATGTGTATTGTCTAGTAACGTGTCATGATACCCTAAATATTAGAAAAGTTATTAGTGGTTTAAATTACCGGTTTCTCATTGTAATTAATACCATTTTATCACTAATGTTCTTATTTAACATTAAAGCATGAAGCATATTTGTCATGTTAAATTATGTTCATTCTCTAAATAATACTAATTGATCATTTGAATAAGATTTCAAACCCTTTTTAAATCTCATTCCACCTTGGCCAAGGATTTCTCAGTCAATACTATTTGAGAACAGATTGAACATTTTTTCTAATTCACATAGGGTAATGAAATCCTCTCTTGATCACTCAAATACCTTCATATAGTTCATGATATACCCAATGTCTATCATTTTGTTACCTCAATTAAGATAACATGTAACATGATCAAAGCATAACATTCTCTATATAAGATAACTTAGTGATCTCAAGTCTAAGGATTACATATACAACCGTCACGTGAGTCTTTCCATAAACATAGGTAATCTCTCCATATGGAATTCTCATGCGGGTCAATTCAGTGTACATGTCTTATGACAAGCACATACATATTAGTTTTAGGTATCCCTTATAGCTCAACTTATGAGAACAGTTGCTTCATTTCATAAAGGAAAAAACATAATATATATCAGTCTTTATGGCTCTAATAAATATCCAGTATTTAAGAGAGCATCAACCAAGAACATTTTATTAACAATAATTTGATGCATTAAAAATCTCATAATTATAACAACTTTATAATTTCCTTTGCAAAGCATTTTTGTCTCATAAACTTTATTTATACTCTAGATTCATTAATCTAATATTATATGAATATTAAAGTTAAATTAAGCCTTTATTAATAATAAATATGTATTTACATGAATATAATAATACCTCGTGTAACTAACCAATTGGCTACAAGGCATATTAAACTAACAGTTGGTAACCATTCTATACCAATGGTATTATCTTTTATCAAAAAATGAAATTAACTATAGATTTACTGGTTGTCGCACGTGTGCGGCGTCACAATGAATATGGAGAAAAGACTATAGAAAAAAAGGATAAATGTCAAATGTTCAACCCGAATCATAGAGAAAAGACCAAAACACGTTAACTCAGTTGGGCAATTATTCATCTTCTTTCCCTTCCTTTATTCTATCTTCGCTTAGCCTTTTTTGGGCCTGGATCGAATAAAATTTGATATTAAATTGAAGATAATAAGGGGCTAAATTGAAAAAAAAAGGCTTTCCTCATGTGAGATGAGCTTTGGGGTCTAATTGAAGAGTTGGTGTCAAATTAGGGATTAAATTGAAAAGATGAAATGAGATTTAGTACTTAATTGAAGAGTTATTATCGAATATGTCATAGCCTGACCGAACCTACCAGATATTGTCTTTTTTGGGCCTTATCGCCCTCACGAATTTGTTCTTGGTAACCACGCATGGCCCCAAAACGTGTTTGACAAGTCAACAACCAACACTACTAATAAGGCCAACTACCAAATCCTCACTCGCCGATATTGAATATTATAGAAAAAAAAAGAAAAAAATGTTGGTGCGTGTAAATCACATGTCAGTATGGGGAGAGAAAGGTTATTGAATACGAGCGACACATATGTGGCCTCTACTCCCTTTAAAGGTTGTTTCGAGTTTTTTCCATATGTTGTATTCCAGATTTTTTTGAATGAACTTATAATTGGTGCCGTTTTGAGTTAGGGATAAAAATCTATAATTCTCAAAAAAGGGTAGTAGCCATTTCCCCTCTTCATCTCTCTTTAATTTCCCGTTACCCATTTCCCCTCTTCCCATCTTCCTTCCATCGAATCCAATTCATAAATAATTTGGGTTGCTTTTGTGGCAATTTCAATGATTTACACAGCTATCGATAACTTTTTTGTCTGTTAATATCGTACTAAAGAAATAATTTATTTATTTATTATGGAATTCATTTAGTTTTTTCAATATTTAATTTAATTTATATTCTTAATAATAATTTTAATTCAAACAACAAGACAACAGAACACCAAATAATTTATTGATTTTACTCATAACACAACACAATTATTTATTATTAAATATATAATTTGATATGGTTAATCTCACAACAAAACACAAAGCAAACTCTTATTCTTAAACTTGCATTAAATATTGCTACTTAGAATTTATTAATTTGTATTATACACGTACATATATTATCTTTGAAGGCTTGTATGACCTTTATCTTAGATATCATTTTATTCTTTATTCTATGATATTTTCATTATTTTATAAATAATTATGTATTAGGGACATTTGAGAAAAATAATGTTACTCATAAAAAATAATTTTTTTAAAATAAAAAAAATACGTGAATTAAAATTTATGTTTTCAATAAAAAAATATTTTTTTAGTTCAGATCATTACAGTTTCTTAGGATATGGTTGTTATTACTTTTTATATCGTCAAAAAAATTATTTAGAAAAATACATGAATCAGGCTAGAGAATTTTGATGATATATATATATATATATATATATATATATATATTGTCTATAATTTTTTTTTGAGTGTTTTCTATGAATATATTGCATAATTAAATGAAAAATATATTAAAAAAGTTAGATTATAAAAAGTACCTTGGCGTAGCTACGCTAGTTTCTAAGGCTATGTTTGTTTTACGTTTCAAAAACATTTTTGAAAATTTTTTATTTATTTTTTTACTTCAAATTAGTATTTCTTTAGTGTTTTCAAATAATTTTGATACGCTAATATTAAAAATAATTTTTAGAATATAAAAAAATATTATTTTAATGTATTTTTGAGTGAAAAACACTTTGAAAAACAACGACAACCACACTCTTAAAAATCCTCTTAGATTGCTGGGATCTAATGGTTTGGCTAGTTTTCACGATCATAATTTTTTTTTAAATACAATAAAATCAAAATAGCAAAACAATAAGAAAGAACAACAGCATTAATTAGCTGCTTAATACATTAATTAGCTGCGTATTACATTTTTATTATTGTATTTTAAATATATTATTTTAAAAATGGTAGGAGTTCTTAGTCTGTATGAACAGCATAACACCACATGAACAGCAGAAGAAAGGCTGCCCACTTCCTGGAACTTCCTTGCTGATGACTTTGGTGATTTGTTCCCACTACCAATCTTTCCTTAACAACTAAGGAGTTTTTTTAAAAAAAAATGGATTGATTTTAACCACATATTTTTGCCGAGTTTCTCTGTTTCTCAATTCAACCTATTTCCTTTTAACAAATATGCAATTAAGCTTAAATAAATTCAATTATGCAAAAAAAAAAAGTTAAAATACTAGATCGAAAACTTTCAAAAACTTTATTATTAATATCTACAAGTCTAGTGAATAGTAATGAGCATAAAACTCCTTTTTCTTTTAATTTATACTATAATTTTGTATAGTGACACATACTTTTTAAAAATATTTTTAATTTAAAAATTTATTAAATATTAAATATATATATATATATAATAACAAGAAATATTAAAAAAAATATTAATTTAATATTTTTTAAATGAAATATAATTATAAATGCACTCAGACACAGTAAAAAAAACAGCCTCCCTCCCTGTTTTTATCCTCTATTTATACGTGTTTTGATTCTGACAACTACTCTATTATCCTCTTCTTTCATGCTACTTTTCAAACTTTCTACAAGACTGGCCCTACGTGACCTTACTTTCTGCCTTCCTTGTCCCTTTCCTTTCTTTCTCCTTCTTTTCTCTCCTCACTTGAGTGTGTGGCACAGATGGTACTCATAGACAATTACTTTTAATTGCTTGAGTTTGATCCTTTGTTGTGTTCGTTCCATTAATTCTACTTCTTTGCAAGTCTTTTCCCTTGTTGGAAGCGAGCTGTTATCATCCATGAAGGCGTCTAAGTGATTATCCTGAACCTTTCATTCGTTTCTTTCTTTGCTAGGTGAGTACTTGAACACATTATTTTTCTTCCTTTCTTTGTCACTGTCTCTATATTACTACGCATAGTATCTTAATTATGTCATCAAAATGCTTAGACCTTGCCTTGTTGCTTTTGAAGCTGGATTCCATACAGAGCTAAAGGCCTTCTCCATTTCATTGAGCAATCAGTACCAGTGCTTTTCCCACATATTTTCTCAAGTTTAGGTAATGAAATTCCTATTCCCATTCTCTCTGCGCCTCTTTTACTTGCAATGACTCACTCTCACGTTCTGTATCCTTATTTCTCTGATTTTCGCACATAATTAGCTGCTTATTACTTTTTTATTGTTGTGTTTTAATTATATGATTTTACGAAGGTAGGAGTTACCGCATTCCTAAAAAATTTTAATTTTATTTTACTAAAATTTAATATTGTTGATATATTTTGGATATGTTAAAATTAATTTTTAAAAATTAAAAAAATATTATTAATATATATTTTGATACAAAAAATTATTTAAAAAATAATTAATACCATTACCAAGCATGCTCTTAGTATACGTGAACAGCAGAACACCACATGAACATCAGAAAAAAGGCTGCCCACTTCCTCGAACGTCTTTGGGTTTTTTTTTAACACTAAAAGAGGAGCCAAGTTTGACTTTTTTTGTTTCTTTCCTTTCTTTTTCTTTGTTTTCTTGGAGGAGAAAGAGGGTTGTGCTGCTTATTTCGTTTCATTTTCTTGGAAACCATACAGAAAATTCTTGGATCTGTTGATTGTTTTCTAGCTATTAGTCTTTTTCTCTCATTCACTCGGTTTCTTTGGGTGCTGACTAGTTGTTTTTAGTCAAGTAATGATCTCTTCTTTTGTTCCACTGAAATTCTTGACGTTTTGGTCGGGAATAAGTTTAGCTCCTTTTGCTTGTGTAGAAAATTAAGGGAAAGTTAAAGAGACAATTTAGAACCCTTTAAGATTTTTGCCACTATGGTTTAGTCCTTCACTTTCCTAGAGTTATGAGGTTCGGTTAAATGGAGAAAGGGTTGTTTCTGGTTTTGAGATTGAGAGATGGGGTCTTGAAAGGTGGCATGGCTGGTGGTTGTGTAGGCTATCGTTGTGTGGGCGGTCGCCAAAATTCAGCTGGGAGAGGAAATTGGAAGAGACAGTATATATATATATTTTCTTTTTTCTTTATTTTGCTCAAGAGAAACCAGATGTCTCTTCTGTTTGAACTGCACTATGTTACAAGCTTCTTCTTTTTTCTTTTTTTTCCCCTAAAAAGACGTTAAATAACTTGAGTTATAATTCTGAACAACTCAATAAAATGATTTTATTTGAATTATATAAAAAAATAAAGCTTGATTTTTTATTTAAAAACTTGTTTTTAACCTATTTTTTATCCAAAATATTTATGTGTTTTGATTTGGACAACTACTCTATTATCATTTTTTTTTCGTACTAATTTTCAAACTAGTTTTCAAAAAATTAATTTGAAATAAAGATAAAATAAAATAAAATAATTTTTTAAAAATACTTTAGAAGAAAAGGAAATCACAAGGCAAGTTGAAGCATTGATTCCCTCCATAGACAAGAATCTTGTTCCATTCTCTTTATTATATGCTTTCCCTGTTGCGAGCATTTGAACGGGAATAAACATCTGATGCAGTTGCGGAAATTTCATTAGGAAGGAAGGCATTTTTTTAGAGATAAACGTAGTAGATGAAGGGTGGTCAGCACTGGTTAATAGACTTTTTAATTATTCATGACACTTTAAGGACTAAATAATTAGTTTTAATAAAGTACGGGGCTAAGTTGTAATTAAATCTTCATTAATTATTTCAAATCAAAACCCTCAAATATTAAAAATATCATAACTAGGAGATAGACACCCAAAATATTTCGTTTTCGTTTACTCAAGTCTCACCTGTGGGTGTCAGCACTAGATTGTGTGAATGAATAAAAAAAAAAACAAAATCATTATCGATAATTAAAATAAAAATGAAAAAATTGAGGAATAAATACAGATCAAGATATTTAATATTGTAACATGAGTCATTTCTCTATTTATATTTAATAAATTTATTCACTAAAATCAATATATAAGAGAAATGGACACACACAAAAAAAAAAACTTAATATATCTGAAATATATATAAAAAAGTTACAAATAAATCATATTAACCTCTTAAAAAATTAACCACAGTCAATAGAATTAAAAATAATTGAAAAAAAATAGCTAAAT
>Ga0325400_1002405_pt1 | contig 16399 bp, 15 predicted proteins | sample PopdelMetagenome_2_FD_205662 | JGI IMG/M metagenome (GOLD analysis project Ga0325400, IMG submission 205662) | Populus deltoides microbial communities from Bellville, Georgia, United States - Xylem-PdKOR-R1 | ecosystem: Host-associated > Plants > Phyllosphere > Stem > Wood/Secondary xylem... | reverse complement strand
TCCCTGCTCCATTTGAAACGACAAATAGGACATGTAAAAATATTTCAATGCTTTAGTCATCCATGTGTTTGTTTTGGTGAAGAAGAAAAAACCTTATTATATTATTTTAATAAATAGTGTTTCGAGTGCAAGAGATATTTTCTCGTTTGTTTTTGTATTTTTAAAGTGTTTTTGAAAAAAATTATAAATTTTTTATTTTTTTTCTTTGCTTCAAATTAATATTTTTTTAGTGTTTTTAGATAATTTTTGACGCGTTAATGTTAAAAATAATTTGTTTTTTTAAAAATTATTTTAATATATTTTTAAATAAAAAATATTTTAAAAAACAACCACAACCATATATAGCTTCCGTTCGGTCCACCAAGATTCACAAGCAACAACATAAATGCATAAAAAAAATATTTGAATTATAGATTATAGCTCCATTTTGCTGCAGTCTCGAAGACAACTCATTTTATTATTTTATCATATTATTCAAACGAAAAAGAATATACAAGATTATATGTGTATTTTAATATTATTCCAACGAGAACATATCAAACGAATAAATACATCCTGAATAACGAATTTCAAAACAAGAGAATTTAATTAATAACTATTTCATTTTGAAATTCCGTATTTGAACATAAAAAAAGAGGAAAGACCGTGAAAAATAATTCATCTCAAAGATACATCAATTCAGGTGTAAATAATTTGTCTAAAACTATCTAACTTTAAAAAGAAAAATCATAATTAACTTAAAAACTTTTCATAATTTAACTTTTTACCCAAGCTTGTATGTATAACACACACATAAAATTAAGTACCATGAAGAATTAAAAGAATAAAAATCACATAAATAAAGTATAATTGGACTTTCAAACTTGTTTAAAAAATGTTTTTGATTAAAATCCCCTTAATAGGAGAAAGTGATGTGATTAAGTACTAGCATTAATATATATTTGTAAGCAGTTCTAACTGTTTTTTATTTGCAATTGAATTTGTAAACGTCTTTGAAAATAAATATTAAAAAATAAAACATTCTTTTTGGATCGTGCGGTCAGGACCAGATTTAGGTTGGTGAAATTGAGTTTTCAGAAAACAGTCCTTCCTGACATTGTGTACGGACCAGTTCATGAACCAGTTGGAGTTATTGTCTCCTCTTTTTCATTCACATTAGTGCTCGATGCTTAGTTTACTATTCATTGCTGTTTTCTTATCTATCTTGACTATTTGAGGAAAGAAAACGTGCGGCTGGCTAGCTACCTCTGCGAGAAATTCTGGGCCCGATCACCATTTATTTTTCCTCCCGATCACCATTTATTTTTCCTCGTTCTCGTTTGCTTGAAAGACAAACTCTCCAACAACCAAACCTGTAACACCACATATATATATATATATATATATATATATATATATATATATATTATTCAGGATCTTATCTCGTTCATGTTGCTGTAAACATGATTGGCAAAATGACTCTTTTTTTCTGCATATAGATGAAGCAACTGTTAGCTTTTGCCATTTGATGAAGAAGAGAAAGCTTCACCGGAACTGTTTTTGCTATCTCCAATGAAGAAGAGGTCCATATGATATCTATTACGGCCCTCAACCCCCTCGACATGCTAGCAACCATATCAATTTTTTTGGAAAAAATCCACATCCTGATAGAGAAATATGCAAAACTTATAAAGGTTATTGCATTGTTTCACCACCAAAAAACCGGCAAAAACCAACAAAATTATCGACGGAATTTCTTCATCGGTAATTATTACGGACGGAAATAATTCCATCTCAAAATCTGTCGGTATATACCGACGGTATAAATCCATCGAAGATACCGACGAAATATTTCCGTCGGTATATACCGACTGGATCCCCGATGGCCTATAAAGTTTGTTCGGAAAGATGCAACAATGCGGTGACGTAGAGTTTTTTTAGACAATTTTACCGACGGAATGACCGAGGGATTCAAACTGAGATAGTCGTACAGTGACATGACATTGTCACCGATGGAAATACCGACAGATAGATTCCATCGATGATTCCATCAGTAAAAGCCATTATATACACACCCCCTTTGCCGACACTCTCTTTCTCTGTTTCTCCTTCTTCTTTCCCTTCCCACATCTCCCCTCCCAAATTACAGCCAACCACCCATCCCAACTCTCCACTAATCTCAACACAAGCACTCAAGTTTCTTATACTTTGTACGTGGTCACAATATCCGTTTCTTGTGGATTTTATCATTTTTTGTAAGTAAATCTATCCTTTTTAGTTTTAACATTTAAATGTGAATTTTATTGTTTTTTTAGTATATGTATTTTGTTAACGTAGGTACTTGTTTGATTGTTATTTGTCAAAGAAACTTGTAGTATGAATGTATAATTTTGTAGTTGTTATAGTTTATTTTAGATTTTGTCAAATTATATTTGTTTGTAAATTGTTGAAATTTTGTTTGAATTACACCGAATTAACGGGTCTTTTTTAATTGTTATCAATTATATTTCGAAGTTGTGATTTCCGTAAATTTATACATGTATAAATTTGTATGTATAACGTTGATAGTTGATAATTGATAATGAATATTTAACATAAGTGTTGTTTTAGTTTGTTGGATAATGTTGGGGAAAACCAATATTTTTGTTATGTTTTATAGATGTTCAATAGAAGTCATGGATGATCGTTCATAAATGTATTGGGACTCACCCCAAGGATTGCGGAGGATGGATTATTGTAATGGTACCTAGGGTTTTATTAATTTCACAACATCTATTTCGAGGAATTTTACTGATGGCGATATTAGGTATCCATGCAGGAAGTGTAAAAATTTAAAATTTCTGCATCAAGATGTTGTAACGATGCGTCTTCTAACCAAAGGGTTCATGGAGAATTACCTGTGTTGGTATGTACACGGAAAACTATTTGTTCCTGATAAGAGCATGAAAGAACAGGTGGTTGGGTCAACTTCTAGTGCTAGCAACATGCATGAAGTTGGAAATGAGAATAGTAATCCTTACAGAAATATGGTTATGGATGCAATGAGAATGAGTGAAGGTAATGTCAGGGAATGTTTAATCGTAGAAGAAGAACCTAACGCAGATGCAGTAAGGTTTTTTGATCTGTTGAAAGATTCTGACGAACCACGGTAAATTATCGGCCTTAGCATAGGTGTTCACCATCAAGTCAGATCACGGGTTGAGTGAGGCCGGTTATGACAAGATTATTGAATGGGCGAGAAGCATTTTACCTGAAAGAAACAGGTTGAAAGAGAACTTCTATGCTGCCAAGTCCATGATGAAACCCCTCGGTTTAGGATACCAGAAAATTGATATATACCTTAACTTTTGCATGTTATACTACCTTGAAAATGCTGAGATGACCGAGTGCATGACATGCGGGCATTCCCGTTACAAACCCAGAATTGGTAGAGGGAAGACTCTCGTGGCATATAAAAAACTTAAATACTTCTCAATCACACCTAGATTGCAGAGGTTATTCATGTCACCAAGAACTGCTGAGCACATGATATGGCACCAATCACACCATGCGGTTGATGGAGTGATGGTTCATCCTTGTGATGGTGAAGCCTGGAAACACTTTAAAAGTGTGCATCCTCACTTTTCAGTTGAATCAAGGAACGTGCGTCTTGGGTTGTGTATAGATGGATTTAACCCATTTAGGTCATTTGCTGCTCCTTATTCTTATTGGCCGGTCATACTGACTATTTATAACTTGCCACCGGGGATGTGTATGAGGCTGGAGTTCATGTTTTTATCTATGGTCATACCAGGTCCGAGTAGTCCGGGGTGGAATATAGATGTTTGTCTTCATCCGTTGATTGATGAGTTGACGTAGTTGTGGTCCTCTAGAGCTTTGACTTATGACATCTCGAGGAAACAGTATTTTGTTATGAGAGTGGCTTTGATGTGGACTATCAATGATTTTCCAGCTTATGGAATGGTTTCTGGTTGGAGCACGCATGGAAAGCTAGCATGTCTATACTGTATGGAGAACAACAAGGCATTCACGCTAACAAACAGGGGTAAAGCTTCTTTTTTTGACTGTTACTGTCATTTGTTGCCGCCGAATCACAGGTATAGAAAGAACATAAATGATTTCTTTGTTGGCAGAGTTGAAAAGGATGTTGCACCCCCACGTCTTTCCAGTGAAGAATTGTTTGATGTTGTGTCAGAGTACGGTGACATTATCTTTGATCTCCAATCAGGTAAGCAGAAGTTTCCTGGTTTTGGTTTGACCCATAATTGGGTGAAGCGAAGTATCTTTTGGGAGCTTCCTTTTTAGAAGACCAATCTTCTCTGCCATAACCTTGACGTCATGCACATTGAAAAGAACGTGTTTGAGAACATTTTCAACACCGTCATGGATGTGAAAGGGAAGACAAAGGACAACATCAAGGCTAGATTAGATGTAGCGCTGTTCTATAACCGTAAAAATACGGAGTTGGTTCGTGATGGGTCACGGGTCGCAAAACCAAGAGCAAGCTTCGTGTTAGAGAAAAACGCACAACTACTAGTCTACAAATGGCTTAAGAGTCTGCGTTTCCCTGATGGACATGCCTCGAACATATCAAGGCTGGTTAATACGGAGGAATGTAGATTATATGAAATGAAGAGTCATGACTGCCATGTGTTTATGCAAACACTCATCCCATTAACTTTTCGTGATTTGTTGCCAAAGGGGATATGGGATGCACTAACGGAGATCAGTCAATTCTTCAGAGACATATGCTCCAACAAGTTGAATGTTGATCACATTGAAAGGCTTGAAAAGAATATCGTCGAGACAATATGCAAACTTGAGATGATATTCTCTCCATCATTTTTTGACTCAATGGAGCATTTACCCGTACATTTACCGTTTAAGGTAAAAGTTGGAGGACCAGTCCAGTACAGATGAATGTATCCATTCGAGAGGTTAGATATGACAGGAGCTATTTAATTCATAATTAAATGTTTTTATTTTAATTTTTTTAATTGATAATTTTTTATTATATATATATATATTTATGTAGGTACTTGTTTAATTTTTTAAAAAAGGTTAAGAACAAGGCGCATGTTGAGGCGTCAATATGTGAGGCCTATATTGTTGAGGAGATCTCAACATTTATCTCATACTATTTCGAACCTCATTTGAGAATGAGGATCAACCGTGTTCCATGGCATGATGATGGTGGTGAAGTGCCTTCAAGTGGGAACTTGTCAATATTCTCCAATCCTGGACGACCCACACCTAAAAATGTCATGAGGGGAAGATATTTGTCTGAAATAGAGTTTAGACAAGCACACAATTATGTCTTATTTAACTGTGATGAGTTGAGACCTTTTATTAAGTAAGTAGATGTTCGACTTAAACTTTGTCAAGAGTGTACTATTTATGTTTTGTGATACCATACACTCATATAATTTGGAACAACCTTGCAGACAACATCGACAATACTTACTGTCCAATAACTCACAGTTGACCGAATATCAGATCTTTCAATTATAAGATGAACAATTTGCCACATGGTTTAGAACACATGTAAGTCCTATCACAAACTCATTATCTCTTGCAATGTAATTAATTTTAGTCAATATTACATAATATCCGTTTGTTGATTATTGTTGTATTTAATTTACAAGCTAGGTTTATCAAATGGGAGGTAGTGCTGCTATTTCATTGTCTTTACTAGGCCTGGGCCCCGAAAGAAAAGTCAAGTGTTATAACGAGTATTTTGTCAATGGATATGTCTTTCATACTGAAGAATACGGGCATGGAAGAAAGACATATAATAGCGGTGCTTGTATCAAGGGATCGGCTCCTAGTGAGTTTGAAGTTGACTACTATGGTAGATTGGAAGAGGTCATCGAACTGCAATATCATAGCGAGCAAAATAGAGTGTTTTTATTCAAATGCTATTGGTATGACACAATTGACAGAGGAATCAGAGTAGATCCTCACTATGGTCTCGTTGAAATCAACTCAAAAGCTAGACACCGCAACGTAAACGACGTCTTTGTTTTCGCAAAGTAAGCCAACAAGTTTATTACACATACACCCCTTCCTTTAGAAAGGACCGATCAAGAGTTGATTGGTTATCTGTTTTAAAAACAAAACTCAAGGGTCGTGTCGAGGTTGTTCAAGATGAGAATGAAGACACAAGTGTGATAGATGAAGTCTTTCAAGCTAGTGAATTGGTTGAACCATACCGAGTTGCTTCGTCTATTGACTTAGAAGAAAATTCGAATTTTCATGTTTTCAACGATAGTCTTGTTAATGTTGACGTAGAGGAGTTGAATGTTGTTCTGAGCTCTACTAGTGGAAAAAAGAATGTTATTGAAGAAGATGATAACGAAATTGAAGAGTGCGATGAAGCTGATGATAACAATTCAATAGAGGACGAAGATGAAAATTCCGACTAACTAAACATGTTATAAAGCCTTATTTTATAATGTAATAATTTGAAACATGAAATATTTATTCTTCTTTAAGGGTCAGCCTTTGTTATTGTGTTGTGTGTGCTGTAAGATTGCAATTCAAGATTTTTTGACAGGGTTGCATAAAAAAAATAAGAAAATTTTACCGTTTCACCGACGGGTATACCAACGGAATATAACCCGTCGGTATTTCACAGAGAGTTGCAAAAAATTTACGGGATTTTGCCACATTCACCGACGGATTTTCGACGACTTTACCGATGTCTAATACCGACGGAATCACCGACGGATTGTCGCACGCATGTCTGACACGTGTCCATCTGCACAGATACCGACGACATTGCTGACGTCCCTTACCGACGGCTTACGCATGTCTGACACGTGTCCGTCTGCACTATTACCGACGGAAGTTCCAACGTAAAATACCGACAGCATCACCGACGGCGCACGCATGTCTGACACGTGTTCGTCTGCACGATTACCGACGGAGTTGCCGACGGATCGAAAAGTTTGGCGGGATTTTTGAACTTTTTTGGTGCGCATTTCAATTAATTTCTGACGAAATTACCGACGAAATTTAATTCCACCGACAGCAATTAATTTCCGTCGGTAATTCCGTCGGAAAAATTGCTTTATATACCGCCCATTCCCCCCATTTTGTTCATTTTCTCCTCTTCTCCCTTTCTCTTCTCCTCTTCTCCTCTTCTCCCTTTCTCTTCTCCCTTTCTCTTCTTCTCTCGTTTATATTTAGCTTTTAGAAGGATTTTATTGTTTTGGTGGTAGTTTTAAAAGGTATGTATTTTTTTTCTTTATCTTTTTATTTTGTTTATTTTAATTATGATTATTTTTTTTGGTGTTCTTTGTTTTGTGTATTGTTTGTAGATAAAATCTTAAATTCAACACATTATTAAGGTAAGCATTTTTTATTCCCAAATTTATTTTGAATTGATATAGTGTTTTTTAGTTTTGTGTATTGTTTGTTTTGTGTTTAGGTTGTTTTGTATAGTGTTTTTTAGTTTTTTCATTTTATTTATTAATTTTATGATATTATTGTTTGTATTGCTATAATTGTTATTGTTGAATTTATGTTAAAAATGTTAATTTATATATATAGAATTACATTTAATTAGTTTATCTTAATTTAGGATATTATTGTTTGTATTGCTATAATTGTTATTGTTGAATTTATGTTTTAAATGTTAATTTATATATAGAATTAAATGTTAATTAGTTTAACTTAATTTTAGGATATTATTATTTACATGTTATTGTTATTGCTTGTTATATTAGGGTCGATCGTGTTAGGAATGATATTGATTTAGTTACCTTTTTCTTTTGACCATGTAATTATTTATAAATTAAGAGTCTTGTGTCCTAAATTTTGAAATATAATATTAATCCATAAATTTGAATGTATGACTTTAATCTAATGTTTGTAACTCTAAGTACCAATTTAACAATGAATGTTCATAGTTGAAATTGATTCTTTTACTTAAATATCATTATATGATGTTATTGAATAAAATGTTGTGTTGATGATGATGAGTTGGGTTCAGATCCAGGATGATTGGATCGGGATGTGAAATAAAATTGGAAGTGTAATATGATTTTGTCGATAACTTGGGACCCCCAATATAGGGGAGACTCTGTCGAATTTTTTTTTAAAATAATCGATGTTAATCATGTAATTATTCGTATAAATTTGTGTAGATGCGTAAAATGAAATCTATAGCACGTCGTCAGAAGACGGTTGCAGCTGGTTCTTCTAGCAGCGAGGAGGACGTATCATTAGGTGCTAATCACGGCGAGGAATCTACGCCAACTTGTGATGCTGCCTCTTCTAGCGCGGTTTCACAGTGCAGAAGCGGTGTGCCTTCACAGTGGGGTCAATTCACCCGCAAGTACCAGGCACAATGGAAGGATGATCTCTCAATGTAAGTTTGTTTAGGTTTTAGTTTTTTTTTTTTATATATATACTTATAACATAATTTATGAACAACTAATTAATATTACTACTTTTATTTAATTTCAGGTTCACAAACATTGAGGCTGCAAGGACGATAACATTGGTGTTTAAATCATCGATGGAGATTTCATTGTTTCAATGGAGCCAGGTTTCCAGACATCCTGAGTGGAAACCTAATATCGATGCATGGTTTAAGCAATTTCAGGTCGGTGCTAATTTTTAATTTCCATCTTATATTTAATAAATGATTTTTATAATTTTATATCTTGTACTATTTTTATTTTATATGAATTATTTATATACACATAACAAATTTGAGTGGGATAGGGCGGACAACAATGTTGTGAGGAGTGTATGGGAGAATCACGTGGCAACTAGGTAACATCGAAAATAATATTTTTTTTATATAATTTTATGTTTTAAATTCTAATTTGTTACTATGAAAGTAGGTTGCGTGATTTTTAGTATGACACCCAAAAAAAATCAAAAAGACATGCGAGGGATAACGGTCTTGAAGGATGGAATGAGGTAGCATGTGACCTTAGAGCGGTTCTCACGGCGCTCACAGTTCGGCGCCGACAACCGGAACCGGCAAATTCATGGTTCGGTGACCACGCACACTGGCGGATCCGTCCCATTCAGCGCACATGCAAAGCGGATGGTAAGATTAATTTTAATGAAATATATCGTTAATTAATTTGTCGTTCCTTATAATATATTTAACTTTCAAACTATTTTTTCTTTACAGGCTGCGTCTCTTGGACGTGAGTCAAGTCCAATGGAGCTGTTTGTAGAGACGCATGTGCGAAGTTAAGACCGCCAAAAGGGGGTGCAGCAGTTCGTGGACAACTATGCTCAGCATTTCGTGGTATGTTCGTTCATTCATTTTATTTTGTAAGTTCTTATTTCTTAAATTGCATCTTGAATTGCATATGATGATTTTTTTAAAAATTTTCAGGAGACCTATAATAGCCAGTTGAGGGAGAGATATGGGGACAATCCTTTAACCCATCCAAATTTCGATCCAGATTTATGGATGGAGGTGGGATCGTCTAGTGGACCCGATAAAAATCAGGTCTACGGGCTCTCCAACACTACGGCTGAAAACTTGTGTTCGGCTCGTAATGTCTCAACTGTTGGGAGCTCTCCATCAGTATCGAGCACCCAGTTTGAGGAGTTCATTGCCTTGAAACAACAATATCAACAACTCTCGATGAATTATGATGAGCTCCGTCAAGTAGTCATGGAGATGAGATTAAAAATGGGTAATGATACTTGTGCAGCTCCTTTTTTGCCATACGGTCCTGGAAACAACCAGCCTCCTCCTCCTCCTCCTCCTCCGCTATTCTAGTTTAATTTTGTTTTTTAAACACTTTAAATTTGTTATGAATATTTGAATGAATATTATTTAACATTATTTTTATATTTTTAATTTTTAATCCAATTTTATTTGTTTATTAAGCTTTTACTATTAATAAATTATTTTTTATATATATATCCTCCTCCGCTATTCTAGCTATTCTAGTTTAATTTTGTTTTTTAAACACTTTAAATTTGTTATGAATATTTGGATGAATATTATTTAACATTATTTTTATATTTTTAATGTTTAATCCAATTTTATTTGTTTATTAAGCTTTTACTATATATATATATATATATATATATATATATATATATATATATATATATATATTTTAGATACATACCGTCGGGTTTACCGACGGATAATTTCATTCGGTTTTTCACATAGAGTTGCCAAATAATTACAACCCATGCCATAATGACCAACGAAAATATTTCGTCAGCGATTAAATACAGATGGCTTTACCGACGGATAATTTCCATCGGTATTTCACAGAGAGTTGCCACACAATTACCACCGATGCCATAATTCCCAATGGATAATCCGTCGGTAATTACCATTAAAAATTCAGACTGTAAGACTGTCAGTGTTCCGTTGGTGGGTGGTTTTTTTATTTGCAACAAAATTAGCGATGAAAAGGGGAGTTACCAACGACTATTATACCGACGGACGTGTTTCGTCGATGAAATCATCAGTAATTATTTTACCGACGGAGTTCATTCCTGTCACCGACGGAATTAGTCCATCGGTAAAACTGTATAATGGTGTAGTGTTTGACACTGGTGCAACTACCTTCATAACAAAACCCATAATTCTTCCATCTCATCTATGAGAAGACACTTATTGGGTAGTTAAGACAACAAATAACGAGGCTTTTGTCCTAAAAAAGATATCAAGACCTATTATCATTAAGTTATTTCTTGACTATTCTGTCACCCACGGTTTACTTGGTTATAATCTTTCAGGAAAAGATCTTCTTACTAGGTTTGATATAATCTAGAAATTTGATAAAGTTCATTGGGGTACCCACAATCTCAGATACATGAGCCATATTCTTCCATGAACAAGCATTCCCAACTTGTTTTTAATAGAAACATTTGTAGCTTTCATTATATAAATTGTGCAAACTTAATGTATATAATCTCATTCAAAGTTCCTCCAAAAGTGTCCTCAACCTCTTTAAACCAATCCATAATTCTTCATTACCCTAGCATTCAAAAGGAATGGAGATACCAAATCTTAATGAGCATGCCAAGCATTGTATGTCAATAACATAACTAAACAACTCAGGAGAAAACTCAAATGTGTTATTGATTACAAGCCTCTCAATGACTTTCTGGCAAATCTTGAATTTCCTATTCTAAGGAAAGAAGTCCTTTTACAAAAACTCCTGAAGCAGCCATATTTTCAAAGTTTGACCTCATCAGGTTTATGATAGCAATTCTTAGGTATAGTCAACTATGTGGTAGACTTTGTTCCTCATATCATATAACAAAGGAATATCCTATCCTCTTTGTTAAATAAGGAATCATAGCAATGGTACAATGATAAACTATTCATTCATAAACACTTCAATAACTCCAGCTAATAGCACACAATCTACCATCTCTACAAATCCTTTCTTATGGCAAAAGAATCCTGCAGACAGATGCTAGTGATAATTACTGGGTGCAACAGTACTAGAAAAAAAAATGCTAAATGAAAAATCTGTGGCTATAAAAACAAAGCCTTTAAACAAGCAGAGTTTCATTACCATTCAAATTTCATGGAAATCCTTGTAGTGAAACGAAGAATTGATAAGTTTGAATTCAATTTAGCAAGACATTATTTCTATTAAACAACCTAAATTAAACAAAGAGAAATACATAAAATAAAAGAAGAAGGTTAGAGTTTCATTATTATTGTATGATCACTTTATTCTGAAAAAGTTATGTTAACCTAAATACAAAGAGATTATATATAGGTTAAAATAAAAATATTATTCTACTCTTAATAAATAAAACAAAACAAAATATATTTATTAAAATCTCCCCACAAACTCATGATGTTAGGTTTGACGCTTGTAGCTGCCACATTGTGAGTTTGCCAACTAGAAAACAAGAACGGGAAATAGAATGCGACTTGGTAAAGAAATCTGTAATCTGTAAAAAAGAAGAAGAAACAAAAGGTAAAGTAATGATGTCATGCTTCAAATGATGACGAGTAAGATGACAATCGATCTTAATGTGTTTAGTTTATTCATGAAAAACTGAGTTGTGAGCAATCTAAATAGAACTCTGGTTGTCATAATACATAGGGGTAGGATGAGAAAATGAGACTCCGATATTTACAAGTAACCAACATAACCAAAAAATCTTTTTGATAATAGATGTCATAGCATAATATTCTGCTTCGGTTGAAGATTGAGAAATAATAGATTGTTTCTTGCTCTTCCAAAAAATAAGAGAATCACCTAAAAAGATACATAAACCAGTAACAAACTTGCGATCTATGGGATCACTACCATGATCAGCATTAGAGTATGCACGTCGCTCCAAGGAAAAGGTGGATGGAAGTAAAAGACTGTGAGAGACTGTATCTCGAAGATATCGCAAAATACAAAGCATAGCTGCCCAATGAACGGTAGTAGGAGAAACAACAAATTGACCAATAAGATGAACAACATATGCAATATTTGGATGAGTAATAGTAAGATATACCAAGCTCTCAACAATAGCACGATATAAAGTAGGATCTAACGAAGGTAAATCATCAGAAAAAGAATATTTTGTGTTAACTTCAAAGGGAGTATCTACAATCTTATTATCAGTAAGTTTGGCCCACTTAAGAATATCTGTAACATATTTTGATTGAGAAAGAAGGTAATCTCTGGGTGAAAGGCTACCTCAATACTTACGAAATATCATAAATAACTCATATCCTTCAAAACTGAAATACCATCAATGTCATCACCAATAATAATCATGTCATCAATATATAAAGACAGAATGATACGAGCTGCATCAGTGCACTTAACAAAAAGAGCAAAATCATGACTACTAGAAATAAATTAAAGAGAAGAGATCAAATAGAAAATTTCTCAAACCAAGCACGAGGTGCTTGTTTGAGACCATATAACGCTTTCTTGAGCTTACAAACATATTGAGAGTCATGTGAAATACCAAGAAGGGATGCTATATAAACTTTTTCTTGAAGATCTCCATTAAAGACTGACATTTTTAACATCAAGTTGAGAGATATGTCATTGACGAACTGAAATTACTCCAATAAGAGTATGAATAATAGTTATTTTTGCAATAGAAAAAAATGTCTCCTCATAATCCATACCATACTGTTGAGTATTTTTTTGCAACCAAACTAACTTTGTATCACTCAATAGACCCATCGAAATTAATCTTGATCTTATATACCCAATGACAATCAACAACACTCTTACTAGGAGGTAGAAGAACCAAATCTTAAGTATCTGTCTTATGTAAAGTAGAAAGTTCCTCATGTATACTTAGAGAGACAATGAATAGAAGCTAAAAAGGAAGTAAATGATGAAGAATAATAAGAATAATCAAAATCTAGTAACTTTGTGGACTTACAAATGTGTACGGATTGACGTAAATATAGATCCACAATCTCAAACGGAATTGAAGTGACCGTAATGGAGAATGGAGTTTCAAGTGTGTTAGAGAGTAAAGTGCCAATACCTGCATAATGATTAGTACGAATTGGTTAAACATGAGGAGGAGTATTTGAGGTATTAGGAACCTAAGATGATAAAGTATCAGAATCTTAAAAAAAAATCTATACGAATAACATGAGGTCTAGTCAAGCTATAAGTAGTGGATGAAATAGAAAAGAAAGGTATATGCTCGAGAAAGACAACATGACGAGACATATAAAGTTTTTAAGTTATTAGATCAAAACAACGATACTCCATTTTACCTGTACCATAACTAAGAAAGACATAAATAACAGATCGAGAGGATAACTTACTATGTTCTATATGAAGACGAAAATCGAAACAAGTATAACCAAAAACTCTAAAGAAGGAATAATCAGGGGTATACGCCTACCATTTTTTAAAAGGAGAAAAACCTGAAATCTAAGAAGATAAAATTGTATTAATCAAAGTTACAGTAGTAAGCACAACTTCTCCCCATAATTTACTAGGAACAGAAGTAGACAACAAGAGAGAATGAACAGTTTCGACAATGTACCTATGTTTTCTTTCACTAACTCCATTTTGCTCAAGAGTATCTGTACACGAAGTTTGATGAATGGTTCCTTTTAAGGCAAACAACTCATAAAATTTGTTACAGGTGTATTCTCCACCAAAATCACACCTAAAACATTTGATAACAACAGAATGCTGAGTTTTGACAAGAGCTTGAAAGAATGTATTTATCTCAAAGAATTTAGAACGATGTTTCATTAAACTCAACCATAACAAGTATGATCATCAATAAAAAAAACATAATATTTAGACCCTCCTTTAGCGGCACCAAGAAAAGGTACCCATATATCAGAATGAATCAAATCAAATGAAGAAGAAGAAACAAAAATACTTTGATTAAAAGATACGGAAAATTTAGTCTGTTTACATCCACTACAATAAGAAATATCACAAGTTTGCAAATTTTCTAAAGCTTTTGTGGATGCTAAAAATCTCAAACGAGAAGACGAAGCATGATCTAAACAAGAATGCCATAAAAAAACTAGAAGAGGAAGGAGTTAAATGAAAATAAGATAAATCAACACTAGTAGTAGTAATAGCAACAATAACAACAACTAACACTTTTGACTCATCTAAAATATATAGTCCCTTCTCTTTGCGGTCTATCTTAATCAGTTTCTGATATTGCAGATCATGTACACAACAAAAAAAAGAGGAAAAAATAACTAAATAATTACCAGACTTACATAACTGACAAATAAAAGCAAGATTCAATCTGAGTTTCGAAATAAGATAAATATTAGGGAGAGAAGAGTGAGGTGTGATAATAAAACCAACATCTGTTAAGGGCATGGGAGTGTCATCAGCAGTCAAAACAAGAAACAAACATTACTTGTGGCTATAAGGAGAAAAACTTCTGAAATTGCTTGGCGAGAGTACTAGGATCGGTGATAGAACCTGATGAAACTACTGCTGTAGTATTGTGGTTGCGATGTGGTGGTTTATAAGCCTTAGATTGTGACTGGCTATCAAGCTTCCAAGCTTGATTCTGCTATCTTAACTTTGGAACACTAAATCTTCCAATGACCTTTCTGCTTATAAAAACTTGTAAGGCTTATTCTAATGATTAAATAATGGGGTTGAGGGTACTGTTAGTACAGAAGGATTATAAGCAGAAAGAATTTTATTTTTATAATAAGAATGAAGACGTATTTCTTCAACCAATAACTCACTGACAATAGAGTCGACAGAAAATAGTGGAGAACGATGCAAAATTGAACCTCTAAGTCCTTTAAAATCACTTCGAAGTACCGTTAAAAACTGTACCAATCATGCTGCTTTCTACAAGTAATATAAGCACCACATGCCTTTAATTATGCCGATTATGTAAGAGTCAATTGATCCTAAAATTCTATCATAGCAGAATAAAACTTCTGAATACTCATATTTTTTTAGTGAAGAGCTCATATGTCATTCTCTAATTGATATTGCTTTGTAAAATTTGATTGCGTGGATAACCTTTGTAGATGATCCTAAATTTTCTTTGTTGTCTCATACTTCACCAACTACGTACCTATGAAATACTCAACAAAATTGTTAATCTAAGTAATAATCTTTACATTGTTTGCTTTCCAAGCATGTATCAAAGTAGCATAACCCTCATCAGTACTCCTAGGTAACACATAAGTTTCACTAACATATCTCCACATCTTTTTACCTTTAAGAAAATTTTTCATCACATAACTCCAATACGAATAATTCTTTCCATCCAACCTCACACTCATAGACTAAAGTGACTCGTTTCTTTTAGCAGCCATAATCAGTAATAAAAAAAAGGATGCAAATACCAGATTGCAGAAATTGGAGGGAAGACAAAATACTAAATTGCAGAAACTGAAGGAAGGACGAAATAACAGATTGCAAAAACTGAACAAATATCCTCTCTTTACCCGAACCCCAGTAAGGGCTTGTTGCCCCCTGCAAATCCCCGACCAACTCACTACAGAGTTGGATCCGTGAAAATTATGTTTGAGATTAAGTCTCATTTCATAAAACAATGATTTGATACTATGTTAAACAATCCAAATTAAACAAAGAGAAATACAAAAGTAAAAGAGGAGGAGACTAGGGTTTAATTGATATTGCATAATCACTTTATTCTGAAAAAATTACGTTAATTTAAGTACAAAAAAATTATATATAAATTAAAATAAAAATATTATTCTATCTTTAATAAATAAAATAAAATAAATATATTTCTTAACAATTTGTTGTTGAAATAGATATGTCAAGCTTTAAAAAAAATGCTTGAAACCAGGCAAGATTAAGCTCCTTCCTCAACCACATTTACTTCGGTGGAAACAACAATGGTTTGATAGATATTAGTTTGAAGTTAAACATATCAAATGAACATACAACTTTCTTCTTGATCTCTTATCAAGATATCCCGAAAAATCCAACGTCCAACCTACCATTTTTCC
>Ga0325400_1002403_pt1 | contig 16403 bp, 16 predicted proteins | sample PopdelMetagenome_2_FD_205662 | JGI IMG/M metagenome (GOLD analysis project Ga0325400, IMG submission 205662) | Populus deltoides microbial communities from Bellville, Georgia, United States - Xylem-PdKOR-R1 | ecosystem: Host-associated > Plants > Phyllosphere > Stem > Wood/Secondary xylem... | reverse complement strand
CTACGACTGCGAAACCGGCGAGCTGACCTTCCGTTCGCGGGGCGGCAACGGATCCTTCATTGAATACATGGCCGCGGGTGTAACGGACTGGACCACCAACCCCAGCGCTTATATTGAGGTGGGCCTGCGAAGAGACCCCAAAGTGCTGACGCTGATGGCCCGACAAAATGGCGCTGTTACTACCCTCGAATTTGACTTTGCGGCTTACTGTCAAAGCGCCGGAGGACGGCTCACTCAGGGCGAGTCAACCGAAACGATGCGGGTACGTCTGCTGGGCAATCCCGCTTCCAACGCCCTGACGGTCGAAATTACCGGCGTTAGCAACCAACCGCTGACCCTTCAGCTAACGGATATGCAGGGCCGTATTATTGAAAGCCACCGGGTTGATCAGGCTGGCTCAACCGAACGCCACTCGTTTGATGTAAGCCGTCAGACGCCGGGACTGCTGCTGCTGCAAACGGCTACGGGTCGGCAGAAACAAACCTTTAAAGTGCTAAAACGCTAGCGAACAGCGCCCGCGCCTGTCAATGTGAAAGCCTTCCGGTCTGGTCACAAACGGCCAGCCGGAAGGCTTTTCTGGGGTCAGCGCCCCGTCGGATGAAGATTCGATTAAATTAGATTACCGCTGAAAAACATTAGTAATCTGTCTTTGTTATACGACCAATCGACCATCCGTCAGTCGCTCATTCGGGGCTGGCTGATGGTTTAATTGTTTATATAAGCCCATTGGTCTATGCGTCGAGTCGCTCCCATTCAGGTACATAAAATTCATCAGGATGGTCCCGTTCGGCCCATGCCTGACTTACTGGCCGTGGAGGAACCGCTCGAAATTCGACTGGGCTACGGAGCACGCACCGACCGCCAGCAACGCAGTGTGTCCGTCACCATGCGGACGCCCGGGCACGACTTCGAACTGGCGCTGGGATTTCTTTTCACCGAGGGAATTATTCAGGACCTGTCCCAGATTCACACCGTTCGTTACTGCACGGATGCGGGTCGGCAGGAAGCCATCGAAAATATTGTCCGCGTGAAGCTAACGCCCGATACGGTCGTCGATTGGCGGACAACCGAGCGAAATTTTTATACTACGTCCAGTTGTGGCGTGTGCGGAAAAGCGTCCATTGACGCCGTTCGGGTCGCGACCTGCCCGGTGCTGCCGCCCGCCCACCCGTTTGTGGATGCCGAACTGATTCATGATCTACCCGCCAAGCTCCGGCAGGCTCAGGCCATCTTTGAACACACCGGTGGTTTACACGCAGCTGCCCTGTTCGACACGACGGGTCAGTTAAGCCTGCTGCGCGAAGACGTGGGTCGGCACAACGCGCTCGATAAAGTCATCGGAGCCGCCCTCGGTGCCGGACTTCTTCCGCTTCATCAATCCATCCTTTTTCTGAGCGGCCGAATCAGCTTTGAACTTGTGCAGAAAGCGGTGGTTGCGGGCATTTCGGTGATTGCAGCCGTGGGCGCGCCATCGAGTCTGGCCGTGCAGATGGCTGAGGAATTTGGCGTAACCCTGCTGGGATTTGTCCGGAACAACACCTTTAACCTGTATTCGGGAGCCGGTCGTCTGATTGTACCGGATCTTACTTCGGCATCTTAACTTGGGGCCGGCAACTGGCTATTGGTCAACCTACTTATCAACAAACTAAGACATTCAACGTTTATCCGTTTTTCATGGAAAAGTCACCCAACAACGAACGAAGACCAGCCGATATTCCTCAGCAGCATATTGAGAACGTCCCAAAAAGCGGAGACCGCCCTGACCAGGGTACGGCCATGACCAATGACCACTATGACGCCAGCGGCAAACCGGATGCGGACAAGCGTATCATGGAAGCTCCGGATACACTGGGCGCCAAACGTAAGTTTCCAATTCTGGCTCAGCCGCCCGAAAGTTTCACGGGTCTTAAACTCGATAAACCCGCCGACGTAGCCGCGGGAATCATGGCCGTACTAAAATCCGGCGAATTTGCCTGGGGCGAAGGCGGGGTTGGCCGGGGCACGCACGCGCTCCTGAAACTAAATCAGAAAGACGGTTTTGACTGTTCTTCCTGCGCCTGGCCCGATCCGGATGGACACCGCTCCTTTGCTGAGTTCTGCGAGAACGGCGCCAAAGCCACCGCGTCTGATGCCGATACGCAACGGGTCGATCCGGCGTTCTTCGCCAAGCACAGTGTAGTTGACTTGTCGAACATGACCGACCGGGACCTCAACAACGCGGGTCGGATCACGCACCCGATGGTCCTGCGCCCCGGCGCCACGCATTACACGCCCATTGCCTGGGATGATGCGTTTAAGCTGATTGCTGATGAACTAAATGCCCTGGAGTCGCCCGACGAAGCCGCTTTTTACACATCGGGGAAAGTGCCCAATGAACCGGCCTATCTCTACCAGCTTTTTGTGCGCCAGTTCGGGACCAACAACCTGCCCGACTGCTCGAACATGTGTCACGAAAGCAGCGGCTCGGCGCTGAGTCCCACCCTGGGCCTCGGCAAAGGTTCGGTGACGCTCAACGACATTCATGATGCTGAAGTGATTATCATCATGGGCCAGAATCCGGGTACCAACACCCCCCGAATGCTGACTGCCCTGCAGATCGCCAAGCGGAAGGGCGCCAAGATTATTTCCGTCAACCCCCTGCACGAAGCGGGCCTGAGCCACTTTAAAAACCCGCAGGATTTCATGAATCCCGTCAAGGCGGTCGGAACGCTGCTGGGCCACGGAACGCCGATCACGGACCTGTACCTGCAGGTTAAAGCCAACGGCGACATGGGCGTTCTGCGGGGCATCATGAAGCATCTGCTGGAAGCCGAGGACAAAGCGGCAACGGCGGGTCAGCCCGGTACGGTCGTCGACTACGATTTCATCAAACAATATACGGCCCATTACGAGGAGTTTGTGGAAGAAATCCGCAATACGACCTGGGAAAATATTGAGCTGATGAGCGGCATCACGCGCGCGCAACTGCTCGAAGCCGCTAACCTGATTGCCCCTAAAAAGAAGATTATCACCTGCTGGGCGATGGGGCTGACGCAGCAGAAAAACGGGGTGATGAGCATTCAGGAAATCGTGAATCTTCATCTCATGAAAGGGGCCATCGGCATTCCCGGCGCGGGCGTTTGTCCCGTACGGGGGCACTCCAACGTACAGGGTGACCGCACAATGGGCATCTGGGAACGGCCCCACAAGGAGTTTCTGGACGCGCTGGAAGCGGAATATAACTTTAAGCCCCCTCGTGAACACGGCCTCGATACGGTGGAGACCATCAAGGCCATGCACGATGGCAAAATCAAGGCATTCCTGAGTATGGGGGGCAACCTGCTGTCGGCGGGTCCGGATACGGAATTTATCGCTGCGTGTATGCGTAGCCTGCGGATGACGGCGTTTGTGGCAACCAAGTTGAACCGTGGCCACCTTACAACGGGCAAGACCGCCCTTCTTCTGCCCTGCTTCACGCACCTGGATATTGACCGCCAGAAGTCGGGCCACCAGTTTACTTCCTGCGAAAATTCGATGGGTGTCGTCAGCCAGAACAAAGGCGTACTGGAGCCGCTGGAAGGCGAAATGCAGAGCGAAGTAGCCATTCTCTGCGGCATTGCGAAAGCCACGCTGGGTAGCCGCAGCACCGTCGACTGGGATGCTTATACCGACAATTACGACACGATCCGCGACGCTATTTCCCGCGTGATTCCCGGCTTTGAGCAGTTCAACGAGAAGATTCGCAAGCCGGGTGGGTTCTACCTGCCCAACGGCCCGCGCGAGCGTAACTTCACGACCGAAAACGGCAAGGCCAATTTTACGGTGACCGATATGGTGATGCACCATCTTGAACCGGATCAGTTGGTGTTGATGTCCATCCGCAGCCACGACCAGTTTAACACAACCGTTTACGATTACAACGACCGGTACCGGGGCATCCACGGCGAACGTCGCGTGGTGTTTATGAATCCGCAGGATATGGCCGACCGGGGCATTAAGGAGCGGCAGGTCGTGAACATTACCAGCCATTTTGAGGGACAAACCCGGACGCTGGAACGCATGATTGCCATTCCGTACAACATTCCGAGAGGCAACACGGCCGCTTACTACCCCGAAGCGAATGTGCTGGTACCCGTGGCCAGTGTAGCCTACATCAGTAACACGCCAACTTCCAAATATGTGGTGGTTACGATTGAGCCGGTTGCCGGTGCGATTGTAAAAGGCGATGGGTCAACGGAGGTGACAGTAGCTGGCTAAATATGTTAAACTGCCACGGAGCCAGATTCTTCCGGCTCCGTGGCAGTTTATAACTTGGTCCGCTTAAACCGGCATGAGCAACTGTTCGCGGAAAACCACGGGCGTCTGGCCGGTATGCTTCCGGAAGAAACGAACAAAATACGACGGGTCCTCGAAACCCAGTTCAAAGCCAATTTCCTTTACTGACTGCGTGGTATGGGTCAGCAGTCGCTGCGCTTCGATCACGAGTCGTTCCTGCCACAGCTGACTGGCCGTTTTGCCCAGCACTTTTTTGCAGATGTGATTGAGGTAATTAGGCGTCAGACTCATCTGTTCCGCATACTGGCCCACCTCCCGAACGGTCAGAAACTGCGATTCCAGTAACTCCTCGTAACGCCGGATCCGATCATACAAATGCGTGTCTGTTTGCATCCACTGCTGGCTGTAGAGCCGGTTAGCCGCTTCCAGCATGATGTGCACAAACGACAAAAACACATCCGAGCGATTGGGCTCATGGGCCTCATATTCCCGGAAAGCATACGTAAACAAGTCGCCAAACAAGTTCTGCTGACCGGCCACTTCGAGCAGCGGCTGATGCTGGTGGGAGTGACAAAACGGATACTGATACAGCCGGTTACCAAACCGCTGCCGAAAAAAGTTAGGCTCAAAAAAGAGATTATACCCCTGAATGTCAGCCGACAGCTGCCAGCTGTGCACCTGACCCGGCGTCAGGAAATAAAGCTGGTGGGGCGCCATGTCGTACGTCCGGAAATCAATCGTATGGCGGCCACTCCCCCGGATGATCCACATCACCAGATAAAACGTATGCGTGTGGGGCCGGTCGATGCCCTTGAATTCCTGCACCAGCTTTTCCAGCTTCGTCATGTAAAAAGGGGCGTTCGGCTCGTGACGGGGAAACGACTGCAGCTTGTAAACGGGTACCTGGGTCAGCATAGCCGAGGGCTGTTTAAAGCTTGCTTTCCAGATCAGCCGGTGAGTAATTGACGTTCTTGAGGGTCTTGTTATCCGCCGTCCGGTAGACCAGGTATTTACCATCCGATTCCACATAATGGCACAGCACGCCCTTGGCTTCGTAGTGAGCCACGGTCGCTTCGGCCTCCTCGACGGTCAGGCAGGCTTTGCTCAGATTCGACCGCTGCACTTCGTCAAATAGTTCCTTGAACTTTTCGCCCAGCCCGAATTCCAGCACCGCTCCGGACAGCACGTACTGCAGATCGCAAAGCGCATCGGCCACCTGTACGATGTCTTTTTCCAGAATGGCCACTTCCAGTTCTTTCAATTCCTCGGCCAGCAACGCTACCCGGAGCTGGCAGCGGTTCTCGGCGGGTATTTGGGGTGTCTCCAGAATGGGGTGATGAAATGTGCGGTGGAATTCCGCCACGGCGTTTAATGAGTCAGGTGATTGCATAAAATAAAACAGAAATGACACGGCGAACCGTGCCACTGATTACAGAATAGGCGTAAAATTAATGACAAGTATCCGGTTTGACCCGAAAATTTAGGGACAACTGATTTAGAAATTACTCTTAACGAGCTTGATAGCAATGGCCAACAGAATGATCCCGAAGACCTTACGCAGAATATTCGTACCGCCCGGCCCCAGCCGGTTTTCCAGCCATTCGGACGATTTCAGTACTACGTAAATCAGGACCAGATTCAGGAAGATGCCCACCAAGATGTTGGCCGTGGCATACTCCGCTTTCAGGGAGATAATGGTCGTCATGGTCCCCGCGCCGGCAATCAGCGGAAACGCAATGGGGACAATATGAACCGCCCCACCCGTGTCCGTATCGGGCTTAAAAATGGTCCGGCCCAGAATCATTTCCAGTCCTAACAGAAAGATAATCAGCGCCCCGGCCACGGCAAACGAGGAGACATCAACGCCGAACAGCTTCAGGATCGATTCGCCGACAAACAAAAAGGCAATCATCAGTAAGCCTGACACCAGCGTAGCTTTCTCGGACTCAATACTCCCCACTTTTTTCCGCAGGTCAATGATGACGGGCAGCGATCCAACCACATCAATGACCGAAAACAGAATCAGCGTAACCGAAACGATTTCTTTAAAACTCAACATAGCGCAGACAGAAGTAGCGGTTTCAGTTAGGATTTATAATGGCGTAAGAAGGCCTTTAACTGATCGATTTCGCCGTCGTCAATGGCCGGAAAATTTGCAATCCGGAACGTCGTCGTTTTCCAGTCGCCGTACCCATTGCCGAGCGTAATGCCAGCGTTTTGGGCAGCCGCTTTCACGTTCTTAATTTGCTCTTCACTTCCCTGCACCGCAATCACCGTGTCGGACCGCTGTCCGGGCTTCTGAATCAGCAATTGCCAGTCGGTTTCCTCTTCCAGAAAACGGTACCATCCCGCCGACCGCTGCCGAATACGGGCATCGACTTCCACGATGGGTGGTACCTGCTGCATCACCCGCATTAACAGGTAAATATCTAGCCCATTGGGCGTATACTGAGTCTGGTGCTTGGTGATGTTCTCGTGAATAAACAACAGGCTATTGTAATACTGCCGATCCCCGATGACTTCCGCGCGCTTCAGGGCTGCGGGCGAATAAATCAGCAGCGCCAGTCCGGCGGGCAAGCCAAAGCATTTCTGCACGGACGCAAACCAGACATCCGCCAGCGTCCAGTCAAACACCAGACCCGCCATGGAGGAAGTGGCATCCACAGCCATCAGCGCGTTAAATTCCTGCCGAAACTGCGCCAGCGTTTCCATCCGTACCTGTGTGCCGTTGGATGTTTCGTTCTGTACCACACACAGCACATCCGCTTCGTCGGGCCGGACGACCGGCTTTATCTTATGCGCGTATTCCATCCACTTCTTACCAAAAGCCCCGCTGTAAGGGTGCAGGCTGGTTGTGGCCGTGAGCGACTGAGCAATAATTTCCCAGCATTCCGTTGCCGACGACACAAAGGCGATGTAATAATCAGAAGGTATGCCCAGCTTTTCGTGCAACAGCTGCGAAGTTTCCGCCACAATTTCCATAAACCCTGTACTGCGGTGATTCAGGCTTACAATACCGGATTGAATGGCCTCCTGAGCATATTGGGCCACCTGCGGGTAAACTTTGGACGGACCGGGATAAAACGTAATCATCGATGGGGCACAGTAGTTGCGCTTAAAGTTAACGAACGCGGGCGCACTTCTAAAATAAAAAAGCCCCCGAACGGTGGGTGTCACCATTCGGGGGCTTTACGAAATAGCTCTATATGTTAGAATTTGAAACCGACGTTTACGCCGACTGCCCGACGCTGCGAGTTATTAAATCCTTGAATGGTATTGTTTAAACCATGATGGTATACAAAGTCAATCAACAATGGCCCAATGTCAAAGCCCAGGTTACCCAGCGCCTGGAAAGTACCCTGCTTAATAACATCGTCATTGATTTCAACTGTATTGCTATTGCCAATACGTCTTGCATACTCAGCACCGACCGCTAAACGAATACCCGAGATGCCTCGTTTTGACTGAGCGACTTTAAAGCCGATATAAGCCGGAACTTGAATCCATTTAGTGTCAATACGCTGCGAAATCTCAGTCAGCGGAGTTCCATCGCCAGGGCTAAAAAAGTTAGAGCTAGAAGCAAAGTATTCAACACCCAGCTGACCATACAGACGTCCACCCCCGCGGGCAAAGGCACCAATCTGATAACCCAGACGACCATTTGGATTTTTTCCGTCTACTTTCTCACCCTGGTAGCGAGTTGAATTGGCACCTACGTAGAAACCGCCCGTGAATGCTTTGTAGGGTCGTTTAACTTCTACGTTCCGCTTATCGCGTTGGCTGTAGCGCCGATCGCGGTCGTTGTTATCGTCATCACGATCCCGCTTGCGATCGTCGCTGAAATCCTGACGCCGGTCCTTACGAAAATCCTGGTCACTGCTGCTGGCGGCTTTCCGACCTGCCTGATAACCTGCCTTATAATCGTTGACGCCATCTTTGTAGCCGATTTTATAAGCATCAATCAGGTCACGTTCGTAACGGCTATTGCTCCGTGAATTATCGCGATCGTAGTTTCCTCCTTGTGCGTGAGCCAGATTAGCACCGACTAAGCCGGTTGCCAGTAAAGCGAGTGTGAATTTGTTTCTCATAACGTTGATTTTAGTTTCCCGGCACCCACCAGAGGTGCCGACTAGTATGTACGATTGGTGTTAATCCACTGCCAAAAAAAATGCCATTTTCTTAATCCATTAATAGACAATGGATTAAGAAAATGGCGTGTTGACCTTTTTCTACATTAGTGTGGTGCTGGCTTCTTATGGCAACCGCATAATCCCTCTTTTTACAAACTCAGCAGGTAGCGAACGGCCAGCTCATAGCCCATCAGGCCGAGACCCACAATAACGCCTTTAGATTTAGCCGAAAGGTAGCTGTGGTGCCGGTATGACTCCCGAGCGTGAACGTTGGAAATGTGCACTTCAACGGCCGGGGCGGTTACAGCTGACAAGGCATCAGCCAGCGCCAGCGACGTGTGGGTCAGAGCACCCGCATTGATGACGATGCCGTCGACGGTAAAGCCTAACTCGTGAATTTTATCGATTAGTTCACCCTCGTGGTTGGATTGGAAATAATGAATCTGCACGTCGGTGAATTGCTGCTCAATGGTTTGCAGATAGTCAACGAAGGAGCGATTGCCGTAAATTTCGGGTTCGCGTTTACCCAGCAGGTTCAGGTTTGGGCCGTTAAGGATCAGTATTTTTTTCATTCTGCAGGCGGATTTTTGATTTTCGGCAATGGACTGTCGACTTTTGCCGGTATGTGGCAAAGTTACATCAACGCGTTTAAAAACTACCTGAAACTCGAGCGCTCGCTGGCCGACAACTCCGTCGAAGCTTATTTGCACGATGTTGAGAAGTTTTATCAGTTTCTGGAATTGTCCCGTCAGTCGACGCCACCGGTTCAGGTTACGGAAGAGCAGCTGCTGAGTTTTCTGGCTTATCTGACGGATTTGGGGCTATCGGCTCATTCCCAGGCCCGGATCCTGTCCGGCTTAAAAGCGTTCTACAAATTTTTGTTACTGGAAAACAGTATTCAGACCGACCCGACGCAGTTGATTGAAGGGCCACAGCTGAGCCGCAAGCTGCCCGACACGCTGAGTTATCCCGAAATTGAAGCCATTTTAAGCGCCATTGATCTGTCGACGCCCGGCGGTATCCGCGACCGCGCCATGCTCGAAGTGCTGTACAGTTCCGGCCTCCGCGTTTCCGAACTGCTGGATCTGCGGCTGACCAACTGCTATTTCGACGTGGGTTTTATTCGCGTATTTGGAAAAGGCAGCAAAGTGCGGCTCGTGCCAATTGGTAAAGACGCTATCAAGCACACCCGGTCGTATGTTGATCACGTACGTAGCCAGCTGGATGTGCAGCCCGAAGCCGAGGACCTGATTTTTCTCAATCTCCGGGGCGGTTCGCTGTCGCGCGTTTCGGTCTTTAAAACCATCAAACTACTGGCCATTCAGGCGGGCATTCGCAAGACGATCAGTCCGCACACGTTTCGCCACTCGTTTGCCACGCACCTCATTGAGGGGGGGGCCGATCTGCGCGCCGTTCAGCAGATGCTCGGCCACGAATCCATCACAACGACCGAGATTTACACGCACCTCGACCGGGATTATCTAAAGCAGATTGTAACCGATTACCACCCTCGTTCGCGTACCTAGCAAACAAAAGTGCCCGCCGTCAGAGACAGCGGGCACTATAGTTCACTTCTAACCCAAATCACATAAAAACCATTGTCGTTAACCCGACTACGCCATTTCGCCCGCGGTTTTCTCACCGCTGAAGTAATGTTCCTGCTGCTTAAACAGCAGATTGAACGAAGTCATACTGCCGTAGATGCGGGTAATGTATTGCTGAATATTTAGCTTCTCTTCATCGTCCAGGCGGCTTGCGTTGACGCGCTGTTCGAGCACTCTCAACCGATCGCGCATCATCACAATCTTGTGAAAAAAGGCATCGATGGACATTTCCTTTGGAGCCAGATCAGTCCGGCCCGGTTTCAGAATGAGTTTGCCGCCTTTCCATTTGTCGCCCAGTGGAACAACTTCGGTCACGTCAGCCCATTTTTGCAGTATCCGGGACAGGGATTGTTCGACATCGAACAGGCTCACCAGATCCGTATCGGGCTCAACCCGCTCCACCACTTCCAACGGCGTGTCCAGCTTCAACACTTTGACGCCTTCTTCGATAAAGGTGATGATATAACTGCTAGATCTTACGTTGATAATCAGGCCGTTACCAAAATCGGCATGCCGTACGCGTGAGCCAATCCCCAATAAATTGTCCATGAATAGCGCAATCGTATTGAATACTGTTACGCTAAAAAGTATATCAAACGGTATGCCAAAAAGAAGAAATAAAGGAGGGAACAGGAAGAATTAAGCGTTTTTAAAACTTAATTCTTCCCTTAGGGCGTGTAGCGGTGCTGATTTACGGATTTACGCTGGATGTGTCGGCCATATCCACGGCTGAGGTATCGATCGCGGTGCCATCGGGCTGGACGGGCAGGGCTCGTTCGAGCTGCCGTCGTTTGTTCCACGGGGCCGTGGTCCGCCGGGCCATGTCGACGGCCAGAAAAATAACAATGAGGGTAAAAATAGCGGCCGCAATGAATAAAATACGTCGGTTGCGATTCATAGGTCTTCTTTCAATTGCTTAGGCGACACCTGGCTAACCAACCGGCCCGTCCGACCGGATACTTCGGCCCAGCGCAAGTCATCAAACTCGATGGTAATAACGGCACCTTTATCCATCGACCCCACATCGGCGTGCGTCAGGTACTCGGCGAAATAAGAAATGTCGGGGTTGTGTCCAAAGAGCATCAGCGACTGGCACTCCTCCGAGGAGCGGTTCACGGCGGCCAGATAAGCCTTGGGGCCACCCCCAAACATAGCCTCGTCCAGCACAATTGCCTCGGCATCAATGCCCAGCTGCTCACCAACGACTTTGGCCGTGTCTTTGGCCCGGATCGCGGTGCTGCTTACCAGACAATCCGGCTTAACACCCTGGCCGGCCAGATGGCGCCCTATCTGGGCAGACGCCATAATACCCGCCGGAACCAGCTCGCGATCATGGTCACTCAGAAAAGCGGTGCGGTCCTCGGCCTTAGCGTGCCGGACAAGATAAAGGGTCTTTTTCATGGGTTAATAAAGATCATACTGCAAAAAAACACTTCTGCTCTATCTTTTGCTTTTTTCGCCCTGCTTCTTTTTTACAAATAATCGGCTTTGTTAAAAACAGGGTGTCCTTCTCCCCTTCGAAATTTCCTATCTTTGTCGCACGAATCAATAAGGCTATCAGAACCTTATCGTCCTCTTCATTTGTTTCATCAGTAATGAGTACTATCCAGGAAATAAGTCGGCGCCGGACTTTTGCGATCATCAGCCACCCGGATGCCGGGAAAACGACATTAACCGAGAAACTGCTGCTTTTCGGCGGAGCCATCCAGACGGCCGGCGCTGTTAAGTCCAATAAGATTAAAAAGTCGGCTACGTCTGACTTTATGGAGATTGAGAAACAACGCGGTATTTCCGTCGCCACGTCGGTGATGACGTTCGAATACCACGATTTGAAAATCAACATTCTTGACACGCCGGGTCACAAAGACTTCGCCGAAGATACGTACCGCACCCTGACCGCCGTCGACAGTGTTATTCTGGTTATCGACTGCGTGAAAGGCGTTGAGGAACAAACCGAGCGCCTGATGGAGGTCTGCCGGATGCGGGATACGCCCGTTATTATTTTCATCAACAAACTGGACCGCGAAGGTCAGAATCCGTTCGATCTGCTGGACGAACTGGAAACCAAACTGAACCTCCGCGTCCGGCCCCTGACCTGGCCGGTCAACATGGGTTCTGCTTTCAAGGGCGTTTATAGTCTATACGACAAAACCATGAACTTCTTCCGCGTTAACAAAACGAAGGTGGAGGAAGATATTCTGGCCATTGACATTAACACGCCGGTGCTGGACGAAAAAGTCGGCAAGGCAGACGCCGAACAGCTTCGGGAAGATGCCGAACTGATCGAGGGCGTTTATGACCCGTTCAGCCGGGAAGATTATCTGGCGGGCAAATTAGCGCCGGTGTTCTTTGGCTCGGCCGTTAACAACTTCGGGGTGAAGGAATTGCTGGATACGTTCTGCGACATCTCCCCCGAACCCATCGCCCGCGCCACCGACAAGCGTGTGGTGCTGCCGGACGAAAAAGGCTTCAGCGGCTTTATTTTTAAGATTCACGCGAACCTTGATCCCCGGCACCGCGACCGGATTGCCTTTTTGCGCATCTGTTCGGGTACGTTTGAGCGGGGTAAATTTTACCACCATACCCGGCTCGACAAAGACGTTCGGTTCTCGAGTCCGTTCAGCTTCATGGCCGACAGCAAGAGCATTGTCGAGGAAGGTTTTCCCGGCGATGTTGTGGGGCTGTACGACACCGGTACGTTCAAGATTGGCGATACATTGACGGAAGGCGAAGAACTGCAGTACACGGGTATTCCGAGCTTTTCACCGGAAATCTTTAAGGAACTGGTCAACACGGATCCGATGAAAGCCAAACAGCTCGACAAAGGGATCCAGCAGTTGACGGATGAAGGCGTCGCCCAGTTATTTACGCTGACCAGCGGTAACCGGAAGATTGTCGGTACGGTGGGTGAACTCCAGTTCGACGTTATCCAGTACCGGCTCGAACACGAATACGGCGCCAAATGTCGCTGGACTTCGATGCCCATCGCTAAAGCGTGCTGGCTGACATCCGATGATAAGAAAAAACTCGATGAGTTTATCCGCCTGAAAGGCCTGCAAATCGCTTACGATAAAGACAAGAACCCCGTGTTCCTGGCCGAATCAGACTGGATTCTGCGGATGAACATGCAGAATAACCCCGAGATCAAATTCCACTTTACCTCGGAGTTTAAGACGGCGGTTGAAGCGTAATTATGGCTGATCCCATACGAAACGGGACCTGGCAGCATTAGCTAATGCTGCCAGGTCCCGTTTCGTATGGGGCAATGTCTGTTCGCCCCGGAAGGGACACTAGTGTGGCTTTGTAACGGCGAACACTGTTTTGTCTTGTTTACTGCCGGTGGACAGGAGGTTTAAAACCCGTTTTCGTCGGCACTGGGGCCGTAACTACCCGGGATGGGAATATTCAGCAGCCGAAGATCGACGCCCAGCTGAGCCCGGTGATGCACGATCTGCGAGTAAGACATCCGGATCATCTCACCTTTGGAACATTCAACGTAGACTTCATCCCCGTTGCGCAGGGTCCAGGTGGGTTCCAGCTGTTCGTCGGTGGCGTCCGACAAATGGGCCCGGCCATCCGCCAGAGACTGCTCAAAAAGACCCAGCAGGTCGGCGGTGTTATTGATCACCTGCGGCTGGTAAGGGCTGGTGGCAAAATCAAGCTCGTCTGTAGTCAACGCCATTGTTACCCACGACGGTAGTTCAGCAATGTGGGTCGCCAGTTGCCGGATGGTCATGCTTTTCGGATGGGGCTGCCAATCGTATTTGTCATCCGGAATGCGGCTTAACATGTTGCGGGTCGTCTGGGCTTCGGCATCCATTTCTTTCAGGAGCATCTCAACAATCTTCGTCATGTGGCTTTCGTTTTGTTTTTACAAAGAAAAGGGAACCCACTGACAGCCCTATGGCAGCCCAAAATCGAAGCCTGAAATTATTTTTAGATTAGTAGTTCACGGGGAGCTGTTTCATGTACTCACCCAGCTCCATATGCTCGCTTTTCTGGAAAGGCTGCCCGGTTTTATTTAACGCCACTATGCGCGAAACCCGAAAATCCCGGTACTCCTGCCGGTTGTAGCACCAGCCAATCAGGTGCCAGTTGAAAGCGTAAAAAATAAGCCCAATGGGTTCGATCAGTCGGTTACTGGTTTCCTCCGCCTGATTTTTGTAATCGATTTCGATCACTTCCTTAGCGGAAATCGCGGTCTGCAGCGTAGACAAATGGGCAAAGTCGCGGTCGAAATAGCAGGGAATCTGCAGCCGGATGTTGTTGGTCAGGCTTTCAAGACTTTCTTTCTGCGAACTCCGCAGGACGGATTTCACCTTGTTGAGCGCGTTGGAATAATGCGCCTGAATCGATTTGTCGGAGAAGCTCTGAACCAAACTTTCCATTAACAACAGCGCGTTAGCCTCCTCCGAAGAAAACGAGACCGGCGGCAGAAAGTAACCCTGCACCACGAAATAACCCTTATGAGGTTCAAAACTAACGGGTATTCCCTGTTCACCCAGCGCTTTGATGTCCCGGTACACCGTCCGAACGCTGATGCCAAACTTGTCGGCGATGGTTTCGGCAGTTACGTATTTTTTCGTCTGTAACAGGGTCAGCATGCCCAGGAGTCGGTCGATCCGGTTCATCGTTGTGTCTGGAATTGACGGCAGTCGTATCAGGTCCAAAGTTAATCTTAATTTTCGAGCGCTTGCCCCCTTCCGTATTCCTTCCGACCTTTACTTTTATTTCGCTCAGAACCTATGCAACTTTCCGTCCTTGACCGCTTCCTGCGTTACGTCCAGACCGATACCCAATCCGATCCCCATTCCACCACGAATCCGTCCACGGAAAAGCAAAAAAACCTGAGTCGGGTGCTGGTCGAAGAACTTCAGCAGATCGGCATAACGGATGCGGAACTGGATGAATACGGCTACGTTTACGCAACCATCGAGGCCAACACCGAAAAAGCCAGCGTACCGGTTATTTGTCTGTGCGCCCACGTCGACACTTCGCCCGATGTGACGGGGGAAGGCGTCAAGCCCCTTATTCATCGCCAGTGGGACGGCGCCGATATTGTCTTACCCGACGACCCGACCCAGATCATCCGGCGGGCCGACCATCCCGATCTCCACGATCAGGTTGGTAACGACATCGTGACCGCCAGCGGAACGACGCTGCTCGGGGCCGATAACAAAGCCGGCGTGGCCGAGATAATGGCCGCGGCTGAATACCTGCTTGCCCATCCGGAAGTGCAGCACGGAAAAATCCGGATTCTCTTCACGCCCGATGAAGAAGTGGGCCGGGGAACCGAAAAAGTGGACTTACAGAAGCTGGGCGCCGATTTTGGGTACACCATCGATGGTGAAATGCTCGGCACCCTGGAGGACGAAACCTTCTCGGCGGATGCCGTTATCATTACTATTCAGGGCGTGAGCACGCATCCCGGCTTTGCCAAGGGCAAACTGGAGAACGCGCTGAAAATTGCCGCTGATTTTCTGGCCGCGCTCCCGAAAGACACGTTGTCACCCGAAACCACCAAAGGCTTTGAAGGTTTTGTTCATCCCTCGCGCGTCGACGGCAATCAGGATAAGGCCATCATCGAGTTTATCATCCGCGACTTTGCCGAAGAAGGACTTCACGAAAAAGAGCAGTTTTTGAGAAATGGGCTCGACGCTGTTTTAGCGAACTACCCCAACTCCAGCGCCAGCTTTGTGGTTAAGGAGCAATACCGGAACATGAAGCAGGTACTTGACCAGCACCCTACCGTGGTCGAAAATGCGCTCGAAGCCATTCGCCGGAGTGAGCTGTCACCCGAACGGCGCAGCATCCGGGGCGGTACGGACGGGTCCCGGCTGTCGTTTATGGGCCTGCCCTGCCCCAATATTTTTGCGGGCGAACACGCGTTTCATTCGCGGCTGGAATGGGTGTCGGTTCAGGACATGGAGAAGGCCGTCGAGGTGATTGTAAACCTCTGCCAGGTGTGGGAGGAAAAAGCGTAAGCGGGTTAACAAAAGGCTCCGGAAAACTGGCAACCCAGTTTTCCGGAGCCTTAAGCTTTAGGCGTACCGTTCGGTAATCGTCCGGGCGCGCTCCCGGGTTTCGGCAATCAGCGGATGAACCGGTTTAGTCAGAGCCTCTTCGGCCTCACCAACTGTGTCTTTGTACAAAACGTTGACGGGCACTTCCTGGCTACCTGCCGCGCTTTTTAACACGACCACCGGACGCACCTCGCCCGCGGCCGATAAGCGACCGTACTGGGCTTTAACATCGGCCCACGCAGCTTCTTTTTCCGCGCTCGTTGCATCAATCTCCAGTGTTGTCCGGGGCAGTGATTTTGCTTTCTGGTCGGCCATTTGCCCATCCAGCTGATCCAGCAGTTGCTGCAAACGAATGGTGTCCTTCCCCGTTTTGATGCGCTCCTGGATAGACT
>Ga0325400_1002402_pt1 | contig 16405 bp, 16 predicted proteins | sample PopdelMetagenome_2_FD_205662 | JGI IMG/M metagenome (GOLD analysis project Ga0325400, IMG submission 205662) | Populus deltoides microbial communities from Bellville, Georgia, United States - Xylem-PdKOR-R1 | ecosystem: Host-associated > Plants > Phyllosphere > Stem > Wood/Secondary xylem... | reverse complement strand
ACGCAGGAACCGCCCCTTTCTTCTTTTTACCTTCCCCCGTTCGTCCCGAGCGAAGTCGAGGGACATGCCCTTCCCCCGAGCGTCGCGCGAGGTGTCTCGACTTCGCTCGACACGAACGGTGGGGTGGCAACTGCCCCCACCCCGCCACACTCGCCCGCTAGCACCCCCACCCATGATCCGCGTGAACGACCTCAAGCTCCCGCTCCACCACGCGGACGAGGCCCTCCCCGCCGCGATCTGCCGCCGCCTCCGCATCACCCCGCGCGAACTGATCCGCTTCTCGGTCGCCCGCCGCGGCCACGACGCGCGCGACAAGAACGACATCGCCCTCGTCTACCAGGTCGACGTCGCGGTGAAGAACGAGGCCGCGGTGCTCGCAAGGTTCAAGCGCGACCGCGACGTCGGCCTCACCCCCGACACCCGCTACAAGCCCGGCTTCACCGCCCCCGCGGGTGCCCCCCGGCCGGTGGTCATCGGCGCGGGCCCCTGCGGCCTCTTCGCGGCGCTGATCCTCGCGCAAGCCGGCTACCGCCCGATCCTTCTCGAACGCGGCAAGGTCGTCCGCGAGCGGACCAAGGACACGTGGGGCCTGTGGCGGCGCAGCGTCCTGAACCCCGAATCGAACGTCCAATACGGCGAGGGCGGCGCGGGCACCTTTTCCGACGGGAAGCTCTACAGCCGGATCAAGGACCCGCGGCACCTCAACCGCAAGGTGCTGACGGAGTTCGTCAAGGCCGGCGCCCCGCCCGAGATCCTGACGGAGGCGCACCCGCACATCGGCACCTTCCGCCTCGTCACCATGGTCGAGAGCATGCGCGCGCAGATCGAGGAAATGGGCGGCGAGTACCGCTTCTCGACCCGCGTCGAGGGGATCGACCTGGACGGCGGCCGCAACGTCCGCGGGCTCCATCTGGCGGGGGGTGGCTACCTGGAGGCCGGCCAGGTCGTCCTCGCGGTCGGCCACAGCGCGCGCGACAGCTTCGCGATGCTGGTCGAGGCCGGCGTCCATGCCGAGGCCAAGCCCTTCTCGGTCGGGGTGCGGATCGAGCATCCGCAGGGCTGGATCGACCGGGCGCGGTTCGGCCACCATGCCGGCCACCCGATCCTCGGCGCGGCGGAGTACCATATCAGCCATCACTGCCGGAACGGGCGCACCGTCTACAGCTTCTGCATGTGCCCCGGCGGCACGGTGGTCGCGGCAACGTCCGAGGAGGGTCGCGTCGCCACCAACGGCATGAGTCAGTATTCGCGTAACGAGCGCAACGCCAATTCGGGTTTCGTGGTCGCGATCGATCCGGCGCGCGACTATCCGGGCGATCCGCTGGCGGGGATCCGGCTCCAGCGCGACCTGGAGGCGCGGGCATTCGTCGCGGGCGGGTCGGACTATCGCGCCCCGGCGCAACGGGTCGGCGACTTCCTCGCCGGGCGACCGTCGACGGCCCTTGGCTCGGTGGTGCCCTCCTACAAACCGGGTGTCACCCCGACCGACCTGTCGCTGTGCCTGCCCGATTTCGCGGTGGAGGCGATGCGCGAGGCGCTTCCGGTGTTCGGCCGCCAGATCGCCGGCTACGACCACCCGGACGTGGTGATGACCGGCGTGGAGACCCGCACCTCCTCCCCCGTGCGCTTCACCCGAGGCGAGGACGGGCAGAGCCTCAACACCCCCGGTCTGTTCCCGGCGGGCGAAGGGGCGGGCTATGCCGGCGGCATCCTGTCGGCGGCGGTGGACGGGATCAAGGCGGCGGAGGCGGTCGCGGCGCGCATGGCGGGGGGCCGGCTGGCGGCGTGACGCTGGTCCTGTTCAACAAGCCCTTCGGCGTCCTCAGCCAGTTCACCGACAAGGGCTCGCCGACCACGCGCGCGACGCTGTCCGACCACGTCGCGCTGCCCGGCGTGTATCCGGCGGGGCGGCTCGATCGCGACAGCGAGGGGCTGCTGCTGCTGACGGACGACGGACGCCTCCAAGCGCGGATCGCCGACCCGCGCTTCAAGCTGCCCAAGACCTACCTCGTCCAGGTCGAGGGGCTGCCCGACGACGCCGCGCTCGACCGGCTGCGGCGCGGGGTGACGCTGGCGGACGGCCCGACCCGCCCCGCCGAGGTGGAGGCGATCGATCCCCCTGCCCTGTGGCCCCGCGATCCGCCGGTCCGATACCGTGCGAGCATTCCCGACCGCTGGCTGCGGCTGACCATCCGCGAAGGGCGAAATCGCCAGGTCCGTCGCATGACCGCCGCGGTGGGACACCCGACGCTGCGGCTGGTGCGCTGGCGGGTGGGCGACTGGACGCTGGAGGGGTTGGCGCCGGGTGCGTGGCGCACGATCTGATCCGTCCTGCCCTTCGATACTGACTCCCTTCCTCCCTTCGGTCTAGGGAGCGCCGAACCGCGAGGACCTTCTCCCCCCATGACCATCTCCACCTATGGCGACCCCCATGAGTTGCCGCCGTTCGACGCGATCACCCCCGACGCGATCGGCCCCGCGCTCGACGCGGCGATCGCCGGGCACGAGGCGGTGGTCGCGCGCCTGACGCACGACACGCCGACGAGCTTCGCGGAGGTCTGGCTGCCGCTGGAGGCGGCCGACGCGCGGCTCGACGCGGTATGGTCGGCCGCGGCGCACCTCCATGCGGTGGCGGACACGCCCGAACTGCGTGCCGCCTACGTCGCCGGTCAGGCACGGCTGACGGCGTACCAGACCGATGTGGGTCAGAATCGCGCGCTGTTCGACGTGTTGGTCGCGCTCACCGCTTCCCCGGCCTTCGCCGACCTGGCCGTCGCCGACCGGGTGGCGGTGGAGCGGGCGGTGCGCGATTTCACCCTGGCGGGCGTCGCACTCGAGGACGCGGCGCGCGAACGGTTCAAGGCGGTGTCGATCGAGCTGTCGCAACTCTCCACCGAGTTCGGCTCGGCGGTGCTCGACGCCACCGATGCCTGGTCCGAACACGTCACCGACGAGGCACGCCTCGCGGGCCTGTCCGACGCCGACCGCGCGATGTTCGCCGCCGCCGCCGAGGCGGAGGGGCTGGACGGCTGGCTGGTCACCCTCCAGATGCCCAGCGTCGCCGCGGTCCTGACCTTTGCCGAGGATCGCGATCTGCGCGCGGCGGTGTACCGCGCGTTCGGCACCCGCGCGTCGGATCAGGGGCCGGACGCCGGCCGCTTCGACAACGGCCCGCGCATCGCCCGCATCCTCGACCTCCGGCGGGAGGCGGCGCACCTGCTCGGCTTCACCGATCCGGTCGCGCGGTCGCTGGAGACCAAGATGGCCCCCAACGCTGGCGAGGTGCTCGCCTTCCTCCGCGACCTCGCCGCCCGCGCGCGGCCGGGGGCGGAGCGCGACCTCGCCGACCTGCGCGCCTTTGCCGCCAGCCGTCTCGGCATCGCCGACCTGCAGCCATGGGACGTAGGCTTCGCCGCCGACCGGCTCCGGCGGGACCGCTACGCGGTCGACGAGGCGGCGGTGCGCGCCTATTTCCCCGTCGAGCGGGTGACCGCGGGGTGGCGGTCGCTGCTCGAACGCCTGTTCGGCATCACCCTCGCCGAGCGCACCGACGTGCCGCTGTGGCATCCGGATGCGCGCTTCTTCGACGTGGTCGATGCGGGCGGCGCGACGGTGGCGGGGGTGTATCTCGATCTCCACGCCCGTCCCGGCAAGCGCGGCGGGGCGTGGATGGCGGAGGCGCGGCCGCGGCTCGGCGGCGGCACGGTGCCGGTCGCCTACCTCGTCTGCAACTTCGCACCGAACGGCGGCACCATCCCGTCGCTCCTCAGCCACAGCGACGTGACGACGCTGCTCCATGAGACCGGCCATGTCCTCCATCACCTGTTCACCCGCGTCGACCGCCCCTCGATCGCGGGCACCAGCGGGTTCGAGTGGGACGCGATCGAGCTGCCGAGCCAGTTGATGGAGGATTTCGCCTGGGACCGCGACGTGCTGACCGGCATGTCCGGCCATCACGAAACGGGCGCGCCGCTGCCGTCCGCGCTCTATGAGGGGATGCTCGCCGCGCGGCGCTTCCAGTCGGGGATGTTCATCGTCCGCCAGGTCGAGTTCGCGCTGTTCGACCTCCTCCTCCACCTCGGCACGATGGGGTCGGACCCGACAGAGGTGATCGAGGCGGTGCGCGACGAGGTGGCGGTGATCCGTCCGCCCGCGTGGCATCGCTTCCCGCACGCCTTCAGCCACATCTTCGCGGGCGGCTACGCCTCGGGCTATTACAGCTACTTGTGGGCCGAAGTACTGGCCGCGGATGGCTTTCAGGCGTTCGTCGAGGCGGGGATGGTCGACCGCGCCACCGGCGAGCGTCTGCGCGAGGAGGTGCTGTCGCGCGGCGCCACCCGGCCGGCGCAGGACAGCTTCCGCGCGTTCCGCGGCCGCGACGCGGACCCCCGGGCGATGCTGGTCCGCCACGGGCTGGCGGAGGACGCGGCATGAGCGCGGACGCCGCGGACGGGATCCTGATCCTCACCACCGGTGGGACGATCGACAAGCTCTATTTCGACGCGCTCAGCGAGTATCGGATCGGCGACAGCGTCGTCGACCGGCTGCTCAGGACGGCGCGCTCGACGCTGCCGGTTCGGGTCGAGGAACTGATGCGCAAGGACAGCCTCGACCTGACTGACGACGACCGCGCCGCGATCGCCGCCGCGGTCCGCGCCGCGCCCGAGCGCCGCGTCGTCATCACCCACGGCACCGACACCATGACCGACACCGCCGCCGCGCTGGGCGACAGCGGCGGCAGGACGGTGGCGCTGCTCGGCGCACTCGCCCCCGCCCGCTTCGCGGAGAGCGACGCGACCTTCAACCTCGGCATGGCGGTGGCAACGGTGCAGGTCGCGGCCCCGGGGGTCTACATCGCGATGAACGGCACCGTGTTCGCTGCCGACCGGGTGCGCAAGGACCGCAGCGTCAACGCCTTCGTCGCCCGCTGATCCTCAGCCGGTACCCCCGTCCGGACGTGGCGGGTGGCCGCGGTGCGGCGGGTCGCGGCGCACGGGTCCGGCACGCCTGCACCCTTCGATCATCGCGACCGGAGAGATGCGACGGCGCCTGGCGGCGACACGGACCATGGCCAAGCAGTGCCGCGGCAGGCCGCGCCGCACATCCCGGATAGGGAGAGAGGCGACCGGCGGCCAGCGTGGTGGTTGGGGTCCCGACCAACAGGCGGCGCGGCACCGACGTCCCAGACGTCGGCAATCATCCGAGTGGTGGAGCCGAGGGGGATCGAACCCCTGACCTCTGCAATGCCATTGCAGCGCTCTCCCAGCTGAGCTACGGCCCCACGTCTCGGGAAGGCGGCCCCACTAGCGGGGCCTTTCGGGTGTGGCAAGCGCCTTTTCGTGCGCTTGCCCAGCCCGTGTTCCTAATCAATGATCGTCGTCTTCCTTGCTGGTTTCGACGCCCAGATCGTCGTCGCCGCCCAGGTCGACCTCGTCATCCGCCGACGGCTCCTCGTCGTCGCCGGGGATCGCCTCCAGATCCTCGTCGTCGCCGGCCAGGTCGCTGTCGGCCTTCTTGTCGTCCGGCTTCGCCTGCTCGAACGCGAGCGGCTGCTTGGACTTCAGGATCGGCTCGGGCTCCCACGTGTACCCGCAGTTGATGCAGGTGACGGGGTCGTCCTTTTCGAGGTCATAGAAACGCGTCGCGCACTTCGGGCACGCTCGCTTCGTGCCCCATTCCGGCTTGATCATGCCGCTTTTCGCCTTTCGGGATCGGGAGTTCGGCAGGGCTGCCGCCCCGCGAAGTGGGCGCGCCTTGCCATAGCGGGGACCCCCTGTCAAAAGCCGCGCCCACCCATGCCGCACGCCCCTTCCCGACCTCTGACCATCACCGCGGGCGGGCCGCTTTCGGGTGCGATCGACGTACCCGGCGACAAGTCGATCAGCCATCGCGCGCTGATGTTCGCCGCTCTGGCGGTCGGGCGCAGCCGCGTCGAAGGATTACTGCAAGGCGAGGACGTGCTCGCCACCGCCGCGGCGCTCACCGCCATGGGGGCGACGATCGCGCGGGAAGACGGCGGCGCGTGGGTCATCGACGGGGTCGGGGTCGGCGGTCTGCTCCAGCCCGAGACCGCCCTCGACATGGGCAATTCGGGAACGTCCACCCGGCTCCTCATGGGTCTCGTCGCCAGCCACCCGATCACCGCCACCTTCGTCGGGGACGCCAGCCTGTCGCGGCGGCCGATGGGCCGCGTGGTCGAGCCGCTGGCGACCATGGGCGCGGACATCACCGCCTCGCCCGGGGGTCGGCTGCCGCTGATGGTGCGCGGGCTCTGCCCGGCGGTGCCGATCCGCTACACGCTGCCGGTCGCCTCGGCGCAGGTGAAGTCGGCCATCCTGCTCGCCGGGCTCAACGCGCCGGGGATCACCGCGGTGGTCGAGCCGGTCGCCACCCGCGACCATTCGGAACGGATGCTCGCCAGCTTCGGCGCCGACCTGACGGTCGAGGAGACGCCGGAGGGCCGCGTCATCTCGATCCGCGGCGAGGCAGAACTGCGCCCGCAGGCGATCGTCGTGCCGGGCGACCCGTCATCGGCGGCGTTCTGGCTGGTGGCGGGATCGATCGTCCCCGGTTCCGACCTGCTCGTACGCAATGTCGGCCTTAATCCGACCCGAACCGGGCTGCTCGCGGCGTTGAGGCTGATGGGCGCGTCGATCGAGGAGCAGGACGCGCGCACGGTCGGCGGCGAGCCGGTCGCCGACTTGCGCGTCCGTCACGCTCCCCTATCCGCGATCGAGGTGCCACCCGACCTCGCGCCGCTGATGATCGACGAATATCCGATCCTGTTCGTCGCCGCCGCCTTCGCGAACGGGCGGACGGTGGCGCGCGGCGCCCACGAGCTGCGCGTCAAGGAGAGCGATCGGATCGCCGCGATGCGCGCCGCGCTGGTGGCCAGCGGTGTGCGGTGCGAGGAGCATGACGACGGGCTGACCGTGGCGGGCAGCGGCGGCGGTCCGATCGAGGGCGGCGGCACGGTCGCGACGATGCTGGACCACCGGATCGCGATGAGCATGGCGGTGGCCGCGCTCCACGCGCGGTCCGGCATCGTGCTGGACGACGTCGCGCCGGTGGCGACCAGCTACCCGACCTTCTTCGCGACTCTTGACCGGCTGATCGGCGACCGGGCGAGCGGCGCATGCTGATCGCGGTCGACGGCCCCGCCGCATCGGGCAAGGGCACGATCGCCAAGGCGCTCGCGCGCCATTACGGCCTGCCGCACCTCGACACCGGCCTCCTCTATCGTGCGGTCGCCTTCACCGTGCGGCGGCTGGAGCTCGACCCCGAGAAGGAGGCGGACGCGGTCGCCGCCTGCGACTTCGACGAGCTGACGCTCGCCGACCCGGTCCTGCGCGACGACGATGTCGGCCAGCTCGCCTCGCTGGTCTCGGCCCATCCGCTGGTCCGGGCGGCGCTGCTCGCGCGGCAGCGGCGCTTCGCGCACCAGCCGGGCGGTGCGATCCTCGACGGGCGCGACATCGGCACCGTGATCGCGCCCGACGCCGACGCCAAGCTGTTCGTGCGCGCGACGCCGCAGGTCCGAGCGCGCCGCCGCCACGACGAGCTCAGGCGGCGCGGATCGACGCTGAGCTTCGACAGGGTGCTCGCCGACATCCGCGCGCGCGACGCGCGCGACAGCGGCCGCGACGCCGCGCCGCTGGTCCAAGCGGCCGACGCGATGCCGCTCGACACGAGCTTCCTCTCGGTGGAGGCCTCGGTCGCCGCCGCGATCACGCTGGTCGAGGGACGCCGCGCCCGATAGCGCGTCCTGTTGGCGGACGATCTGCTCCGCCGGACCAACGCCACCTTGGCGTTCTTGGCGCGACGGCATCGGCGACCGACTCGTCCGAATCGCCGCCGTGGTCGTGGCCGATCATCGCACCGCTCCCGAGATGTCTCCGACCGCAGCACCCCGCCGACCGGCCCCACCTTGCCTTCGGACCGGCTCCGGGCTATGGCGGGCCCCGTCCGGCGGGCGGTGCCCGTGGAGGTCGGCGCGGAGGCATGCCCTCTCGCGCCTTTTTCGCCATCCGAGCGTAACCCTCCGCGATACCCGTCTTATGGGCGCCGCGCCCGCATCCGGCGGTCGCGGCAGTTCGGCTTGAAGACCGTCGGATCCAACCGACCGGCCGGCATAAACGACTGAGGAACTGACCCCCTTTATGGCTACCCAAGCCCCTACCCGCGACGATTTCGCGGCCATGCTCGACGACATGTTCGGCGGTGCCGACAGCTTCGAGGGCCGCGTGGTGCACGGCACCGTCACCGGCATCGAGAACGACATGGTCGTGATCGACGTCGGCCTGAAGTCGGAAGGCCGCGTGCCGCTCCGCGAGTTCGCCCCCGCCCCCGGCCAGAAGGCCGACCTCAAGGTCGGCGACGAGGTCGAGGTGTATGTCGACCGCGTCGAGAACATGCACGGCGAGGCGATGCTGTCGCGCGACCGCGCCCGCCGCGAGGCCGCGTGGGACAAGCTGGAGCACGAATTCGCCAAGACCGCGCGGGTCGAGGGCACGATCTTCGGCCGGGTCAAGGGCGGCTTCACCGTGGACCTCAACGGCGCCGTGGCGTTCCTGCCGGGCAGCCAGGTTGACATCCGCCCGGTCCGCGACGTCACCCCGCTGATGGACGTGCCGCAGCCGTTCCAGATCCTGAAGATGGACCGCAAGCGCGGCAACATCGTCGTGTCGCGCCGCGCCGTCCTCGAAGAGACCCGCGCCGAGCAGCGTTCGGGTCTGATCCAGAGCCTTGCCGAGGGTCAGATCATCGACGGCGTGGTCAAGAACATCACCGACTACGGCGCCTTCGTCGACCTGGGCGGGATCGACGGTCTGCTCCACGTCACCGACCTCAGCTACAAGCGGGTCAACCACCCGTCGGAAGTCCTCAACATCGGCGACACCGTCAAGGTGCAGATCATCCGCATCAACAAGGACACCCAGCGCATCAGCCTCGGCATGAAGCAGCTGGAATCGGATCCGTGGGACGGCGCCCAGCAGAAGTACCCGATCGGCGCCAAGCTGACCGGCCGCGTCACCAACATCACCGAATACGGCGCGTTCGTCGAGCTGGAGGCGGGCATCGAGGGCCTGGTCCACGTCTCGGAGATGAGCTGGACCAAGAAAAACGTCCACCCGGGCAAGATCGTCTCGACCTCGCAGGAGGTCGACGTGCTGGTGCTCGAGGTCGACAGCGAGAAGCGTCGCATCTCGCTCGGCCTCAAGCAGGCGCAGAACAACCCTTGGGAGGCGTTCGCCGCCGCCCATCCGGTCGGCAGCCAAGTCGAAGGCGAGGTCAAGAACGCGACCGAGTTCGGACTGTTCATCGGCCTGGACGGCGACGTCGACGGCATGGTGCACATGTCGGACATCGCCTGGGGCGTGTCGGGCGAGGACGCGCTCAACCTCCATCGCAAGGGCGAGACCGTGCAGGCCGTGGTGCTCGACGTCGACCCGGAGAAGGAGCGCATCAGCTTGGGCATGAAGCAGCTCGAGCGCGGCGGCCCGTCGGTCGGCGGCGCCTCGTCGGCGGGTGGCCTCAACAAGAACCAGGTCGTCACCGTCACGGTGCTTGAGGTCCGCGACGCGGGTCTCGAGGTGCAGGCGGGCGACGACGGCGCGACCGGCTTCATCAAGCGGGCCGATCTCGGCCGCGACCGCGACGAGCAGCGTGCCGAGCGCTTCCAGGTCGGCCAGAAGATGGACGCGATGGTCACCGGGTTCGACCGCTCCAAGAAGCCGACCTTCTCGGTCAAGGCGATGCAGATCGCCGAGGAGAAGCAGGCGGTGGCGCAGTACGGCTCGTCCGACTCGGGCGCGTCGCTGGGCGACATCCTCGGCGCGGCGCTCAAGGCGCAGCGCGGCGAGTGACGGGATCGGGGCGCCGGCGGATGCCGGCGCCCTAGCCTGTTGACGACCGGCGGTTTTATCCGCCATTCTTGACCGAGGTTAATGGGCGGGGGCTCGCATGATCCGATCGGAACTGGTCCACAAGCTGTCCGAGGCCAATCCCGGCCTCAGCCCTCGCGAGATCGAGGCGATCATCGCAGCCTTTTTCGGGCAGATCACCGAAAGGCTGGCGGAGGGTGGCCGCGTGGAACTACGCGGCTTCGGCGCCTTCTCCACCCGCGACCGCGATGCCCGCACCGGCCGCAATCCGCGCACCGGCGAGACGGTCGACGTCCATGCGAAACGGGTGCCCTATTTCAAGCCCGGCAAGGAGATGCGCGCGCGCCTGAACGTCGAGTAGCTGCATACCCCCGGGGCCGAGCGCGAGCATGAGCATTGGGATCGCGGGCCTTGATTTACCCGTGGCCGCCCGTCACTCCTCCGCCCGTGCGCGGACGTGGCGGAATCGGTAGACGCTGCCGACTTAAAATCGGCTTCCATCGGAGTGCGGGTTCGAGTCCCGCCGTCCGCACCATCATTCTCGCCGCGATGACGTCGGCGATCCCCGGCTGCGACCTCGCCATCCCCGACGACAGACCGCTGGTGGTCAGCGCGATCGGCGGCGTACCCGCGATCGGCGGCCGCGACAGCACGCCCGGGCGCCTGTTGACCGATGCCACCGCACAGGGGCTGGTGCGGTTCGACGCCGCCGGGCAGGTCGAGCCCGGGCTTGCGGAGCGCTGGATCGTCATCGACGGTGGCCGCAGCTACATCTTCCGGTTGCGTGAGGCGCGGTGGTCCGCGGGGCGGGCGATCGACGCAGGACAGGTCGCCCGGCTGCTCGCGCGTGAGGTCGGGCCGCGGTCGCGCAATCCGCTGCTGCCGTTCCTGACCGCGGTCGACAGCATCGTCGCCATGACCCCGCAGGTGATCGAGCTGCGCCTGGCCCGACCCCGACCGGACCTGCTGAAGCTGTTCGCCCAGCCCGAACTTGCGCTGGTCCGCCGCGACGGGGGCGCAGGCAGCGGACCGATGCGCGTCGCAGCCGGTGGACGCGCGCCGCTGCTCCGCCCCCTTCCCGATGCCGGCAACGATCCCGGCGACCGCTTGCCCGCAGGGGAGGTACGGCTGATCGGAGAGCGCGCGCCGAAGGCGGTGGCCCGTTTCGTCGCCGGACAGGCCGACGTGGTGACCGGCGGCACCGCGATCGACTGGCCGATCGTGGAGGCGGCCGCGCCCGCCCGCCGCGAAGTCCGGATCGACCCGGCCGTCGGCCTGTTCGGACTGGCGATCGTCCGGCGCGACGGGTATCTGGCCGACCCCTCCAACCGCACCGCGGTGAACCAAGCGATGGACCGCACCGCGATCACCGCGGCGGTGAGCCCCGGTTGGGAGCCGGTCGACCGGCTGCTCCCCGACGGGCTGGACAGCGCGGCCCCGCCGCACGTCGCCGGGTGGACGCTGCTGACCCTGGCCGAGCGGCGAACCGCGGCGCGGGCGCGGGTCGCGGCGTGGGCGGGCGGGCCGGTGACCCTGCGGGTAGCGCTGCCCCAGGGACCCGGCGCGACCCGGCTGTGGGGCGCGATCGCGGCGTCGTTGCGCGCGATCGGCATCGCGGCCCTTCGGGTCGATATGCGGGACGAGGCCGAGTTGCGGCTGGTCGACGCGGTCGCGCCGTATGACAACGCCCGCTGGTATCTGGCGACCGCGTGCCAGCCCTGCGGCCCGGTCGCGACCGCCCGGCTGGAGGCCGCGCGCACCGCCGCGACGCTGGGCGAACGCGCGGTGCGGACCGCGGAGGCGGACGCCGCGATGGACGAGGACGTCGCCTTCATCCCGCTGGCTCGACCGTTCCGCTGGTCGCTGGTGTCGCGGCGCGCGACGGGGTTCGCGCCCAACGCGCGTGCCTGGCACCCGTTGAACCGGCTGCGTAGCGATCCCAACTGAGGTCGATGGCCCGCCCTTCCCCGATCGACCCGGCGCTGTTCGACCGCCTGCCGCTGGGCCGCGACCCCGGCTCCGTCCGACGCCGGATCGAGGCGATGGAGAAGCTGCTGGAACGGGCCTTCGTGGTCCCGGGGATCAACCGTCCGGTCGGGATCGATTTTCTGGTCGGGCTGGTGCCGGTGGTCGGCGACGCGCTGGCGGCGTTGTTGGGATCGTGGATCGTCTGGGAGGCGCGCAATCTCGGCCTGTCGAAGCTGCAGCTCGCGCGGATGGCGGGCAATGTCGGGTTCGACTTCGCGCTGGGGCTGGTGCCGTTCGTCGGCGACGCCGCGGACTTCTTCTTCCGATCGAACACCCGCAACCTGCGGCTGATCAAGCGCCACCTCGACAGGCACCACCCGGCCACGGTGACGCTGGACGGGTGAGGACGACCGTCAGCGCCGGCCGCGCCACACCTGGATCGGCGCGGCGGGTGCGAGGCCGCCCTGATGGGCCGGGCAACGTGCGTAGCGGAAGCGGCGGTCGAGGCAGAGCCACACCTCGTCCAGCCAGCCCTGCCCACGCGTGGCGGTGATCCGCATCATGTCCGCCGAAAGCCCCGGATTGGCGCGCGCGATCGCCGCAGCCAGCCGACCGGCGGTGAGCGGCGCCCGCGACAGCGCATCCATGTCGGGGTAGCGCAGCCGGGCGTAGAGCGCGCCCGATCGCCGGAAATAGCCCGCCGGGCTCTCGCCGGCCATGCAGGTACCGTGCTTGGCCCATTCGTGCTGGAGGAGCTGCGCCGAGGGCGTCGCGCACAGGTTGCGACGGATCACCGCCTGCGGCAGCAGCTCGGTAGCGCGGCAATATTGCGGCCAGTCCTTGCCCTCCCCGTCCGGCCACAGGCCATGGAGGGTGAAGCCGAAGCGGTTGCCCTGCCCGCACTGGAACCGCGCCGACGCCTCCGTGCCGTTGTCGCGGCAATATTGCGGTGCCCAGGTCAGCGCCAGCGTGTAGCCGCCGATCGGCACCACGCGGCGGGGCTGGCGATCGGTGGGCAGGTCGGGACGGACGCGCGGGGCCGTGCCCGGCACCGAGCAGCTGTACGCCTGCGCATGGGCGATGCCCGGCACCGCCAGCGACAGCAGAAGGGCGAGGCGCTTCACGCGTCCTTCTCCAGCGTCAGCGGCGCGTCGAGGTCGTCGTCGGCCACGGGGTGGCGCACCATGCGCAGCCGGTGGAACCATTCGCGCGCGCGCGGGCGGAACAGCAGCACGGTGGCGACCAACGTCAGCGCGGTCTGCGCGGAGGTGAGCACCCCGAACGGCCCGCTAGCCAGCGCCGCGTTCCACACCTGCATGAGGTAGCCGCCGAGGTTGAGGACGGTGAGCACCACCAGCACCCACAGCGCCACCGTGCTGCCCCGACGGGTGGTGAGCAGCAGGATCAGCGTCGACAGTCCGACGATGAACGCGTTCATCCCGAAGGCGAGGCCGAAGCCGCCGACCTCCACCGCCTGATCCCAGCCGATGACGCCCAGCACCACGGTGAGGACGATGGAGGCGAGATAAAGCCATTCGGCGGAGCGGACCGATGCCGGACGCATGACGTGTTTCCCCTGTTGCGGTTCCTTCATGCGGTCAGGCGGGGACCGCGTCCAGCCCCCTGAAATCGAGGCCGATGTCGGCGGCGGGCGCCGACTGGGTGATCCGCCCGACGGAGACGTAGGTGACCCCCGCCTGCGCGAGGCCGCGGATCGTGTCCAGCGTCACCCCACCCGACGCCTCCGTCGGCACCCGGCCCGCGACCAGCGCCACCGCCTCGCGCAGCCGCGCGGCGTCCATGTTGTCGAGGAGAAGGTGGGTGGCCCCCGCGGCGAGCGCGGGCTCGACCTGGTCGAGGCGATCGACCTCGACGATGATCCGGGCGATCCCGGCGCGGCGAGCCCGATCCACCGCGGGCCCGACCCCGCCGGCGACCGCGACGTGATTGTCCTTTATCATCGCCGCGTCCCACAGGCCCATGCGGTGGTTCTCGGCACCCCCGAGCCTGGTGGCGTATTTCTCCAGCCGGCGCAGGCCGGGGATGGTCTTGCGGGTGTCGAGCAGGGTCGCGCCGGTGCCCGCGAGGCGGTCGGCATAGGCGGCGGCGACGGTCGCCACCCCCGACAGGTGCTGAACGGTGTTGAGCGCCGACCGCTCGGCGGTGAGCATCGCCCGCGCCCCGCCTTCGATGCGGAGCAGCGCGGTGCCCGGCGCGACACGCGCACCGTCCTCCACCAGCCGTTCGATCACGACCGCTGGGTCGGCCGCGCGGAAGAACGCCTCGGCGATCGGCAGCCCCGCCACCACGATCGCGTCGCGGCTGTTCATTACCCCGGCGAAGCGGGCCGCCGCCGGGATCACCGCGGCCGAGGTGATGTCGCCGGCGTCGCCCAGATCCTCGGCCAGGGTCGCGGCGACGAAGGCGTCGAGGTCGAAGCCGTCGAGAGCGAAATGTCCGGTCACGCCTTTGTCCCCGCCGGCGACGCTTCACACGTTGCACGCTGTTCCAGCATGTTCATTGCGTCGCGAAACAACATCATTGCGTCTAGCTCCGAGACGGTGGAGCGTGCCTCGCGGCGATCGAGCGTCCGCAGCGCGGCCAGCGTCAACCGATCGTCGTACCGGGTGCGCCACCCGACCATCCGGCCGCGATGGAAAACCTCCGTCCGCCGGGCGACCATGCCGCCTTCCATCGCGGCGTCGAGCGCCCGGTTGCCCGCGTTCGTCACCGCCGCATCCCAGGCACGCGCGAAGCCCTCCGCGCCGGGACGACGGCGAAGCTGATAGGCCGAGGAGGGCGACCGGCCGACGCTGCGGGCGGCCGCCGCGACGACGCCGCACCGGGCGAGCGCGGCGACGAACGCCCGCTGGACCTCGGCGGACCAGCCGTTGGCACCGCGGTAGGCGGTCGCGACGGGGGTGAAGAACATCGGATCGCGGGTGGCGACGCTGGGATCGGGTCGGGTCATGGCGATGGCTGGTGGCACGGAACGGGGGCTGTAGGACAGCAGGTTTTCGCACCCGGTCGGGTCCGCTGCCGGCCCGGTGCGGGAGCGGGGCGGCGGCATCGGCGTTGTGCCACCGACGCAGGGACCACGACGGAGGACGGATTGGCGAAGCTGGACGAACTGGAGACGCTGCAACTGGCGCTGGTGGAGACGCAGCTGGCGATGCAGGCGTCCGGCGACCGGGCGGTGGTGGTGATGGAAGGCCGCGACGCGGCGGGCAAGGACGGCGCGATCAAGCGGATCGTCGAGCACCTGTCGATCCGTTCGACCCGCGTGGTGGCGCTGCCCAAGCCGTCCGACCGCGAGCGCGGCCAGTGGTTCTTCCAGCGATACGCCCAGCACCTGCCCGCGGCGGGCGAGATCGTGATCTTCAACCGGAGCTGGTACAACCGTGCCGGGGTGGAGGTGGTCAACGGCTTCTCGACCGCCGCCGAGCAGGCGCAGTTCCTGCGCGACGTCCCCGATTTCGAACGCATGCTGGTCGAAAGCGGGATCAGGCTGGTCAAGCTGTGGCTGGACATCGACCGCGACGAACAGGCCAAGCGGCTGAAGGCGCGGCGCGAGGAGCCGCTCAAGCAGCTGAAGATATCCGACCTCGATGCGGTCGCGCAGGACAGATGGGCCGACTATTCCGCCGCGCGCGACGCGATGCTGATGCGGACGCATACGCCCGTGGCGCCGTGGTGGTGCGTGCGGGCGGACAGCAAGAAGAAGGCGCGCAAGGCGATCATCCGCCACGTGCTGCGTGAACTGGCCCCCGCGGACGTCGCGTGCGGCGTCGGCGCGCCGGACCCGGACACGTTGTTCCCGTTCGACGCGGCGGCGCTGGAGGACGGACGGCTGGCGGCGTAGCGGGTTCGCCGGAGGAGCTATTATCCCTTTTCGCTCCGCATCTGCGACCGAAAGGGATAATCACCCTCTATGACGCCTCTCGAAGGCAATCAGGTCCGCCACCTCGTCGACGTGGCGCAGCTCTATGCCACGTTGCGGAGTGCCCGGGACGAGAAGGCGCAGCGCTTCGCGGGCTCGATGTCCTGGAAGACCATCGGCGGGCGCGACTATCTTTACCGCAAACCGCGGCAGACGTGGGAAAGCCTGGGGCCGCGTTCCGCCGCCACCGATCGCGCGCACGACCGTTCCATGAAGGCCGCCACGCGCTCCGTCGGCGCGTGGCGATGCTGGACGACCGCATCCGCGCCGCCGCGCCAGTCAGCGTCGCGCTGCGGCTGGGACGGGTGCCGTGGACCACGGCGCGTATCCTGCGCCGGTTGAGCCGGACGCGCGCGCTGGGCCGCGGACTGCTGGTCGTCGGCACCCATGCGCTCTACGCGTACGAGATGCTGGGCGGGGTCCATTTCGCCGCCGATGCGGTGGCGACGCAGGACGTCGACCTGCTTCTCGACGCGCGGCGCAGATCACGCTGGTCGGCGGCGAGCCCGACGGCGATGGTGCGACCGGGCTCACCGGGCTGCTGCGCCAGGTCGACCGCAGCTTTCGCCCAGCCGCGCCGGGCAGCTTCCGCGCGGTCAACGATGCGGGATTC
>Ga0325400_1002401_pt1 | contig 16407 bp, 5 predicted proteins | sample PopdelMetagenome_2_FD_205662 | JGI IMG/M metagenome (GOLD analysis project Ga0325400, IMG submission 205662) | Populus deltoides microbial communities from Bellville, Georgia, United States - Xylem-PdKOR-R1 | ecosystem: Host-associated > Plants > Phyllosphere > Stem > Wood/Secondary xylem... | reverse complement strand
ACTCTATCACAGAAAAACATCCTTGTTGCTATTGGTGATTTAGCCATCTTCTTATCCCCAAGAGGATCACTGATATCTGGTGACTTCTTTGGGATGGTATCTTGCATGTGTTAATTTATTCCCTTCAGACTCGACTTCCATAGGAATATCTTTGTATTGTTGCTTTTTTTTTTTTTACTTGGAAAAAACTATAAAGGAAAAATGTATTTTGGAATTCTAGGTATTTTTTTAAAAAATAAATCTCATTTAAAAATATTATTAAGTTAATATTTTTTTAATATCTTTTATTATTATTTTGATGTACTGATATTAAAAATTAAAAAATATATTTTAATATATTTTCAAATGAAAAATATTTTTTAAAATCAAAATACCCTATAATATATTACAAGTATATAAAAACACTTTTTTAAAACTTTTTTTTTTCACGATTTAGCTGTGCGACAACATTGTATGATCATATATGAATAAACCAACATTGAAAAAAGTTCAGATAAATCATTACCAAACATATCAAATACCTTTCACTTAGTATCGATAAAAAAAAAATTAAGTCAATCACATGCGCTTGATAGCCTTTCCTATTCATTAAATTGTGTGTGTATATATATATTAAATTTAATATCTTTATCAATTACCAAGTATAATTTCGACAAAAAGTCATACAAAATTTACAATGAAAACACCAAAAGGCCAAACAAATCAACCATTCACATCAATAATTCATCACCAAATAAATCTTTGAAAATATTTTTTTTTATTAATAGAGAGTACCATAAACTTACCCTTGATGGACAAAAAAAAAACACAACAATAATGGTATTACATAGTTTTATTGGTGATGCAACCATGTGAAGAATCTTAGACGTAGTTGAGTTCATCAAATTTATGAGCACAAAGGTTTCCTCAGCTGCATCTAGCTATAGAGATTTTATTCATATCTATTTGTTTATTGTAAAGTGTTTTTTTTTTTAAATAAATTCTTGAAAAGTGAATTATTTTTTTATATTTATTAATGTCATAGAACATGAGGTGGTAAATAACTTATTAATATTTTAATTATTATTTTTAAGTTTATTAAGAGAATAAGAACCGAATATGATAGATAAAAAAAATTCAAGAATGATAAAATAAAATAAAAATCAATTTCATATAATATTTTAAATATAGCAATTAAAGGAATAGATACCGAATCTGATTGGTAGAAAAGTTGAAAGATGATGAAATTAAAAAAAAAATTAATTTTATAAATTATTTCAAATAAAATAAAATGAGGATCAAATTGGTAAATAAAAAAATTCAATTAAGAAAAGAATAAAAAAAACAAATAACAATCAAAATAATGAGGATCAAAGTTGATATAAAAATAAGATTAAATCAGATTTTAAGGGATGAAATTAAAAAAAATTCAAAACAATATATATAGCAATAAAAATATTAAGGACCATAATTGATATAATCAATAAATAATAAGATATATTTTTTTTTAATTTTTTTATGATTTCTGAAAAGTGTTTTCTATCTAAAATAAAAGGAAAATATTTTTCTGAAAACTAAACCAAAAATTTCTGGAATATATTTTTCATTGAATAACTTTTTAATAGTAAATAAATATGAAAAATAATTTAAAAATAATTTTCAAAAACTATTTTTCATTAAACATCATAATAGAGTGTTTGTCATAACCTCGAGTATAATGTTAGACACAGTTATTGTCAGGTTTGCTAAAACTTTACAGCATAATAATTGACCATAGTAACTGGCACAGTAGTTTCCATTGTTATAGTTGATTTGCCATTATCTTGGGCACGATATTTTCAATGGTTGTAATAATTGAATCTTCTCACTATTTTCCATGATGGAAGAGTTCTATTTCAGGATGAGTTTTTTTTTTAATTATCTAATTACAATAATAATATGTAAAGATAAAAATAATTATTATTATAATTTTAAATTTTAATTAGATATTAAACTGAGATAAAATTAAAATAACTAAATAGAAAAAGGATCAACTTAAATTGATCATTTTTTTTTAAAAGGCTAAACAATGTTATTTTGATTAAAAAAATTTCAAAAAAAAAAATCAATAGATTTGCGACTCGTGTTATGACTAGGTTTTTTTCCAAGTCAAATGAGTCGTGGGTTGATTTGAGTTTTTTATCAGGTCAATCCTTCATTTAATTTTATTAAACTTGCATCAGTTCAGACCCCAAGTAGACTCGGCGGACCGGTCTGAGTTTTATAACTATAATTATCATATTATTATCAATCTCAAAACACTTAGTATAAACAAAAAAAAAAAATTTTCTTTAAATATGTAAGTTTGATAAGGATATATACTAAAAATAAAATAATATTTTTATTTTTTATTTTATTTTATTCACCATCAACCAAATAAAATATAAAAACAGTTATTATATCTTGTACATCATTATCAAATATAATTATATATTTTGTCTCATGTTTTGTCTTTGTCTTGTCTCATCTTCTCCTATTTGTTTTATCTTTAAAGTAACCAAATGTTATTTTAATGTGTGATATATAAGTTGAAATAAAAATTAAAAAAAAAAAAGAAAACGGATGTAATTAAATTTTGGATTTTTAAGGAAATTTTATATAACATCAACTTATTTCATGAATTCATAATGTGAACGAGGAAAATACAAGTAGCAAAGAGAATCAAATCAAGCCCTAAATCATACTGGAACTCACAAAAGTGATTTGAAATTACTCTTTCGATCATCTCTCTCAACGTAACAATCCATATTTACATATTTACTCAAGAAATTCTATAAAAAATCTAAAAATTTCATGGAAGATGGATCCATCATGCAGACGACAATGACTTTATCACGAGTATGAGATGAATTAAAGAAAATTAAGCAAACACATTACCAAAATATTTCACGAATTAGTTCAAATACAATAGGTGTATAGCTATCATAAGAATATTTTAAAAATTATTTATCCTCGTAAATAGCTAGTTTGATACAAGCATATGAGTATACATGAGATCTGTGGTGGGGCAGACGTTCTTCTGTGTATAACTATCGATTCTATAATCAAATTAACTTGATTCCGGCAAAGGCCAAGCAGAAGACTAAACAAACAAAGGAGTATTTTCTATCCGTCCAGTATCACTTTGCTTCATGTGGTGGTGACAGTCCTGGTTATCACTACAATCTGGGGAAAGTAATGGTCGCCGGATTACACTCTCCAGTTATAGCTGAACTATGGAAATGTTGCATCATATGGCAGCCAAAGTGAGGCACAAGGAGAATGCTCTTATGCTTTTTTTTCTTCTTTACATCTTAAACAGCACGGCACACGGCACGGCAGAGCAATTTTGAGCTTGCATGAAGAATCAATATTTCCATAGTTGAGCTAAAAATACTCAGGAAGGCCCACTTTCTGATTTCACACGAGTTGCACAACCGCAGCCACTCGTAAGGTCCCATTTTGGAGTTGCTCTGCAAGCTCATCGAAGAACAAAGCAGCACGCCAGCCCCATCCCTTAGGAGCTTTAGGTAAAAGAGTGCCCCTTTGTTTGAGTCTTCCAAACACCATTACTTCTCTCTTTGATGGACAAATCAGCTGAAATTAAGCCAGAAGGGGGCCATAATTACACAAATATGTAATTGTGTGAGCAATGATGGTAACTAATTTTACGGTGCTATGCAAATGCATGCACAAACAGTGCACTGAAAAAGAAAATAACCATGAAACAGTCACAGGTGGAACCCATTCGGGGGCCCATCAATTCAATGGTTCAGAAATTTTTATTTTTTTTGCGTGTGAATGCCCTTCTTCCTTGCATTTTCGTGGCACTAATGAAAGTAACTAAATCAAGACTCATTTGTTTAGTTGCAAGTTTACCTGAAAACGAGCAGTAACCTTTTCACGAGAGTCCACGTATATATGAACCTGAAACCGGAAAGCAAGTTACGTTGGTGCTAATTGATAGCTTCAACTATAATACGTGGCAATCATGAATTCTAGGAATACAACACCAGTGACAGGGTAATCATCAAAAAAGGGAAACCATTAAAAAAAAAAAGGAAAGAAGAGGAAGAACATGATAAAGGAGGAATATCTTTCACTTGATTGATAACAGATCATCTCTGATAAGTATGGCTAACCTTTCTGAGGGAATCAGTAATCTCTGCCTTCCTTCGGTGAAGAAACAACCCTGCAGAGACAAAGGCAACATAATTTCCATCTATCCTGATGAACATAGAATAGCATGTTTTCAGCATAAAAGTTTTTAGTAAACAGAATAATACCAAGAGTTCGACGTCCTTGAGGATCTTCATCATTAAAGGCTTGAACACTAACCTATAAAATCAAACAGATCATGTAAAGATCAACCTCTATAAGAACATTTGAAGAACCCTCGTAAAACTAGTAAATGATGTTCACAAGTGAACAGCTGATATTTTAAATACCTTCCAGAGAGAACCAGCATAAAAGAGTTCCGGAGAGTGCTTGACTTGGCCATCACTGAGCCTGTGCACATCCTCAAATTCAACCCTGTGTCAATTCAGCAGAAGATATGTAAGAACTTGTTCCACAAAGCATTCACCAATTAAATGAAAAGGCCAAGGGAGAAAATGAGAGTTAAATCATAGGTGGAATTGTAGCACAAATGAAGAGGATGACCAAACTCATGACGGCTGGTTCTTGAGACAGGCGGATAAAGCTGACCATGACTCTATGATTTGAGTACACAGATATTATCTCCAAAGTGTCAAACTACAATCCTGAGAAATCAGGTTGTGATTTGCAATTCTTGTGTACAAGTGATAGCCTCAAATGAAGAGGAAATTGAAAAAAAAATATATCCAGAGCACAGGTCATGGCCAAAAGACATTCCATCATTCAATGTGTCCACTCACCTAAGCTTCTCTGTGTAACATCTTTCATTATCCAAAATTACTAATTTTGAGAAATGCAACAAAACAAGTATGCAATAAACTCTCACCCAAAACGAAATGGAGGGAAATGACTTAAAGGTGTTTTCATATCTAGCGATATGGAGTTGTTTGCATTCTCCCACTCAAATCCAATGGCATGTTCTGGTGATTCTAGCATCTGGACAGCGATACCACTGGTGCTCGGTGCTGAAACTGATGTTTTAGACAATCTTCCGTGCAAATCTGTTTCATATCCTCTTTCCATATGCTCTCCATGAATAGTGGAGTTGCTCCCCCCTTGACTTAACCCAACAAGAGCTGTCAACCCATCCCCTGATAGGTCTCCATTGTGGTCAGTTCTGTTCTCCGAATCATCACTAGCAACAGACTGCTGGCAATTTCTGTTGCCCATACCAAATGGCACACGAGAGAAAACAAAACGTGTAGGGGGCCATGCAGCTGCTGGCACAAATGTAGTTCCACGCCCAATACCTGCAAGCCCATCAATAGGTCCCCTAACATGCACTCGTACTGGCCTAAAGAGGCCATTTCCCTCGCCTTGACCAGAATCAGCAACATATACATTAGTCACACCCCCAGGAGAATTGTGGTGCTCATGCTCTTGCATGTAATAACCTGTGGTGGCAACTCCATGTGAAATCCCAAATGGCTGCCTGCAAGTGCATGCCATACTCATTAGGCAGCACATTTTACAAGTGTCGGCACCAATTTCCTGCACCCTCTGGCTCAGAAGCATCTGCATGTTACATACAAACAAGAATTCAGCATGGTTGTGAAAAAAATGAATGGTTGTATTGGTGTGGGAAATGGTGTATAATCTTCCAATAGATGAATAAAAGGCATAATACTGGTAGCATTATTCTCTGGTGGCAGTTTCCAAGATTTAATCGAGGAGTAAATTCAAAAAGACAGATAAATCAGATGGTTTATGTATGAAGCAAGGGGATGATACCCCAGATCCAGCCTGAAAACCTATGAACTGGATTATGTGTGTGCATAAGCAGCATGGAATATCCCACTCGCTTTTTCATATATCTTTTATACACAGCAAAATATGTAATTCTCATGAAATAGAAAAAGATTTACAATATTGGAAGCAAACAGCTGTTAGAACAAACCTGCAGCCAAAGACCATCATTCACAGCTTTGCAAGGAAAACCCAACTCTTCAAGCTGCTTTCTTACATTTAAAAGTGCCTCAAAAGACATGTTGCAATACAAAAGAGAACCCCCTTCAAATATGTTGATGAAAGTATCATAATCCTCCCTATGAACTCCACAGTTCCCCTTAGCATAACCTTTCACCTGTCTTCTGCCCACAACCCTACCACCCCATGAAAGTTGAGGCATGTCACATCTTTCCCAATCATTGAGAATGAGCCCATTACCGGAAGGGTCCAGAGAATTGCAATTCCTAGATTGGTTGCTTGCAAGCCAATTATTATTATTCAAATGGTATGAGCCGTCTTCAGATGGCCCCTCCATAGCCACTCCACTAGATTCTAGTCCACTTGTTCCAGCACTGATTGGCATTTCTACATAAGAACATGAGGTTCCATTTGCATTCATCACTGAAAATGAGTTGCTCAGTGATGAAGATTGTCCCACATCGCAAGGATGTAGTGTCCCCAAATTCGATTGAGTGTACGCAGCTTGTTGAGCCTGTTGTTTGGAAACAGAAACCCCTGGCTGGAAGTCAACCACACCATCAGCAAGCTCAACCAGAAGATTATGAGCAGCATCATGTCCCTCAAGGCCATCTTTTAGAGCTAAGCATCCAAGTTCAGATTCCAATGCATTACTAGTGCAGTTATCACTCAAGTTTTTTCCCTTTGCTTTTGAAGAGTCAGAATGAACATCCATGTTCGCCTCAGCACTGGGACTTCCTTGCTCAGAATGTTCAGTCTTGCAAAAGGCACCTTTTGCAAGAAGAGTGTACAGTGCCAGTTCAAACCTTTTTAACAGAAATGGAAAAGGAAAAACTTGAGTTAACAAAAGTAATTAAACCTCAACCAGTGTCCAGAAAACGAGATATATCAGGTACCTCTACCCCTTACCGTTTCTCTTCACTAGATACCCACAGTTCATCTGAAGTCAGTAATGCATGCAGAGTTTGAGAGGAAAGTTTTGGAAGTACCTACCACAATGGGAAGGATCCATAATTTATAGATTGCACATATAACAACGTGATAGAACCAAATACCAAAATATCAAAACACACATGAGTTAAGACAATCTTCAGAAAATGAATTTAGGCTGCCACGAAGACTTTAACATCATAAATCATCATTTCCAGAGAGGACAAAGAAATAAAATCACTACATTAAAAATGTTAAGAAACAGGTCTACGTGAAAGAAAATAGCACACAAAACAAAGTTTCGATAGACAAAATCATAAGATAGTACAAACAAATTTTATTAAATTTTCAAAAAACTTCACCTTTTTAGATAAACATCTTTACATGAACAAAAACATAGAATTCATTAAAAGGGGAAAAAAAACTCAAAATCATGACTATTGAAACTTCAACATGATAAATGTGTACATAATCATTAAAATTTCCTCGCTTTCCCTTGAGAGCATAATAATACTAATACAACATCACACATTTCACTCTCCTATAACATCAGAAAAGGCTCATCACAAGTCACTCAAACCTGTCATTCAAAAATCTTGCTTCCCAGTGAGGAAGCGGCACTAATTCCAAATGAATCATAATCTAAAAAATCGACCCTGGTGATACAAATTTTTCCACTATTCTTCTTACGATGTCAATACAATCATCGATGATTATCTAAACATCTGTTCCACATTTGATCATCCCCCACATTCCCCCCCATTTACAAAATAGCATCAAATCTTACCTCTTTCAACTCAATCGCACCACTTTGACAAAGGTAACCCCAGCATGCATTTCTCACACGTTCCCCGTGTATTCCATAATCTTGACTCTCCGCAAACACCTGAGAAAACCCAAAAAAATAAATAAAAAACCACACACACACCTCACAACAACCAAACCAAATAATAATAAAATCCGAACCTGATACGCCAAGAAATTCGAAGTCCACAATTCGGAAATAATAAAATCCGTACAAATTGCACACAAATCCTGCACCACTCCAAACCCAAAATCACTAAACACACCAGAGCAACCGTCACTCGTATATATAATAATAATAATAAAAAAAAAAAAAACATTTTGTTTTTGTAATTATTACCTGAAGGTCAAGAAATGAAGCGGCAGCTAAGACGCGAAAGGCGTTAATATCATTAAGCTTAGGGTGATGTCCGTACAAATAAGCCAAAGCCATAGCAATTGCCTCCGCATTCACATTTTTATCATCCACTTTTAATGTAACAACAGGCGAGCTCGCTTCTTTCCATGGACCATGCAACATATTCCTAATCATAAAATCAATCAAATCAATTGTAATTACGATGATGATTAACTAATTAATAGTGAGTGAGTGAGTGAGTAATTACCGGAAGTAAGAGCTGCGTGAGAGGATGAGGCGATGGAGGTGGTAGGTGGAGCCCATGGCGTGGACGATGATATCGGAGAAAGAACCTGAATTGAAACCTTCGATTTGGATGTGATCACAGAGAGAGGTGAGGTTACAGTCGAGTGCACGGAGTTCGGTGCTTGTTCCGTCATTGTCTGAGGGTTGAATTGTCATTTCCATCCTGTATGAACCCTCTCCTTCTTTCGGATATTGCGATGCTGCTGCTGCTGCTGCCATTTGATTGATTTAACAGAAGAAGATATGCATTGTTTTTTTTTTTATTTCTTAATTTTTTTGAGAAAAGCTCTCTGTATTTTCCCTTCTTCTGTAGAGTGTTATTGTGGAAAGGGGTAAAAAAGATTCCTACCGGTCAATGAGTGGGACGGGGACGGGGAAGGTGAAACGCCGCGTTTTAAGGCATCGGTTTTATTCTGAAGGTGAAGCTGTGGTTACAAAACTACAAATCAGTCCCTATCTTTTTCTTTTTACAATATTTTTTTTATTCCTTTTTACAGTATTTTTTTTTTAAATAGATGAGATTCAAGAATATATTATTGAGATTTCCTCTTTATATATATATATATATATATATAGAATCTGGTACTGGGCCGTACATTTTGTAAGGATATGAATAGATTTGGAAGATGAGGTACTGATTTGTAGTTAAGTTCATTTATTGTTGTCAGGTTCCTAGTTTCTGTGGCATTGATAAACACTCTCTTAAACCCTAAAACCTCTTAGGGTCAATTTATTTTTTACTTTTATTTATCTCCTTGAAGCATGGATTATTATGAAGATTGATCTGCAAGATAAAACAGCGTAGCGATTGCACACAGGTGAAGATGATGTTGAGGAACCCGGGTAAAGTTTTCTATGGAAAGATTGCAAAAATGGGGATTTTTTATTTGATTTGAATTCTATCTTGTTCTTGGATTTTTCTACATAAATGGGATGTTTGTATTTAATTTGAACCCTATCTTGTTCTTAGATTTTGCTACAAAAATGGGATCTTTGAATTTCTAGTATCTTATACTTCTTCTTTTTTACTTTCATTTTGGTGCTGCAGGAATAGTATTGACTTACAATTCAAGGTGTTGGTACATTTTAATCAATTCAAGGAAGTTGGCTTCATTTTCTAATGGCCCTCCTTCAGATTTGGGTGGGAAATCTCATCTCTGTAATGAAGGGGTGAATCAAGAAAACTCGAGGAATTTTGATGGTGTGAGACGGGGAGTAGATGACGTGTGCCATGTTTTGGAAAGTGGTTCTTGGGGACCAGCCCTTGAGAATTCTTTGTCAATGTTTAATGAAAAACCTCAACCTGAGTTGGTTATTGGAGTGTTAAGGAGGTTGAAAGATGTTAATCAAGCAGTGAATTATTTCCGTTGGGTCGAGAGGAAAAGTGAGGAACCACTTAGTCCGGAAGCTTATAATTCACTTCTTATGGTGATGGTTAGAACTAGGAATTTTGATTACTTAGAGCAGATTCTGGGAGAGATGAGTATTGCAGGATTTGGCCCTACTAATTACACTTGCGTGGAGTTAGTTGCGAGCTGTGTTAAATCACGGAAGCTTATAGAAGCTTTTGATCTCCTGCAAATGATGAGGCATTTTAAATTTCGCCCGGCGTTTTCTGCTTATACAACTTTGATCGGTGCTTTGTCTGAAGTAGGTGAATCTGATCGCATGCTTGCTCTTTTCAATCAAATGCAAGAGCTGGGTTACGAAGTGAATGTGCATTTGCTTACGACTCTAATTCGTGTGTTTTCCAGGGAGGGTCGTGTTGATGCTGCTCTCTCCCTACTGGAAGAAATGAAGAGCAACACTTTTGATGCTGATATTGTGCTTTATAATGTTTGCATAGACTGCTTTGGTAAGGTGGGAAAGGTGGATATGGCTTGGAAATTTTTTCATGAGATGAAGGCAAATGGTATAGTGCCTGATGATGTGACTTATACTAGCATGATGGGTGTTCTATGCAAAGCCAACAGACTTGATGAAGCCGTGGAGATATTTGAGCAGATGGAGCAAAACAGACAAGTTCCATGTGCGTATGCTTACAACACCATGATTATGGGTTATGGATCAGCTGGAAAGTTTGACGAGGCATACAGTTTGCTTGAGAGGCAAAGGGCAAAAGGGTGCATTCCAAGTGTGGTTGCATATAATTGCATTCTTACTTGCCTTGGGAAGAAGGGAAAAACAGACAAGGCATTAAGAATTTTTGAGGAGATGCAGAGAGATGCAATGCCCAATCTTCCAACATATAACATTATAATAGGCATGCTTTGCAAGGCTGGAAATGTCGAGGCTGCTTTCAAGGTTCAGGATGCCATGAAAGAGGCTGGCTTGTTTCCTAATGTCAGAACCATAAACATAATGATCGATAGGCTGTGTAAAGCTCAAAAGCTTGATGAAGCTTGTTCAATATTTGAAGGAATGGATCATAAAGTTTGCTCCCCAGATGGTGCTACATTCTGTTCGCTTATAGATGGTTTGGGCAAGCAAGGTAGAGTGGATGATGCTTACAGGATTTATGAACGGATGCTGGATGCTGATCAAATTCCAAATGTTGTTGTTTATACATCCCTCATCAGAAATTTCTTCAAGTGTGACAGGAAGGAGGATGGTCACAAGATGTACAAAGAAATGATGCGTAGTGGATGTTCTCCTGACCTCATGCTCCTGAATACCTACATGGATTGTGTTTTCAAGGCTGGTGAAACTGAGAAAGGCAGGGCTTTGTTTGAGGAAATAAAGGCTCGAGGGTTTCTTCCTGATACAAGAAGCTATTCGATCCTAATCCATAGCCTTGTGAAAGCTGGTTTCGCACGGGAAACCTACGAGTTATATTATGCAATGAAGGACCAAGGCTGTGTTTTGGACACCCGTGCATACAACACTGTTATTGATGGGTTCTGCAAGTCAGGTAAGGTGAACAAAGCTTATCAGCTACTGGAGGAAATGAAGACAATGGGCCACCATCCAACTGTTGTGACCTATGGTTCTGTCGTCGATGGCCTCGCTAAAATTGATAGACTTGATGAAGCATACATGCTCTTCGAGGAAGCAAAGTCGAATGGCATAGAGTTAAATCAGGTGATCTATAGTAGTCTTATTGATGGTTTTGGAAAAGTTGGTAGAGTTGATGAAGCATATCTAGTTATGGAAGAAATGATGCAGAAAGGTTTAACGCCCAATGTATACACATGGAATTGCTTGCTGGATGGATTGGTGAAAGCCGAGGAAATTAATGAGGCCCTTGTCTGCTTTCAGTCCATGAAAGACTTGAAATGCACTCCGAATCAGATAACTTATTGCATTCTCATAAATGGCCTCTGTAAGGTTAGGAAATTTAACAAGGCCTTTGTGTTTTGGCAAGAGATGCAAAAGCAAGGGTTAAAACCCAATACCATCACCTACACTGCCATGATCTCTGGACTTGCAAAGTCTGGAAATGTTGCACAGGCAAGTAGTCTATTTGAGAGATTTAGGGCAAGTGGGGGAATACCTGATTCTGCTAGTTATAATGCTATGATAGAAGGGCTGAGCATCGCAAATAGGGCACTGGACGCATATCAACTTTTTGAGGAAACTCGGTTGAAGGGTTGCAGTATTCATACCAAGACTTGTGTTGCACTTTTGGATGCACTGCATAAGGCCGAATGTCTTGAGCAGGCGGCAATAGTGGGGGCTGTTTTGAGGGAAACAGCAAAATCTCAACATGCTGCAAGATCTTGGTAATATCAGGTGGTTTTTTTTTCTTCTGAGGGACAGGCTATTGTGGCTAACCTGGCAACTGCTTGGTGGCATAGCAGTGATCAATTCACTGGGTGGATGAGTTACATGTAATTCCTTACTTCCTAACTTCCTTAACGGAGCCACACTTGCTCCTTGCAGCAGTATGTTCTTATCTGTTAATTCTGAAATTAATTGAATACAAATGTAACTTTTCTATGCAATACCAGTTTGGGAAGGAAAAACCTTTGCATAATTATACTTCTTTCTGGACATCCAAATGCATTTTCTCCCTAGTGATAATCGGAGACTGTTAGGAATGTAAAGGATAGTACTGTGTGTTCCCATATTCTTTTTTCTTGGTTTTGTTCCCTTGATTTCATATTCGCTGGATTAGTACCTAGGATAAAACTAATCAAAATGTCTAGCTGCTGAGCTGAATATGCGGTTTTACCGATTCTTGGTTTTTCACAAGCAATTCTTTCTGCAGGTAATTGTGTCGACTTCGTGCTGCATTGGTGCAAGTATCAGATGCCGAAGTTGTACATTACAGCTGACATCATACATGATAATATCTTTGAATACTTCATTGTCTTGCTGATCAGCAACATCAGATTGTGTCCAGAACCGACAGTACAAGCAGAATGCTCATTTTTGTTCATCCACTGATTAAAGGGGTACATATATCTGAGTTTCCTTCTTGGATTTGTCCTCCGACAGGGATGTTTCTTGTATCATCATGAAGTTTTTTCAATCCTCACATAATTATGAGGTGGCATGTTTCAGTTCAAAGAAATAGCTTGAATGCCAACGTAGAACAAGTAATGGGCCATTTTTTTTCTGCACTAATTATATTTCTACTGTAATCTTAGAGAAAGGCAAGAGGTCCAAGGAATGGTTAGTTACATTTTATAATCTGGCAAGAGCAAAACTTGCAACCTCAGCTGCTATAGACGCAGATCTATGCTAACTGGAATGGCAGTTTGATGCTTTTCAACTGATAATGCTTCAATACAGTTTTTGTTGCTAGCTCTATCTTTTCCTGTTTGAAGATGCTTTTTCATTCTTCGAGCGTGTTTGGCAGTGTGGTTGCGGTTGCTTTTTAAATAACTTTTCGTGCTGAAATACATGCCAATGATTTTTTTTTATTTTTTAAAAATCATTTTTGACATCAGCATATCAAAACGATCCAAAAGGTACAAACCACACTCAATTTTAGCAAAAAAAAATTCATAATTTGATGAAACGCAGTTACAAACGCAATGTCAAACAAACTCTTCATGTTCTGCTATCGTGATCACTCATGCCCCCCCTGCGTCGCAGCCAACTTTGATTGATTTGATGTATCCATACGCAACTTAACTAAAATGATTAAAATTTATTTTAATTATATAATAATAAAAATATATATATTCTTAGAAAATACAATAAATAAAATTATAGAGAAGAAATGTATTTCTAACATTAAAATTGTCTTTTGTAATTTTTATCAACCTCAATTTTATCAACATCATAATTCATTGAATAAAAAGCAATAATAATCATGAAAGAAATCTCTAAAAAAAAGCTATAATTATTTGAGCTAAAAAGAAAAATATATATTTTTAATCAAAAACCTAATTTTTATATTGATACATTTCTTTTTTATTTTGACGAAACCAATGTTAATGTTTTCATGAAAAGCATTATTTCTTTTAAAGCAAAAACTCATTATAATCATGAAAACAAGTTTCAATCAAAAATATATAAAAAAATCATTAATTGATCATCTTTATGCAATTATACGAAAAAAAATAAAAATAATAATTTTGAGAAAATTATATAAGAAATTTACAATAAAAAATTAAGAAAATAAATATTTTATTCTCATTCAAACATCAATGAATAAATTATTTTAATTTTTTTGTATATCGAGATAATGCATAATTATCCATAAACCAATAGATAATATCACTATAAAAAAGCTATAATATTCTTTAAAGTGATGGTATAATTTTGATTAGTAAAATGTATTTTTTTTCATAAAAAGCATCTATAATTAGAATAAAAATTGAAATACAGAGGAAAAATATATTTCTCCAACCCAAACCTCATTTTATTATCAATGCATTTTTTTTTTTTTTTAGCAAAAAAAAAAATTTTTAATCGTTACACTATTTTTTAAAATAAAAATATATTATAATCTCAAAAACAATATTTAATGAGAAAAATAAAAATAAAATCTTAATATGTTGTATATGATTGAAGATAAAAAATAATAATTAATTTGATAAAATAATATCAAAAATTATTTTTTAAAAAAATAAAAACAATTCCATTGGATATTATTAAGTTTGTTTTTGCATATTAGGTATATGATAATTTAAAAATAAAGTTTTAACATTCTCATAAAAACCTATAATATTAATTAAAAAACCATGTAAAATTTAATAATAATTTAAATATCATATTTTATTTATAGCATATTTAAATAAAAATCTAAGAAGAAAATAATTTTAAAAAAATTTATAGAAAGAGGTCAAGCACCTGGCCCTAGAAGATTAGGTTGGCATGCCTTGCCCAACACACAAAGTCTAATGTTCATAGGTCGGTAAAGGCAGGCTCGTGTGCTTCGACTCCTTTAATTTTTTACCATTAGAGATTTTTTTTTTTATCAAAGAAACAAAATTCCAACTTATTTTAACGAGATAAACACCTCACACAGCTTAATAAATCAATTTTTAGTTCTAAAACACCTCTAAATTGGTAATACTTACAAAATTAAATGGAATAAAAAAAATTCTTCCTTAATGGAAACTCAAAAAACAGCTAAATTGCATTCTTTTCATGGTGGAATAAGGCCAATTAACCATTTTCTCTCTTCTTTTTTATTTTTTAACTTCTTTTTCTCTCCTTTTAAATTTGAGTGATTGAATTGTAAAGCAAATGAAGTTCAGGATTGAAACGCAAAACCCTCGAGACATTGAAATGAAAAATTAAAAAATTAAAAAATTTAGGGACTATATTTTACCTTTTCATGTCCCATGAATAGTAAAAAGAAAAAAAATTGTCTTCTTGTTCCTATGTTAAATTTGGTCCCTTTTGTTTTAATTTCTATGAACCAAAGAGATTCAAATCTCATCCAGTAAAATCATGAATCAATCTAAAGTCAAGACTTTTTTTGACACTACAAGCACAATGTATCACACAAATCGAAAGGAATTATCAGGTTTTAAACTATGCAAATATAACATGGAATTATGAAATTAAATTGAAAATACAGACCAAAACAAATAATCGTGAAAGACAAAAGAAAAAGAAAAAGAAACAGTAAAAACCCTTCCTCTAGTGTAATTTGGTCCCGACCAAATCTTGAAGATTTCTGTCTAATACATGAACAATAATTTAATTACCATAAAACCGTAGAATCTGAAATTTTAATGTGATTATGCATGTTTATTTTATATTTTAAAAATATTTTTGAAAAAATTTAATTTTTATTTTATTTTTTATTTACTTTAAATTAATATTTTGTTGATGGTTTTTAATTATTTTGATGAATTGATATTAAAAATAATTTTTAAAATATAAAAAATATTATTTTAAAAAATAATATCTAGATAAAATTCAATCTCTTATTTTCTATGATTATCTAGCCATATATTGAGAGAGATATTATTTCTTATTTTCCAAAATTGATGGTGACAGCGAGACAGAAGACAGAGACACATGAGGGAATGACTCGCCATCATCCAGGGGTATTTTCGTCATCTTGTCATTCACTCCGATCAACTAACAAATCGGCAGCAACTAATGTTCTAGGGATGTAATTATAATTCTAAGAGCTAAAGGTGTGCAAGTGTCAATTTAGGCAAACCTTATATATATATATATATATATATAGACACACACACAGAAATAAACATTAAATTAAATTGATATTAAGAAGTACAATATGTGAAGTGCAGAAATTGACATGTAGAATATACCGACATATATAAATAAATGTTTTTGTTTTAAGTTCGAATAATTTACTACTTGGTTTTAAAAGTTCTTGAACATGTTATATATATTTTTAAAAAGAATATTATTATAAGGAAATAATTTATTAATTAACTATAAAATTCACACACGATGAAGCACTGAGTGATAAAAGAATAAAGTTTTTTTTAAAATAATTATACTAAAATATCTATATTTATTTTATTTTATACTGTTCATGAGCAAGCTCAAGCTCGGTAAAAAAAAAA
>Ga0325400_1002400_pt1 | contig 16407 bp, 17 predicted proteins | sample PopdelMetagenome_2_FD_205662 | JGI IMG/M metagenome (GOLD analysis project Ga0325400, IMG submission 205662) | Populus deltoides microbial communities from Bellville, Georgia, United States - Xylem-PdKOR-R1 | ecosystem: Host-associated > Plants > Phyllosphere > Stem > Wood/Secondary xylem... | reverse complement strand
CCTTCGACCCCGTACCGGACGTCGGCGCGCTGGTGGTGGAGATCTACACGGCCATCGCCTCGCGCGCCGCCGGCACCCCGCCCGGCCGCTCCAAGCTGCGCGACGGGCACGCGCTGGACGCGGCGCTGGCGGCGCTGGACAGCCGCCCGCACGCGCCGCTCGCGCGCTACACCGACCACGCCACCGACGCGATCCTGACCGCCGCCTGGCTCCGCCGCGCGTCCCGCGACCCGGCGCTGTGGCACCCCGCCCGTATGACCCCCCCCGTGGCGGCCACCGAGGGGTGGACCTTCGGCGCCCCCTGACGCATTGATCGCTCCGTGCCGGTTTAGCTCAGATGGTAGAGCAGCGGTTTTGTAAACCGAAGGTCGCGGGTTCGATCCCTGCAACCGGCACCGGTCCGCCCGCGTTGCGACGCCGTAATGACCCACCGCATCAAGGTCGCCAGCTATAACATCCGCAAGGCGCTGGGCAACGACCGCCGACGCAGTCCCGAGCGCGTCGTGGACGTGCTGCACGAGCTGGACGCCGACGTGATCGCGCTGCAGGAGGCGGACATGCGCTTCGGCGCGCGCCATTCCGTGCTGCCGCCGCACATGCTCGCCGACCGCGGCGGGTGGAAGGCCGCGCCCGTCGCGGTGCGCCCCGGCTCGATGGGCTGGCACGGCAACGCGATCCTGGTGCGGCACGAGGCCGACGTGCTGTCGTCCGACGCGCTGCACCTGCCGACCCTGGAGCCGCGCGGCGCAGTGACGGCGGTGGTGCGCCACGGCGGCTCGGCGCTGCGCGTGGTGGGGATGCACCTGGACCTGTCGGGCTTGTGGCGGCGGCGTCAGGCGGGCGCGATCCTGAGCTACCTCGACGCCTGTCCCGTGGCGCACCCCACCGTGATGATGGGCGACCTGAACGAGTGGTCGCGCGCGGGCGGATGCCTGCGCGACTTCGGCCGCGCCTTCGCGCTGGCGCCCACCGGCCCCAGCTTCCACGCCCGCCGGCCGGTGGGGCGGCTGGACCGGATCATGGTGTCGGCCGGGCTGGCGGTGGCGGACGCCGGCGTCCACGCCACCCCGCTGGCGCGTCAGGCGTCCGACCACTTGCCTGTCTGGGCCGTGCTGGAGTCCACCTGACCCCGCCGCCGCCCGGCTCTCCACGTCTGGCCAGCACGCGCGCGCGGCGCTAGCGTCGCGCGATGCAGTTCCTGAAGATCCTGTTCTGGTGCCTGCTGGCCTTCGTGGCGGCGCTGTTCACCTACGGCAACTGGGCCAGCGTGCCCGTTCAGCTGTGGAGCAATCTCGTCGCCGACGTGAACCTGCCCTTCCTGCTTTTGTGCACCTTCCTGGCCGGGCTGGTGCCGACCGCCTTGTGGGGCGGCGCGCAGCGGTGGCGCCTGCGCCAGCGGCTGAGCCAGTCCGAGCGCACGTTGCGCGACCTGCGCGCGGCGGTGGCGGCCACCGAACCGCCGACGCCCCCGGCACCTGCCCCGCCCGCCGTCCTTCCTCCCCAGCCGGCGGCCTGAAATGGCCGAACTCTACGTCGCGCTCGACGTGCCGGACCGCGCACGTGCCCTGTCGTTGGCCCGAGCGCTCGCCCCCCACGTGGACGGCGTGAAGCTTGGCCTCGAGTTCTTCCTGGCGGAGGGGCCGGCCGGCATCGCCGCCGTGGCGGAGGCCGGCCTGCCCGTGTTCCTCGACCTCAAGCTCCACGACATCCCCAACACGGTGGCGGGCGCGGTGCGCTCGCTGTCGTCGCTGGCGCCCGCCATCCTCACCGTGCACGCCGCCGGCGGCGGCGCCATGATCGCCGCCGCGCGCGACGCGGCGCCGCCCGCCACCCGCGTGGTGGCGGTGACGGTGCTGACCAGCCTGGACGACGCGGACCTGGCCGCCGCCGGCGTCGCGGACGGCGCCGCCGCCCAGGTCCGCCGCCTGGCGGAGGTGACGCGCGCGGCCGGCGCGGACGGCATCGTCTGTTCGGGGGCCGAGGTGGCGGCGGCGCGCGCCGCCTGGCCCACCGCCACGCTGGTCGTGCCCGGCCTGCGCCCCGTCGGCGGCGACGCGGGCGACCAGAAACGCGCCGTGACGCCGCGCGCCGCCGCCGCATCGGGCGCGTCGGTGCTGGTGATCGGCCGCCCGATCACGGCCGCCCCCGACCCCGCGGAGGCGGCGCGCGCCATCCGGGCGACGCTGTGAGTCGCGCCACCGCCAAGGTCTGCGGCCTCTCCGCGCCCGAGACGCTCGACGCGGCGGTCGCGGGCGGGGCGAGCCACGTCGGCTTCGTCTTCTTCCCCCCCTCGCCCCGTCATCTGGAGGCGGAGCAGGCGGCGGCGCTGTCCGCCCGGCTGCCCGAACGGGTGATGCCCGTGGGCGTCTTCGTCGACCCGGACGACGGCGCGGTGACGCACGCGGTCCGCGCGGCCGGTCTGCGCGCGATCCAGCTTCATCGCACCGCACCCGAACGCGCGGCCCACCTCCGCCGGCTGACGGGGGTCGAGACCTGGGCCGCCGTCGCCGTCCGCACCCGCGCCGATCTCGCCGCATCGCGCGCCTATCGCGGCGCGGCCGACCGCATCCTTTACGACGCCAAGACGCCCGAAGGGTCGGCCTTGCCCGGCGGCATGGGTCTGCGCTTCGACTGGGGCCTGCTCGACGGGTTCGACCATCCGCTCCCCTGGGCGCTGTCGGGCGGCCTGAACGCCGACAACGTGCGCGACGCGGTGGGGCGGACGAGTGCCCGACTGGTAGACGCGTCGTCGGGCGTGGAACGTGCGCCGGGCGTCAAGGACGAAGGGCTCATCGCCGATTTCCTGCGCGCGGTGGCCGCGGCCTAGATACTCGACAGGCGGGGTCCCCGCTCCTAGGTCGCCCACCATCATGAACGCACCCAATTCGCTCCGCCAGCAGCCCGACGAGCGCGGCCATTTCGGCGGCTTCGGCGGCCGCTACGTGGCCGAGACGCTGATGCCGCTGATCCTCGATTTGGAACGCGAGTATCGCGCAGCCAAGGCGGACCCGGCCTTCGCCGCGCAATTCGACGACCTGCTGGAGCATTATGTCGGCCGCCCCAGCCCGCTCTACTATGCCGAGCGGCTGACGGAGGCGCTGCGCGCATCGGCCCCGGACGGGATGGGCGCGGAGGTCTGGTTCAAGCGCGACGAGCTGAACCACACGGGCGCGCACAAGATCAACAACTGCGTGGGCCAGGTGCTGCTCGCGCTGCGCATGGGCAAGACGCGGATCATCGCGGAAACGGGCGCGGGTCAGCACGGCGTGGCGACCGCCACCGTCTGCGCGCGCTTCGGCCTGCCCTGCACCGTCTTCATGGGCGCGCGCGACATGGAGCGCCAGCAGCCCAACGTGTTCCGAATGAAGCTGCTCGGCGCAGAGGTGCGCCCCGTAGAGAGTGGCGCGCGCACGCTGAAGGATGCGATGAACGAGGCGCTGCGCGACTGGGTCGCCAACGTCCACGACACCTTCTACATCATCGGCACCGCCGCCGGCCCCCACCCCTATCCGGAACTGGTCCGCGACTTTCAGAGCGTGATCGGCCGCGAGGCGCGCGCGCAGATGCTGTCGCGCACCGGGCGGCTGCCCGACCTGCTGGTGGCGGCCATCGGCGGCGGCTCCAACGCCATCGGCCTGTTCCACCCCTTCCTGGACGACGCGGACGTGGCCATGCTGGGCGTGGAGGCCGCGGGCCACGGGCTGGACAAGCTCCACGCCGCCAGCTTGGCCGGCGGCCTGCCCGGCGTGCTGCACGGCAACCGCACCTACCTGCTTCAGGACGAGGACGGGCAGATCGCCGAGGCGCACTCCATCTCCGCCGGCCTCGACTATCCCGGCATCGGCCCGGAACACAGCTGGCTGCACGAGATCGGCCGGGTCGAGTACACCGCCGTCACCGACGGCCAAGCGCTCGACGCCTTCCAGCTCCTCTGCCGCACCGAGGGCATCATTCCCGCGCTGGAGCCGGCCCACGCCATCGCCGCCGTGGCCGAGCGCGCGCGCGGCCTGCCGCGGGACAAGGTGATCCTGGCCAACCTGTGCGGCCGCGGCGACAAGGACATCTTCACCGTCGCCGACGCGCTGGGCGTGGCGATATGACGGACACGCTCGCCGCCGCCTTCGCCCGCGCCCGCGACGAGGGCCGCGCCGCGCTGATCTGCTTCGTGACGGCCGGCGATCCCTCGCCCGCCGCCACGCCCGCCATCCTCGACGCGCTGGTGGAGGGCGGGGCGGACGTGGTGGAGTTGGGGATGCCCTTCACCGATCCCATGGCGGACGGCCCGGCGATCCAGGCCGCCGACATCCGCGCGCTGGCCGCCGGCACGCGCACCGCGGACGTGCTGGGCATCGCCGCGGACTTCACGGCGAAGCATCGCGACGTGCCCATGGTGCTGATGGGCTATGCCAACCCGATGCTGCGGCACGGGCCGGAATCGTTCGCCGACAGCGCGGCGAAGGCGGAGGTGGCCGGCGTCATCTGCGTCGATATCCCGCCGGAGGAGGACGACGCGCTCGGCCCCGCACTTCGCGCGGCCGGCGTCCATCCCATCCGGCTGGCCACCCCCACCACCGACGAACGCCGCCTGCCCCGCGTGCTGGATGGCGCGTCGGGCTTCCTCTACTACGTATCCGTGGCCGGCATCACCGGGCTGCAGCAGGCCAGCGGCGCCAGCGTCGAGGCGGCGGTCGCCCGGCTCAAGGCCGCGACCGACCTGCCCGTGGCGGTCGGCTTCGGCATCCGCACGCCGGAACAGGCCGCCGCCGTCGCGCGCGTGGCGGACGGCGTGGTTGTGGGTTCCGCCGTGGTGGAGCTGGTCGCCGCCCACGGCTCGCAAGCGCCCGCCGCCGTGCGGGCCTATGTCCGGCAACTGGCCGACGCCGTGGCGTCCGCCCGAAAGGTAATGCCATGAGCTGGCTGAACAGCGTCCGCAACGCCCTGGGCTACGTTGCCGGCAAGAAGGAGACGCCCGACAATCTGTGGCACAAGTGCCGCGGCTGCGGGCAGATGGTGTTCACCAAGGAGTTGGCGGAGAACCTCCACGTCTGCCCCCGCTGCGATCACCACGACCGCATCGGCCCCAAGGAACGGTTCCGCCAGCTGTTCGACGAGGGAAGCTGCCGCGACCTGCCGCCCCCCGAGGTGCCGCAGGACCCGCTCAAGTTCCGCGACACCAAGCGCTATACCGACCGGCTGAAGGCCGCCCGGGCCGAGAACGACGAGCGCGACGCGCTGGTGACCGCCATCGGCAGCATCGACGGCCACCGCGCGGTGGTCAGCGTCCAGGACTTCGCCTTCATGGGCGGCTCCATGGGTGTGGCGGTGGGCGAGGCGTTCGTGCGCGGCGTGGAGAACGCGATCCGCGAAAACCTGCCCTACGTCGTCTTCACCGCGTCGGGCGGCGCGCGAATGCAGGAGGGCATCCTGTCCCTGATGCAGATGCCGCGCACCACCGTCGCCATCCAGATGCTGCACGACGCGGGGCTCCCCTACGTCGTGGTGCTGACCGATCCCACGTCGGGCGGCGTCATGGCGGCCTATGCGATGCTGGGCGACGTGCAGATCGCCGAGCCCAAGGCGACGCTCGCCTTCACCGGCAGGCGGGTGATCGAGAGCACGATCCGCGAGAAGCTGCCCGACGATTTCCAGACGTCGGAATATTATCTCGACCACGGGCTGATCGACATGGTGGTCCACCGCCGCGACCTGAAGGCGCGCCTGGCCGCCGTGCTGGGCTACCTGCACCGTCCCGCCGGGGCGGCTGCCGCCGCGGCATAGACGGATGCCCGACGGCGCGCGCTCGGATCACCCGGGCGTGCAGCGGCAGCTCGACCGGCTGACGCTGCTCTCCCCCGGCGCGGACGTGCTGGGGCTGGACCGGATCGGGCGGCTGCTGGACCGGCTGGGCAACCCGCACCGCCGCCTGCCGCCCGTGTTCCACGTGGCCGGCACCAACGGCAAGGGCTCGACCTGCGCGTACCTCTGCGCCGCGCTGGAGGCGGCGGGCCACCGCGTCCACGCCTATACCAGCCCGCACCTCGTCCGCTTCAACGAGCGCGTCCGGATCGCCGGCCGCCTGATCGACGACGAGGCGCTGGCGGCGCTGCTGGAGGAGGTGCTGGGAGTCGCCGACGGCCTGTCGCCCAGCTTCTTCGAGGTGACGACCGCTGCCGCCTTCCTCGCCTTCGCCCGCACCCCCGCCGAAGCCTGCGTGATCGAGGTCGGCCTGGGCGGCCGGCTGGACGCGACCAACCTCGTCGCCCCGCTGGTGACCGGCATCGCCCAGCTCGGCGTCGACCACCAGGCCTTCCTAGGCGACACGGCGGAAGCCATCGCGCGCGAGAAGGCGGGGATCGCGAAGCCGGGCGCCCCGCTGGTGACGATGCGCTACCCCCCCTCCGTCGCCGCCGTCGTGGCGGAGGCGGCCGCGACCGCCGGCGCGCCGCTGCTCGCGGAAGGCGACGCCTGGGCCTGGGAAGCGACGGCCGGCGGCCTGGCCTGTCGCGACGCGGGCGGAGAGGTGGCGCTCCCCGCCCCCGCCCTGCCCGGCGATCATCAGCGCGCGAACCTGGCGCTGGCCGCCGCCATGCTGCGCGCGCAGACGGCGCTGTCCGTCCCAGACGAGGCGCTCCGCGCCGCCGCCGCCGCCGCGTCCTGGCCCGCGCGGATGCAACGCCTCGATCCGTCGGGCCCCCTCGCGTCGCTGCTACCGCCGGGATCGGAGCTCCGACTCGACGGCGGTCACAACGCTGCGGCCGCCCGGGCCGTCGCCGCCACCGTCGCGGAACTCGCCCGCGATCGCCCCGTGTCCGTCGTGCTGGGGATGCTGGCCAACAAGGACGCGGCCGCGCTGATCGCTCCCCTCGCGCCGCTCTGCGCGGAGGTCTGCGCGGTGCCCGTCCCCGGCCACGACTATCACGCCCCCGCCGCCCTGGGCGAACTGGCGCGCGCGGCCGGCGTCCGCGCCGCCGGCACCGCGCCCGATCTGCCCTCGGCGCTGCGCCTAATCTCCAGCCGCGCCGATCCCCGTGGCATCCCGCCGCTGGTGCTGATCCTGGGCTCGCTCTACCTCGCTGGCGAGGCGCTCCGCCTGGACGCGGAATATCCCCAATAACTGATATTGACTTGCAATAACTAACCGGCGAGCATGGCCTTTGTTCCAGCGGAGTCCCATGCCATGCCGTCCCCCGAACCGCGCCTGCCCGGCCCCGTCCCCGCCGGCCTGCCCGTGCCGCGTCCCGCCCGCGGCGTGCCCGACGCCGTGGCGCTGGCGCTGCCCCACGCGCTGCCGGCCTGCCCCAACGCACGCCTGGCGCTGTTCGCGATACGTCGCATGGGGGCGTGCGGCCTGGCCGACGCGCGCGCGGCCCACGCGATGCTCACCGCCTTCGGCCGGGGCTTCCGCCGCCCGCTGATGCTGCTGCGCGCGCTGATGGCGGACGTGGCGGCGGGCGCGGCCGGCCCCATCCAGATCGCGCCGTGCTGCTGCCCCCGCATCACGCCGGCCGAGCGCGTGTTCCTGGCTGCCCTGTCGCGCGCCGAATGCGAGCCGGAGGCGGCGGGCCTGCTCCTGTCCGACCTGCTCGGTCAGCGCCGCGCGGACGGCCCGCTCACGGCCGCCGCCGCCGTGGCGGCCGCCTTCGCGGACGGAGGACGACCGATCTGCGCGTGACCGGGCCGACGAGGCCTGGCACCGGTCGCCGCCTCGTCACTGTTTGCCGCGGGGTCGGAAGGGGTCGGGTGGGTAGTAACGGGTCGCCGCTGATGCCCGCCGGTTCGCGGTCCACAGTCCGTCGCTTGCCCGATAGGGACGCTTTCTGCCGATATCGCCCGCCGCCTCGTGCGGCAGCCTCGTCTTGAACCGGCGAAGCTCGACACCGGCTTCCGGATCGCCCGCGCGCGCCGCCCGGCCGAGCCACCGCCGATAGCCCGCCAGGTCGCCGCGGTTAAAGCAGGTCATCGCGGCGTGTTGCCCGGCGCGCGCGTTGCCGAGGCGAAAGGCCCGTCGCTCCAGTCCCGCCTGCGAGAAGGAGTCTGCCGGGCCACCGCGCGGATCGATCACGCTCGCCAACCACAGCATGGCTTCCGTATGTCGCCGAAGGGCCAGGTGCCACAGGATCGGTTCACCGAATCCGTTCCCACGGCCTTCGAGGATACGGCTCGCACGGTCGTAGAGCCGACCATGCCGACCGCCGGTCATACCTCCGCCCCCGGCCGCCGCCCGCGCTCCACCACCAGCCCGCGCCGCCACAGCACCCACAGCAGCGCCAGCCCCGGCACCGCCGCCACGCTGGTCATCAGCCAGAAGCCCGGCCAGCCCAGCCGCTCCGCCGCCCAACCCGCGGGCGCCGACAGCCACGTCCGCCCCACCGCCGCGAAGGAGGAGAGCAACGCGAACTGCGTGGCGGTATAGGCGAGGTTGGACAGGCCCGACAGGTAGGTGACGAACACGGTCAGCCCGATGCCGCTCGTCACCTGCTCGGTCGCGACCGCGATCGCGAGCCAGGTATTGCTGTGCCCCTGCAACGCCAGCACCACGAAGGCTAGGTTGCTCGCCATCATCATCAGCCCCGACCACATCAGCGCGCGCCCCAGGCCAGCCCAGGCCATGAAGGGCGCCGCCAGCGCCGTGCCGAGCAGCAGGCCCCAAAGCCCCACCACCTTGTTGATCGCCACGAACTCGGTGTCGGAGAAGCCCAGCTCCACAATCATGGGGTTGAGCATCACCTGCCCCATCGCGTCGCCCATCTTGTACACGGTGACGAACAGCAGGATCAGCACGGCGGTCGCCGGCCCCTGCCGCGCGAAGAACTCGCGGAACGGCCCCACCACGGTCCGCTCCAGCCAGCCGCCCTCCGCCACCGCCGCCGGCACCTCGGCGCGCACGCCCGGCCCGGCCCAGAGCGCCGCCAGCGCGGCGGGCACCACGCACAGCCCCGTCAGGCCATAGGCCAGCGCCCATCCCAGCCCCGCCCCCTCGGGCGAGGCCAGCGCGATGGTGCCGACGCCCGCCACGAAGTTGCCCGTGCGATATCCGAACTGGTTGTTGGCCGTGCCGTAGGGCAGCTCGGCGTCCGACAGGATCTCGATCCGGTACGCGTCGATCACGATGTCCTGCGTGGCGGACAGGAAGGCCACCGCGATGGCCCAGAAGGCGAAGGCGCCGAGATGTAGTTGCGGCTCGCTGTGTCCCAGCATCCACACCGCCGCCGCCAGCAGCGCCTGGACCAGGAACAGCCAGCTCCGCCGCTGACCCACCAGCCCCGTCAGGACGGGTATCCGCACCCGGTCCACCAGCGGCGCCCACACCCATTTCAGCGTGTAGGGCGTGGTCAGCCCCACCGCGAAGCCCACCGTCTTCTTGTCGATGCCGACCTTGGTCAGCCAGTAGGTCATGGTGCCCAGCAGCAGCGTCAGCGGAAAGCCGCTGGCGATGCCCAGCAGGAACGCCGCCACCGGCCGCGGCCGCACATAGGGGGCCAGCCCCGCCCGCCGCTTCTCCACCGCTCCCGCCAAGCCCGCGCTCCCGCCCTACCTCTGGCGGCGGTTCCTAGCGCGCTCGCGCCCGCGACGCACGCGGCTCGTCCCCCGACTGGGGGCGGGTCAGCGCGCCTCGGCGAACAGGCGCAACCCCTGGGGAAGCTTGCGCATCTCCTGCCCGTCCTTCTGCGCCTCGATCGCCTCCACCGCCGACACCAGGTCGCGCGGCATGTACGGCTTGGAAAGGCAGCCGGCGGCGAACGTCTCGGCCTCGGGCGGGCAGTTGCCGGTGACGTAGAGCGCCGGGATCGCGCGGGCATAGGCAGCGCGCGCCACGTCCAGCCCGTTGCCGTCGGCCAGGTCCACGTCCACCAGCACCAAGTCGATGGCCCGCCCGCTGGCGATGGCCTCCACCGCCGCGGCCACCCGGTCCACGGTGGCGACCACGGTGAAGCCCGCTTCCGTCAGAAAATGCTCGTTGTCGAAGGCGACCAGCGGCTCGTCCTCCACCAGCAGCAGCTTCTGGATACGGCGCTTCTTGCGGGAAAAGAACATGGACGCGTCCCCGGAGGCACCCTCCGGACGGGAGCGTGTCGGAGTTCCTGCAACGCGTACCGGCCGATCCGGTCGCACGATGGAGGTGGGCGGCGGACGATTTCCTCCCTATCCGGAATCGCATGGCCGCCCCCAAGCCCCCCGCCGCTCCCAAACCCGTCGTCACCGACCGCCCCTCCGGCGCGCCGGAGCGGATCGCCAAGCTGCTGGCGCGCGCCGGCGTCGCCTCGCGTCGCGAGGTGGAGCGTATGATCGAGGAGGGCCGCGTGTCGCTCGACGGGGAGGTGCTGGCGACGCCCGCCGTCACCCTGTCGTCGCTGCGCGGCGTGGCGGTGGACGGGCGCCCGGTGGCCGCGGCCGCGCCGGCGCGCCTGTTCCTCTACCACAAGCCGGCCGGCCTGCTGGTGACGGAGCGCGACCCGCGCGGGCGGCCCACCATCTACGACCGGCTGCCCGCCGACCTGCCGCGCGTGATGCCCGTCGGCCGGCTCGACCTGAACACGGAGGGGCTGCTGCTGCTCACCACCGACGGCGAGCTGAAGCGGCGGCTGGAACTGCCCTCCACCGGCGTCGAGCGCGCCTATCGCGCCCGCGCCTACGGCCACGTCACGCAACCCCAGCTCGAGTCGCTGATCGAGGGGGTGGAGGTGGACGGCGTGCGCTACGGCCCCATCGACGCCAACATGGAGCGCCGCACGGGCACCAACGCCTGGATCGAGATGATCCTGACCGAGGGCAAGAACCGCGAGGTACGCCGCGTGCTGGAGTATCTGGGGCTGGAGGTCAGCCGCCTGATCCGCACGCGCTACGGCCCCTTCGTGCTGGCGGACATGCCGCCCGGCGCGGTGGGCGAGGCGCGCGCCGACGACCTGGCCGCGTTCGTCCGCTCGCTGGACCGCGGCCGCCCGCTGACCGATCCCGTCCGCCTGCGCACGCCGCCGCCCGCCCCGCGCGCGCGGCCCGCAGAATCCGTCGGCGGAACGGCCGACCGTCCGGACGCGCGTTCGCGTCCGGCCCGACCCGAAGGGCGATCCACCGCCCCTCGCCCATCGGGCGAACCCGCCGGCCCGGGCCGAAAGGCCGCCGCCCCGGCGGGGGACAAGGCCCGCGCCCGCCCCGCCGCCGGCCGACGCCCGGCGGCGGACGCGAGCCCGGCACCCGACAACGCGCGCGCGCGCCGCGCCGCCGCCTTCCGGACCGCGCGGGGCGAGGGGGCGGGCGCGCGCCACATCGCGGCCGACGCATGGCCTGCCGAGGATCGCGGCCGGCACGCGTACCCCGGCGACGCCACCGACCGGCGACCGAGCCGGGTCGCGTCCGCGCGGCGCCGGAGCAGCGATGACGAGCGCGCCGCCCGCGGCCCGGATTGGGAGCGGAGCGCCGCACCGCGCGCCGACGACGGGCGGCGCGCGCGCGGCGGTGAGGCCGTGCGACGCGAAGGCGCTCGCGACGGATCGGCCGTCCGAGATTCCGACCGCGGACGGAACGCCGCGCCGCGCGGCGGCGGCGGCGGCGGGCGGCGCGCGCGCGGCGACGAAACGGGATCGGACGACCGCTCGTCCCGGATTGGCGGCCGCGGCCGATCGGCGGACGCCCGTGACCGCGCTCCGGGGAAAGGCGGCGCCCCGGCGGGCGGCGGACGGTCCGGCGCGTCCGCTGCCGCCCGACGCCCTTCCGGGGACGGCCCGCCCCCCGCGCGCGGCCGTGGTGCGCGCGCGGGGGCTCCCAATGCCGTCTCGCGCGGCAGCACCTCGCGTCCCCCGTCCAAGTCCCCGCCCCGCCCCCCGCGCGGGTCGGCGCCGGGCGGCAGCCCGCGCAAGGGGCGATAGGTCGTGCGCGTCATCGCCGGCCGCTGGCGCGGCCGTCCGCTGGCGGCCCCGGCGGGCGACACTACGCGCCCCACCGCCGACCGCACGCGCGAGGCGCTGTTCTCCATGCTCGCCAGTCGCCTGGGCAGCTTCGAGGGGCTGGCGGCGGCCGACCTGTTCGCCGGCTCGGGCGCGCTGGGGATCGAGGCCTTGTCGCGCGGCGCCGCCTCCTGCCTGTTCGTGGAACAGGACCGCGCGGCGCTGGACACCCTGCGCGCCAACCTGGATCGGCTGGACGCCGGCCGCGCCGCGACGGTGCGCGCGGGCTCCGTCCTGTCGCTCGGCCCCGCGCCCGCGCCCCTCGACCTCGTCACGATGGACCCGCCCTACGGCACGGGCGCGGGCGCAGTGGCCTTGGACAAGCTCGCGCGCCTGAACTGGATCGGCCCGGCCACCTGGGTCAGCCTGGAAACCGCGCGCGACGAGGCCGTGGCGGTCGCAGGCTACGTCGCGGAGGCGGAACGCGTCCACGGCCGCGCCCGCCTGACGCTGCTGCGCCGCGCCTGACCCCCAGCGCCCGGAACGGGGGATCGTCGGCGAGGGCCGCGCCCACGCGGTCGAGCGCGAGCGCCGTCGAGCCCGGTCCGCCGATCCGGAGCCCGCCCCGACCCGCGACGGCCAGTCCCGGGGTCAGCCGCGCTCCAGCGTTCCACGAATGTTCCACGTGGAACATCGCCGGGGCTCATGGCCGCGCTTGCCCCCCGCGCCGTCGTTCCCTAGCTGTTCGCGCGTGTCCAATTCCCTCCCCCAGCCGAACGACCCGCCGCACCTCGCCGGCCTGAACGAGCCCCAGCGCGACGCGGTGACGACGCTGGACGGGCCGGTGCTGGTGCTGGCGGGCGCGGGCACGGGCAAGACGGCGGCGCTGACCGCTAGGCTGGCGCACATCCTCTACACGCGGCGCGCCTGGCCGTCCGAAATCCTGTCCGTCACCTTCACCAACAAGGCCGCGCGCGAGATGCGCGAGCGCGTCGGGCGGCTGGTGGGCGAGGCGGTGGAGGGGATGCCGTGGCTGGGCACCTTCCACGCCATCGGCGCCAAGATGCTGCGCCGCCACGCCGAACTGGTGGGGCTCCAGAACAACTTCACCATCCTGGACACCGACGACCAGCTGCGCCTGCTGAAGCAGCTGATCCTGGCCGCCGACATCGACGAGAAGCGCTTCCCCGCCCGCTCGCTGGCCGGACTGATCGACCAGTGGAAGAACAAGGGCCTGACGCCCGCCGAGGTGGATGCCGGCGAGTCCGAACGCTACGCCGACGGGCGCGGCGGCGAACTCTACGCCCAGTATCAGGCGCGGCTGCTCGTGGTGAACGCGTGCGACTTCGGCGACCTGCTGCTGCACGTGCTGGTGATCCTGAAGAACCACCGCGACGTGCTGGCGTTCTATCAGAACAAGTTCCGATACGTCATGGTGGACGAGTATCAGGACACGAATACCGTCCAGTACCTGTGGCTCCGTTTGCTGGCCCAGGAGCGTCGCAACATCTGCTGCGTCGGCGACGACGACCAGTCCATCTACTCGTGGCGTGGCGCCAGGGTGGAGAACATCCTGCGCTTCGAGCGCGACTTTCTCGGCGCCAAGGTGGTGCGGCTGGAACAGAACTACCGCTCCACCCCGCATATCCTGGGCGCGGCGGGCGGCGTGATCGCCAACAACGGCGGGCGCCTGGGCAAGCAGCTCTGGACCGAGTTGGACGTGGGCGACAAGGTCCGCGTGCTGGGCGTGTGGGACGGGCCGGAGGAGGCGCGCCGCGTCGGTGAGGAGATCGAGGGGCGCAGGCGCGACGGCGTGGGGCTGGACGAGCAGGCCATCCTGGTCCGCGCGCAGCACCAGACGCGCGAGTTCGAGGACCGCTTCATCGCGACGGGCCTGCCCTACAAGATCACGGGCGGCTTCCGCTTCTACGAGCGCGCCGAGATCCGCGACGCGCTGGCCTACCTGCGCGTCATCAACCAGCCCGCCGACGATCTGGCGTTCGAGCGGATCGTGAACGTCCCCAAGCGCGGCTTAGGCGACAAGGCGGTGGGGCGCATCCACCAGCTAGCCCGCGCCGGCGGCACGCCGCTGACCACGGCCGCCGCGCGCATCCTGGACACGGACGAGCTGACGGGCGCCGCGCGCAAGTCGCTCGGCCGGCTGGTGGGCGACATCGCGCGCTGGCGCGACCTGGCGAACGACCTGCCCCACCCCGAACTCGCGCGCCGCGTGCTGGACGAGAGCGGCTATACGGGGATGCTCCAGGCCGAGAAGTCGGCGGAGGCCGCCGGTCGGCTGGAGAACCTGACCGAGCTGGTCCGCGCCATGGAGGAATACGAGACGCTGGGCGCGTTCCTGGAGCATGTCAGCCTGGTGATGGACAACGACGCGTCCGCCGACACGCCCAAGGTCACGATCATGACGATCCACGCCGCCAAGGGCCTGGAGTATGACAGCGTATACCTGGCCGGGTGGGAGGAAGGGCTGTTTCCCAGCCAGCGCGCGATGGACGAGGGCGGCACGGCCGCGGTCGAGGAGGAGCGGCGGCTGGCCTATGTCGCGATCACGCGCGCGCGGCGGCGGGCCACCATCCTCCACGCCGCCAACCGCCGCATCTACGGCCAGTGGACCAGCTCGCTGCCCAGCCGCTTCGTGGGCGAGCTGCCCGCCGACCACGTGGAGGTGGAAACCACCATGTCGGGCGGCGAGTCGCTGTGGCGCGCCAACTGGTCGGAAGCCGCCGACCCGTTCGCCAACGTCGGCCGCGGGGCGGGTCGCGGCCCCGGCTGGCAGCGCGCGGCGGCGGCCGGCAGCGGCTTCACCCCCGCCCAGCCCCGCGTGGTGGAGGCGCGCGCGTCGGCCGTCAGCCTGGGGAACCGGGGCCGCTCCGACCTGTCGCTGGGTCAGCGCGTGTTCCACCAGAAGTTCGGGCAAGGCACCATCGCCGAGATCGAGGGCAACAAACTGGAGATCGACTTCGATCATGCCGGGCGGAAACGGGTGATGGACAGCTTCGTGACGGCGGGGTGAGGGGCGGCCCGGTGTGGCCGACGACGGCCTCTCACACCGCCGACGCACGGCCTTCAGGGCACGGGCGGCATCTCGATCCGCGGCGCGGGCTCGCCCGGCGCGGACGGACGGCAGGCGGTGAGGTCGAAGAAGTTCCGTTCCAGCACATCGCGGTCGGCGCTCGTCCAGATGAGGCGCGATAGATCGGGGATCAGCAGGTGAGCGGGCGCCGTTCCCCCCAATCTGGGCACGGAAGGGAGCAGGTTCCAGGCGGCGTCGGTGGCGTGCATCTCCAGGTCTCGGCGCAGCGGCTGATCCGGGCGGGGCGCGTTCGCCTCTCGCACCCATGCCAAGTTGGTCCGCATGTCCGTGCCGCCCTCCCACGGCAGGAACCAATAGTCGCGGCCCGACGCCGCGACCCGGACGCGCAGCGCCAGACCTGTTGTCCAGTTCTCGTCCTGAGGGACGGCGAGGAAACGCGCGGTCGCCGTCTGCGCGCCCCGAAGCCGATAGTCCGCCCGCTCCACAGGGCAGTTCGTCAGCGCACCGGCCAGCATCATCGCCCACCACATCGTCTCGTCTCCCTGCTCACGGGACGGTAGCACGCGCGACCGACCGGCGCGTGCCGTTCACCTCCCATATCCCATCAGGACCGTATCGAAACCGCAGCCCGTACGGTCGGGACGGAGTTGATCCAGATGTTGAGGCAGTTCATCGTCGCAGGCCTCGCCGGTACGATGCTGGCGGGCGCGCCGGCCGTCGCTCAATCCGGTGCGGCCGCAGACGCCAGATTCCGCGCGGCGCAGGACCGGTTCGACCGCGAGTATCAGGTCTATCGCGACGAGGTGGAACGCTATCGCCAGACGCGTTCGACCGCCTATGTCCCCCCGCCCCGCGGCGGCGGACCCTATCGCGAGGCGCCCGACAGGTACGATCCGGCCTACGAGGGCGAGGACGTCGGATATTACGATCCCGCGCCCGACTATCGGTCGGGACCGCAGTATCGCGAGCGCGTGCTGGCCTCCGACGACCGCGTCTACGCGGGCGAGGATGGGCGCTACTATTGCAAGCGGAGCGACGGCACGACCGGGCTGATCGTGGGGGCGGCCGGCGGCGGCATCCTGGGCAACGTGATCGACGGCGGGCGCAGCCGCACGGTGGGCACGTTGCTGGGCGGCGCGCTGGGCGCGCTGGCCGGCCGCGCGGTGCAGCGGCAGCAGGACGAGGTGCGGTGTCGTTGACCGCCGCGTAGCCGGCGATCAACGACACGCGGCCGGCGCGACGAAGCCGAGCCCGCCACAGGGCGCGGCTTCGCCGCGACCGAAAGCGGGCGGGGACGGGTGATGCCCCGCCCCCCCCTGCGCGATAAGCGATAGGGGCGTGGCCGGGCCGGCGGTGACCCGACGCGTCGGGGCCGGACCGATCCGGTGTCGTCGCCAATGGCGGCACCCTGGCCCGCCGTTGGTCGCGGCGAAGCCGCGCCCTGTGGCGCGCCACGCCGCGCCGGCCGGGCGA
>Ga0325400_1002398_pt1 | contig 16408 bp, 7 predicted proteins | sample PopdelMetagenome_2_FD_205662 | JGI IMG/M metagenome (GOLD analysis project Ga0325400, IMG submission 205662) | Populus deltoides microbial communities from Bellville, Georgia, United States - Xylem-PdKOR-R1 | ecosystem: Host-associated > Plants > Phyllosphere > Stem > Wood/Secondary xylem... | reverse complement strand
AAAAAAATTATAAATTTTTTTTTAAAAATGTAATAATTTTTTTAAATTTGTGACTTGAGTCATTAGACCTGAAATATCTAATCTAGAAATACTATAAAGTCCAATTCCTAATCAATTAACTTAGTTTGATGAGTTAACCTGAATTTTATTTTTAATTATTTTTTTTATTTAGTTTAGTTTGTTAATGTTAAATTTCTTTCTATTTAGTTTTTTTTCTTCTTAGAGGTTTTTTTCTTTTATTTTTTTAATTAATTTAGTTTATTAATATTAAATTTTTTTCTAAGTAGTTCTCGGCTGATACCTTTAATTTTTTTTTATGTCTTTGATTGTGGACTGCGCAGTGCAGTCCACAGTGAAAAGGCTGATTTTTTTTTCTTTTTAATTAATTTTTTTCGTTTAATTTAAATTGTTAATGTTAAATTTTTTTCTATTTAGTTATCAAACTTTCATTACACAGATTCCGGGTTTGACATGTTAACCTGGTTTGACGAGTTAGCACCGTTAATTCTAGGCAACCCATTAATTTATTTTTTTCTTTTTAATTATCAAACTTTCACGATGTGAATTCAAGCTATGATGGGTTAACCTGGTTTGAAGGGTTAACCCAATTAATTCATATTTTTTTTTATTATTAGTTTTTTTCTTCCTTTTGGTTTTTTTTTTTGTTTTTAACTAATCTATTTAATTACTATACTTTTATGAAATAACCTTGTAGCCAGACCCACGTCCAATGCTATTGGGTCTGGTATTGCAGTTCAGACACTTTTATGCTAAGGGTTAACCCAAATTTAATGTTATTATTAATATTATAAATATTACTTTTGGGTCAGACGTTGCAACCAAACCTGAGATTTTTAGGTATAACTATGTAAAAAAACCTAACATTTTTAAAACTTAATTATTTTTAAAATACAAAAAATAATTAACCCGAGCATGGATAAATATAATTAGTTACCAGAATTACTGATCTTCATCGTCTTCGTGTCCCTTCCATAAAACAGTAAACAAATAAAATTAATTAGTTGTTATCAGGGTAGGGAGAGGCTTTAGATGTGGTTCACCAAACACAGATACGCGTTTCAAGAATTAAGGGAGAAGATATCAGACAATTATAAAAAATGTTTCCAAGGAGACAATCGATCCTACAGTTAAAATTTAATTTTTTAAAATAATATAAATTATAACCTAAAATCTCATTTAATAATTTAAGTTATTGAATTGAGATAATTCTTTGATATGATATTAAAGCCTTGATAACTAAACAGTCATGAGTTTAAATCTTTTCATCCTTATTTATTTTATAAAAATTAAATATAAGATAATATAAATCTGTGAAAGTTTCAAGTTTACATAATAATTTAAGTTAATGGGATGGTTCTTTTATAAAAGGTCTCAAAATCCAAACATATAAAAAGAGAAGAAGAAGAAAACATCTAAGAAGATTCATATAAATATTATATATTTATATTTCTTCTGCTTAATTAGTCAATTGCGAGATCGAACTCAACCACCATAGCTTTGGTTGGGTAGATAGAAAACTAGGACTGCGCGTGAGTTAAAGAAATGGAAGAGCAGGAAAGTGGTATAGAAAAATAATTATAATAAGCGAAGAAAGGAGCGCCAAATGTAGTAATATTCATATAATTTTGTCATGCGGCACATTTCATGAAATACATTTACATTTCTTCTTCCTACATGAGCTCCAAGCTACCGACTGCTACCCCCCACCGTAGCCAATAGGCATCAGACAGCAACGAGTTATCAATTATTATAAACAAAATAAACGAGCACGTAACCTTATTTTTTCAAACCAAGATTCGTCATCTTAGACGTTTAAAGGTTGAGGAAATTATTAAATTTGGACACATCGAGAGAATATATACGACATGGATTTATTGTGAAAGTTCTATCAGTACTGTACGTTATTACATGACTCCTGAAAATAATTCTATTGTTGACTAGCAACTTTTTCTGTCATGCATGTTCAAGATTCAAACCTGTCAGGTACATAAAGCTGGGCACCATCAATTTTGAACGTCTGTAAACGTGTTGCAGTTGGCTTTCCCGGTGTTCATATTGCACATGGAAGCTATAAATAAGCAGATCACATGCCTCTCCATTCATCTCAAAGTCGCATACCGAAGCAAAGAAGAAGAAGAAGAAAATACTGCGAAGTAATTTAGTCTCTGAGACATGGGAAAGCTAGCAATCCAGCTCCTCTTTTTGATCACTTTCTTCCTCGTTCTTGTTTCGCATATCCTCCCGATAACATCTCAAGAACTTGGTGAGCAGGCTGCGGTTATCATGGCGCATCACTTGTTCATATTAATTTTGTTTGCCACACACGTATAGATAGATGCACGCACACAAAATTATGAGATCAATGACATGAAACATGCAGTAGGCAACAGACATGCACGGCCTTGAATTTTTAAGCATTTCTGTTCAACTTTTCTCCATACATAAACTAGCATGTCGTTTCTTAATTAGCTAGCAACTGCATTTCAGATTAGTATCATATGTAAGTATTTTGTTTTCTTGGGCTTAATTTAATTATTAATTTTTGTAGTTTAAATAATCCTTGACAAAGCATTCATTAATTTCATGGAAAAAAAAAAACAGAATAAGCTATAGTTTTGCATGCGACTCTCTTTTTTTCCAACTATTTTGTGAAGCAATTTTTAAGTTGTATCTATTACTACGTACGTACCAAACATGCGAATAATTTATATTTATAAGTTGGTTAATTGTTTTTTTTTCCCCATCTGTTATGGTGCAGAGGATGAAACGGAGTTTGATTACAATCCATATAGTGAGAAGGGACCGGCTCATTGGGGAAGGATTCACCCTGAATGGGGTGCATGTAGCAATGGATCTATGCAGTCTCCTATTGATCTGTTGAACGAAAGAGTTGATATAGTCTCCTATTTGGGGAGACTCAATAGAAGTTACAAGCCTGGCAATGCCACTCTTAGGAATAGGGGACATGATATTATGGTAAGAAATTAAGGGAGGATTGAACCTATAATATTAGAAAATAACTAGGAAGAATTACAGCATAACTATCAGTAACCTATTCCAGTTTATCCTGTTAAACTTAAGACAAAAGGCATTTTGGCTTGCAGCTACACCTTATTAGTTGCAAGATTGTTTTCAGAAACCTTGTCATGTTGAAAAAGTGGTGTTCGGTGAGATATGTTTATCTACCCATGTACAAGCAATATCTAGGTAGCATTGAAATAGGCAAATGTATATAGGCATCTGCCCCACCCCTATATATGATCTCTCGCTCTCTCTATATAACAATCCGCTGTGTTTTCTTTGTTTAATTTTAATATTTTTGTCTTTTGATGCAGCTGAAATGGGAAAGTGGTGCAGGAACTATTGAAATAAATGGAACTGAATATGTACTCAACCAGTGTCACTGGCATTCACCTTCTGAACATACAATCGATGGCAAGAGGTATATATCTGATATCAATTATCCAATCCCTCTCTTTCTCTCTATCGCTATGTATAAATATATTTATAGCCATATATAACTGATGACACAAAATCTTTCACGTGTGTAACTCTCTCTATATATGAATACAGGTTTGCTTTAGAGGTGCACATGGTTCATGAGAGCCTCGATGGAAAGGTTGCTGTTGTTGGGATTCTGTACAAGATAGGAAGCCCAGACTCTTTCCTGTCATCTGTGAGTAGTGTATTTAGATGTCTCTCTGTAACTCTCTCTATCTTTAATTTTCTCTAATCATGTGCTTGTCCTGTGTTTCGTTAATTAGTTGACAAAACATTTAGAATCCGTTGCCGGCACAAATGAACGAGATACCGTGGTTGGCGTAGTCGATCCAAGGAACCTTAAGATAGGCAGCAGAAAGTACTATAGATACTTGGGCTCCCTCACGACTCCTCCTTGCACTGAAAATGTTCTGTGGACCGTTGTGAAAAAGGTTTTGATCTGCCCTGATAAGAAAAACATGTGCTTTCATTCATGATGTAACTATATTTTGTTCTAAATATTACAATCTACCCTGACAGGTGAGGACTGCCACAAGAGAACAAGTCAGGTTGCTTCGTGTAGCTGTTCATGATGTGAGTTCGCAGGCCTATCCATGATTTCCCATGCATAACAAATGGGAAGCTAGAATTCCCTGATTATTGATTTTTTCAAGTTTTAATTCTTTACTGTAACCGTTGTTTGTTCATTAGCTGCTGCTGCTGTTGTTAGATATGCTGATATCATTTGATAAACATTTTGCAGGACTCGGACACAAATGCAAGACCTCTACAACCACTAAATAATCGATCGGTGAAACTTTTTGTACCAGAAGACAAAGATGATTGAATAAACTATTTGTCCAGGCATTACTGATTACTGGATAGAATATATATAGAATAAATGAAAGAGTTTGGATGAGCAGCAGAGAGTTTTTCGCACTAGGATAATATAACCTTACATGTAATTATTGATCAGTCGCATATATATGGCTTAGCTATTCTTAAGTTCCTATTTCTTATTATTTCCTCATTCATTTATTGCCAATAATTATATATTATACATGAAATTTACTTATTTATCTTCATAAATTTCAATTTTGTGGGTCTTTATATATATAGTTCTACCTGCTACAAGAGCATTGCAATCAGTAGTGCAATGAATTAAACCTTTGAGAAGCTAATTAATCAACAGAATTTCCAGATCAACAAATATTAATTAGAGTACTTAAAATCCTGTATATATAGCTTCTTGGAGCAAAAAATGGTTCATCTTTGAGAGCCTTGCGAACTCTCTTGAAGTCACCAAATTCAAACATGAATATCATCAACGTGTCTGCTGATATTGCGCAAAAACCATCGATCTCTCCATTGATCTTTAACAACCATGTAAAAGAAAAGATGATCCTCCTCCTGCTCTCGCTTTCAACATTGCAAAACTCACATGTTCGAAGGAGTTATTGCCCTACGTCTCACCTGCTTTTCTTAATTACTTGTTAGCTGACCCGGCGACAGAGCTGTGTTCGAAGGAGGACCCGAAGGCCGGTTAAACCAGTCAACCCTACAAGTTTTTTTCCCTCGAAAATATGAATATAATCCCAGAAACTTCTACGAGAAAGTCACCGTTAGGTGTCATTTGCTAACTATCACTCCTGCCATGACTTTAGAAGGAAAGATAATACCGCTGCTATAACAATTAAAATTAACAAAACATTAAAAACGTGCGGCTAAATTGCTTTAATCACATCCATAAAATATTATTTATTTTTTTCTTGTTTAGTTTTTTTATTACTCAACAACTCAATTTTTTTTAATTTTATTCTAAATTGTTTTAGAAATTATGCTTATTAATTCAGAAATAATTTAATTACTATAACCACAAACATTATTCATTATAATAATATTTTATATTTTTATTTTTATTAGTTTTTTTATCCATTAAAAATTTATTTATTTTTTAATTTTATCTTTTAATATTAGATTTGTTAGGTATTAGATTTTATTATTTTTTTATGATATTATCTGATTTTATGTCATGGATTATAAGTTCTGGAGCTAATCTAGTTAATTCAGATTTATTTTTTTATTTGATTTATATAATGTTATTAATTTTTTTTATCAATTATTAAATTAATTAAATTTATTAAATATAATCACATAAAATAACCTTGACTATTATATTTTTATTTATTTATTTAAAATCACTAGTATCACATAAACATTCTTTTACTTATATTACAAAAAGGTATGGTTTACGTTGGGCCACCTGTAAAGGCTAAGTAGTTAAATAGATAAAATTGAAGATACGGTAGTCAATTAGAAATTTAATTAACAGCTGGTTTAAAAGTGTAGTTATGATTATTTTTTAAAATGTTTTTTATTTAGAAATATATGTTAATAATATTTTTTATTTTTTAAAAATTATTTTTGAGATCAGCGCATTAAAATAATTTAAAAATATTAAAAACATATTACTTTAAAGTAAAAAAAAATTAAATTTTTTCAGAAATGTTTTTGAAAAGCACTCCCAAGCAAGCAAGGTTAGGTTAATAGACATGTCACCACGTAATTTATGTAATTCACGCGGCACCATCATGTTAGGGAAAAAAAAAAGCAAAATCAATAATTTATGAGTTTGTTTTCTAAAAAATAATTTTTAAAATTTTTTTATGTTTATTTATTATTAAAAAAATTAGTTAATGAAAAATATTTTCCAGTCAACAAAAAATATTTTTCTGTTAAAGAAAAATTTAGCTTGATTTTCAGGAAATTGTTATCCTTTTATTTTGGGCGAAAAATACTTTCCAGAAGTTGTGAAAATTTTAAAAATATCATATTATTTACTGATTATGTTAAATTTAATTCTTAAACTTTTGATTGCTATATATTTTGTTTGAATTTTTTTTTTCAAATTCATCCCTTAAAATTTGATTTAATGTGATTTTTATATTAACTTTGGTCCTTATTTTTATGATTGTTATTTACTTTTCTCTTATAATTTTTTAAATTGAAATTTTTTTATCTATCAAATTTGTTCTTTATTCTATTAATTATTACTTATTTTATTTAAAATAATTTATGAAATTATAATTATTATTATTTTAATTTCATCATCTTTTAATTTTTTTATCTGTTAGATTTGATCTCTATTATTTTGATTATTATTTATCTTATTTGAAATAATTTATAAAATTAATTTTTTTTCAATTCTATTCTCATTCAACTTTTTAATTTGTAAGACTTGTTCCTTATTATTTTAATAAACTTAAAAATAAAATAAAATATTAATAAGCTATTTTACAACTCATTTTCCATAACATAATAAAACTCTGGAAAGTGTTTTCCAACCTACTTTCTATAAAACTACTAAATATCGGAAAATAATTTACTTTTTCAAAATTTATTTTCTAAAAAAAAATCACTTTTATGCAAACAAACGGGGCCTTAAATAGGTAAAATTAAGAATTTCATGCTATAATAAAAAAATAAATTAAATGTCAAGCATCAAATTTGCATTTTTGTAAAAAAAAAAAATCATCAAGAACAATTCAGTTATTTGAGTCGTAGGGAACGTTTGGAAATGCGACTGCGGCTACGTTCCTAAAAAATTTAATTTTTTTTTACTAAAATTTAATATGATTTGTATGTTTTTAGATTGTTTTGATGTGCTAATGTCAAAAATAATTTTTTTAAAAAAATGAAAAAAACATCATTGGCATGCATTTTGGCACAAAAAATTATTTGAAAAGCACCCACAACTACACTGCCAAACGCGCTCGTACTAGTTGAGCTTATAATGCTAAAGGGATCATCTTAATAGTAGCTATTTTTCTTTTAACAAAATATTTTTTTTCTTTCACAAATTTTGAGAAATTATTAGGTCATAAAAATAAAAAATTATCACAAAAATAATTTTTATAAGAGGTAAGAGTTTAAGTATAACAGACATAAACAAAAACGAATTTATTTAATTATTTTATTACAAGATTATTTTATACTAATTTTATAATAAAAAAACTGAAATAAAATATCTCTATATTAAGATAAAAAAATTGTAGAAGGAAAAAAAAGAATGAAAAATTTAAAATATCAAAATTAATATTTATTCTTTAACATCAAAATTTATTTTTTTTGACATCAATTTGAGGAATTTAAGGAAAGATATGGATATAAAAAAAATACATAAAATTAAAAAATTTCTGGCTCAAAGTAATATTTTTCTATTTTATATTGTTTAAACTATAATTACAAAATTAAAATATAGTTTTTTTTATTTGAATAGGTATTAACTATTATTTAAATTTTAACTTGACTCATCATTTATCAAATTAAAGCGCGGATTCAGTAATTGTTTTTTCTTTTTTAGTTTTTTTTGAAAAAATTTTAAAATATGTTCATTTATTGAATTTATAGCTGGATTTATTCAACAAAAAATTATAAAAAATACATTAATACTGCAAATATTTTATAAAAAATCAAAATAAAAATTTATAAAAATTATTTTGTTATATTTTGTATTTATGATAATCTAATTTTGGAATATTAATTTTATTTTATTCAAATTAAGAACTACAATAAAAAAATTATATTGTTAACTTTTAAAAAAGGGTTTTTTTATAATAAATTTATAATAAAAATTAAATTTATGATAAATTTTAAAATGTATAAAGTATTAATATTTAACATTGTTAAGAAAATATTTGCATGTAAAGGATAAAAATTGTATTTGTTCATGTTTTTTTTTTTAAATTTTAAAACAGTAAAAAATGTATATTTGTTTTTTTTTTTTTAACTAAAATGAGTTTTTCTAACTAAAAAACTCGTTTGTGAATGCCTCCAAACTTTCACTCTCAGGACACTAAAAATCTCACTCTCAAGATTCTCACACGGATAAATTGGGATTCTAATCGCACTAATCCCTACTTCTTATACTCCTCTTAAATTTCATAATCTAACTTCAAAAGAACGTAATATTTTCAGTGCATTAGGGTTTCGTTTAGGTAACGTTGGTGTGATTGCTGAAGATTTTAGTACTGCCCCTTTTCTTTTGTTTTCCTTCGTGCAGTAAATTAGGGTTTATGGTTTAATGATTTTGAATGGCATTGTACTGATTTGCAATGTGGTTATTTGCACTAAGTCTTTTAATTTGTTGAGTTAGGTTTTCTCTTTTGTTTTAGCATTACACATACATGCCTTTTGGTTCTTGATGTTGGGTCTGAAGCAGAACACACACACACATACTTTGCGAACATTTTAAATTTACAGCGTTAGATATTTTCTGAGCCTTTGATTGATTTTAATTGTATTGATTTTGGTTAATAAAAAATATTGTGTTTTGAAATTCTCAGAAGTTGGTATAATATTTTCGTTTTGTAACATTTTCGTGCCTTCATGTGCTGCACAGGATGAGTGAGGCAGCTTAAAGGATCCGGCCTTTTGGAGTGATACGAGATATTGCGGCGAACAGGTGTGCCCTTTATAAGATTGCTTGGAATTGTAGTAAATTTTTGATAGGTTGAATAACACAAGGAAAGATAGGACTTCTTAGCCATGCAGGGATGCTCGAATTTATTTTGCTTGGTTGCTCGTTGAAACATCATTATTAAGCATCGCCTGGTTCAATAGAATCTTATATAATTTTCTGTGGTTTACGGCTTGAAGGATGGCAAATGATACTAAAGCTAGTTGCAAAGCTAAGGATGAGGAAACCAATGGTTCAAAAAGGGAAAAACATTGTTAGCAGATCATCATCTAGTTCAGGTAGTGCGCCTGATACATCTGCTCTAAGAAGGTCAGCCAGAGAAACATCATCAAAGAAAAGCATGGCTCCAAGCCCTTCAAGTACTAGGAAGTCTGAACGTCTTGAGAATCGGACCCCTACAACTCCTGCAGTCATGAGGAAATCCGGGAGAGTTGAGAAGCAAAGCATGTCGAGTCCTTTGAGAAGGTCTAAGAGGGGTAAGAATCAGTCATCATCCAGTTCTTTTGGTTCAAAGAAGTCTGGTAAAAGCTTGGACTCATCAGTTATGGAAAAAAAGCACAGGAAAGAGAAGAGTGTGAAACTGTTGACTCTTGAAACTAATGAAATCGGCCACAGTGAGAAACATATTATCAAAGCTGTTCAGGTTGAAACAAAGATAACTGATGCTCGTGTTTACAGGTCATTGTTCAAACAGCAACAAAAGAAAGCTAATCTGGAAGGTAGCCTAGTAATTTTTCTTCATTCTATCTTACTTTCCATTCATAAGTTGTTTCAAATCCTTTTTCATGACTAGTAAATGTATTGCAAAATCTGCAGCATTTAATGATGTCATGAACAGTGCAAGCAGGCTTTTATTCTTTCAATCCAGCGTCAATCAAGTTATTTCTTTAATCATTCTTATACTTTTCTGCTGGACTTGCTAGGTTTTTGTGAGGAGACGAAGAACAAGAAGGCTAAGTCATCTCAAGGATATTGCAGCAATCTCAGAGCTGGTGCTTCTGAGAACGTTGATGGGGGTGGTGACTGCAGTCAGAGGGAGGTAGAGGAATTGATTGAAGAGTGCATTTTGAAAGATTCTGAGAAAAAAATGTTAGGAAATTCCGTTGTAGTTGAACCTGTGAAAGAGACGTTGGAAAATAATTTTCTGTTCTGATAAATCTTTAGTTCATGGCATGTGCTGTTAATTCTCTTATATGTCTATAAATCCTGCCATGTTGGTTTGAAATTAGTTGCCATCAGAAACTCGAGATGAAAAAGGTTTCATTGGTTAAATTGTTGCAGTTGTCAGCTGGAGGTTCACCTGAGTTTGATAATAATCATCTGGACTTTGTCAACTATCTTTTAGAGTGCTGGCACAGGGGAGAGAATGTTGTTCTTATTGATGATCAGGTGTGTGATCAGTTACTCTTTGTTCTAGGCTTGCCAGTGAATCTTTTACTTCATATCTGTAATGGACCAATGAATGGATGGTGCAACCTTGATGGTGATCAAATGATCACCTGTTAGTTAAAAGACATTGTGAAAATGCAGTCTAATGATATTGTTGTCTATACTATGTATATTTTTATATAAATGAACTTTGTCATATTCCTTTGTCTGTAATTTAAAGATTTAGCATGTTAGAAGTTTCTATTCTTTATGATTTGCACCTAACCCCTTTTATTGGCACCATTCAATTTTGCCATGCTATTGTGGTTCCACACTCTATCATACAAGGTCTGGATGATCATTAGGTTGTTGATTAACTTTTGTTCGTGGTTTAACTAACATAATAGTTGTTCAATATCTGTCTTAGGAATTAATGTAAATGGCTATGATGTGTTTTTTGCAGGAACAAATTGCGAAGGTGATTTATTTTATTTTGTCAATATCATCCAATGCCACTTGGCCATTTCTTATCATCACGACTTCTGCTGCACTTCATTCATGGGAAGAAGGGCTATTTCGTTTGGCGCCATCTCTATATGCTGTGGTTTATCATGGAAACAAAGACATACGGAAAAGTATTAGGACGTTGGAGTTTTACAGTGAAGGAGGTTGCATTATGTTTCAAATACTTATAACCTCACCAGAAGTTATTATCGAGGTCAGAATGCATGATTATGTGGGATATCAGTTCTCATGTTGATTTTGATTGCTTATTAAGTTGTCCTTGGGATAAAATAACCAACTGATTTGCGTGGATTTGATTATCATAGTGCATGTTGCTTCTATAGTTTGACATACAAGATGATTTATTCATGGATTCTGTTGTGATAGAGAAAGAAAAGAAAACAGGAAAGAGAGTTCTATGCTACTCTACTTGCTTATGAAAAAACTATTGCCACATATGCAGATTCTTATTTGTTGATTTTCTGTGGCATTTATATTAATCTCTATATGGATCTGCAGGATCTAAATATTCTTGAATCAATGAAATGGGAAGCCATAATAGTTGATGAGTGCCAACGCTCCAGAATATATTCACATTTTAAACAAATTAAGCTGCTAAGCACTGCTATGTGGCTTCTCCTTGTAAATGGTCAGCTTAAGGTGGGTGCATTTGTTTTCCTCTTTTTGTTCCCCATATGCTTTATTCTTGCTTTCACAGTCATTCATGCACTGGATTTGCAGGATGGCATCACTGAGCACTTGCTGTCTCTGCTTGTTCATCAGAGTGATCCAGATGGTAGTGAATGCTTGGTGATTGATTCTAGCCATAAGACTGGCATTTTTAAGGAAAGGCTGTCACAATACATTGCAAATGGTTGCAAACCAGATTCCTCAAGGCTTAAAGAGTACTGGGTTCCTGTACAGTTATCCATCATGCAGCTTGAGCAGTATTGTGCCATTCTACTTTCGAACTCCTTATTACTTTGCTCATCCTCAAAGAATGATCTTGCTGGTTCCCTACATGATATTCTTATTTCTGCTCGAAAGGTAGGACTGATATGCCTTTTATATCAACTTCATTTGGTGATTTTTTTGACTCTTAACAATGTGAAATCTATTATTTTGTTTCACCTCCGACTGCATTCATTCATATAATTTTGTTTTACATCTGTGAAGGCCTTGGCATTAAAATTCATAACCATAACCTGGTATATCCAGTTTCTTCATTTGGGATTATCAGAAACCGTGATTAATAAATCTTTTTGGGTAAACTTGTGGATTGGGACTCTGGCAATATCTTTAATCATGGAGATTTGTTGCTCATGGATTGGATCAATAGGATTTTTGTATCTGTTAGAATTTTGATATGTTTATCAGTTGCTAATGAGATATAAGGTAGATGTTGTACTTGTGCTTTTCCAATAGCAAGTGATGTATGCATGGTAATTGTGGACAGTGCTGTGATCATCCCTACATCATGGATCCATCGCTACAAATTTCATTAACAAAAGACAGTAAAGAAGCTGACATTTTAGATATTGGAATAAAAGCTAGTGGCAAGCTACAACTCCTGGATGCAATGCTTTTCAACATAAAAGAGAGGGGATTAAGAGTGCTAGTTCTTTTTCAGGTACATGATTCATGATCTGATATCATTTTTGTTTGCAAAATATCTTTTTTTGCACTAGTTTTTTCTTTAAAGTCTCAATTATACACGCTCAAAATCATTGTTAGTTGCTATTATGATTGCTTTGAATATTTATGTCCATTGGTTTGGGACAGTGTTATTTTCTGTATTGGAGTACCAGACAAGGTTCTTACATTGACTTTCCTCCAAGAAACGGGCTTTCAGTTTCTCATTATGTTCCATAATTTCTTTGAGAGAGAGTATGCAAATAACCATGCTGATTGCTTTATGGAAATTACTTGAACTGGTCTTTCAAAACAGAATATCATTGGTATCCATGGATCGGGTTTATTCTATATCTATATAATGTCTATTACCCATCAAGTAAGAAATTTAGATATCTATATCCTCCTATTCATCTTGTTTCGAGTGCTATTTATTAGATATATAGTACTCAAAAGATGAAATTATAAATGTCATACATATATACTTGTATAATGTTAATATCGGGTATACTTATATATTATTTTAGATTAAAAAACTATTAATGTTCTACATAATATTAATGTATATATTTTGGATCGGACTTGGATTAGGTTTCGGGTTGGGTTTGACAATATTCATATTTTATTCATTACCTATTGAATAAAAAAACTATCCAAAACAAACCCACCCACTCGGATCAGTTCAAGTTTTTATTTATCAGGTTTGGGTTAAATTGTCATCTCTAAGGTAGCATTTGGTTATGATGAAGACAATGGAGAGAACAGTGGAGAGGGGGCATTTTTCCATGTACCTCCAGTTTTAAAAGGACATAAATTCACTCCAAAATTATCATAGAGACATTTATCATATGTCTATCTTTGTCCCTCCAACCAATTTTTTTTGTCCCTTCTGTTTCTATCTTTTTTGTTCTATGACACTAACCAAATAAATTCTAAATGTCATGAAAAACTGTTACGGTTTTCACAAGTGGTTTTTTGGCCAGCTCCGTTTATTTTTCATTTCACTCCATTACAACTCTTTTGCTGTGTTTCATAATGATATCAGCTGTTATGCTATAAAAACCTAGTTTTTTGTCCAATTTTTTCTTTTGGTGACTGACAATCATCTTCAACCATTCTCATTTCCACACACACACACACACACTGATTTCTTTTAAGTATTTTCAACTAGATCAAGCTTCAATCTTCAAATTTTGCTTCTACTAATAAGAACCAACTGTTTATTTGAAGATGAAGGTAATAAATCTCAACATCTTTACATTTTCCCCCCAATATTTTTTAAGAAACTTAGAATTAGAAAGATTATGTTGCATATTCTGTAGTTGTAATCTGTTAGATTGGTGCATGCCTAATCCTGAGTTTGAGAAATTATTTATTTATTCTGTACAGGATTTTTAATAAGTTTTTGTGATTAGTTTTTTCATATTAATGTTAAATTGAGCTTCAACTTTTTGTCCGTATCCTTTTATTAGTCATGACTCATGGATCATGTAATCTTAATTTAATTTGTTCAACTTTTTAATTTATTTTGGAATTAATGTATTAGAAGCTTTATGAGTAATATTTTCAGATTTATGTTTAATGAAGTCCTTTCTTAATTTTTTTAATTATCTATAAATATCATTGATTCTCATGAATATACATGCAATATCCTCAATGCATACTTGTAAACCGTGTCTACTGTAAAGTTTTCAACATTTGAATGGATAGAATAGATGGTTCAAAATATCATGTAATAGATCATTTGTTGTGTTTTAATAGCAGATCATAAATCTATATTCATTACTCTTGCTGAGCTATGATGCAAATCTAAATTAGTTTTTCGATGATCATCCCTTGGAAGATTTGAATAAGCCTGCCTGAGTCAAGCATTGTTGAGCCTTGCAATATGAGGTAAACATTGAATTCCTCGACATAAAGAATCAGGATGCAAATCTAATGCATGCACTGAATCTCCTGTAAAGACCATCTTTCACTGATTCCTCTATCTAAACTATCAAGTATAGTTTAAACAAAAAAGTCATGTCAAAAGGGCTCCATTTTCACTGATCTTAATTTAATATGAAATAGTTGCTCAATTTTTGGATATTGAGAATGATTTCAAGTCCTTGCACATGATCATTATGATATCTGGAAAGATTCCTATGATTAGTGATCTTGCTTACCTTAGTGAACAGCCTGTTATTTGTTTTACTATTCCTCTCTTTCCGATGTTTGTTCTTGCCTGATGTATTTTTGTTCTTAGTCAAATTATTCTGTGCGTATTTTTCTTACATAACTCATTAGTTTTGATTTACAGTCTAGTGGAGGTTCTGGAAAGGATAATGTTGGAGATATTTTAGATGACTTTATACGTCAAAGATTTGGCAAGGGTTGTTATGAACGTGTTGATGGGCATGTACTCCCTTCAAGGAAGCAAGCTGCTTTGAAAAACTTCAACAATCTTCAGGAAGGGAGGTTTGTGTTCTTATTAGAAACCCGTGCTTGTAGTCCCAGCATAAAACTTTCATCTGTGGATACTGTTATCATATTTGCCAGCGATTGGAAGCCAAATACTGATATAAGGAACCTGCAAAAAATAACGATTAATTCAGAGTCTGAACAGATAAATATATTTCGTCTATACTCTTCTTGTACTGTGGAAGAAAAAGTTTTAATTGTTGCAAGGCAAGATAAGACACTTGATAGAAATTTACAGAGGATAAACCAGGGTGCTAGTCACATGCTTCTGATGTGGGGGGTTTCATATCTGTTTGACAAATTGTCAGAGTTTAATTGTGGCAATGACCCTGCCTCCAGTGGAAATATGTTGTTTGAGCAGTCACATATAAAAGATGTTATACAGGAGTTCTTAACCATAGTAACTCAGAAGGGAAAAGACAAGAATCTAATTAACTCTATAATTTTGAATGTTAAACAAAATCAAGGAAGTTATACTACTAATCTTCCATTGCATGGTGAGCCAAAAATTCAATTGTTGGATGAAGAGCTGCCCCATGTATTTTGGGAAAGGTTACTTAAGGGAAAACAGCCACAGTGGAAATATAGTTCTGGTTTGTTTCAGAGGAACAGAAAAAGGGTTCAATATTTTGATGACATACAGAAGAACCCTGAAGTTGAGGCTGATGAAGTTGTAAAGAAGCGCAAGAAAGTGGCCATTGATAACTCCAATTCACCATCTCTAAAAGCTGCTCCAATAGGTAAATGGCTAATTGCATTGTTGATTCACCTTGTGTTGTTCCTTATCCTGTATACACAGGTGGTTGGTTCTCTTGTCAGAGTATTGCCGCCCTAACAATGCGAGGATTGCTGAATTACTTTAATCAACTTTCACAGTGTCTCCTATTCATGCAGGGACTTCTGGAGCTCCAGTGTGCAGCATGTCTCAATTCATGCCAAGTCCAACTGGTTGTCTTACTACAGCTGATGCAAATCATGTTTCCAACTTCACCCTTTTGAATAATAAATTATCACTTCTACCAAAAGCTAATACGGTTGATTATAATGAAAGAATGAATTTACATTATTCACGGAAGAGTCTCCATCTCGCTTTGAAGCCAGAGATAGAAAAACTTAGTGAGATTTTACAACTCCCAGTATGTATCTCATCCCTCTGAAGAAGTTACTTTATGTAGCACATGTTAATGGATTTTGCAGTAGGGTCTTTGATATGGTATATTGGGTCTGCCTATCCACTCTATTCTTAGTACTTTGAGTTGGTTTCAGAATTGATTTTAAGCATACAAATAAAGAAGAAAAAATCCTGTAAACTAACTTCTTTTTGTTCATGCAAGCATCAACCTTGCTATGATCCTTACAACTGTCAATATATCGAACAAGTGTTTGAGGTCATAATAGGATAATATGAATTTCCAAAACCTGGAGAGCATTGTTGTATTTCCAAAACCTGGAGAGCATTGTTGT